>JGI24891J29808_1000080_pt1 | contig 123032 bp, 120 predicted proteins | sample FreactcultuFSWF8_FD_29808 | JGI IMG/M metagenome (IMG submission 29808) | reverse complement strand
AAAAAAAAAAAAAAAAAGAAAACACATCATCCGGTCTCATCTTCCACTGTGGCACATATAGCATCAACATCATGACGGCACCTGACAAGCACGAGGACCCTCCAGCTCTGACTGTGTCGGCAGCTAAGACCAACTCAGCAACTGCGACCGACCTACAAGCTACGATCTACTCATCGGCTATTACCAACTCAACAACTGTGATGGACTCGAGAGCTGCCACTCACTCACCGGCTACGGTCAACTCCGCAATCATGGCCGACGCACAATCTACGAGCTTCTCAGCAACTTCAACCCACTCAGCAGCCATGGCCAACACAACCCCACCTTCAAGCACTCTTCCTGGTTTGCCTGTCGAGGTTCGTGAAAAGATCGCAAGCCACAGCCAGCTGCCAGACCTTGCCAACATGCGCCTCACCTGCAAATCACTTTGCATCGCATCTACGTCCGAGTTTGCACGCACATTCCCCTCTGAGAGACGCTTTGTCCTCACGGTCGAGAGCCTGGAGGGTCTTATGAAGATGACCGCCCATCCAATTATCGGCCCTCGATTCACCAAAATCGGCTTCAGCATCCACCGCATAGCAGATAACGACCCTCAAGACACTCGTGGCGCATTCGAACAACATAAAGCTATGCTCACCCAAGCTCTTATCAATCTTCAGAAGTGCAAGAACGTCGAAGCCACCCTGGGTATCTTTGACGAGGCCAAGACCAACGGGCCAGACGCTCAGCAAAGCCTCAGGCTGGGCCATGGCTACAGCAAGTCTTACGGAACTTCAGCCCCACGCATTCAAGACTCGAAGCGCTCTCTCTCCTTGATCTTTGAAGCAGCTGCAGCCAGCAACTATCCTTTCCATGCTCTCGAAATCGACTTCATCTCCATGAAGTCGTTCGCTGACCGAGCCGTTCTCCCTTTCATCACTTATGGTTTGGAAGTACCGGCTGAATTGTCGCCCACGATCTTCAGGCCAGAGCGCAACATCTGTTTGAAGCATACTGTGGTATCAAACAACCCGATCGAATCAACACTCCGCTTCGATCCTAGCTGCGGTCTCATGCACGTCACTGGCTCGATCTTGATGCAGGCCCGCGGTCTCCTTGTAGCCCTGATGTTCACACCATTCCGGACACTCGTTCTGCGAGAAATGTTTTTCAACACGATGGCCCTTTCGTACATCACACAATCCGGACCGGCATTCGAGACCCTCGAAGTAATGCATGTTATTGTAGAATCGTCCTACGGGTTTCTTCATGTCTGCAGACGTGCTACCTTCCTTCAGCGATTGGTACTTCATCGTGTGGTACAAGACGATCATAAAAAACCTTATCGTGTTCTTGCAAGTCGCTATGTCAAGTGGGAGGGACAGCAGGCTATTCAGGCAGGTCTGAGAGACTTCATCTTGAAGCGTGGGAATGGCTACACCAATATCGACGAGGACGCATAGCTAAGTTTTGTCATCCAGACATCGGGAGACTGGTGGGTTGGATGTTAGGAATTCGCGAGGGTAATGAGTTGAACGTATTTGCTGCGAATCTTGCAGTACAACGTCTTCCAAGACTAGGTAACGATGGATCGGCATCAGGGAACAACCGAGCAGTAAGCAGAATTGATATCGTCCAACGCTTGTCTTTCCAAACGTGAGTCTTTGAACTGTAGACCATCTTTGCGATCAGAGCAAGTGAAACAAAGCCTGACCTCAGAAGATTTCCTTGCAAATCCAGAAGGCACGAGCAGCTTCCTTGCAACGCGCTTTCTGAGCTTTTCCTGTTGTTTGCGCATTCTACGGCCGACGCGATTTCCCAACTCTTTGTTTCCCACCCTTCACAACGCATCGCAACTGCATCGCACAACCATGGCGTCCGACTCCGAAATGTCCGACGCTGCAGTCCCATCCGCTGCCATCCTAGAAAAGACACTGCGCGACATCGTGCGCACCGCCGAAGTCAATCCCATAACCATCAACAACTCGCGCGCCACCGCCGAAGAACGTCTCAGTCTAGATGCCGGCTTCTTCATGAACAGCGCCGAGCGGTCCGCAAAGAGCAAGGACATCATAGAGGATGAATTCGTAGGCCTCAACCTCTGAAACCTTTCGTGGCATATACTGATTTGTCCAAGAAGGAGCCTTCTCAGATCCTCTCCTCACCCGGGTCTCACCTTCGTACCGCAAATCAGCAACCTTCAACATCTACCATGGCGAGCCATGCGCCTTCCGACATCATCACCACGCTTCCGAGTGAAGTCCTCGGCATCATTGTCCATCACTGTGACGATGGAGATCTCGGCAATTTACGCCTGAGCTGCAAGACCCTCGGCACCGCCGCCACTCAACCCTTCGGTCGCCGCTGTCTTGCGGAGCGCCGCTTTGTCTTCGCCAAGTACAGCATGCAGGGCTTGGTTGACCTCACCGTACATCCGGTATTCTCGCCATGTGTTCGCAGTCTTAGTTTCGGAGTCTGTAGACTCGAAATGCCCAAGTATGGGTCTGCAAGTACAGATGCCAGCCGCCAAAAGTTGAGCGAGTTGGTCGACAAGAACAACGACTTTGTCCACTCAGGCACACACATGCTCATGCTAGTGCAAGCTCTACAGAATCTGAAAGCTCATGGAAACCTTCAGGTCAGTCTAGGTATCTTTGACGATACAAACAAGGACTATTACGGCGAGCCGTTCTACAAAGGGTATGGTTACGATGCTGCGTATACCACATTCTCCCCTACGTCGTGTGAGGGCGGGAACACACTGGTCGCCGTGATCAATGCTACGATCATGAGCAACTACCTTCCTGTGGGTTTGCAAATCAAGACAACCACCGATGCGGACATTTTACCCGAGCTCATGGAGGACCCAGTCGTCTATGAATACCTCACCACATCCAGTGGTAGCCTGAACCCAAAGATGGACATTTGCATAGACACCAGAGAAGGCGGGGACGAGTGCCGCCTTTACGTTGCCACGAAAGCATCTCGCCTCGAAGTGGTAAATCACAGTCTCGGAGATAAGTGGACTATGCTTGGAGAACATACCTATGGACGCTTCTATCACGCCTTGAAGCAAACTGCCATCATATCTGTAAACATCAAAGACTCCGATACCAGCATGCCTGGCTTCTCCAATTCACTCCGAGGATGGGAATCGAGTCTGCGCCACCTCGTCCTTTCCAACTTGCAGGTGTACGAGAATTCTGGCGGCAATCATGAGCTTGCCTCTGCTCTTGCATTGTTCCGCTACATCAGAGACCACTTGCGACTCAATGTCTTGGAGATGACACGGGTCTCAATAGTAACCGAAAATGGTACAACAGATATTCCTATTCCTCAAGAAACGATCTCATGGTCAGGCCGACATGAAATTCGTGAGGGGTTGGACTCCATCATTGGTTACTTGGTGGCAACGATTCAGTCAGATTCAGATGAGGAGCGATGGAATGTTTGATGCTAAACTTCAGAAAGCTGAAGCAAAGCTCAAGCTGATACTGCTCGGGGATGATAGATTAACAGTACTTCGTATAAATCCATCAACCCCCATAGACAGCTAACTTGGTAGAGCCTTGAATTAGCTGAGTGGGTGAGAAGAGGTCTTACTTGCTTTGAGTCTCACTCACTGACCACACTACTCCTCTCTACATCTCTTTGAACCACAAACACCGCTGAGCAGATCCTTCCTGCTCTAAGCACGAGTGTTTTCCAGACAGTGTTCACGGACTCGGAAGGATTCATCAAACATCTCAAACTCTCCAACGTCATCACCAGCGAGTCTGTCCCTGGCCAGGGTGACCCTACTGAGGTCTTGTACTATCTCAAGGACCAACTCAAGCTCGAGAGCCTCACGCTTGACAGAATCGAGATCACAAAGCAGATCGATAACGGCCTTCGCATTACCAACATCAGCATTGATCATCTGATCGAAGGCGAAAAGGTTCCACATTGACACACTGAGGTCCAAGAGGCTCTGGAGATACTGATTGCCAAGGCCAATAATTGGTTTTGAGAGAGACGATGATGTGCTGGTCTATCACAACTGGTTGAAAGCAGGGGCATTCTTGGGCCTCCTGGAATGAGACTAGCGGTTTGATACCCTCTGTGCCTTCGATCAGCTCAAGCATTGATAGACAGAGTCGGGGAGATACTATGAAGAATGGCGAGGAACTATGCTGAGGTTTGCTATATCAAGCAACACCAAGTATCCGACAAGGGAGAAATTCAAGACCGTATCAGATTGGTGGAAGGCCCAAGCACGAAAGGGACCAGAAAGAAAGCAAGAGAGCCGCTCTGATTATCTCTTATCCTCAGATATACAATGTGATCGATCCACGAACCTACCCTTTGTGCCGTACCAGATTGCTAATAGTACCGGGCATCGCTTCGAGAGTTGAGAGGGCGAAGCGATGCCGAGGTGTTTTATACGACTACGAATACGGAACACATTTCGAATTGGAGATTGAATTGCATTTCGGTTATCAAGTATTTTACACGCAGGTTTCAAGAACTGATGACGATGAAGGCATGTCTCGACCTCCGTAGAAGGCAGTTCGTGTTGTGATATCCTCAATTATCTGAATCCTTCCTCAGTTCATCGTTATGATGTAATCAAATCCCCCCGTCTTGACTGAAGCAATGCGGGCTTCTTGCTCACACTTATCGGGGACCTCATTACGGGCCTACTTGGTCAATTCTCGACGGCTGAAATTGACCCGTAGATGTGAGAGTCCGAGGGTGTCTAATGGTCGTAATCTTTGTACCAGTCATAGACCTCGTCAATCATGTCGTCCAGGCCTTTCTGAACCTCTTCCTGCCCTTCACAGTCCTTTCTGCCAGCGTAGACCTGCCTTCCAGTGGAGGCGAAGTGGAGATGAAGGCTCTTCAACATCGTCATCGCCTTCAGCTGGACCAGAAAGACGGACGCCAATTCACTACGGTGATTGCCTTGACGATCAAAAACCACGGTGTCTTCAATGGTAAGACTTTCAATGATGTTTGGTTGCAGGTTCAGATCATCTTTCAAAAACTCGTAGTGCGCTTCGACATTGTCGAGCTTGACTGTGCGGAAGCGCTTGCCGCGGATGGTGTCGTAGAGGATACCGTAGTTCTTTTCACAGAACAAAGATTGAGATTCATCGCCGATATCCACCAAGAAGGTATGGTCGCTCATTGAGAGCTGAGACCCATCAGACGAAATTATGGTGGTACAATTGAAACCCCTGTCAAGGCAAAGATAGCCTTCCACCCGTATGAGTCCGATTGAGAGATCAGGCGTTGATGGAATCTTGTCCCAGAACATGTCTTCGGCCCGGATGTTGTTGGTACCGCAGTCACCGAAGCATAGTCCAAGTTCGATTGTTTTCACGGGGTAATTGGTGAGTCTCACCGCGTCTCCAAGTAATTGAAGAGCACTCGAAGCATCATGAGTTCTGATTGCTGACTCAGTGTCGATATCTCGTAGTCTCATCTTTATCCAGTCTTGGCCTCTTCGGTCGTGGATTCCGAGGATGACACTTTCGTTGTTGCAAGCTTTCAGTGTGCGGAGGGCTTGGAGTAGAGCTACCAGGGGCTTTCCGGCCATTTGAAGCTGTGTTTGATCGGAGGCTCGTTTGTTGTGGCAGTTGACGTCGAAGGCTCGGATGTTGCGGAATTCTTTAGCAGTCAACCCCCGACGGTCTGCCCTGTACATCAATCTGTTGTAGTCCGCTACCAATTGGTCCAGTAGCCTTTGGTCCAGTAACCTCGTGCCGGAGACAAAGTGTAGTCTCCGTGTGCAGACACTGATCTTCTTCACATGGCGAGCGAAGATCGAAGTGATGTTACCCACGGCTTCACTACCAGTCTTGTGCATGTCAATTCGGAGACATCCTGACCAGTTTGTAGCTAGCATGGAAGCGGCGATTGGGTCAAGGTCTTTGCAAGTTCCGCGTATGTTTGGGATATCTCCGGGATCGCACGCCTTGAAGATCATCGAGAGAATCTCTCCAGGACATGCAAGGAGTGGCGGTATAGGCTTCGGTGATTGCACGGGGATGTTGATGTCGGCCATATCGGTGTCCGAGGTCGAAGAGATATGTGCCATGGTTCAATGACGGATTGGTGATTTGATAACGGACGATGCTAAGGCTGCTATCATTGAAGTTAGCGATACTGACTGCGAGAATAAGTGTGGGTTTCACTTACTAGGTGATTTTCTAGGAAACACAATCCTTTGTCGTGATGAGATCAGAGGAGATTCACCGTGCTTTGGCAAAACCTATCGATGCAGCCTGCAGGTGTAGAGTAGATCTGAGATCGCTCAAGAAGACACTAGACTCCAGTAGTTTGATGCAGACTTTCCTGAGTCGAGGAGAAGCACAAGAATCGGAACGTAATGGAATAGTCGACTTCTTTATTGTTCTTAAAGGAAGATGTAAATCTTTGTAATCTTCCGGTCTGCAAAGAGTGAAAGCTGATCCTTTTGAAAGGCAACGTTGACGGCCAACGACTGCTCCTGATTGATCACAGTTGATTATCGCTATCGTAGCGTCAATTCATCCTCTTCACTTTAAAAACCAAATTCTGCTTAATTCAGCCGAGGCTCGTCAGCGCGCAAGCCATCACGACCCCTTTCAGGCTCGACTCTTCTACCTTTACTCTCATAACATCCACTACACTGATCAACACCACCACTCTCGTCTGCATCAAGGCCTTCAAGTACAACATGGCTTCTAGCTCCAGCACTGGCGCGTCGCGCACGCTCTTCAACTCGGAGACCATCACTCCGCTATCCGACCACTCGACCCTGTCCACCATCCAGCCATCCAAACTCATCGGTCTTCCCTTGGAGCTGTGGACGATAACTCTCGGATACCTCGGCAAGCAAGATCTGATGGCTGTGCGCCAGACTCACAACCGACAACTCTGTGATCTGGCAAAGTCATCGTTCGCCAAAGTCCTACCTTCCACATGGCGCTTCGTGTTCACTTCCGGGAGTCTGGAGGCTCTGCAACGACTCACGGCTGACAGGGTCTACGCAGTCCGTTGCAAGGCCCTCAGCTTTGGGACTGGTCGCCTCGTGCCCTCATCGCGGGTGCCACCTGCCATGGCACGTACATCGGAACCCCGAGGCACAAAGACCTCGCAATCAAAACTGGTCGTAACTGCCGAAATGCACACTGCTTCTGTAAAGCTCCACAAAGAGAGACAGGCAGATGCCAATCAGCACAAAGAGTTGCACGCTCGTCAAGACCGATTCATCAAAGCCGGAGGTCACACTGCGTTGATTATCAAATCTCTACTCAATCTCCAGGCAGTGGGCAATACCGAAACCACCCTCGGAGTCTATGATGACGACAGATTTTGCCTGGTCACCGATGCCAGATATGCGGGCTTCGCAAGTAGAGATGCTTATGTCACCCCCTGTGGTAAAGCACTCGCAAAGAACGGTGCCGTTTTTGACACCCTCGGTTCGCTCAGCAACGCTATCTGCAGCTCCGAGTATCCAGTCAAGCGTCTGGAGTTCGAGCTGTCCAATAAGATCCCATCTTTCGACGACGACCGTAGTTGGAGAAAGCTGGATCCACTCCCCGATATTCGCATGCAGATTGCAAGATTCACGAAGCCTTCGACTCTGGATATTTCCGTCCTAAACTCTTCCCTCACCATCGTGAATACCACACTCTGGGATGAGACTTTCCGCTCTGGAATACTCTATTGCCCCTTCATAGACAGACTCTATGGCAACGCATCAGACGGTGCATTCGTCACGTCGTTCCGCACCGTGAAGCTTCGCAGCGGCTCCGGATATTACGAAGCCATCGAGAAGCTCCTGAATCCTGGTCTCGTCGAGTTTTTGGAGATTGACGGTTTCTCTATCGGCCAGACGGGCAACTCTCGAAGAGCCATGTCGGCGAACACCGCAGTAACCCTTCTTCAACACATCAAGAGTATGCCAAACTTGAAGGAACTCGTACTGGAGTCGATCAGAGATACATACATCGGCATTATCCAGAGTGACAGGGTGCACTGGACAGGACAAGCAGAGATTCACGCCGGCTTGGATGCTCTGATCGCCAAGCTCGATACATGGGACTGGGTACCGCAACATTAATCCTAGTGGAGAGATTGCGGGAGAACATGAAGAGACAAGTCCTTTGCAGCTTAACATCGAGAACGACGAGGTGAGGCAAAGAGGCTGTTGATAGAGTGGCCAGATGACCAGTCTCAGCCTGAAGACATCATAGGTTGCGAGAGAACTGCTCTTGCCGTATGTGGGTAGATAGAAGCAGAAGCTGCAGGAGACTTACCAGTGCCGTTCTTTGGCGAAGGTAGACGAAAGATGGACGAAGGATGGAACGGAGAGACGAAGGATGGAACGGAGAGAAGATTGATGGAACGGAGAGAAGATTGATGGAACGGGGAGACTCAGCCACTGCATCAGTGTTACCTCGATAAAGTGGTATTTGAAACCTTTTTCTCCTTCTGCATCCCAAATGTGTTGTGCATCGAGTGGGTAGAAACCTTTTCAACACCCTTCGCTGTTCGTGTTCTGGCCTTACGCATTAACCCTCGGTAATAGGGGCTGCATGTAGCTCATATACGGAGACAGTGTGGTCAGTGAGTGATAATCAGTTATTATCATGATATATCACTAAGTAGAGGCGACGACAAGATATTATGCTAAAGACAAAAGGTGGGTGATCTAAGACATCATAAGCTAGCCTGTCTCAAGTATAAATGTTCGTTAATAAATCGGCACTGGAATACCAGGTTTTGAAGCCATAAATTTAGCGGTATAGCAAAATTGTTGTGGAGGATCTCTGCATCTTATCTGATCAGCGAGATTAGTGTGTAAGATCTCCGCATCTTATCTGATCCTGCCAGGGTGACCCTGGTCTGCTGCCCATGCTACGGGGGTAACCCTGCCCAGGTGATCACGGAGATGCTAATCACAGCAAAATCATGACTACCCCGTTGGTGTTTGGATGATTAGTTTGTCAAATCACAAGCTCGGGAGTGACAGTCTTGCCGGAGATATTATCTCACAATGATTGTTGGGATATCTACCATTCGACCTCGAATTTAACGAGCCTTTGCAAAACCCCCAGCTCGCCTCTCTCATGTGGCCCTGATAATTGCCATCTTCTGCTCCTTGACTTTCCTCGAACAACCTCATGATGACTCTCCGATGGAAAGCCGCTTGATTTCCTCCCGTGCTAATCGACTTCATGATGATAACCATCATTCGTTCTTCCCATTCCTTCGGTGATGCACTGATCTTCGTTGTCCCTGTAATCATGATTGATCAGTATCCACCAAAGTTTTGATCATGAAGTGTTGAGTTATTACCTGTCGTCGTCCGCTGTTGAGCCCTCGACCTCATCTCTGATGGGCAATGTTCTTGATGAGCTTGTCGAGCCCAGCTTGTATCTTTGGCTTCCCGAGCCAACACACGTGACCAAATACGTTGGTGCCATCAGTGAGATCCCGTAGATCGTGGATGTAGAGGCTCTCAAGATTTGGCAGCTCCCTGAGAGACATCCAAAATTCAACCTCAGTGGCTTTGTCAGAGCGACGTGTATGGCAGAATCTTATGCCGCAGAGGTCAAGCTTCTTGAGCGAGTCGGACATGAGGAACTCCATAAGGCTTGCGTAGTCTGTATGAATACCTTCTAAAACCTTCTCTTGATATGTGGTGTCACGAATCATGTCATTCAGGCAGCCATAGTTGTCCTCGCTAAGACGGAACCATTCTCTTGGGCCGTCAACCTCGAGCGGCATGATGCGATGACGCTTCATCTTCAGCAGTGACTTTTGTGTTGAGATCTCGGTGATAGCTGATGTGTTTCTGTCGGGACCTAGCCTCACCGTGATGTCGGGTTCGGTATTCGAGTTTGTCCAGAAAGCCTCGGTAGGGTTGGTGAGTACGGGTCCTGCCAGGACCTGGATAGTGACCTTGTCAACCGAGAAGTTGGTACTTCTGATAGCCACTCCCAGAGCAGTGAGTGTGTTGCGGGTGTATTCTTTAATGTCTTCGCATCCCTCCGAAAGGCCTTCGTTGGCGAATGCCCGTTTTTCCCATCTTTCACTCTCATAGACCCCGAGTGTGATGCGGGAGATTTGGCTTTTCCGGAGATTGGTAAACGCCTCCAAAAGTGCTTCGACATGGAGGCCGCTCTGGATGAAATCAAGCTGTTGTGTACGCTTCTGGGAGACCACAGGAGACGTTCTGATGGCGATGCTCTCGCAGTGAGTGGCAAATTCAGGATCAGCCGTGAGCCTGACCAGGCCTTCGATACTCTCTCGAGTAAGCAAGAAGTTCCAGACCTCCGGTAGGGCCTTTATGAATGATAGCTTCACCCTAGCGCAGATCTGCTTGTTGATGATACGAAAATGGCCCTTGTCTTTCTTCGGCAGGAGAGCATAGATCTTCCAAATCACCTCTGTAGGCAACTCGAGGAGATGTGCGGTCTCGACTTGCTTTTCCTGACAGTCTACCATGTCGTCCTTAGCAGCGGATACGGAGGGGCTGACTGATGTCATTTAGTCGGACGTTGGTCGAATGTATTGATAATTGTCGTGCTGAAATCGTATGCCTGGTATGAAGTTGGAGACTGCAGGGAAGAGGTCGCGGTGTGATTGTAATGTTGTTGGTTATTGTAGGGATGCTGTGAAGTGAACAACGTGGGGTCTTCTACCTCAATGTTGAGATCAGGAAGCAGTAGGTTAGGTTTATGAGTCAAGTGTTGAGGAATGATAAGGTCACGAGACCTATGACACGTCCACTTCGAGGTGACGAAGTGAAGTTGCGAAAAGAATTGGACCAATGTAAAGTATTTTGTAAGACATAAGACTTTGTTACGTGGAACGAAAGCGGTGGTGGTTGAATCATTCGAGGCTGAACGCTCTTGTCGAAGACATCGACAGGTTTCCAGGAGTTAGACGTAGAGTTTTCACACCAGATTCCTCGAGCTCACTTCTCCACGAAATCTTGTCTAGCATCCCGGCCAAAAGAGCAAGAAACTGGCCAGAGAAGTCGGTATTGAGCTCATTGCGTGGGGGAGTTGGAGCAAAGTAAGAATGGCGATATCGGGTACGGCACAGGTGGTCCACTACGGACTTCACACACACAGGCGGAGAAGGCGAACGTAGGTTTTTATGACATCGGTTGTATGTTATAAACTCCCCTTGACTATTGAGGGATGACGCTGTTCGTCTGGTCTTTTACGACCTTTTCTTCTGTAATTCCCTTCCTGATGATGTTCATTTCCTGTAAGACTCCGATCCTTGGTCTAACCCGCCTTGAGACCATTTCCATGCAAATCTTTTGAGTTTAGCCAGGGTTAACCCAATCTCTATGAAGTAAGAGGCGCTTCAATGGCCAGATATAAGTCATTGTGATGTTGTTACGGCCAGATGCACTCGAGACCTCAACGGCGGCTTTCGGCGAAGTCCATATCGACGTCTCCTGTGTATCCGTACCTGTCAATACTGCCTGCAACCTCCGCAGCCACGTCTCGAGTCTGGTACAGAGCAATAGACCCGGACTGGATGCAATGGAGGCGGGGATGGACTCGTACGAGCTTGTTGGCAGATGCCAACAAGCCAGCAACCCTGAACTGGTCCCTACTTCCGAAAACCTGAGCACCACGAATGTCGGTGAACTCCGGTCTGGCTCTGAGCATCTCAACCGCAGCAACGTCGGAATTGAGGCGAGTCATTGCTTCGGCCATACGAAGACCCCGGCGACCCGCAATCGGAATGTTGTTTTTGATAGCAGCCCACTCGTCGGCAATGATGGTGGCATCTTCTAGAACTGAAGCATTGCGGAGAGCCATTAGAGTGTCCGTTAGAGCGAACTTGAGAGGTTTGCTCGACTGGAACATCTCGAGGCATCCGAGGACGAAGCCGAGATAGTCCAGGGCAAACGCGGGCTCTCCATCGCGTTGCAGGGTGGTGAACTTTTCAAGCATCTGCATCGCAGTAGGCGGAGATGTGCGTTCGAAGTAGGTATGCAAGACTCTGTGCATGGTATTGGTGTAATCGATGCCCAGGACATTGTCGTTGATGGCCTGTTCACCGAGACGGTTGAGCAGCTCCGACTGGCTGCCAAATTGAGCATGTCTCTCGTTGTTCAGCCACCAGGGTTCACGTCCACGTCTGACGACAATCCAGTCGTCGTTCTCGAATTCTTTGAGAGTGGTGCCGAGGGCGATACAGAGTTGGCTGAAGGCACGGTCGACTGCCAAGGGTGGTCCAGTATCGTTGATGAGTAGTGAGCGTGTGCGGAACGTGCTGTTCCCGCCATGCATCTGCATGAATAGGTCCATGTCCGGCCAGGAGGGCTCTTCAGGCTGGTGCATGCGGACGAAACGGTAAAGATGAGCGGCGCTCAACAATGTGGCCTTGATGTTGCCGTAAACTAGACCGAGTTTGTGACGTTGGGTCTGGATAGCGTAGAGCAACATTCCGTTCTCGACAATCATGGCCTCACGCCATTCTCGAGGAGCAGGAGCTGTTAGATGTCTCTCAATCATGTCGGTGAGCTCACAGCCTTCGTCTGTGATGATGCGGTGACCGAGAATGACATAAAGTTCCCTGATTCTAACCAGATCGGCTTGAAGGCGGCGAGACTCTACCTCGAGTGCAGCAAGAACAGTTCGTCTTGCATCTCCCATGATGCAGAAGATGTCATAGGACAATTCGAACATGATAGGCAGCCAGATTGGGGGGTCCAACAAAGCCCATCTGGTATAATTCTCCAATGTGTGGTTGAAGAGGCTCCATGTCAGAATACCGGTGGGGTTCACCGGGCGAGGTCGGAGACCCAGGCGTCTGACGTACTCGTCGGGGAACACTGGTTGCTCACCCAGCTGGGCGCCACGGAGCGTCATCATCGCGAGGCCTCCGTACGGAGACAAGATGTCTGCTTGGTTCTGCAGTGTCATGATCTGCGGGCCTTCAGTTGTTCGGTGTTGGAAGCTGATTTGGGGATGCGTCGGAATCATTCCCCATTTTTCGGAGTAGCCCATGAAGTTGTAGAGTTGAGTGGGAGTGCTGAGTTGCGGGAAGGTCTCGGTGAACTTACGCCACATGCCGTCGAGCAGATAGCAAGCTTCGTCGAAGATGTTTGCCCCAGCCATGACCGAGACACGTCCCTCCTTCACTCCATGCCATATGTTCCTGACATGAGTGACGATCTTTTGCTCGTCCGCCTTGTGACAGAAAACCGCCATGTCCATGTCTGCTTGTCTGATAGAGGCAGCTGTGGCTTCGTTGATTTCTGTGGGGGTGTCTGGCATGGTGATGGACCCCTCCTCGGTGATGGCCAGCTGCTCCAGCTCCTCGGTGAGGAGATCCTCTGGCTCGAAGATATCGGTATTAATGTCGTTCTCGAGTGCGGAAAAGGTATTTCCTGAGTTGTTTGGAGATACTGCATTCTGGGTGCTGGAAGCAAGCCCTCTGACTCGAGCTCTCTCCTTTCGATAGAGCTTCTGTATGAACTCCATCACTTCGATGAAATGGGCATGTGTGACATTGTCTCTTCTCATCATCGCATTGTCTGATTCTTCGGCGCGAATAGAATACCAATCCAGAAACTCCTTTCTCAGCTTGATGGTAGAGCGCAACGCTGTCATGACACTGTCGGGGATGATCGTAGTACCGAGGTTCACGACCAGTTGGGCTTGCAGAGCAATCGTTCTGCAGTTGTGTGGAGTGATGTCGGTTTCGATCACCGAGCCGATAGCATTGCAGTTGAAGGCGAGGATATAGGCGGTATCAATCTTGTAGCGAGGATAGCTATCGCGCGTCGGAAAATCTTCGTCTGCCATTGTTGGCGGGACTGAGACAGGTTAGAACACGAATAGATCTTGGTTGGATCCTGGAAGATCAAAGCACTTACAGTCTGTTTCGACGACGTAGATGGTGACCAAGGTATTGAGGTACCGAGTAGTGAGGGGGTGAGTGAGGTTGAAGGACTTGTCAGTGTTGTAGATGTTGGAATAGTCCTTGAGTGTTGAGATGTTTCAAGAATGGAAGACTCGGAGGTGGAGGAATAAGAGTATTGGAAGTTGTGGAGGTTTTCCTCCACCTGGGAGATATGATGCTCTTCTAGAGCAATGAGAGGTGTTGTTCTCACTTTGGAAAGTGAGCGGAAGTACTCGAGCATCGGAATTTGGACCTTGTAGCCCTGGAGCAAACAAAGATCTAAATTAACCATATTCCTGGATTTGATGTCAGAAGTCTGCTGTGTGATGTTGTTGTTGTTGTTGTTGTTGTTGTTGTCGAGGAAAACTTTGGGACATGAACAATCATTTGTGTGAAAGTACGTGTTATTATGGTCGACTCAAAGCTCTCACTTCGTTGCTTGTGAGAGAGGAAGAGGCACAAATCCAGCAACGGAAGAGTTGAGTGCTTCTCGAGTCTTCACTTGGGCGAGGAGTTCAAAGATATCACTTCAAACTTCTCTCACTTTCACTCTCACTCATCCATCAGCCACTTCCTATATATTCTACCTCTTCCCTCTACATCCAACCTTTCTTCTTCTCAACCATCCACCTTCTCTACTTCTCGTAGAACCTTTCTTTACATACCAACTTCCATCTATCAATACAAACATCAAACAACAATCAACATGTCTACCAGCGCCACTCACAACAAACGCTGCGCTGTTTGCGCCGTTCCCGCCACCACCGTCTGCGGTGGCTGCAAGGACATCAGCTATTGCAGCCACACCTGTCTTAAGGTCGACCGTGACATCCACAAGACCTTCTGCAAGAAGTTTGCCGCCGTCCGCGACTCTCCTTCATCCAACATGATGCGCGTCCTCACCTTCCCTGTCGAAAAGTCCGACCCTGAGTTCGTCTGGATGCCGATCAAGGACGCCAAACGCCAGCACCCCGTCTTCGGTGGCTTCTTCGGCTCTGGTCCTAAGAAGCCCGACTTCACTTGTACTCAAGGCTTCGCTCTTCACCCCCGCACCGGACATCGCCTTCCCCACAGAATCATCTTTGAGTTCCGTGACGACGGAAAGAGAGACGGTTCCTTGCCCAACCAGAGCATCCTCGGGCTCACCAACGGTGTCACCTACGACGCGCTCTTCGGAGGCTTCATCGCATACGGCAACAAGCACAAGCCCAACGCTAACGGCAAGATCGAGCACGTCAACCTCGACACCAACGCCGTCAACTTGATCAAGGAGTACTTCACCTTCGGCCGTTACAAGCTCGACAACGAAGACCTGTACCTGCTCAGACTCGCTCAGACCAGCGGTGTGATTCAGATGAGCATGTCGCTGAGTCTGCCTGCCTATCACTCGGCCCTAGAGTCGGAGATGGCCGCCCAAGGTCGCACTATCCCTCAATTCGGAGAGAGCGAGATTGGCTCTCCTGCTTACAGAAAGTGGGCCGAGGAGACCAAGGACTTCCAGATCAGGTGGTTTCTCAAGATGGGATTCCACTTCTGGTCGGTCCCACTGGTTCTTCCTGCTGCCATGAGTGAGGAGGAGATGGAGTTCAGAGAAGACATGATGCTGAACGGAGATCTCGTCTTGAGCAAGGAATCTGCTACCGAGTGGGATGCCAGACACAACCACAAGGGCAAGGCCTAAGCATGTATCCTCAGAGGACGGAGATCAACAAGTCACGCTCGAAAGAGAGCAGAGATTGACTTGATAACGAGGGGAGCTTGAAATTCACTGGAGATTTCACAGGCTTGCTAGCAAGAGGGGCCGTCGGAAACAACACTATCAACATTATGGAACGGAAATACTGACATGTTCTTCAAAGACGGAGACCATCAAGGAATTAAATTTTCTACAGTAGCGGAAAGAAATAACATCGAGAAATGAATTCTCTTAACAACTCCTTGTTGCCAATTTCATGTCTACGTGCACAAACTAGTTTTCTTGAATCCTGGGAACAAATCGAAAGGTCAAACTAATGCATACTGATAACGAGAGAATTAGACAGTGTTCGGAGATAATGATGATATTCGTAGACTCTATCTCGGGAGTCTGTCATCGAGCAGGCGACCATGATGTTGTTGACTATCTAAGCCTTGATGTCCACACGCCGCCATGAGCTGTGCTGTTTGGCTCGCCTCGTGCCCTGATGAATGCACCCACGCCAATGTTCTTCACATCTCCACCCAATGGCAAGCGCAAAAGCTCGAGCCGTCCTCTCTCTGTACACCACGAGACGCACAAAGTATAACTGTTGTAACACCCCTTGCATGTGTATTGACCAGGACTAGCAATAGTCCACTGGATGCTGGCTGACGGCTTCCTGAAGGCACACGAAAGCAGTTCTTCATTAAGTTCCTGGTCCTCGTCAAGATTGGACATTTGATTGGCAAATAATTCCTGGAGTTCCGTCCACTTCTCGGTGTCGATTTCATAGCCACTCGGAATGTCGTTGTGTAATAATCCATCGGTGCCTACGTAGACATGCCATGGTTGGTCGATTCGTGGATGATGGATCGATTGATCTGAAGGAGTCTGGCTTGCCATCGAGGTAGTCTCTGCCAACCTCGCAGAAGAATATCGACGCGATTTGGATGCATGTGCCACAGTACCGGGATGAGCTGGCGTGGAAGTTTTCGCTTTACGCTTTCTGGGCTGCTTCACGGACTTCGGAGACGCATTTGGAGTAATCGTACCAAGTCCTGAGGTGGTTCGGCGTTCGTTGAGTGTAGCTTCTTCCAACAGTCGCTGAGAGCGTCGGACTATCGGCTCAGTATGGACAGGATCCTCGATACTTTGCGATATGCCGCCATAGTCGATCTGTTTCTGATGAGCGGGTGTACTGAATCGAGGGATTGATCGTGAGGATGGAACGGACGATTCCCGTCGAGGTGATGCTGTAGGCGATCGGGATGTACTCGTATTGGATTGCTCGTCATTCAGACGCCCCGGGTGTCTTTTTACGGTTGGGCTTCGGGAAGTGGCGTCGTTGAGCCTGAACCTTGACGGTGATGCCATGTTTCTGTTGTAGAGTCTCTCCAGTTGATGGTTGTATACACCGTGTAGTTGAGCGGTCTCTTTCTTGGAGTCCAACACTATGTCAATGGTATCTTGTTTCGCAGCAACGACCTCTCTGAGAAGCAATGCCTTCTCTGCAACATGGTCCCTCATGGTGGAAAGCTCATTGGCATGAGACTCTTTTGCAATTCGTCCTGCCTCTTCCAAGGCTTTCACCTTCTCACCCAATCGTGCAATCTCATCGTCCTTCCGCTGGTTCTCATCGTGATCATGACTGACTGTGCCGAGAAACACATTGGTAAATATAGCCTCCTCTTTTCTCACAGTCTCAGAGGCATCCGCAGCATTCTGTTTCATCTCGGTGATGACCCCTTCGTGCTGTTCCCTCAACTGCTGTGTCTGTTGTTGATAACCTGTCTGCAGCGTCTGGATGGTGCTACGGAGGCTTTCCTCTTTCTCTGACTCCTTTTTTGAGGTCAATCTGGCGACAGTTTGGGCGTGTTTGTCACCTTGTGTCTTTAGGGTATCCACGTAAGTCTCACTTATCGTCGACACCATAGTATGGAGACCGCTTGTTAACTTTTCGATCGAAGTAGAGTGTTTCGAAGTCAACCTTCCAATCGAAGCAGCGTGTGTCGAAGTCAACTTCTCCGTCGAATCAGCGAACAATCGGTCTCTTGCGGCGGATGACTGGATGTTTTTGTCGTTGGTGGACTCGATGAGAGCAGAGTGGACTTCGTTCATGTCCGAGACGGTGGCGGCATGTATCCTTTCCTTCTCAAGCAGTGTCGTCTTATTGGATTCGGACAGTCGCTCGATTGTCGTCTGATGTCGTTTGTCCTTCTTGTCGACCATCCAGTTATACGTCTGGGCTGTCTTGGACCAGATGCGGCTCGTTCGTTCGCGGGAATCTGTGAGCTCATGCTCAAGTCGGTCGTTGCGCTTTTCGAGAGTCTGAATGTTGCTGCCTAGGCTCTTATTTTCGTTGTTCATCAGGACCATTTCACTCTCTGTACTGTTGATCTTTTTCTGCAGCGTCTGCTGTTCCAGCCGATGTCTTGCTTCGGTGCTCTCAATTTCATCATCGAGCCTTTGGCCGATGTTGAGGTCATGGGCAGACAACTCCGGAATGGTGAACTCATCGTCGGAATTCATTGTGAGCAAGCGAGCGAGCGAGCGTGATAGGTCCCAGAGCAAACAACTCTAGACGCAGCTCATATAAAGACTGGCTTTGCGGATGCAAAAACAAAAACAAAGTTCCTTGAGTACAAACGACAGGCGAGTTGCGTTCGTATGAGCCAACATGAGAAGGAGTTGAACGTTACGAAAGTCTGGGCAAAGGTTGAATGGAGCTGGGAGAGACTTGCACCTTCCCAACCTGCATGTGATGTCAATCATGAATCCACGATTGCGTCATCAACACAAACTGTGATCACTTTTCTGCCTACGAGGAAGGTACAACAAGAATGTGACAGATACATGTGTTATACCATGCCATCAATACTGTCCATAGTTATCTCATACTGTCACCTCTTGAGGTTGTTCATGAATCATGTCCGCATCCCGTTTCCTCCTGTCTCCGATGTGAGTATCTCTGCGTTGCATGTCCGATGTTCCCAAAGCCTTCGCATGGTCTCCGAGTGTCAACACTCACTGATCCACCAACGGTCTCGATCATCAGCTTTCCATCTCACAAACGCCTGACTGCTTTGCCTATTCGGTACGAGGGCGCTTGTGCGAGACGGAGCGAATTGTGTCGAATGCATCAGTCTTGCCCTTTTTGTAGGCCATGTTGACGGCCGTTTGACCCCTGGTCCTCAGTGCTTGTAGCCTTGCCTCGAAGTCTGAAGCTTGAGTTTGGTTGTTGCCGTTGATACACGCTATGACTGTCTCCTGCCTCTTCCTCTCCATCGCCAGAGCCAATATCGTACGGACACGAAGGCTCGTTTTGGTCCTCTTGGAGCTTCGGTCAATAGTCCTGTCCATAATCGTAGTCAATGTCTGGAATTGTTCCTTGAGCTTATCAGTTTCGGAGCTCATGGCGGCTGATGTCTTGTTCGCGAAGGAGACAGCGTCGTTGTACTTCTTGTGCCACTCATTCTTCTGATCGATCGCTTCGGTCATGGACTTCTTGTGTTTGGCCTTCACTGCTTGAAGTCTGTCGTTCGAGCCATTCTCGGCTGCTATCTTGGCCTTGTGAGCGATGGCCTCAGAATCGTTCAGCTTCACCAACCATTCCGCATCGCGTAAACTTTTGGCATTCTCGACCCTTTCATCCCCCCGCGCAGTCTGTGAATCCACCTCCAAATAACGTAGTCGGCGCTCAGCGGACATGGCATTTTCATGTTGCAAGATCAGCGCTTCCATGGCCAAGACATTCTCTTGGACCTTGGCCTCTGCCCATTCTTTCTTGCCAAAATCTTGGTTCGTGAAGACGGGAACTGTAGGTACTGAAAGCCGGAGACGACGGACATCTTCTTCTAGAGTCTCGATCTCCTGCTTGCTCGCAGCCTCTTTGGCCTTGACTTCCTCGTCGTACTCCCTGTTCGCGGTCTCCATTGCTTCGATGAGGCTTTTGGCATTTTCAAGATCCGATTTGAGACGCTTTTCGGTTTTGCACATCTCGATGATTCGATCGTCCCGGCTTTCCATGTTGCTGTTGTTCCTCTTGATATCGGCAGCATGAGCGTTTTCCATAGATACTAGTTCTTGCTTCGATGAGTCGACTAAGGTCTGATGATTTGCGTTGGCCGCATTGAGGCGTTCAAAGACCGACGAAATCTTAGTCCGAAGATCGCCAACCAAGGACACGTTGGAGAAAACCTTCTGATCCCGTTCCTCGAGCTTTGACTTGAGATCGTTGCAGATGTAGGTTAAGCGATCTTGTTCAGTTTTTGCTGCTTGCTTGTGGATTGAAAGGTCGATTTGATGTTGCTGAGCAGCCTTCATGGCAGCTTCCTTAGCTTTCGACATGGCGTGGTCCTTCTGCGAGATTGCAAGCTCGTGCTGCACACTGGTATCGAACTTGTGGTCGGTTAACATCTTGTTCTGAGCGCTGATGGTCTCCAAGTGATCGGCGATGGTCCTCTTCTGAGCACTGATGGTCTCCGTGTCTTTGTCGGCAGTCCTCTTCTGAGCGCTGATAGTCTCCAAATGATCGGCGATGGTCCTCTTCTGAGCGCTGATGGTCTCCGTGTCTTTGTCGGTGGTCCTCTTCTGAGCACTGAGGGTCTCCAAGTGATCGGCAATGGTCCTCTTCTGAGCGCTGATGGTCTCCAAATGTCCCTTGATCAGTTGCTCGTCTTCCATAGCGTCAGCGTAATGTTCCTCGATCAGACCATTGACGATGGTCTCACGTCTCGAAACGACCTCTTGCACGCTTGCTTGACACTGTTTGTTCAATTGCTCGATTTCTGATGCATGATGTTCCTTGAGACACAGAACATCTGCGTTGTGTTGTTCCTCCTTCTGATGGATTGCAGCTTCATGTAATTTCTGTACCTCGGCGAGAGGGGTATCCAGACCAGGTAGAGGACCAAGTCCGAATCTCGACCAAATTTCACGGGCGAATTGTTCCAATCTGGCGGGGTCCCGAGCAAGTAGGAGCGATGCGTGGTCTTTGACTCTCCTTTCAACGATTCCGTGGTCGGCCAACCTCTGGTTGTGGAGGGTCACTTCAGAGGAGAAGCTATTGCCGCGGAGCATTGCACCTGCACGTTGCGCAAATGCCATTTTCCTCGTGAGGGCCCGAGTTGAGATGATATGGTGGTGTGAATGGAGAAACACTAGACAACGACTGGGAAGTTGATACCATGATCAAGCACTAGAGAGGAAAGAGCAATGGCGGAACGTCGAAGCAACGAGAATTGGCATGACAGGCGCCTTCCTTTTATACACAAGCATCACATGCTGAATGACGTGTCATACTCACGACTGATGCGAGTGGATTTTGAGTTACTGATTTGGTTGCTGTCGAAAAACTACTTACGTTCTCGCTTGATATCTACGAGCACGCTGTTTCTCGAATGTCATCTCCGAGATGAGAGTTTTGGGGCCTTCTCCGAAACTTGGGGCCCTTGTCGTCTCCGCAACCAATTTCCCCGCTGTGCCTTTCCATGCTTCTCACTCTTCTGTCTCAATGTGGATCACTTTCGATCTGCCCATCTGCTTTGAGGTTTGTGTACTTATTGACCACGTTCATAGATCATGGTGTGGAGAAAGTCTTAATCACCTGCGACCATGTCGTGGGGACCGATAGCGATAGCATACGCCCTCTAGATCTCTATGACTTGTTCGATTTCCCCATCAGCCGAATGAGATGGAAAAGTGAGAGGTTGAATTGGAACTCAGTCATCGTCGTTCTTTGTGGGCGTCGAGGCCTTGTCGAGATCAAGGTTATACTTCCGGCCGCAGTATGCGTCGTAGTCCGTGTCCGATGCCATCTCCTGTCCGTTGATGTCCGCTAGAATGCGAGTCTTTTGCTCACTGTTCCAGACCTTGGTAACGTCGAAGGGTGGGTTTCCTTTGACTTGGCAGTCGACGGAATAGATGTCGAGCAGGAGACAGCTCCACCTCGCAAAACAGGCTTTACGATTGAATCGCCATTGACCTCCGTGAGGCATTCCGTTCTTGATCTTCTGGGTTGTCTCATCGCTGACTTCGACCTGGTAGAACTCCGTGAAGTCGACAAAGTACAATTCTATCAGGTCTCTCAGAAGGCGCGGTCCATACTTGCAGGTTTTGTCATCGTCGACGTCCCACGATCTTGCGGCATCGGTGACCATCCACAAGCGCTTGAGATCATCGGGTGTCGCAGGAACAGTCAAGTTTGGTAGTGGATGTAGTCGCTTGAAGGCTCTTGGGGTCTGTCCAGCAACAGTGTCACTGGCTTCGGTGAGTCTGACTGCATCTTCAAGGCCTTCACGGTTCTCGAGACGGCGGATGGCCTCGTAGATGGCGAAGTGAATGAGTTTGGTACCATTGAATTTTACGAGTGCATCTGCCAGTTGGACTTGAGCTTTGTTGATGTCGTAAGTGGACCAGTCACGAAGTCCGAGGCGCAACAAAAAGTTTCGTGCAGTGATAGCCTGTTGGAGGTCGGAAACTTCTGAAAGAGACGAGAGCAACAACTTGGCCAGGCGCAATTCATCGTAGTGACACCAAGGATGTGTTCCGTGGTCCTTGAGCGGTAGGATTTGCTTGATGCCCCCATCGCCGGGTTTTGAATTTTTTCTGGCCTGCTGAGTCCATGCCAAACTGGCTCTGAAGTTGACGGGGCGTCTTTTTTCGGCACGATTATCGGTTTGCTCGAATATGGCGTCATGGATCTCGTCGTAATAGTAGCAGGTATGAAAATCCTTGTTCTCCATGTATGTCCAGACTTGGGATATATCAAGTGATTTGTTGGAGTCGTTTTCCTTGTTGTTGGAGTCGAGTGGATGGATTGCCTCTGGAGTTGTGTCACTCATCTTCTTGACATCGTAGAGTTCTCTATACCTCGGAAGTTGTTGACCGTCGTAGTATGTCTGAGCAGCTACGAGATCTTTTCGAGTAGCATCGTCGATATTTGTACTTGAAGGCATCGGTGAACTCTTCATAGCTTCCTGAGACTCTTCGGCGTCGTCCCTGGGAAGGCCTTCGTAGATGAGTTTCGCATCGGAGAGAGGGATCTGACTCGTGTCAAGGGGATCGGGTTTGGACTCTTTGGCGGCACGGAAGCGGTTCTGCAGGTCTTCGCACTCGTGGTGCTCCTTCAAGTAATCGACGACCGTTTCCATCGAATTCCATTCGGCTTCTTCCAGCGAAGGCATGCCCGAGAGTTCCATAAAGGCCTCGACCATTGCCGAAACCTGTTTGACTATTTTGTCCGACTTCGGTCTTTTGTTTTGAATCTCCTTCACTGCGTTGTCCACGAATGAGAGATGGCCAGCTCGGATATGCGTGACTTTTGCAATTTTCGGGCTCGAAGCAGCAGACGGCTTAGCTTTATCCTTTGGACCTCTCTTCTTGGCCATGATCGTTTGTTTGGCGAGTGGATTTGAAAACGGTTGCTCCTGCCGGTGCGCCGAAGTGTTTATGCTGGAGATGTGCGTGAATGTGTGGAAGATGGTTGACTGGGTGTGAAGCGGTTGTTTTGAAAGGTGTATGCCTGATGCTTTCTAGTGGGTGGGTAGAGGACAACAAGATGACGTGAGGGTCGGTGGAAAGTCAATGCCGAGGGTCTAGACGTGTGGAGGCGGAGCGTTCCGTCTGTGGGGAAGGAAGCTACGTGGGGAAGGAAGCTACAAACCTTGAGCTTCAGCCTTACAACCAAACGTCTATTCACCCAACCCGTTCAGTCTTCACTTATACATTATTCACTCGTCATCACAATCATCTGTTCATGAGTGCTTCTCGCTCAAGTGCTACTTCAGTAGCCTCGGAGAATTTCTCTCTATCTTGTCCCTGCAATTGAAGGTACCTCTGACCCGCCTTGAGTATGTTGCACTCCTCGGACATATTCGACGTTGCACCTTCTGACTCCACACGACAGACCATGTCTGATACAGCCACCGAGCTGGATCCCGATGCTGCCGAGCGACAGCAGCTTGAGCAGCGTATTGCGAAACTGCGCGAGGACCTGTCTCAACGCAACGCCCGAGCAAGGTCGTCCGAGCTACAGAGACTCATCGAGGACCCCAACCTCTCGTTCTTTCATGTGGTCATGGCAAAGGCTGTCTTCCTGGTATGTCCTTAGGATGTCCGCCCCCAATGCAACATAAGCTGACCAAAGCAGAACGCCGTCCGCTCGATCAATCAGCGTATCCATCGCAACGGCGACACAATCTCCGCCCTCCCCGACTTCGGTAGCGACGAACCACTCAGCGTTGTCTACGGTGCTATCAGATACAGAATGGAAGCAGCCATCACGGACGACAAGTCCCGCGCCTTGATGGGCGACACCCTGACCAATGCTCTACGCGCAGTCTTTGTCGGTCATGGCTCGATGTTCATGAACCCTGCCTTATTTGGAGGTGCGGATCTACGTGAAGGAATGATCATGGTGGTGGAAGGCAAGTTTGAATTACCCTCCTAGGCCATTGGTGTATTGAAAGATGACCACATCTTCATCACAACTCGACAACGCATCTCCGAGGCCGGTCTCACCTTGTGCCAGCTGTCTCCGAGGTTCGGGTATGCCTACTCTCCAGTTCTGACTTAGCACTTACTTCACTTTGTGATATCAATGAGATACTGCGAATTCACATCCTCCCCTGATTTTTCTCATTCACTTGATAAACAGCACGCCTTTTTCCAGTTTCATTCACTCGGATGAGAGCTCAGTCTCATATATATTTCATCAACTTCATCATTGCTTATACTCCTGCTTTCCACTAGCCTAGCTCCCTCGCTACAACTCAAATCCTTTCTTGAGACTATCACGACATACAACTTCCGTCTTATGGAGATGGATCGGTTCTCTTTCGAGAGATCTACCAAAGAAGAATTGAGAACTGAAAAAGAGCGGCACCGTCTTTGGGTGTTGGACATGCACAATCGCATCAATCAGCTGGCAGACGCTGAGCCACTTGACATACCTGACACACTTGCAAGTCCTTCCCTCACGGCGACAGATTCCAGGGCAGGTCCCCGAGAACATTCACCATCGCAAAGTGAAGCCCAGACCATCACCTCCGACCCCAGCCGCGAGCTACCCCCAACGCCCACTCTATCCTTCCTCGACCGATCTGAAAGACCCACACTTCCGGGTATCTCCCATTTTGAGCCATTCTCCCCTAGTCCAAGTCCGCAACGACAATCTTCACCTACTGAAGCCGACCGCCGGCTGTTTGATGATCCAAACAGCGGTTGGAACTCTGCTCCACTCCCTTGGCTCGACCCGCACGCCATCAGTCTAACCCCACAGCGCAAGCTCTCTTTGGAAAGTCAACACGAAAATCCAAACACCGACAATAGGGACAGTCATCGCTCGATCTCCGAAGACACGTCATATTTCTCTTTGGATCACTACGGAAGTGAGAAACAATACAGCGAGGCCTTGCCTACGCAGACACATTCACAAGTACGCGAACGTGCTCTCACTCCCAGTCCCGCTCTTGTCTATACTTCACCTCCAACACCCCTTCACCAGTCACGCGAACGTACTCTCACTCTTGGTCCTCCTCCTGCCAAAACTTCGCCTCCAACACTCTTCCACCAGTCACACGAACGTGATCTTACTCCTCCTCTTGCCAATACTTCGCCTCCAACAAGCCTTCACCAGTCACACGAACGCGCCGTCATTGCCGATCCTCCTCCTGCTGATACTTCTTTGCTCGGCTACCCTCCCCTTCCTAGGTGGACCTGCATCAACCAATATTTTCCAACCACAAAGACTACATCTCAGCCATCAATCGACATGACATCAGAAAAAGATGACTCCGGCGGATCTTTGCCTACTCCGATGAATCAGCCGCGTCCCCACACTCCGACTTCCGCGGAGACACCACAATCAGAGGAGCAATCTCCGACTCCCGTCAAGAGGGAGGCCACCGGAAGGAGAGCGAAAAAAGAAAAGAATACCAAGTCGACACCAAGCAAGAAGAAAAAGCAGGCACCAATCGACAAGACCGAGCCAGCACCAAGCAAGGAAACAGACACTCCCCGTGGGTCTCAGCCAAGTCATCTGGCGATGCAGCTGGCAAAACAACACGGCTGGTCTCCGTCCTCAAAGCTCATGGAGGTAATCTACACCCTCGCCGGGTTGCAGAGTACGGACAAGAAAGTGAACAGGCACGGATGCGAGCCTCTTGCATATCTACAGCATTATCCCATCATCTGGGACAACGGGTTTCTCTACCTTGGTACCCACACATACCATGGTAGGCCAAAGCAAGACGTCTGGTACACACCAAGGTGCCAAATCGACTCGAAGTGGCGCGGGTGGTTGTACCACGAGGCGTCACCTTCGGCGGACTCTTACTCATGCAGCGACAGCGCGCTGAAAAGAGATGAGTACTACCGCCCGTTCCAAGAGTTATTTGGTCATGTAATGGACGAAACGAATGACCACCAACGTGAGGCAATGAGTCTGCTACTCGGAGCTACCTGGCAGATCGCTCGCTTCGGAGAAGCCCAGGTCAGCCCAAGTTCCCCTTCTGGAGATACGAGGAGAGACACGGAGAACTGGACACCCCCATCCAGGAGAGGTTACGCACCTGCTCACAGATGGAGAGAAGAGACGTTTTCCAGATGAGCGCATTCGATGTCTACTATGCGCAATCATCCCCGGATACAGCCCCTCCTCCGGATACAGCCCCTCCTCCGGATACAGCCCCTCCTCCGGAGACAATCCCTCATGAGGCAGCTCTTTCGGGAACAGCACCTTCGGGGGCAACTCTTTCGGAGACGCCAGCTCCAGACACAAACTTTTTTGCATCGAATACTCCTCATTCAGAGACGACAGGTCCGGTAATGGATGTGCCACCTTCCGGAGACAAGGTAGATACAATTATGCCTTCAGAGACGACAGGCATGGAAACAGAGATACCACCTTCCGGAGACGGGGAAGATACGGATAAGTTGGCATCGAATACTCCTCATTCAGAGACGACAGGCATGGAAACAGAGATACCACCTTCCGGAGACAAGGTAGATACAATTATGCCTTCAGAGACGACAGGCATGGAAACAGAGATACCACCTTCCGGAGACGAGGAAGATACGGGTAAGTTGGCATCAGATGAACGTCCTTTAGAGACGACAGGCATGGAAACAGAGATACCACCTTCCGGAGACGAGGAAGATACGGGTAAGTTGGCATCGGAGACATCCATCCCAACGACCACAAATTCGGAAATGAAGAGATTCTTCGAAGAAAGCAATCAACGATCAATCAAAGCACAACTGGAATTCTATCGACCCACCAAGCCATTGATGGAAGGGTTGGATGTGGCCATGCTTATACAGGTGCCCACCAGCATTAACCGTCTTTGGGACTTTCGACACAGACAGCGATCAGCGGACACCTTGTAAATACATATCTCCATATTACCAATCATGAAACTTGACGATTATATCGTGCCTTATGTGATAATTAGATGTTTGTACCGGAGATGGCCCTGACAGAAGGGCCGATCTCGGTGACCGATATCGGCTCACTATCGCGGCAAAACCCATCTCCACTGATATTCCTGTCTGCTCACATGCAGTGAAATTTAACCTGACATGGGTGATTCTAGGTACCTAACTACGTCTCGGTACCAGATACCGGCATTGACGCGTGTCAACAAAACAACACGAGACACGGTATATGCGCGGCTTCAACTCACGCCTCTCATTACAACACTTCTTGGATCTTGACTCAAGCGTCGTAGGTATGCTCCCACTTCTCTTCTATGCCGGGCAAGAGCTAAACATATGCTCGCAGCAATCTCCCGAGACGATACCCAAATCCCATCGCGAAACCATGTCCGCTCGCTCAGCTCCACAACGCACACTGCACAACTCCTTACATCTGCCAATAAGAATCAAACACTAGCTCCCACGAGCGAGAGAAATGACCCAATGAATACTCACAAAGCCTGAAGCCTCTGAAGATCCTCGCCGGACGATCCATCGCAGTCTCCAAAGTCATCGAGGAAGCTTTCCTGGGACAGAAGACGAAGCGCCTCACAGCTGGCATGGGAGATGATCGAATGCTCTCAGAAACTGCTTGGGGCCGAGCAGAGACCCAACCTGGCTGTGGGTTTGATGCTCATGGGCGGTACTTACGACAAGGTGTAAGAGGGATTACATCGAAGAAGTCGAAGCAAGTGCTTTCATCCACTATTTGTGAATCGGAGAAGCGGACCGTATCACTGCTATCATCCGTTTCTAGATGACTGTCGATATTTTTCGGTGTCATCATTTGCTCCTTCCCGTAGTTTGGTCGCTACTTCACGGACTGCGCAAACTGCAGGCACGACAGACCGTGAGCTCGGCTCCGCATTGAGACCAAATCAATCCCAACATTTCTGCATTGTAAGAACATTTCCGCACCTCCGCCAACCTTACAACCCAACATCGAGGCCATGGGCAATAGCCTCTCTATGTCCAGAGTGGGCAATTTAGCGGACGACGAAGGGTACGCACACGCATCCATGTTATGGACCATCAGCGACTGACCAAAGTTTACAGCATCTTCGACAATCCCCTGCTCTCCGATGTCGTCGTCAAGTTTGGCCCGTATTCCATCAAGGCACACAAATCGAACCTTTCACAGGGATCCAAGTACTTCCTCAAGGCGTTCACGTCTGGTCTGAAGGTTGGTGATGAGAAGCGAATGTGACGCTGCGCATTGCTGATCCGGATGGAACTAGGAAACATACAGTAACGAGATCGTACTCAAGGGCAACGACGATCCAAAGGCAGTACTAGCCCTCCTGAGACACATCTACGGGCTTTCGTATGATCACGAATCGACGTCCAACACAGAGACCCCCGACCTACCCTTCCACGCGGCCACATTTGCTGTCGCCGACAAGTATGATGTGCCCAAACTACGCGACGCTGTCGTCGGCAATGCTCAGCGTCTACTGATGCGCTCAGAGACCCTTCTCAACTGCGATCCCGTCGAGATGATCAAAGCTTTTGATATCGTTTTTGCTGGAACACCCGCCGATAGTCGGCTCCAGAAGCTCCTGGAACGTCACTGGCAGAAAAAGTTACCGGAGATCCTGAAGAGTCATCAACGAAGGGCTCGTCCGGGTCATGTACAGATGCAACCGCTGTATGGCAGACCTCGGTGGAGACAGAACTACCCTTCACCGCTGCCATCCCCAAAGCGAGACGTCGTGAGAACATCCGAAGGCGATTGCGGGCAGGACGTTTTGCTCCATCACCGGCATCTAGGTATTGAGCATGGTCATGATCTCCGATGTTTGCGCTCGATGTCGAAGACCAAATAGCTTTTTTGTGATGAGATGCATTCATAGATAATCATCACATCACCCGTTGCTTCAGTCTTTCACATTCCCGTCGAGGGTTGTCACTTCTTGGTCCACGCCTCCTTGTTTACATGTTTATCTTTCTACCCCAAACACGGTTTCGACCACTCGGGAAAGGGCAGTATTATCTACCTTCACTCCACATTAACAACTCGTCCCAAACTCCACAATTCACATCGACCTCGATCACAATCTACCTTCATTCATCTGGTTCCCTCTCTTCAACTTTAATCAAGAAGACCAACAACTCATTGGGTATCATGACGCAGGCTCCCTCACACGGCACATGCTAATACGATCCGACTCTCAGATTCATCATGGTAACGTTCCACGACCTTAGCACGGAGACAATCTGCATGATCGCCCACCAACTGCCGGACGAAGACCTGGGTTCATTTCGCCTCACCTGTCACAGTGCCGGCAGCGGTGCAGACCTTGAACATCAAACCCGCCATGCCACAGAACGCAACCATTGCATGTCGATTTATGGTCTCAAAGGTCTTGCCGAAATCACTGGCGACATCAAATATGGCCCGCTTGTCAGAACAGTCGTCTTCAATGTCTTCTGGTCTTGCGGTTGGGACCACCTCCTAAAATGTACGGTCTGGAGATATCCTAGGATCGAAGCCATCGAAGCTCTTGAGACGATCTTCACCAACATTCAAGCCAATCAACGCGGCCCAATCACTATAGGGTTCTCGGACAACTATCCTACAATTGAGCGCGTCGACTGCGCCTCCGCGGACTTCTATCAGTATTCTGAAAAGCCCAGCTACGGCTGGAAACAGATGATGAGCAATCAAGACAAGAACTCGAAGTTTTCCAAACGTCGCAGATATAGGGATGGCACCAATCACACATTCCTCAGCTTCGGAGAGGCCGCAGAGATTGTTCTAGAGATTGCCATCGCCAAAGGCTGCAAGATTTCGGGGCTCGATCTCCGAATCGTAGGCATGTTTCACAACGCACCGGATAGATTCTTCGATTTTCGCCCGACGGTAGGATCCGTTGTCAACAGATTCCTCGAGGCCAAGCAGTGGGATATGCGGGTCATCGTCAACGGAAAAGAGGACGCAGACTTTGAGACGCGTGATATCCCCATGATCACATTTGACAGAGTGGCCAGAGAGCTCACATTCCGCGATTATATGCTTGGCTCTCTGAATATCAACCGGCCCTTCGTTGTCGCCTACCACATATTCAGATCTGTCTTTCATGACTCCATCAAACACCTCAGACTTATGTCATGCGTTGTCGTAAACGCCAATGTCTTCCATCATCAATGTGTCCAGTTGTTCTCAATAACCAAAGATGAGCATGACAAGGGGTTCACTGGAGACGCCTACCCTCTTTTGGAGACCATCAATATTCGTGGCCTTGTTACAATCGACAACAGGGGCTGGGACAAGATTCTCAATACCTTCGCCCAAGTCAAGACCCTGAAGAAATGCTCTATGCAAGGTATGGTCGCGGTTCCTCGTGTAAAAGAAGAAGAAGAAGAGGGAGGAGAGGAGAACGAGCAGGAAAACGGAAGTGGCGCAACACCCGAAGAGTTTGACCGTCTCGCTGAATCTATTGCTTTGCTGAATGTGGATCTTGATGCATCCAAGGGGGACTACGTCACCGAGGAGCTCGAGGAGATGGCGGCTCGTGTCCCTGATGCCGCAAAGGTCGTCTTCGAAGCGTCTCCTCCAATCTTCCCGGGCACATGGTGAACAACATTACGGACATTGCTCTAAGCTGCTATCTTGATGTCCACCGCCAATTCTCGTTCGGAGACAAACAGAGTGGAGAACGAAGAGGGGATGAATTGGAATGATAGCACGAGAGATGTTCTTTTTGTGGTTGGTGTCTCGCTGGGCGGTGCCTTGAGACCATTCACCGAAGGCGTTTCTCGGCAGTTCTTCAAGAGTTAGATGGACGTCCTCGTCTTGCACAAAGCCGCAATACACCAGGCAGCACATACTTTCTTCAATCTTGATGCGTGATGCATTTTTCTCCACTCCATTTATCATGGTCACCTGACTATCACTTCAACTCGCGCGTACAACTGCTAGTTGAGATGTTATTTGGCTATTCGATATACCAAAACATTTTTCGTTCGGCTCGAGACTTGCCATAATCTCGGGGATGGTCACACAGCTGGGATATTCATCTGAGGATGGATGTCCCATCGGACATGACAAAAATCGAAAATTTCAGACATCGGATGCCGGCTTCGGAGATGGGTCTAATCTCCGTTTACTTGCTGCATCCTGCCGTACGTGATTCACTTCTTCACCTCTGGGAAGTGAAGTGAAAGACAGCGGTAATGCACGTCGACCAATCACATTCACGATTTCTGCACTTTCACCCCCAACACAGTGAATTGTTTCATCACATCTTCTAATCCGGGCCTCTCCACATTCCCAACTTTCCAGTCTGCCGTTACAACCCTTTTTACAACCAATTTCACAGAATGGAGGGCATGGAGCATTGTAAGTAGCAATATCGCCGCCAACACATTTCATTACTGACAATACGACAGCAAACCCTACCAAGCGTCCAGCGACGACCCCGCCGGAAGGGGAGACCGCGCACAAAAGACTGAAGTCGGAGACCCAGCTTGTCGGTATACTCCTCAAGCCTGTTAACATCTCTTCTAATACCAATCTCCAGACAATGACAGAGCTGCGCGCCACGCTCGAACAGTTGGAAGCGGATGTTGCTACTGCCGACTGCGAAGACGCCTGGGTTGACATCTTGAATTCGGTCAACACTTCATGTTGGTCGGGATTCAGAGGATTGTGCGCCCCCTTTGTCGCCGATTCAACAAACATCCTTCAAACAGAGTTCACAAGACTGTGCTTGTACCTCCGGAACACAGGGGCAAGGCAGCACATGGTTCAGCTCCTGGAGGACCACGGCGATGCCTTTATCGAGCAGGAGCTGGCGCTGATGGTCAACAAGATCACGACAATGGGCAACAAAGCTGAGGATGGAGACGTTCAAAGCCCAAGATAAATTCATGCTCGATCCTTTTCAATTATAATTTCTCGTCTCTTGTATCACCGGAAGTGATGTCTTTGCCTTATCGACCGACAAGTGTACTCCTCCGTGAAATTGTTTCATGCCATTTCCGGCCCTGATTTCCATCTCCATCACCGCCACACGATTACGGGAATCTGAAGCCATCAATTAAAGCCTTGATCACCTTGAGACTCAACCCAAGCCTCTTCTTCTAGCATCAGGTCACCTAGTCCCTCATAAACGGAGTCGACAATATCATCGAAAGTCATCGTCTTCTCACCATTTTCGGTAATCAGCTTATCGGTGTGCGACCGGAAAAGCGCTATGTTTGCCAACAGCGGAGAGTTATCCTCAGTCCATGCTGCAAAGCTTGCCCAATGATGACCGGATAAAGTTTCAAATGCGCGATAAGAACTTGTGCCAGCTGGATGATGGGCGAAGCCGGCGCCATCGTCGACATATCCGTATGCGATCAGATGAAACATCAACTCCGCCGAGGACGTCTGCTCCAGTCGATCAATAAGATAGATGACGAACTGATGCAACCTGAACTTGTCTCCGAACTCCACGTATGTGCAAGCTTCGAATAAATTCAGAATGTAGTTGCTGTTCTCGTGTTCTCTGTGTGAAGTGAGTCTAGCCAAGGGGTTTATCGAGTATCCCTCTTCGAATGCGGCGGCTTCCATCGGCTCATCTGGTGGACCATTTGTCCTTCGAATCCGTGCCCGAGAACTGTTTACAAACTTCGTAATCTGGAACTGACGGCGGTCTACCGGCCCCGTCCCGTTCGACCTCGAAAGGTATCTTCTGTATGTGGAATCCAGGCCTTTGCGATGTTGGTGTCTGTCATGTCCGACACGATCATCGATCTCCCCTGCTATGGCGTCGTTTTCTTCTGAAGGAGCCGCGACGTATCTTTCCATCAGCGACAGAACGGTCTCGAGTTCGGTAGGAGTCAGGAATTCTCCGGCATCAACGCTTGCGACCACGTTACAGTAAATGGCCGGACGGGGGTAGTTGTTGACGCAAACCTCGCGTAATAAGTCGAGACAGTACCGCGTATCCGCATCCTTGAAATAGTCCTTGCACAAAGTGCCACGCATGATTCCTTTCAAGATCTTGGTGTGAGTCCGAGCGAGGATGTCGACGAATAGATCCAGAAGAAGAGTCTCGTCCACGCCCTTCAACGCATTTGCACGCATGTTTTCTGTCAGCCTCTGCTGCTCGATGATGGCTTTCCCAAGCCCGATATATCCGCCTTCGGATAGTGCTGTTATGAATTCATTCGGTTGGTCTGCTCGTAATTCGAAGGACATTTCACTCAAAGGTGCTTGAACGATGTCGATAGCGGACGAGCATGCAATGATGTTTGATTTGCTGTATGACTTGAGTGTTTTGATCTCGTCCAATTCCAGATCATCTTCAGTGTCCGAGTCGCTGCTGGAGACTATCGACGAGCTGTCAAATTCGGTATTGGACGCCTCTGCAGGAATGGCGTCATCTCGGGGATGGGGCTGTTTGCGCTGCTTTGATCTCATTGCCAGACCGTCGCTGGCTTGAGCAGCTGCCTTGTCCTGGGCAAGAATGTCCTATATCGAGTCAGTAAACATACTTCCGTGGTGTCTACTGATACTAACTTGGTCGAGTTGTTTGCTGGCCTGTCCCCATGATATCATCTTGTCCGAAAAGCTTGGAGACAGTGTAGTTGCAACTCGGGGCGTTGGATTCCTTCGCGGATGTCCATTGTTGTTCTGTCTGAGCTTCCTACTACGTCTCAATTGCTGAATTGGCGGTTAGTTGAGGTCAGAAAGGACGATGAACAGCACGACTCACCATCATGATGGAAACAGGTGTCGACCGAAGTAACAAAACACGATGCACAGCGACGAGGCTGGAAGGGAAACAATGCACAAGCAGACGTTGAAGGGTCTTCAAGCTCAAAACCTGGCACAGGCACGGCGAAATGTCCAACGTCCCTGCCATTTGAAATGATCCAGAGAGGAAAGTGCAAACTTTTGGCGGCTGGAGCCAGGCTTTTATAATCACCCATGCCCATAATCACGACGCATCCCAAGCTTGCCCCGTGATTACACCTGCGGTTTTCGCATGTTTTGCTGACATGCTTGCCTGCTCGTGTAAGTGCACGTGTGTCACGACTTGGAGGCCTCCCTGCAATATATAGACGTTGCGGGACTTCGGAGTTCTGCCGCGCACGGACATGACCGCCCCCGACCTCAACTTTGGACTCATGGCCTTGCATGGGCTCGCCTCTGCCAGATATGCTGGAAAGCTGTGAGTGAAGTGAGCCTGGACTGCTGGGTAACCGAAAGATTGTCTTTCTTAGCCTCCGAAATAACGTCTTTTGCTAACGGTCGGTCACAGCCCATGGACTACACCCTTCCACGACCAATGCACTTGTTGCCACAAGGGCTCCTTTGGACGATAAACATCGCCAGCTACGATGGAGCTCAATAATGTTGAGAAAAAGGAGGACATGGGCATGGTAGACGTGGACGAGGCCGGCGACACATCCTGAATTCTATACATTCCGAACGGGAGTCAAGTCTTGAAGTGAAGAAATGCAACATCCAGTGTTGTCGCGCCTTCAACCCTTCATCTTCCTCTCTATTCATTTCGAGGTGAAGCGCTGCCTTTGGAGTCACATTGGAAGCTTCTGGTAGTGAGTGAATGGTGAGCATGCAAAAGAAGCCACTCGAACAAACAGTTCTCTTTCTCTAATCTTATTCTCAACCCTCAACACAATCCAACTTTCTTCTGTCTACTCTTGGTACACCTCCTCCCTTGCTTTACCTATCCTTCAATCAGCCGTATAGGATGGCAGACGATCAACTCTTCTCGTGGCGCATCCGGCGCTACAAGACCGCAACGAGATTAGTTCTAGACTGGCTGGAAGGCGTGGGCAACAACAATGTGACCCCAACTCTGGACACTCTGACGTGCGAATCAATCATGATCCTCGCTGACCGTACAAGAGCCGCCGACGTGATGCTTCCGATGCTGGTATCCGACGCCCTGGATGAAGTCATCCACCACAGAAGATTCGTATCAGACTGGTACCGCAGCCCCATCGTCCAAGGCGATACGGCAAACATCCGGAAGTCGAACGAGAGTCATTCGTACTTCATCTCCGTCTTCGAGTACATCCGAAACACACTCCATCACCAACAACGCCTCCATCGCCCAGTACCGCAGCAGATGGACCCCGAAGATGAGAGGTCTCTCAACCTTTTTGATGCGCTTGAGCTATCTGAACCCAGCGAAGAGACTTATCCCGCCGAACGCATCTCCTCCCCCATCACGTCAACACCAATCAGTCACCGCAAGACAGATGACCAGATCGCCGGCTATCTCGCTCTGCAAGATGTCACAGATATCGGCAAGTTATTGAGTCGTCAGTGGACAGCTGGTATGAAGGGCGAACGTCCCATGCTCTCCGTAGCAGAATACACACACGTCGCCATGTGCTGTCTCGAAGATCTGAACTCCTCATTCCGCGACGAAAACCCAGAGTGGTGGGCCATTGGAAATCTGTACCTCAAGTTGGGCGTTCCGGAGACATTTGGTGTCTCCTCACGATACCCTCATTGCGCTTATCTGCAAGGCGACGATGCGGACGAATCGCGTGTGTCGAAGACTACAAAGGAGTTGGAAGTACTGTCGCTTCTGGGAACCTTGAGCGTTCAAAACATCAAGTGCGCATTTGGGGGATTGCCAACTTTTGGTCTCACCAAGTCCAATTTCGTCAAGCACATAACCGACGAGATCAATGCCTTTTCGGTGATCATACCACCAGGTACAGACCCAAGCTGCTCCTATGATGTTCTGTTCCGTCACATCATCGGTCTCTCTAGAGGGCAGGTCACACATATCTGGCTTCCTACGATGCTGGAGTTTGCGTCCGAGATATATGACAGCATGGGTACTTCCCGTGGTCAACTGCTGTCTGACCTCGAGAAAGAGTTTGGAAGATGGGAGGCCGACGTCAAACTGCTCAACGATGCTATGGGCGATCTCCCTCTCGACCCAGCCTTATCGCCTCTAAAGTACCATGACTTTGGCTACATGAAATCGTACCTGGCCAATCCAACAACACGCTGTCTCCGTGAAGCTCTTGTGGTCACCAACTTGGAATTTCTGCGCGCATTGCACGAAGCTCGAGAGACGCAGGGTTTGTTTTTTGGAAACGTCCAACATAGCGTTGTGGTATTGGCACACTTCTATGCCACGGTTTACCCTTACATACCCACGGCAAAGCAGCGTTGGTCTGACATGGAAGTTATCCTCAAGCATCACCACGAACTTGGACTATCCGACCATGCAACCAGCCCCTCGAAGACAGTCCCCAGAATGATCCGCGATCTCCATACAGCTATGGGATTGCTGCCTGGCCAGAGAGAGATCGACAACCAAAAAAAGGTCTTCATGCGACCACTCTCACCATGGAGACGACTGCTCGAGGACCAGCAAGACCGTGACCTCAAACTACTTGGAGAGAATACCAAATGGGACCACTCGAAACAGGTGAAGTGTGTCAATCGCACACTACACTACATGTTCCCGAAACACAAGCCACCGACTTACACCGAAGCACTGGAAAAGCTTGAACAGATTCAAGCCGAGACTCAAACTATCCCAACTTTTGATCATCTTGCGTTCGTCATTGTCGTTCTCCAGGCTTTCAGAGTCCTCAGTCCGAAGGACTACCCTTCTAAGATCATCATGGACGCCGTGGTAGATATCCAATTCCGGTTGCCGGTCCAATCCCTACTGGAAGTTCAAGGAGTCTCACAGGCTCACAAAATCATCAAACCTTTCATGGACATCTGGAAAGGTGTATCCAAAGGCGTTACAGGTCAGGGAAAGCGCGGACAAACACAGCCCGCGTACAAGATCAAGGGGACCATGAAAACTCCCGCGGATGGGCTCAAGGCTGAGCAGATGTTGATTCGTGCTCAAGCACATGGCATACCAGCTTGCAGACGTGGCCCGATTGTTTTTTTCTTCTCGGAAAATGATTACAATGACTTTCACAGGCTGGAGGACGAGCTTTAAGGGAGAGTGAAGAAGCAGTCTTGCGAGCATTGCAGTCGAGGAAGCAATTATGTAGATGTATCAACAGCGTAACAGTTTTTTTGAATTTTCGCACCCGAAGACGGGTGCTGATGGGGTAACCCTGCCTATCAAACCGTGCTTGACTCCTGTGGTTACACCGTGGCTTGGCTGCATTGATCGTCCTACTCACGTTCCCACCAACAACAATTCCGAAAAACTCCAAATCTCAAGCAATGTGCCATCTCCACCGCGGTCGCTTCGTCATCTTTGGATCCCATGGTTATTTCTCACTCGAGGGATTTGACCGACCACCACTGGGATCACGACCGGAGACTGTTATCCAGTCGTCCATTCTTTTTTCTTGTGACGCCTCTCTTGCGCTGCTCAGAGCTTACGAAGGCCTCTCGTCGATGACCGCTGTGGCTGGCAGCATACGACTCCACAAGTCTCCCCTCACCCGTACATGCTCGACCCTGGCATCATCAGGCACTGCACCAAAGACAACCACACCTGGTACGGCTCTCTTGCAATAAGACCACCCAGACGCCATCTTTATGCGCCTCACATACCCCTCGCTGCTCAGCACCTGCCACATCACAATGTCCCACGATCCATTAAAATCCGGAAGTCTCTGCCTCCTATCCGAACCAGCAACCCGTCCATGGAAATTTCCTTGAACAGTATCCGGTCTCGTCAACCAGTCTGTCCTTCGAAGCCGCCAATCCCGACATCGTCGAGTCTATCCAAGGTTTCAATTCTGGCTCGCATGAAGAGGAGGAGATGACACAAGAGGAATGGTTCTATCTCTATGACCGCGAGGTTTCGGAAGACAGTGTGTACGGGCGCCTGTTCATGGAGCCCGTTCAGCCAGAATGCATACGGTCTTCCTACTCATGAAGTCTTCATGGTGGCCAAAGCCGGTGGTGATTGAACCTTCAAGGCTGGCCGTGTCGCTCACAATCCAGAGAGACTTAGTCCTCCAGCACATGACGAATGTACTCTGTTCTCAGATCAGAGCACACTGTGCAGATATGAAGCTGCCTACACACAGAGACTGTCTCAAATCCATGAACCTGTACTCGCGCAGCGTTCACTGGCCTACGGGTGCCCACCGCAAGCTTGCATGTCGTGCCTGCACTGACAAGAGGAATTTCTGCATCATCGAAAAGGTAGCTGGATACCAAATTCTTCCCGTTGCTCCTCCTCACCGACATGCACGTTGTAACCCAGCCGTTTCGAGCATCGAGCTATATCAAGCTCCTTTCAAACGTCAGCCTTACTGATCCGATCCGGGAGAACACCAAGACCAAGGCCCATGGCCACGCTAAGAGCAAGAATGGCTTCTCAACACAGGGAATGGATAGTGAATCAGTAGAACGAACAAACCTTCAGAAATAGGATGATGCGAGCCGCACAGACAAACTAGACTGACCACGCTTCTTCGTCCCTGCGTCATGTGCATCTTGATCCGCGTCACATCAATTCATACCAGCACTTGGAGCTCCACCCACTTGCGCGAACATGCAAGCCTTGGTAGAGTCTGTTGAGGTTGCTCGCTGACAGATGCACCTTCCTCGTCGACAGGAACGAGAAAACAAGGAAGGAATCGCTGGTCCCCACTTGCCCGTAATTCTTTCTGCCATCCAGGAAGGAACCGCTGACCCCCAACTGCCGATGATTCTCTCGGCCATCAACGGCCATTCCTCTCTTCCTCCGTACATACTCTCAACACTTATCAACGATTGTCCCGTCTTCTTCTAGACCGACCTCAAATCCAGTCAGTACGACGAACACACCGGCCTCTACTCTTGCTGACCCAAACGTATAGAGATGCCGGTCATCGCTGCTCCAAAGCTGTCGCCTCACGAGATGTACCAAAAGTACCGCGAAGAAGCTGCTGCCCGTCGCCGCAATTCAATCCAATTCGAGATCACCGAACTCAACCAGCTTCGCCGCAAAGCCATACAGAAAGCAAGAGAGGATGCCAAGGGGAACTTGAGAATGCTCGAGTCTACCATCAAGGGAGAGCATACCATCCTACTTCACACCCTTCTTCGAAGCCAGTCCCCCACCCCGAAGGAGGAGGAACAAGAGCCTACACGCCTGGCTGAAGAAGAGGCTCCAGACGAGGCTCAAGAAGAGGTTCTGGACAACATTGCTTCCATCCACACTTCCGAACCAGACGCCGAGTTGCCAGACCTTCCCTACCGTACCGCTCCCGAGTGTGACGAGTCAGTCATCGAAGTCGCTTGTACTAGCGAGGGCCATCGCCACCACGAAGTCTATGAACGTCAAGGTAGCACTGTCTACGATTCAGAGCCACCGACCCAAATTCTCGTCAATCACGACACAATCAAGAGCTCGGATAGCCCCGAAAAGCCCATCATCTTCAGCGGCTTTGCATTCTCTCGTGGTGTGGGAGGCTCCGGCGTTGATGACAAAGTGGCCACAGTTGCCCCAAGTATCCACGCATCTGAATCGTCGCCATGGTCTGGAGCTCTCGATGATCCCACCATGCTCGAGAGTCTGCTTGGCAAGCGTGTCGGAGATGGGGAGTCTGCAGGTGGAGATGGACGTGGAAAACGCCCCAGATGCAGCCTTTGATGTTGGGACTAGTGGTAGACTGAGAGATCAGGAGTAGCTTCTACTCGCACATCTCCCGAGTAGGCCCTCATGGCTATCATTGACGGAGCGTTCAATGTAGAATTACTCGAGAAAGGTAGTTCACTGATAGAACAAAGTCATGGCCACTTTTCTGTCCTTGCCCGATGTCCGACTGTATACACAGAGCATGGCATCCTCTGAGCCTATTGCATCATGTGGTCGAGCTAACGTCCCTTGCAATCAACGTGGAAGTCCAACGCACCTTCTCCATCCAAGAGAAGTTTTCGACGTGCAGGCACGAGACAACAACAAGGGAGCAACATGTGACCCCGCTTGCGTCTGGAATCTCTGCTTATTTCGCTCTGCATTCTCCCATCACCCGCTTCATCGTCGTCGAATTGCTTTACATTACCAGGCCATACGTACTGTAGTAAGAATAAAGCTCTTATCTTTATCTCTTTGGTTTACTAACCTTTAACTCCCAGCAATGCCTATCATCGCAGTCCGTAAGCCAACTCCCTTGGAGATGTTCGAAAAGTACAAGAAAGAGGCCGCCTCACGCCTCAAGGACTTCATCAAGTTCGAGACTGAAGAGTTGGCCCGCGTTCGCCACGATACACTCAGCGAAGCGAGAAGGCTTTCGAGAACCGATCTTCGCTCAACCCAGAGCTTCATCCGTAGAGAGTTCGATCAACTCCTCCAAGCCCTGCCCGTTGAGAACATGGCTGGATACATTGCCGAAGCCCAGAACAGCCTCATGCTCGACACCGGAGATGCTTCCGAATCAGAGGTCGACTTACCAACGACTCCTCGTCCCTTGTTCTCCGATTCCTGCGTCTCTCAAGACCACACCATCGAAGTGACTCCCACCGGCGGACAAGATCGTGGTTCCGAAGTCAGCAACTTCTCAAAAGGCACCGTCCCCGACTCAGACCCTCCTATGGCAGCATTCGTTACATCCGACAACAACCAAGGCACCATGACCAGCTTCCTTGTCGAGCATCTGCATGGAAACAATGTCGTCGAAGTCGTCAGAGTTGCCAATGCCGTCGACTTATACGATGAACTTGTCGCCGTCAACGTTGCCACCTCTTCCCTTCCTGTCAGTGCCGTCGAGATGGAGGGAGCTGTCGACCGTCATCCACGCCACGTTCACAACTTCGCCGATTACCACCACAGTGTCAGACCCAACAAGATACTCCAAATGCCTCTTGCTAAGCGCACATATGTGACCTCATCACCTGGTGGAGCTGGCGGTGAGAAGAAAGCTAGACATCAGTTGTGATTTGTCAAGGGCTTGGGTTCCGATTGAAGCTGTGATCGGAGGCTTACCGAACTCATGGGCAAGGTTGGAGTGGAGGATCGTTCGGTCAATTGATCATTGAGAGAATTCGGAGAGCATATACACTATGCCAGTGCTCAAGTAGTAGTATTTTCGCTTTTGCTGTGTAGTAATTCAAGTGCTTGCTTTATACACATGCATGTCCGACATACTTGTGGAGGATCTCCGCATCTTATCTAATTAGCGAGATTGCTATGGGAGATCTCCGCATCTTATCTGATTCCTTCGGGTGACCCTGACCCCATGCCCATGCTGTGAGGGTGACCTTGTCTAAATGATCATCATGAGAATAACTGATTATCACGGCCTCCTCTACCAATCACTCAACTCGTCGAAAATAAATTATCAATCAGTATCATGATAGACTATCATAAAATTATCATTTACTATCAATCACTGACCACACTGGGCTGAACATCATCGTGATGTATCATTCGGACTTGAGTCGTCAAGAATGTGGGGCCATCTTTTTCATTTGTCGTGCTTCGAATGAAGTTCTAAATATTTATCTGAAAAGTCAAGAGATGAAATCGGTAGGACCAGGGGTATTATAATCCTGCAAAACCTTTCCTGCATTGCATCGCAGTCTCCGAAATGTACTTGATTTCCATAATTGAGCTTAGAAATATTGAAACAGAGCTTTATTCATCGAAGATGTCATCGGGATCTGTGTCAGCCTTTGACATCGTGCGAGAGAAGTTGTGCATATCGACCACGGGATGAGGGCATTGACAAGAAGCATCGTGGCGTTCTCCGTTGATCGATGGGGTGTACCGCTCGGGGCCACAAACATGGAAGAGCATGGGTTCCCAGGTATCCTTTGCCAGATGGATCAAGTTAGCGAGAGCAGCGCGTTGGAATGTACAAGAAGTGCTGCATGTTGAACAGTGGACTGGTCCTGAAAGTATCTGCCAGCTAAAGTCCGCCTTCACGAACTTGCGGATGGTCGTCAACTGGCGGCCTTCCTCGACCGTCATGTCTCGGAGCTCCGGAGGTAGATGTTTGCCGGTCACAAGCATAGTCCTCCAGTAGAGCTTCAAGAAAGCGGAAGCATGAGAGACCAATATCTGAGCGTTGTAAAGGCCTCCATTCTGCTCCTCACGTGTCATACGACCGAAGACGAGAGAGAAGTTGACCCACGCACTTCGCCAGATGGGCACCTCCTTCTGTGTCTCCGAAGCCATCTCATCCCTTGCGATATTGGCCTGGGAGACAACTGTACTGATCAGGGCAGATTCAAGATGGTCCCATAGAGGGTTTCCGAATCCGTGGCAGTCATCGCAGCAATCAAGCAAGCCCCCCTCGTGATAGCATTCCATACGGCATAGAAACTGGATGTAGACCCTGTACAACTGTATGGCTTGCGACTGAACAGCCTCGCAGTCTGGGTGTGTAGCTGCAAAGATCTTGATTTGATTGGGGATGTTGTTGCGAATGCCGATGTGATACTCCAGGTAACTTTCGGACATCTTCAGGATCTGTTTGCGGAGATCTTCGTAATGATCATCGAACTTGAGAAGACCACGGAACATCATGCTGCGACGAGCTGAGGCCGAGAGATCTGTCTTAATTAGTGTGTGCCATCAAGTACGCGTTGGACCCATCTTACGAGAGATTAGAGTGGTGATCGAGTCGTCTGTTGGGCGATACATGGCTCTGATCATCGCAGGGTTGTCGTGAACGGTATGGGTTTGCGGTAGCATCGACTCAAGGTGGCCACGCACGCGATTTGATAAGATGTATTCGAGGCATTGACGATGCGCCGAAGGGTCGGACGTATGACACTGCATGATCTAGACCAAGTCGGTATGATGATGATGATGGAGATGGTGGAGGAAATAAGAAGCAAGAGTTGCCGAGATAATCACGAAACCAAGAAAAGTTGTCCAGGAAGCACAGCGATAGTTGAAGCTTCTGGCTTAAGTATATACCCTCAACAATAGTGAACGAGAATAGTGTGAGTGAAAGAAGAAAGAAAAGTGATGGGTTGACGGTATGAAAAGTCACGAAATCATGCCCAGGTACGAAAGCATTATTTGAATGTTCGAGTTGATTCGAGTGAAGCTCGATTGTGAATTGTGGTTGCTACTAACCCCTAGTGACGATGTCTGGATGCATGCGATGAGATGCATACGACGAGCAGCTTGTAGAGCAGCATGTAGAGCAGCTTGTAAAGCAGCTCGTGAAGCAACTAGTCACCGAAAGCCAGGAGACGAGCGCTGATGGTTCTGAGCTTCTCGGTAAGGGCGTCCAACTTGCCAATGGTGTCCTGGTCCAGACCAGCGGTCTTCATCTTGTCGACAAATGCCGGAATTCTGGTCTCGAAGATGGCGAGCTGGGCCTGGAGATGAGACTTGCCAGCGAGGAATCCTTCAGTAGGCCTATCAATGTTAGTCAATAGGGTCATGACGGACGAACAGTGAATGTACGTACTCAGAGGCGCCGAAAGCATCGATCTGCTTGCTGACGATCTCGAGTACGGTGGAGTACTGTGTTGCGCATAAGCATGGAAATACGAATAGTCTGTTATTGTTGTGATGTTGACATACGGTGTCAATCAGAGAGGCCATCTCGGAAGCAGAGTTGGAGTTCATGTTGATGGAGTGTTTGTTTGAGATTTGATGTGGTTGTTGTTATGTCTTGATGGAAGCGGAAAAGACTAAGCGTGTTGTTTTGATATTCCAGCTCGCCTTTGGCCAAGACTTTCAAAGCCTGAGCTTTTATTAGTTCGGAGATGGCATCCTTGATTGTAATATCGGACATCCCCAGGTCGTTGACTGCGTCGTTGATCGATGTTCAATACACATCCATGATGATGATGTCCGAATATTGTAGACTGACAGAGTCGATGTCCGTAAACTGGATGGGTGTGCTGTGTTGAGCTGATGTCCGAATACCAATGATATCCACAATCGGGTGGAGATGGAAATTGATTATCTATCATCGTAATCTCCGTTTCCAACACTTCATCGACGTCGAGGATATGTTTCCCGCTCCAATTCGGAGTGATGACGAGGGTCATCCCGTACGTAAGACGAACCAACTCGTGAAGTAGACTCAAGGACAAATCTCCAGTCCCGACGACAGAATAATGCAAAGTTCTTGCTTCTCGGATAGGACGACGACGCAAGTAAAATAGATATTCAATATTTGGACGTGAATATCTCTCAGGTTTGAGGCTGGGTAGGTCTGGGATCAGCGTATTGGCGCTCAGAAAGGCTGGTCCTCGGAGGTACCTTCTAGCTCCACCTATGACTGATGGGCAGATACCTATTGCACGGATGAAACATACAAGCATGAAAAATCCACATCTTATGATTGCCGCAGATCACCCATCTACCAGGTGTGGTCATAGTCCAACTGAGGATAGTTCTGTGAGTTGGCGTTGCGTTGATAAATCATTGTCCAAGCTGATACCGTCTTGGTCCATCGTCACCATTGCCTTGACTGTGACTCGAGAGCGGATGAGCAGATGGTCGAGGGATGAACATTCAGTCATGAGACCACGTCTCAAGTACTTGATTGTATTGAGCGACATCTGGGACATGGGAACGCGGAGAAATGCAGTAGCTATGTTTGTGCAAACATGGTTAAAGTTCCAACCATGCAGGCTGCGGGTCTTGGTCGAGTGTGGTCAGGAAAAGACGGTCAATTGCTCTGTTGGAATTCTCGATTACACATTTCCAAGTGTTGGACGACGTTGACGCATGGACCGCAGTAACTCCCCTACCGGTAGATTGTGGGAAGCGAGATTCGAGTAGAAACAAGCATGCATGTTGTAGTATCGTGGAGGCCAAGAACAAGCCCTTACCCCGACTACGTCGGGGTAGAGCGTCGGCAAGCTCGCATGGTACCATACGCATAGAGACATTACAACCACAGCGACCAATCTCAATGAATAGGTGAGATTGGGAAATGGCTACTAGTGCTGCAAGGCGGCCGAGGGGTTGACCTTTTCGAAGCCCGATGTATGCGACAAGCGCCATGGAGCTTGCATTGACGAATAAGTGACTTTCCAGGGTACTGCGAACCAGTAGATCATCCCCAGCCACCCGTCGCTGTTGGGAAAACACAGCGGAGTTGTAGTGTGGTGGACATCCGAATTGCCCGATTTTTGATCTTGAAACGTAGGACAGGCGCCACGAAGCTTACATTGCCAAGCGGGTGACTTTCCAGAGTATTACAGACTGGTAGATCACCCACAGCCACCCGTTGCTCTTAGAAAAATGTATCACGGTCGTGGTGTGGCGAAAATCCGAATTGCCCGACTTTCGACCTTAAAACGTAGGACAGGCGCCACGAAGCTTACATTGCCAAGCGGGTGACTTTCCAGGGTATTACAGACTGGTAGATTACCCCCAGCCACCCGTTGCTCTTGGAAAAATGTATTACGGTCGTGGTGTGGCAAAAATCCGAATTGCCCGATTTCCGACCTTGGAGCATGGGGCGGGCGCCATGAAGCTTGCATTGACAAGAGGGTGACTTTCTAAGATGAGACGATCTAGTGGATCATCCCTAGCCACCCGTGGCTCTCAGAAAGTGATATCGCGGTCGTAGTGTGGCGAACATGCAAAAAGCCTGCGACCTTAAACATGGGACAAGCGCCACGAAGCTTGCATTGACAAACCGGTGACTTTCCGGGGTAAGACGAACCAGTAGATCATCCCCAGCCACCCGTTGCTCTTGGAAAGAAGTATTGCGGTTGTGATCTTGCGAAAGTCCAAAATGTCCGATTTTCGACATTAGAGCATGAGCAAAGCGTCATGTAGCCTGCATGAACAAACGAGTGGCTCCGGAGGGTGTGTAACGAATCAGCGGATTATGCTTAGACGCTCGAAGGTCTTCACAGGGAGTACGGAGTATGAAGTGTTGGGGTGACCCAGAATCCGAAGTTTCCAAAACGTGGAGTGTGCGACGACCGCTACACACCTCATCTCAACATCGACAGATGTTTCTCTGTTCGACAAGAGCATACCCAAGAAACTCTATGTCTCGGAAGGTAGTAGCCGTCGCACTGCTTCTTTCATTTCCGGTGCAAGGAGACAAGACAAGCGCCGCAATTGAGTTTGAAAACTGAGATTCGTAGACCGATCCAGATGCAGTGGCAACTTCAATCCTCCACACAAGCGGTGATCATGGTTTGCTTGCGACGATGGACGTACAAGGTGCAAGTGCAGCCGTGGAAAGTGTGAGTCTTGCAGGCTGCTTTCTTTTTCGTATCACCGGCGATTCGCTGCAGTCATTGGATATGCAGACGCATTGATGCGCGCGCTATCCAACGGCCGTGAAAACACCCTGCATATCAAGAACCCCGAGCCACCATTGAAGACCGAGCATGCTTCGTATTCAAATCAATCGCGTTCATCCGTGAACGTCAACAATGCATTGAAGCCGGAGTGGGGTCAACGTGAACAGGTCGCATAGCTCAAGCCGACAGACGAGACTGACTTAGCCAGAGTATCACCCTTGCTCCAACATTTGGGCTCATCAAAAATGTGTCCCAAGAATAGAGCAAGAGGTCTATTCGATCATTGCTTGCCGGGACATGATGTCTAAAATAAGCACATCGTGTCTCTTTCGACATTCGTGCCCGAGACATGGTGATGGTGCCCAGAAATTATCGACGCATAAGTCCTTCTTGACCGTATTGAGCGTGACCTGATGCGACAAGAACTTGAACAAAATCTCGCGTGCTTCGGTGACACGTTCTCAATTGAAGGACGCACTGCAAGGATCATGCCTAGTCACCCGGTTTGCGTAAAGATCACTGGTCGCGTTTCTGCAGGTGCAGACGCCGATGTTCCATGCGACGACACGACCACATGTCAACAGCGACTTGACGCAAATCGAGTGGCCAGGGAAGGTCGACCAGCTGTAACAAGCGTGTATAGTCACTCGATTTGCGTAGAAACCGTCGGTCGCGTTGTCTCAGGTGCAAACGCTGAGCTCTGGTGCGACAAAAGAATTGAGCGTCAACGACGACTTGACGCAACCCCGGTGGCCGTGGAAGGTTAGCTAGCTGTAAGGATCACGCAGGGCCACTCGGTCTACGTAGAAACCATCTGTCGTGTTGTCGCAGGTGCGAACGCTAAGATCTGGTGCGACAACAAAATTGAGCGTCAACGACGACTTGACGCAACCCCGGTGGCCGTGGAAGGTTAGCTAGCTGTAAGGATCACGCAGGGCCACTCGGTCCACGTAGAAACCATCTGTCGTGTTGTCGCAGGTGCAAACGCTGAGATCTGGTGCGACAACAAAGTTGAGCGTCAACGACGACTTAACGCAACCCCGGTGGCCGTGGAAGGTTAGCCAGCTGCAAGGATCACGCAGGGCCACTCGATCCGTGTAGAAACCATCGGTCGCGTTGTCGCAGGTGCGAACGCTGGGCTGTCCTGTGACGACAAAATTCGGCGTCGACGACTTGACATACTCTGCATTTGAGTGGATAGGGAAGGTCGGCCAGCTACAAGGATCACGCAGGGCCACCCGATCGGCATGGAAATGATTGGCTGCACCGCTGCGTCGATAGGTGCGTTTGAGCCCATCCTTTGCACGATAGCATCGACGACACACAAGATCCGGAATCCAGCGGTCGGGGGAAGATCACCTGACCTCGGGCACCATGCCGGGTCACCCGATTGGCGTAAAACAATATGGTTGTGTTAATATACGCGTTTGGGCCTGGGGTTTTCACGCGCCCTTCCAACGCGCATCGACGACTCGACTTGACGGGTCGCCGATGGCTATGGAACATCTCCCAGCTGCGGCGGTCATGCCCGGTCACCCGTTTGGCATAGAACCCGATGGTCGTGTTGATATAGGTGTTAACGTCGGTTTCTCTTGGCGACGGAATTACTGAGCAGCAACGACTCGACTTGACGGGTCGCCGGTGGCTATGGAACATCTCCCAGCTGCGGCGGTCATGCCCGGTCACCCGTTTGGCATAGAACCCGATGGTCGTGTTGTTATAGGTATCTGCGTGGAATTCTCTTGGCGACAAGAGTACTGAGCGCCAACGACTCGGCTTGACGGGTCGCCGGTGACCATGGAACATCTCCTAGCTACAGTGATCATGCACAGTCACCCCTTTGGCATAGAACCAGATGGTTGTGTTGCTATGTGTCCTTCGTGTTTTTCTGGCGATGAGAGCACTAAGCGCCGACGACTCGACATGACGGGTCACCGATGGCTAGGGAACGTCACCCAGCTGTGGCGATCATGGCGAGAACCCTGGCTGGCATAGAACCAGATGGTTGTGTTGGTGTCGAAAGCCATCAGAATGATTTGGCCATGTCCGAAGTTCCGCGGGTCAGGGTCACCCAGCTGACCACCAACGAACACCCAGTCCAGTGCGCAAGCACTGAAATGACTTCAATCTCAAAGGAAAACTGGACAGGACGATATATTGAGTAAAGGCCTGATCAAACGTGTCTATTGCTGGGCGAAACTGCAACAGCTTGAAGGAAACGGATCAATGTTTTTCCAGCCTGAATCCCGTAAAAACCTTCGCGAAAACTCCCACTTCCTGAAAGTTGCGCTCCCATTATTCCCAAGACCAGGCTTGTCCAAAAGTGACCCACCTCTCGCAATCATCCACGAAGCTTACTGTCTCCGTTATGGTCCGAAGCAGCTGACAGTGTCCGAATCTTTCTAGGATCCTGGCTCGTATCCATCTTGCTTTCGTGAAACTCTTCCTCTGAGATGAAGCGAAGCGAGCATTCACAGGACGGGAGATGTTGAGTGTTTCCTCCGGGACCGATGTGGCATGCTTCGAAGATCCAGTGCGTAGATGACTTGACTATCACGCTCAATCGCGGATACTGCTGGCAAGATTTGTCGCAACCGCAGCTCGAGGTGAATGGCCAAGCGAGACCGACCGGTGGTAGGTTTCGCAATTGTTGACATTCCAAGGAAGCCCTGAAAATCATGTCTTTCAACTCTGGGGGAAGGGTTGGACGTTGTTTCGCAAGGTGCTTTTCGACAAGCCAGTACATCTCAAGGTGGGCGATGACATGCGAGACAAATGTCATTGCGCTGTTGATGCCATACGTTTCGCGGACAAGAACCGGATCCAGTGTCGGAAACATGCACTTCCAATGCGACACCCATTCAGGTCTCCACGTCGGCAAAGGGCCGTTCAGCTCCATTGCGATATGGGACTTGATGGTATGGCAATGTCGCGAGACCAGAATCATGAGGTAGCGGGCGACCGCAATCCTCTCCGTCGTACAGTCCTGGATATGTGTAGCGAGCATCAAGATCCCGCGAAACAGACTCGCCACTTGTCCGAATACCTCATCTTCATTCTGCCAAGTTTTCGCAAAGTCGTGGACTTGTTTGGCCAGGCTTGGTAGCTTCTTTCCGACGGTACAGCGGTGAGTCTCGTGTATGATGTCGAGTAGGTTGCTCGCATCGATGATTGCCCTTCTCACACTGTTGTAGTGCAGGTCCCGATTGATTGCGCCATCGGAGACGAGATTCATCTGGAGGGAGGTGGGGAGAACTGCTTTCGTGGTTAGTCGTGTTCGAACGCAACATAGTCTGGGTTCAGTCGCCACCTGTAAACAACTCCTTCTCCTCAAGAAAGTTCAACACTTTGGTGAGCAATGGGTCGCGTTGTACGGTCATCGGACCAGTAGGTGCTGCGGGAATGGCTCGCTGTATCATGCTACTTGATGGAAAGCTTGCTGATTGATCGTCGCTGATGCGGTTCAGGCTGTCCAACCGAAAGGCATATTCGTTGCCCGTCACCGCCATGTTTGATTTCCTTGTGCTTTGTCGACGGCGTCAAAGCCAAAACGATGGAGGGAGTCGCAGACCCTGCCACCCTGACCCTGCCAAGTCACGACATCCGTGCCTAATAAATCCTCCAAGACCCACCGGATGTCAAGCATTCGTAAGGACACCAACAAGGTGGTCCCCACCAACACCGCGACGATGCGTAGTGATGCCCTGGAGGTAGCCGACAACGACATATCCCAGGCGGACACTCAGGCCATAGAGGAGCAGCATGCCGGAAATCACCAACACAACAACGCCTCAGAGCCACCTACAACAGACACCCGTGAAGGCCAAGGACCAACTTCCACCATTTACCACAAGCATCGCCGAACTCTAGGAGACGCCTCAGCATATTCACCAGATGGCATCTGCTCCTAGCGCTCCCGCCGCAAGTCCAAAACCCCTCAAAGAACACGCACATACCCATCGGTTCAGGGCTACCAAGAGCTACATGTCATTGCAGACAATGCCAAACCTGGAGGTCATCGTAAACCCCCTACCCCAGATGCTCGAATCAACACAGAGCAACCAACAAGCGCCCAACATTTCCAATGTCACCGAGACCCCCGAGACCCCCGAGACCTTCAAGGCCACCCAAGATCACCAGATACCCGAACAAGGCCTTACACGTCATGCGAGCACCAGGAACGGCAAGCTTCGTCGAATGCCTGCGTTTGCGAACGATCAGGTGGCTGGCCCGGACCATGGCGGATAGTTTTTGGTAATCGAGTCTTGACAAGGCATCCAGTGCGTCTTTTATGCCCGTCCTGTGCAGTTATACTCGGATCAGGTTCAGATTGACAACGTGGAAAGACAGTACTTCGAGGATCAACATCACTTTCCCCAGTCCTGGTCACCATCTTCAGAGATTTCAACAGCCTCAGTCTCTTCAGTCATCGTCTCTCGGGCTTGAAATCTTTCAAGGCTCCCGACTTCTGGACGGCCCCTCAATGGAAGAGACGCCCAAACATCTCCGAATTATCATGGCACCACATCATCTGAATCTCCGATTTCTCACAAGAAAAATAGCCTTCAGGACCAACAGTCTCAAGCTATCTCCACTCATATCAACAATTTCAACCCTGATAAGCCATCTGGTGTCACCAAGACCGGCTTCAAGAACATGGTCAGAAGGACAAAAGCTATTATGAGTGGCAACTGCTACTGCATGTATAAATACATTACTGAATCCATTTCACTTTGTCGAGTGCTTCGTTTGGCTATATTTCCTGACGCCACGTCACTCTATTTTCGCTATCTCCCTTCTCATGCCATTTGTCCCACATCGACACAAACCCTACCTGCCGAGAACCATTTTCCGACGTCGGGTCACGACAATAGCTGCGAACGTGTGGTCATTGAAGAATCCAATGGTTATGGACAGCCTGAGAATCTTCAAGAAAATTCAGAGGTCAACGAAAACAGTTCTGACCTTCATGATGTTTGAGAAGGAGTTAAAATCGGAGATGGCTGCATATGGGGGCGATCTCCGTATCAGTCTCTTGTTCAGACAATCTCCGAATATATCTCGTCCCCTCGTTGATCCCGCTTTTCACTCTGGAAATCATTCACTCTTGCCATCGGCCCATCATTACTCGCCTATCACTCACTCGCCATTGCTTCCAGAAGTCTCTATCTACTATCTCTTTGTGACAGCACAATCTCGCGATACCTCCTCCTCCACCACTCACATTACCTCCTTCACTGCACACAGCTGTTCATTCACATTCGACCCCACCCCAACACCAATCCTTCTTCTAAAACAACTTTCTTTCTTCTCTAACCAAACAACAAACACTTTTCTTCATCAAGTCAGACACACATCATCAGTAAACATGGACAACACTATCAACACCCAAGACACTCCTATTGGCACACTTGCCGATGCCTCTAACCCTTTCGCTGGCTACTCTCGCAACAACCACGTCTGGTCAGTCCAGCGCTACAAGAAAAGGAAGAACCACAAAGGTTATGCTAACAGTTCCAGCTTGTACAATCAACCCGCCATCTCTGATGTCCTCATCAAGGTCGCTGGCGTCGAGATCTTTGGCCACAAGTCTCACCTTGCTTCTGGATCTGGATACTTCTTCAAGGCCTTCCTCGGCCCATACCTCGTTCGTGTCGGCAACGTCATATAGTATCAAACCATAAGCTGACCTTCACTAGGAGTCCACCAGCAACGTCATCAACCTGGACGACGATGATGCCGAAGTCATCAAGGCCATGATTCTTCACCTCTACGATGGAGAGTTCGACCAGGTCATCACCGAGGACGGACAGCACGTCACAATCGACTTCAGCTTCCTCATCAAGCTCTACAAGACCGGAATGAAGTACGAAGTCGATGACCTCTGCTTCAACGTCGCCGCCCGCTACATTGATCACCTCAGATCTCTGAAGCTCTCGGAGGTCGCTCCTGTCATCGTGGGTGCTCTGGACGACAAGGGACACCTGGGAGACGCCGTTGCCAGCTTCGTGGCTCATCACTGTGAGAGCCTTCTGGAGGAGAGTTCATTCGTCGACATGATGGAGGCCCACAACCCTTTCTGCCTTATGACCACCCGCTACATCTTCGAAGTCCACCAAGAGAAACGTGGCGCTGGTGACCATGGACTCACCAAGGCCAAGCCTGCCACCAAGAAGCACAAGAACCCGGCCTTTGGCAAGGCCCCTCGCGGAGGCAATGATGGTGGCCAGGAGCAAGGAGATTGCGAGCTTGTCTCCGAGACCAGCGTCGAGGACAGGAGCATTTGACCAAATGATCATGGTCTGATACCTTTGAGCCCCACATCATCAAAGGGGGGTCCGAACATCAAGTCATCTATGAATGACCTTTGATCCACAGCCTGGCCACATCCACAGCTTCTACGGTTACGTAGAAACTAAAACTGAATACAATTGAACCAACCTCGAGATGCCTATTTCATGTCTGCTCTATTCGAGTGACCAGATGTGATTAGTTTGATCCTCGACTACTGATCTTGCTATGGCCAAACGATTTCGGCGAAACCATATCGGGAAGAGGGAGATACGCTGCCAGGCACTCTTCAAGATTAAGTGATCATAAGATCCAAGATGGGTTGCAGTTTGGCATTCTGGAATTAAATGATTCAATCATCGGAGATCGACTCATATCTTGACATTTCGGAGATCGACTCATGTCTTGACTTTTGGGATAGGAGATTACTCCTCAGTATTGCCGTTCAAAGATTGAGATTTTGGGGACAGAAGTAACTTGAACCGCCGCAAGCAACAGAGCCAGGCCGAGGCAGAACATGATGTCAACCCTCCGACACGGTCTTGATATCCGAACCTTGAGAGGTCGTGATGAGCGATTAAGTCAAAGGACTAAAGACACTACTGTGACCTCCGAAACCTGCATACCCTCAAACGTCCCGTGATTTGACCTGATAACGCCATCTCCAAGTTGACCATGATCTGAAGGTTGACATTGTATCACTCCGGCCAACGATAGCTGATGAACATTCCATGTCAGAATAGTTGTCCGTGAGCTCTGAGACGCCGCATTCATTTGGGTTGTTATCTACCATCCTATGACTGCCTATTTCCGTTGTTGTCGGTCTTTCCCATGCCTCCGTCCTTCGATGTCTCCGGCGTCTCCGACTTGTTCGTTGTCATGATCATCTCCGATGTCTCGAGTTCTCGGTAATACCGATGATAAGGATGTCCGCTATGGCGAGGCATCACATCTGCTCTGGCCTGTACACAACTGGGGGCATTATGCAATCGTCAATGTCGTTGGGTTGGCGGACGTTGTCAGGCAATGTCATGTCGAACAGTCGGAAATTGCTATACAACAAAGTATCGCAGTTGATCAAGAGCTTCTCCATTGCTCCGTAGAGAATGCGAGGATGTCCATAGGCACTGGCCAACTTCTTTGCCATGGTCTTGTTGCATTCCACTATCGATTTGGCCGACTCACGGCTTTCTTCGAACTGCCAGGGTTTGAGTGTCCAGCTACCATCGGGAAGCAGTTCTGTCCATCTCCACACAGGATCGGTAGGGCTGATGGACGAGATGTTGACTACCGGGATTGCGGCGAGCATGAAGTGCTTCGGGCTGTCAGCAAAACTCAGAAGATGAACAAAGAGCATGCACGCTCACCATATGGCATCTGGCAACGTAGTTGAGACTGGCTTGGTGGATGAACCAGTGGAGCTTGATTACGCCCTCGTCGAATTGTCGAACGGGAGTTGGACGGTCGAGCATCTTGAGGAGCTCTGTGTAGAGGGTGTTGCTGTGCTTTATTTGCGAGTCCCGGTCTAGCTCTTTTATTCTCTGTATTCCGGTCTGTAGGCACTCGTTCATGTTGTTCTTCAAGTCAGCAAGTCTGTTGGTGATATCGGTTTGAATGACATCGTGAAGGTCGAGCATCGTGCGGAGCTCTGCGAGGAGAGCGTCTTGGTGCTTTTCTTGCGAATATGGCTCTGCGCTCTCGAGCTGTTGCAATTCGCTCTTCTTTTGCTCAAGCATTGCGCCCACGCTGGTCAGTTCGGTGTTGATGTCCTCGTCGCTGTTGGCCGGGGACATGGCCTTGAAATCGTACTGTCGCAGTATGTCAGTATAGATCGAGTGGGAGTATGGGGGACTGATTGAGTGGAGGGAATAGGGCACTTACCGTGTGACCTGCAGGTGCATCCATCCCAGCCATTTGCTCATCATCTCCCTCGGTTTCGGACAACATCCCATCCTTCAGCGTAGCCAGACGGTCGGCGCGTTCTCCAGCAGCGGTAAATGCGTCATGAGATTCCTCGATCAGGCTAACTTTATGGGAAGTGGCGGCCATAATCATGTAGGTTCGGCTGGTGTTGAGGATCCAGTTGATGTCTGTTGTGCAGACATTCTCGAAGACAGACAGTTCTAGCTTGTCAAGCGCTTCGGCCATGGACTTGCTGGAATAATCGCCGTTCTCAAGGCGACCTTCATTCTGATGTTTTGCCTTGATTTCGGAGATGCGTTTGTCAACCTCCTTGATCTCGGCCTGCTGCTGGGAGAGTTGCTGCAGGAGTTCGCTCTTTGATCCATTGGTGACCTGGAGAGCTGGTGTCAGATCCCGTCTTCCATTAGACCGATCCAGTCATGTTTACCTTCTTGGCGTTGGATCGCCTCGCCTTCAATTCAGCCATCTGCGCCTCCAATTCAGCCCTCTTGGCAGCCATCCCTGCACATAGGTTAGCTGTGGGAAAAGAGGACCGCCAAACTGTCATCACTTACCCTCTCGAGCCGCGATCAACTTTGGATCATTTTGCACCATCTTCCATCTCTCATGCGGATCGTAGATGAAAGAACTCATTGTTGTTCGTGCGCTGTTGGGTCGCTCGAGGGTTGAAAGACAAGAGGCAAGCTCCGAAGGTGGATTAAAACTTGGAAGTGTTGTTTGAGAAAGTGTTGTTTGAGGAAAGTGTTGTTTGAGGAGCGAGAAGAAGATGAGAGAAATTGGAAGAAGGATGAAGTGAGACGTGTGAATGAAAGTGAATATTCTTTCACGTTCAATGGATCGCTCCGATATTCTTTTCCGACTTTCTTGAATGTGGTGACCTCAATCCGAGACTACCGATACCTCGGTTTGACGGAGAGAAAATTGTTTGCTACATAAGGTGATGATCCCGAAAGCGGCAAGGTTGTTGATTCGCCGTGTCACACAAATCCCGGGTTCTCTCTTTTCACTTGTCTGCTGTCAGCTGACACGCCGCTCACTTCGCTCCGCATCGGCAAGTGATTCTCAAACACCATCAGGGTGCCCCTTACAACACCTGCTACATCACATCATCTCGAGTTGCTTCGTCCCGCTCTTGGTGCTCCACTTCGCACCAGGATCTGCCGTTACGCCAATCACGTCTTCGCACTGGTAGTTTGCTTGCTTGTCTTTCGCTTATACCCTGTACTAATCGCTTTGGTAGACCATCCACTTCACCTTTCGCCGCCATGGGGTCCACGCCCAACTACACCAACCTCAGACCTCTCGGACATGGACCGGATGCTATTACCCATAACCGCATTGTTGTTTCCAATATGCTGCAAACACCCGAAGCGCATAGTCCGTCGCGTTGGCAGGATGCAGCTGATATGATTGACCAGCATCTCTCCAATGGCGCCAGACTGGACGGAACGTACTTGAGAGCGGAAGACGTCGAGCTGCAGGAGTACATCGCCGCGGCTCTCCGATCAATAAAATCTCACCAAACCCGGAATTTCGATATCAAAGTCATACAACTCTCGAGTATCGGACGAACCAGCATAGCTGGCGGAGGTTTCACGACACCGATGACATCGGACGAAACTGTGATTCGTGGGACAGGTATGATCAGACGCGGCGACGGCCGACAAGAATATCTCGAGAAAGTTCCAAAAAGATACCACCGTCGTGTAGACCACGACCGCGTCATGATCTACGAGTACAACCGATACAAGGATTCAGTCTTGTTTTCTGCTCAGACTATGACCGGGATGGAAACCTCCAGTCGCGGCAAGTCGCCCAGTGAGCTGATGTATTTCGACGCTGCCGAAGAACATCTCGAAAGGTCACCAGAACATGATAAGAAACCGGCCCCCGAGTTACCACCACCTGCAAAGAAGTCGAGGAAAGAGACCGAGGACAACAAGCTGCTCGAGAAGTGTCCTATCAATCACAAGTCTAACATAACCACGGCCACAAAAGACAAGATCAGACGCCTCATCGACGCCCCTGCAATGCCAATCCCGGATATTGGCATCCAATCTGCAACCAAGGCAGATGTCTGGCGTTGGATTATTCTGATGGGCCCCACAGTCAACGCGCCTCCGCTGTCAACTGAGATGTTCATCGCCATAAGGTTTCACTTGTTCATGCTCTGGGCGAAAAGATGGGACCTGGTACCGTGGAAACACATGACCGAAGAGCGTACAAAGTTACACGCCCTGATCTCGATGTCCGAAGAAGCATCAGTCCATGAGTGTCTGTACATGAGCGTCAAGCAACTCGAGGACTCTGGCCCTCAGCACGGCGATCGTATCACAAACCCTGACTGGACGTTTGGCGACGCCGTGATCTTCCTGCCAATCCATCCACTGCCACACCTTCTTCGTGACAAGAGAAAGCCCTCTGCGCTTGAGCTATGGAAGGCCATGGACTACCCTACTGCTGATACAGCTGGGTCAACGAGAAGTGGGGGAGTCCTCGCGGATGGTCGCCGTGCTGCGATAAAGAAGATGTGCGATCTCTTCTTGACGGATTGGACCCCTTACATCAACGGGACCCATGACGCTACAGCTTTCGAATTCATTCGTGGCTCAGACAATTCATATGGTGGATTTTGGCGATTCACCGTACAGGGATTGTGTCTCCGTTGGCTAAGCCTTCCTAGGGAAATCAATTCGCTAGCACATCGAATTCATGAGTCTGATTCATCTATCTCAACTTTCTGGGATGGCACAACCGCATCTGCATGCAATTTATGGTATGACCGTATGAACCGTCTTTCTCTTTCGATGGGGGAGTTCAAGAAGAAGTGCATGATCGGATATCACCCTGAACTTGACGAAGACCTGCGTCCTGCCAACAGTCAACAGGGGCGACAAGAGATTGAGGACCAGAACTACGAAAATCATTCGCCACCATCTCCGACTGGCGAGGACCAGGATATGGCAGCTGCATCCGATGACTCGATGAGTGATCCCATCGCCGAGACTCTTCCCGATCATACGATATTCTCCGGGAATGAAGAAGCCTACTCCATACAACTGGTAACCGAAGATAATGAGGTTGGTCATATCCAGCCTAGTGCTCAGACGATCAACAGCGACCAAGAGATGGCAGAGCCCGAAGGCGAAAGCGGTGGGAACACGGAGGTCTCGTCTGCGCCAATCACCGAAACCGTTGAAGTCGAGCATGGAGACCCACGTCCGAGCCCATTGAACGACACTCCAGAGGACGTAGACATGCTGTCATCGGATCCGGTCACCACCAGCTCGCAAACTCCTACGCCAGCCTTGCAGGACGACGACGACCGCAACCCTAGAGGACAATATGGTGAGCTCGGAAATCACGACGCCTCGACGACTGGTGGCACTCCACAAATGCAGTCCGTCGAAGATATGACAACCTCTACCAACAACGGCGAGCCTTCATCTGAAGTCGGAGATATTCAAGATCGACCAGTCAAAGGCATGAAATGGAGGAGGATCGTCCCATGGGGAAGATTGGATGGTTTGGGAGATGATAAAGTCGAGGGCTGGATATAGGAGGAATTATTCTCTTCAAATCACAGAGCCTCGTTCAGTGTTTCCTCATTCTAACTATTGAACATCAAGCAAGAAGATTAGATGTTAAATGTTTCTCTTTTAACAAACAGGTAGCATAATAAGTTTTTGAAACCATACACTCCTGCCCCATAAACCATTCAATCTATCGTTCAAACATGGTAAAACGTACAACTGCAATAAAGAGCTATAATGCACTACTAGAGTTGTTCATGGATGGAGCGACTTTGGAGCTCCACTAGAGCCGCTCTAGCTGAGCTCCATGGAGCAGAGTTTTAGTAAGCGCTCTACTCCACTCTATGGAGTGGAGTTAGTATAGACGAACTCCATAGAGCTCTAGAGTTGCAGGGCTTAGCGGCCTCTAATTAGTTAGAATTATCCGGGGTTACCGCATTGGGCTAGATTTAATAGATTAGATGAAGCCGGCTACTTCCGGTGCTCCCTAGCTACATCTTAACAATAACAATCACTAGCTTCCTTTTTCCATTACATTACGCGCCTCTATATATAGCACTATAACTACTACTTTTAATTACTTAGTCCGTGTTCCTAATTTTAACATACGTATCGGCGCTTATAAACGACGTAATAATAGAAGAAATCGGCCTACAAATAAAGAAGAGTACGCCGCTATAATCTACGTCTAAAAAACACCTTAACCTACTTAATTTTACTAACTATAGCATCCTAAAGCAACACCTAATTAACCTTAAACTCTTATACTCTCTTATAGGGTAGTTCTCTAATACCTTCTACCCTTCCTACTATGCCCTCTATAGCCTCTACCGATTAGAGCTATACCGCTATCGCTAATACTACCGATCCTCTCCTCCCTACTAGGTATTACGATAACCTCGATTAGGACCGCGTTTAAGGTCTATATAGCATATACTTTAATAGTAAGGGTGTTACTTAGAGTCCTATATAGCCTTACGGCTAGCGTATATAAGATAATAACATAAATAAAACCGTATTCCTCTATAAAAGATGCTTTAAAGCCCGTCGGCTATTTTAAGTCTTCTAAGTCGAGAAGGGGACTAAGGGAGCTATTAACTACCTCGACTCTACTTATAGCATTAATTGTCGTAATAAGAAGCCGCTAAAGCGCCCTCTTAATAGCTTCGTTATAGAGGGTTAGACTTAGACTACGAGGTAAGTAATTAAGCGTTATTATATACGCTTTAAACTTGTAGAATTTAGAGCTTATCTTATTACTTAGATCATTAACGACAACTAAGTATACCGTACTCTTAAATTACCTAAGTTCTATAACATTGTCGCCTACTTATAGCTATCTATTATTAAGCGAGGATATATCCCTTCCTATACTACTGTTAGACGCTAGATTAAGGAAGGATACGAGGCCGGTCTACCTACTATTTAAACGCTCCTTAATAGTAGCTAGAGTAAGATCTATTACTCCTTTAACATTTAGACCTCTCGTAAGATAGTTGCCTTTATTAGCATCTATATACACTTCTACTCTAATAGTAACTATAAGAGCGTACTACTTACCCTTCCTTATTAGACTAGTGTTTACTCTAGCGTAAACATTACTACTACCCTACTTTAAACCCTATTATCCTTTAGGGTTACTACTAACCGAGTTAGTTACTTTATTACGGACAATGCTACGAATAATAACACCTACCTTGAAGACCTTACTAATTCTCTTTACTTCGACTATAATAAGCGACGAGTCCGCTATACTAGCTATGTTATTAACTTAATTGCCTATACTATTCTATAGGGTTAAAGTAAGGCATTAGTAGAGCTAGGAGGTAACGAGGAAGAAGGAGAGGATATTAGCGAAGTAGAGGATATACCTATTAACGATGCCTTAGTCTCTACTTAACTTCTTAAGCTTTAAAGGTAGCGCAAGCGAGGACTAGTTAGCCGTCTCTATAATATCATCAAATTTATACGTTAGTTACTAACTACTCGTAAGCGCTTTAAGGCTAAGTAGACTAAGCATAACCTACTAAAGTACGAGCTTATTTAAGATAATTTAACTCGCTAGAACTCTACTTATTACTCCCTTAATAGAGCTATCGAACAGCGCGTAGCAATTAGTAGTATTATAGACGAGGAAAACGCTAAATGGACTAAGCACTTACGTAAGTCTAGATTAACTACTAAACCCCTTCCTATCCTCGATAACTACTTAACTATAGATAACTAGAATACCATTATTAAGACCGCTAAGATCCTCTAGCCTTTAGAGGAGGCTACGAAGCGTCTATAAGGCTATGGATCTAGCAGTAGTTATAGCTATATATAGTAGACTATCCCTATTATAGAATTCCTTCTTAGTTACTTTAAAGCCCTCCGTAAGCGCTATAAGATTGTCGGACTAATAGAGGTACTTAATGTATCCATTATTAAAGCTTAGGACCCTTTGTAACGACCTCTATACGACATACCCTTACCGTCGGGAAATTTGACTCTAATTCCGGGCAACTCTAGTGAAACTTTAGGCAACTCTAGTACAATTCTAGGTAGAACAAGCATAAGAGCTAGTAAGGGCAGAAAAGCTTCTAAGAAGTTAACTATAACGGCTATAAGGTCTCGAGCACTATTAGAAGTACTCCCTAAGCCTTCTTAAGACTCCCTATTAACTATACTGTTATAGGGACCTATAGAGATGCCTAAGGAACTAGATCGCCGTCGTAACTAGTAGATCCTCTATACTAACATTAACCTTAGATAGAGCAAGTTATATAAGTATTACTCGCTTATAGACCTCTCTACTTTATACGTTGCTGCTCTCGTACTTTACCCTCGTTATATATAGAGTTAGTTTAAGAGGAAGTAGGCTCTAAGGCCGGAATAGCTTACTACTATAAGGTAGCGGATTTTAACCCCCTCCTCTACTCTATCTACCCCTCTAGAGTAGTACCTAGAGTAGAGTCGTTATAGCAATAGAGTAATCTATAGAGTCTTTATCTACTCTAGTCTATTATAGCCGCATTAGGAAGGTAGTAGCAATAGGGAGGGGTAGTTATTAGGGGTCAAAAATCTTATATTCCTAGTCTTAATCTATTATAATTATCTTAACTTCCTCTAATGCTTCCTCCTCGCCTATAGCATAGTTATTAACCTCTAGTAGCTACTTAAAGGTGCGTAGATTAATAAGGTTAGCTTTAATCTAGCTCTTAAGGCACTAGGTATATACAATAGTATTAGTAGAGAGGCGTAATTAATAGAGCTAAGTTATTATTCTAGTACTACTAAAGGTCCTCTCTAGTTTATCTAACATAGTAGGAGTAGTAAAGACATTAATAGCTATAGGACGAGGAAAGAAGAAGGAGCGTAAGGCTTAAAGAGGCTAAATAGGGGGTATAGCTTAGCGTAAGCTAAGGACTACGGTTTAGATCGGACCTAAATCGTATTATTAACTAGTATTAGATGTCTAATACTCTAAGGGCCTTATAACCCGCTTATCCTAAGGCTACTTAACCTAGCGCTAGAATTTATCTAATTCTACCCGGCCTATATTTATAGACTAGTCTAAGAAGATTAGTAGTACTAGCAGTAGTCCTATTAGTAACTCTCTAGGTCTTTAGAGGACTATAAGGATATTTTTTAAGGTAGTTACGATAAAGGAAGTAGATAGACTAGTCTTAGCGATAGATAATACGCTATCTATATATCTACTAGATCTAGGATTAAGAGGTTCCGTAGCTATTAGGACATATAGTATAGCTATACTAGAGCATCCTTTCCTATAGCATACGTTTATAGTAGTTAGGTATCTTAATAGGAGCGTCTAGTACTTTAGCAACTACTAAGGCTATAGTATCGTAATTAATAAAGGTTAGGGTAGAGATTTAGGTTAATATATCGAAACTTCTAGTATTAGAAATAAAGAGAGGTAAAAATAAGGAGCCTAAAGGCTACGAGGAGGGTCTAGTAGTAGGTAACAAGGAGGAATTAGTAAAGAATAAGTTTATAGTTGATTAGGTAGCTATCTCGAGCTAGCTCACGCGCGTACGTTAGGATTATTATATCCATTATAGAGCGGCGTACTCTAGTTTATTTAAAGGCCGATTTAAGCGACTAATGCGTAACATTATAGCGGTATAGCTAGTAATTATAATAGGAAAGCAAGTATAGAGATACTAGCGTAGTAGGGTAGGAAGTAGTTAGTAAGAGGTGCGAGGAAGAAATTTAGTTATGTCATAATAATGTTTGCGGAGTTCGCTAAGGGGAGCCGAACTCAGTCTATAAAATCGTATATGTCGGAGACAGGCAATCCTTGATCATCGGAGATCAGATTATTATATGGGGCCATACATAATGTATTTATGGCATCGAGGTCTCCACACTAGATGATGACAACCGTGACTCACATGAGTCCCTGGACCAATGTCCGACGTACATATGCCTATCGTCTTCTCCCAATCCAACCGAGTAGATATCTGATGTCCGAATTAGCAATGGTAGGATCATATTTTTGGCCTGCGTCTCTGAGAAGAGGAACTCGGTGAGCTTGCATGACTGTCCATGTTTCAGAGATTCAAGAGGACAACGGCCTTCTGATTAATCAGTACATGACGTCCACGAAGATGGAGATGTGAAGTTTGTGGAGTGGAGAATTGCATTTCGGTTATCAAGTAGTGTTACATGCAATGGCATTCCATTGTCTACGTATGAATCTTCTCCTCATCTTAGAACTTGTTGGGGAAGTTGGTATCCGCGTGGGTCTTGATCGATGCAAGCTCGTCATGACTTGCGAGTTTTCCTACCTTGGACCAGAATTTGTTGTGTTCACGGTCGCGTGTCTGATGGCCGGTCATGGTGGTTTTCTCCCGATATATTTCGGCTCTCTCCGTTGTTGACATCTCCTCGAAGTATCTGGTCACCCATGGCTTCTCAGTATGCCTGGCATCGACGACAGCTGGCGCTGTCAAGGGAGCGCGGCGGAGATGAAATCCAACCTTTCTTGCCACATCTTGGGTTACATCTCCGAGATATAATGTGACAGCCCTTTGATCAACGGTCTGGGCATAGTCCGAGAGATCCAAGAAATGCTCAAGTGCCCACATGGGGTACTTCCACGGACCGGGCCGTCTGAAGATCTCTCCAGGAAGCCGACCCGGCTTTGCATGCGTGCAAGGGAATGCGCGAACCAAGCACCAGAGGTTTTGGAGATAGAGCTCGAAGGGAACTCTGCTTTCGAAAGACGATGGTTCCAGCAGGTGTTGGACGCATTCGAAATATTTGTCCAGACGCAGCGGGTCCAAGACCCTGGGTTCTGCGTCGTCGCCTGAATCAAGGTAGAACCTACCCTCAAGGACCCCGTTGATTGTGCTACGCTTGTACCACACGTCCTGCGGTATGTAGCAAATGTTCCAGCGTCCGATGAAGAGATAGTCGTTCAAGAAGATCCAGCGGTAGTGTTGAAAATACACACATATCCGAGGATCTGTAAGGCCTGTCTCCGATGGGCCGGGCTCGGGGTATATCTTTTCCACCGTCTCCATCAATCTCTTGCTAGGAACCCATTCATACAGCGAAGACAATCTCTCCATGTGCTTCTCCTTCGAATAGGCCTTGCCCGGTTCGTCATCGAGACTCCTCTTCGTGCCACGAGGTGAAGACGTTGACAGCATTGGAAGGTGATCGAGGGCTTGCGAGGCACTTGGGGCATTTGAGGTTGTCGGTGAGGTGTCCGAGTCGAGATGCGTAGAGTGTGCACTGAGACTGCGGGCCAAGGATGGCTTTGTGGGGTTCTGATCCTGTTACGATGTCCGAGTCAGTTGCTGCACGATAGATGGCAAGGGCGATTACATACATGGGCGCTTTCGGCATCAATTGCCGCTTCCACTGCCTCTTCACGCATCTTGGCGTTTGTTCTAGTCTGCAAAACGTCAGTGTCGAATCCGGGCGAGACAAGTCGAGTATAACTCACGAGTTCGGGGAGGTCGTCTGGTTGTCCAGATTCCATGAAAGCTTTTCTCCAACGGGAAAGTTTGTGATCTATGAACAGTATGAGTTTGTCGCCGTGAACGCTATCGGCTGCTGCGAATATCCGACACTGCAGGCTGCGCGCGCGCCAGTAATGTTGTTCTTGTTTGCGTGGGGCGCAAAGTTCGTTGGCTGCGAACAGGTCTGCTTCTCTTTCCCAATGGCCGATGTCAAATTCTGAGGGGTTGTGCGGCAGAAGTTGAAGGGCGGCTAGCAGACGACTTCTCTCTGACTCGATGGTCTGCTCGGAGTCTCGGATGGCGTTGGCAGGGAAGACGATCTCCGAGAGCTTCAAACTGTTCTGTTCTCTAATACCGAGTGAATCTTCCCAGTGACTCAATACCAGATTGATGCAATCCCGGGAGGATGAGTCGAAGTCGCGCTTGGAAAAGGCCTTCACTTCGACTTGGCGTGCTGCCCAGTAGTGTTGCTCTGCTATGTTCGTGGCGCACTCTTGGTTGGACGCAAATGTGGCCGCCTTTTGTATCCAGTGTGATGAGTTGAAGAACTTTGGATCTGGCTGAGGCAGATTGTGGTGTCTAATTGCCGCATACACACGGTCAATTTCGGCCTCACGGTCCTTGGCGTCGGCGGATGGCTGCTCTATTGAATTGTCGTGCATAAGAGCAGAGTCGTTGAAAGGGAAATAGGAGGAAGCTGTCTCAGTTGTGAACGTCTCGGTCGACTAAGTGAGATTGTCAGTGACTGGTAGTGAGACCGCTGCAGGTTTTGAATCCAACTCACTGGTTCTGACACTGTGACTGGTCCAGTTGTTACACGTCTGAGCTTGAGTGTGGCCTTGCTTCTATCGCAATGCTCAATCTGAGCACTCGAGTGAAAGTGAGGCCGATTGGGTGGAGTGAGGTTGAGGCTGGGTGGGGACCTCTGGATGTAGGTGCTTGTCAGTGACGTGTTGAAATCCAACGTAGGCACTCGAGTGAAAGTGAGACCAGGTTGGTAGCTCCGGCGGTAAGCGCTGGTCGGAGACGTGGTATGGCAGGGGCTGATCGCATACAGCATCAATTCTTCGTGATTTCGAGGAGCCACAAAGTCGGGCGGCGGGAATCCTGTTCTGTAATAGAGCCACCACCAAGTGTCGTATGTGAGATCTCCCCAGATCGTCATATCGCCATTCGATGCGGTATGGAGGTAATTACCGAGCATATGCATGCTGTGGCGATAGAACAGACGGTCTCTTAACCAGCAAGCAATGAAGTCATGGACTTCCGCGTAGAGTAAATTGACGTGTTATTGTTGTAGACCCAACACGGCGTGGTATAACACTGATACGGGAGACGAGAACACAAATCAACAGGACTTGGGGAAGGGTGGTATTGACGAGTCTGGTGTCTGAGAGGTTTTATTCGTTCACTATAAACGCGACAGGAGCTTTTATTTGAGCGGTATGTGAGGGAGGGAGGGAGGGAGCAAGATGGGCGTGGATAGAGGAGGGTGAGCTCGATTGACGATGGAAAATATACCGGCCTGTGAGGATCCAAGGGCGTCAGCAGCAGTGAGGGGTACATGAAGGGGACGGGGGCATTGTGACTTCAATATAGCATTCGGTGAAACTGCCTCCTCGGCTCTGGACTTGATCAAGCTGGTGTCTCTTACGTGATCGAGATTGATGCCTCCTCGTCAAACAAGTCGACTTTTCTCCAACGCCTCAGATGATCTAACCACGACTTCAACGTCGGCACTAAGAAGTGTCCGACTATGGAACTTCTCACGAAAAAGATAATCGATATGGACAGGTGCAATCCAACTCGCAATACGCGCCCACACAATCCCTCAGAAGACGGTGCCAGTGAAGACGAGGAGTTCAAAGCAATCGATACTGAGCGGATCGGGCAACACGATGATAGCGGAGCGGAGGAAGAGCTGCATTGTGGAGATATCGGAGACGTAGGACATACCAGACAAGTTGAGGGTGGCGACATGGACATTTGGGAAGAGCCAGGCAGTCAAGAACAGGTCGGAGAAGAGCACATTGGTGAAGAAGACGTTGGTCAAGAGAACAAGGATGTAGAAGATGTCGGCGATAATGCAGCCCGCGGATCAAACGAAGACTTCGACTCCGACGCTCAATCCGAAGCACGCGCAAATCGAAGTCGAGAGCGCACTAGGTGCCCGGCACGACATGCTGAGCGAACCCCTGGAAATGCCGGCTGTGGGTAGGGAACCATCAGAGGAACTTCTATACACAGACGAGCAGCCAGACGACGAGGGCGAAACTCAATACCTTTGGATGGGGGACGATGGGCTGGAGAGGTGGGAGGCCGTGACCGTGGATGCTCTTGAAGGTCAGGAGGACCCAAGACCAGACAACAGGACCAATGATCAAGCGGAAAGTGATCTCGAGATTGCCGAGTTTTTTATGGAAGAGTAGATGACCGTGGAGGAGTTCGGCAACAACGACACCATCGTCGAGAACGAGTGGTATCCGGACCAAGCTCTTCCAGATGAACGCCTTTCGGATACAGAGAATGCGAGAGGTGTCGAGGCCGACGAAGAGGCTCCATCAAGCAGAGAACAACCAGAGACGGAGGAGGGTGCTTTGATGGAGGGAGCCGTTGACGATGGAGCTGGCGGTGGAGTAACGACAAGCGACGGAAGCAGGAGTAACAGCAGCGACGATGATATAGAGGACAGCGATCACGACAGCGAGGGCAGCGAGGTTTCGAATGAGGACGGCAGCAATGAGGACGGCGGAGTTGGTGAAGGGTGACCCAGCGATGTTGATGGTGAGCACGAGCTTGCTGCTAATGACAACGGTCGAGAAGAGCCAGCCAAAAAAAAAGCCCCGCTTGGGCTTCTGAAGATCTTATCTTATCTGGATCTCAGATACCGAATCGAATCACATTTCATGCGACGAGTTTTGAATAATTACATGCCCCGGTGACTACGTCTGGACGATGAGGCTGAATTTTCACCCTTGTCGTCGATTCGACAAGAACAAGGTTGATAGGCAGGGGAAGAGTTTTGATATTCATTGGAGAGTATTACCAGTGCAGCGAACTGATTTTCCATAGTGCGGCACTGTAAAGCGCACAACTTGAACCCCCAGACGTCGCTGTCGCTGTTTCCGGTTGCCAGGGATGATATCAGGGATACAGCGTAGATCTCCAGCGCTCAAGGTCTGCGACAGACAGCGGGCGAGGTGGCAACAGCGGGAGGATCTCTCTGAGTGCAACGTATGCGCGAAGGAGGGCGTCTGCGTCGCGGGCTTTAGCAGCCTCCAGCATAACCTTCCTGAGCTCAGGAACACCGGGGATGTAGCAACCAGAGATACCATACGCCATGGCAAGGTCGGTGTGGATGCCGCCATAGTCTTGTATGACAGGGTCTGTGGTGTGGCAAGGCTCGTGAGGAACGGGGTTCTGTTCTCGGTTCAGTGGGAGACCTTTCAACCAGAAGTGTAAGCATACCTTGATGTAACCGTTGTCGCCCTCCGACTTGGCCAGATCTTCTGCCCTACAGCCCGCGCAATCAGGGTATGGTCGGTGAAGTCCGGCCTGCGAAGGCTTCTTGGCCTGTAGGGAAGTCAGACGAGTGCTTTCGAGATGAATCGAGGATGCTTACTTCGGCGGAGTGGCTGCCGCTTTCTGGAGTCACCAAGCCTGTGCTAGTCGAGGAGCCGCCGTTGATAGTGGGTTCCTCCAAAGACTGTCGGAAAAGTATTAGCTGATATTATAAACAAAGCCACCTGGTAGACTAACCGTTAGAGCATCAGATGGGTTGTTCATGTTGTTCTCCATGACCGCGACAATGATGAGCCAGGATTTTAGGATCGAGATATCCTCCGTGATAAATGAACAAACAAGAAGTCGGATTCAAGCGTCTTGTGACACGCAAATGGACCTGACTATGAATGGACTTGGCATGCAAATTCGGCGACTCAGCCGTCACGTGGTCAGACGGTTTTGTATCAACTGTACAAGTTGGGCGCTGGATGCCATCTCTCCAAATCTGGTGATACTCGAGTTCAATTGTCAACAGGCACGAGGGTGAGAAATAAGTTTGAAGAACCGCTGGAGAAGGCGGTTAGGTGCTGCCCCGCATGCGGAGATCTCCGATGAATCATTCTTCCTTGCATCTTGACCATCTCCACCATGAGGTTCCGGGATGGTGGTTTTAAGATGGCGGTAAGTGATGATGTGATTTGCGTTGATTCCTTTTTTTTTTGCGTTGCGTCTTCATCAACCCAGACCGCGAAACATCATGAGTGATGAAATTGAGACCCCTTCACCTCTTTCATCGACAACTTCAGGCGACCGGGTTCTTCAATCAATCTCCTTTCACTCGGGTTCTTGCTTGTCGTATGGGCTCTCACAATCTTGACCATTCGATTCCACAAGCACCACCACCAACATCTCCCTGCTTCATAATCTTTGGAAACCTCATCTTTAAAACAAATATCGTCTATTCGCACGTCACCATCCACATTAACTCACTCTCTTGTCAACAACCATGACTCATCGCGACTTGGCTTTGCGTAGAAAGCGACCAGCTATCCGCATACTCCAGCGATACTGTGATGCCGAGCTTGAAGAAGACATGGAGGTTGCTTGGCCCGTACCCCCAGTCGTTCCACCTGCAGATCTCGCAGACCGTCTGATCGAGTACGTCAAGGAGAATGCTCTCGAGACCAGTAAGTTTGACACATTCGGATACTGACCAGAAAGCTGACCATCAACTCCAGGCCTGACTGAAGAGTCACGCCGGACTCTGACAGCCATGGGAAAGTTTTCGCAACACGAGCATTTCGAAAATATTTGCAACACGCTGGCAAATGTGACAGACGAGATCAACTGCTTGAAGGGCTGGATAGCTGCCGAGACTCTCGCGGATGAGGACAACGTCTGTCGCTGTACGGCCACGGGGGAATTGCGAACACTCGGACATGAGATCCACAACTTCGCCAAGGAGTGTAGGGATGACATGGAGTCGATTGTTCAGGCTTGCACACTATTCAGGGAGTACATATCTCTGTGTTCAAGCCTGGAGGGTCGTAAGCACTGCCCATGCAGCGACCACCGCATCTCCCGCTTCTCTTGGGCCAGAATCAACACCATGATCATCAACTTCATCAGAAGCAAATGCAACATCATCGACAATGAGATTGATGATGAGTTCAGCAAGGCAACTGCGGTACAAAACCCGGACTGGACCGTCTTCGGGCGAATTTTCCCACCTCTGTCCGTTATGCTTATCGTCGTGGAAGACCATGCACTCCATTGGTGTTACACACTCGTCTCTCATGTGGTTGCGTATATCGAGGTCAAATGGTACGTTCGCAGATTCCTCGGGCGCGGCATTCTGGTACCTCAGAGCTCGATCAACGCGGAGGAGGCTGCAATGCCCCGTAGACTGTTCGATCATCCACTCGACCTAGTCTTGATACACCCGGAACTGGCACGCAGGCTCCCCATCCCGGTCGAAATCAACAACATGATCCTCGACTACACCCTCAGGGCATTTGATATCCGCGACCTACCAGCCTCTGGGTTCTACGCGAAGGAAGAGGAATATTGCATCGAAGATTGTCCTTACTATCATTATCCGCATTCACACGGCCTGCACTTGTTCAAGTCTACGAAGTGGGAGACTCGCAACGTCCTCCCGAAGATGAAGGGCGTAGAGCACCACAAGGACTGCCCATGCACGGTCAGGTTCCCAACGGAAGCAGACAAGATCGATAGCAGAGTGGTTGTCCCTTTCGATCCTGCCAACCTATGGTCGACCATGGAAAGATTACCCGGAGAAGAGATGAACAACAACATCCGCCCATGGCTTGGAAAGCAGCGTACTTGTGATGACATTGACCTGATTTGAGGCCATTGATGTCCGAACCAGCAACACGCACTATCTCCAACGCACAGGGGGTTCGAGGAGGTCTCCGAAGAAGAAGTGCAATCTCATCAAGTTACGGCGACGGCATAATGATACGGACACAAGGGGCTTGGGGAGGATGTGTCACCGGCGTTGACATAACTCCAGTTTAGCAGCCCAAACTACGGGATGAATATCGAATAACACAAGGCAAGCAAGTGGTACAAGACAGAAGATAAGAAAGAATTGAATTTGGACTCGAGCGTAAATATCCCCAAGTCTTGGTCAATGATGATGTGTACGCTCTGTTCTTGAATAATTGTATGCTCGCCACGAGTCTTACTCGTCTTCCTCGGCATCATCGTCTTCATCGGCATCATCGTCTTCATCGGCATCATCGTCTTCATCGGCATCATCGTCTTCATCGGCATCATCGTCTTCATCGGCATCATCGTCTTCACCGTCTTCCTCTCCATCATCGTCTTCCTCGTCTTCCTCATCTTCTTCGTCTTCCCGACCTTCCTCGTCATCCTCGTCGTCATCATCTTCCGCATCATCGTCTTCCTCGTCATCATCGTTGGCTGCAATGGCATCCTCAATCGACTCTTGAATTCCCGCTGGATCTTCTAGCAAGTCAGAACCAGCCAACCGCAGGGAAAAACTCGCCACGTCGAAAGTGCCCTCGATACGAAGGACGTTGTAGACTCGCTTTTTCGATAAAGCAGCGCAAAACTTTCCGCAATCTGCATCAATCTTACCAGGGAAGTCTGTGGCCATTGAAAGCTCCCAGAAAGTATCCAGGTTGGAGACGGCATGAGATAAGAAGGAGATGAGAACTTTTGGTGTCCATGATACTCTTCGGACAAGTCCGAGTGCGGGAAAGACGTTACGGAGATCATAGTCGGCGGTGATTGGGGTAGTTTTTCGACGAGGTAGCAAGTCTTCCTTCATGTAATGGAATGTGTTTTGCATGAGAATAGCGACGGTCTTAAGCAAGAACCTTTCGGCAACATTGCGCCTTGTGTTACTCTTTGACCACTCCTCGCAGCTAGAGCACTCGCAGATCTCTTCGAAGGAGCGGATGTAGTTGAACATGATGACCGAGTGACACAGTCGCTTAACGTATCTGCCGAGGTCGCGTGCGTCCTTCCAATTCGACGTGAACATGTAGACTTTCTCGGCAAGCGACACGGAAGCCTTAATCTCTTGGTGTAAGGCGATATGCTTGCTGTGTAAATCGAAAAACCCAGCGAATGTGTGAAGGATGGCGGCGAAGTGCTCTTGGATGGTAATGCAGCCATGGTCAATCAGCTGTTGGCGAAGTCGTTGCGGAAGATCTGTTGATATGTCAGAGTTGTACATCCTTGTCAGGTCGTGAAAACTCACCCAAGATTGCTGATCCTTTCTTCAGTACGCTGAGGGCGTCCAGTCCGACCTTTGCGATATGTTCCAGGTCTGGCTCATTCGAAATGACAGATCTCCCACTTTCATCACCTTGAGCCGATGATGGCGGGTTTTCGTCTAGTACCGAGTCTGGAATGGCCGAATTGTCTGTGGCGTCTTGTGTTTCTGACATGGTGATAATCCAATCCTATGGTAAGATTATTTGTGTGTAGTGGCACTGTAGAATGTTGTTTCAAGTGTAGCGAAAATAACCGAGCAGATGTTTGCTTTGGAAAAGGATGTTGGGCCTGTTCAAGGGTTGACAAGTGAGACTCGTGAAAGGAATGAAGCACAGAACAACCCTTTCACTCATGCGCGGAGCTTCACAAGATTGTTCATTCGAACAAAAACAGCGGGACCAGGGCAATCAGCAGCACAAGCCCAGTTCAAAAGTGGCAAGAAGATGATAAGTCTCAAGAGGTGCAGAATTATGATACCTCTCGCTATGGATCTTTCTTCGAACTACAACTAGTGAAAAAGTCTGAATTCATCTCTCGCCGTAAACATCTCCTGATGAGGGATGTCCGAATTTAATGCATATCTCGCCGTAAACATCTCCTGATGAGGGATGTCCGAATTTAATACATCTCTCGCCATGAACTTCTCCTGATAAGGGATGCCCGAATGTTGCGCATTTTTCATCGTGACCATTTCCTGATGATGTCTTGAACACTCGCATCATCTCCCAAATTGATCATTCCACACCAAAGATTTCCTGTCTGACTTCTCGGAGATGATGCGAGTTCCCAGGACCTCATGCACCCTCTCCAGTCTGGCAAAGTAACCGCATAGGACTTTTTGAGCATCGTCGTCGTACTCGATTGCTGCAGGCCACTGATCCTTGGTGAACGGGTCCTCGTCTGCATTTCCGAGCTTGGTAGTGTGATAGTTACGGGCAGTATCGATGACATCCTTGTAGTCGACGAGAAACTGCTCGTCGGAGATGTCCATTTTGAGCGCACAAAGCTCTTTGATGCCAATGACATGCATGGGAATAAGCGAACAGCGAAGCTTTACGTCGTAGTCAGTATTCTTTCTGTATTCGCTATGGTTGCGGTGGTCGGCCTTGAGTTCGGTTGTGAAGGGGTTGAGGTGGAATATGTACTCCTCATCTCTGCCGTTGGGTTTGAAGTGAGCAACTCCGAATACGTATTGATGGTGGTGAGCCCATGACATATATCTCAAGACGAAAGACACAGAGTCTCGATCGGGGAGGCCGTAAACGTTGTGCACCAAGATGCACCAGAATTTCTTGATTTGGTAGATTCTGAGCAAATCGGCTTCGAAGAAGTCTGCGGCTTGTGGAGGGTTATTGAAGCCGATCCAATTCTCCCAGAAGCGGTTGTGCAGAGGTCGGATTGGTGATTCGGTCTCATCCGCAGTGTTGTCGCCTCCTTTTTCAGCGCCATCCTTTCCCCATCGCTCATGGTAGTGATCTCTGGTGGTCGCAAAGGTTCTCATGGGTACCCATTGAGTTGCGGAGACAGGACGGTCCATGTGGAGGCGAGCTCGGGCGGGATACCACCGTACCAGTCGGCGGGACATGTTTCGGACATCTGCAGCCTGACCGCTGTTTGGAAGCGTGAAAGTATGCAAGGCATGAACGCTGATCGCATCGTCATTGCCGGTCTCATCGAGTGTTTCAGGCCATTCGGGATCGGGGCGACGCATGACCAGGAAAGCGGACATGTCTTCGCGCATTCGCACGCGAATTAGCTTGTGTGGTCTCTTTTTCATCGAACTTTTATAGTCCTCGTACGAGCACAACTCTATCTCCTGGTCTGTGTCAGTTACCGAAACGAGTCATGCTATGCTGTGACTTACATATTCGCGATCATATTCACGCCATTTGTAGTAGTCGTAGAACAGGCCCTTCTCACGACGAGAGGAGTGGCGATCAGTCGGGAGCAGCGGGTTGTGGTAGAGACCGAAGGGCTTTTCCCAATCAATCAACAGCCAGGAAGTGTAGACCATGACCCCCCAGTACTTGTGCCAGATCCAAGTGGGGGTGAAGTTCCATGCATCCTTGAAGACCATACGCTTCAGTTCGTTGGGTAGCTGTACGAGATTCATCTTAGGCTTTGGCACAATTGTCAACTGCGCAGTGGAAAACATGTCGAATAAGGTGTGTAGCGTGAAATGTGGAGGTTGATGTAGTGAGTGCAGAGGGTAGTGAGTGTCGAAGGGGACAGGAGGATGTTCAAGTGTGGCAGAGATGTTGTGGAGGCGGAGAGAGTAGGAGTAGTTGTTGTGTAAAAGGTTGATGTAGCAAGGGTTGAAAGTGGAAGAAGATATTCGAGAAACACTACCAAGTGAAGCAACTGAGTTGGTGAAAGAGTTAGTGAAAGAGTTGGTGAAAGAATTGGAGTGCTCTGCTTCTCGTGATGTCTCCGAGGATGTCTCGAAACAATGCCAGGGTTACAATCCGAGTTTATGAATCAGGGCAGGGTCGCACCCGCAGGATCAGATAAGATGCGGAGGTCCTTCATTATTCTCCTCCATACAAACAACAGCGCATTGGAAGTGAAGGATGATCTGCCATTGAGTCGTGCCAAGCCTCTCAAATCAATCTTTCCATCTTCTCATCTTCTCATCTTCCAATCTATCACTCCTTCAATCTTTGTTTTCCAAACAAAGATCAAAGATCCAACAACACAACAGTAACACCATGAGCAAAACTTTCAAGCCGTCCTTCCCTACGAGCAGCCCCACTCCCCAGACCTCGGAAAGAATGCACTCGTCGCCGAGCCCTCTGTCTCGTACGTGACACCATCTGGATAGTCTACTTCTTCCGCAGCTAATCCCAATGCATTTCGCGTAGGTCCAGATGCTGAATCTCCCAAACATTCGCACGACTCGGAATTCCAGACTCCTGAACACAAGAGGCAGACACTCTCGTCTGAAAGTGGCAGATCAGGTGCCATTTCTGTAAGCAATTCGGTGCCGATCTATACGGAAATTCAGATCTGACCAGCCTCCAGCGCCCCGCATGGAACAGCCACCCCTCCGCCGAGAACAACCCCCCCGCAGAGAACAAGCCCCCCGGAGAGAACCAGCAACCTCAGCAGGCAGTCTCTGCCAAGCAAAACGGAGTTGATATGGTCGGAATCATCAGCGTTTTCGACGACAAGCGTCGCCGCGAAATGGCGCAATGTCTCCAGAAGGCCATCAACGAATTATGCAGTGAGGTTCAAAAGTCAGTCGGATTCTATATCGACGAAGATGGAACAAGAACTTTCACTATCGACGACGGCACTGAGGTAATCATCATCAAGAACACTACCAAGAAGAGTGGTGGTTTCTAGAGATCTCTAGTGTGGGTCTTTCAAGCGAGGATGAGCTATCGGACATGGCAAGGAGAATCGGAGATGACAAGAAGAATCGGACATGGCAAAACACACTTGAGAAACGAAGCTCAAGACGGAAAGCTTTTACTGTAACAATACTTGATAACCGAAATGCAATTCTGAACTGCACAAACTCCACATCTCCATATCCTTCAGCATCAAGCATGCACTAATTACAGGGTCGGGCATCCCTGAGAGAATACCACTTAGATATCTTTTTTCATCGCGCGTCTCCAATGGACAAGAGCTCGATATTACCGAATTGTTCTTGCAGCTAGGAAGAACGAGAAACTCTATCATTTATCATTCCATTGCTGATCCGGACATCAGAACTCTATGGAATTGCATAGGGACAATATAATCGGCATACGTACATCGGGCATTGCAATCATGAAAAGTTCGGTCATCGTCTTCTGACTGTAGATACGAGAAACCTCAATGCCATTACTACATTGTTCGTGCAGTGCTCTGATCTCCGATCAAGGATTGCATGTCTCCGACATAGACGAACAAAGACTGGGATAGATTCCCTACAAATCACCGCGAAGCAATCTATTCGAGAAGAAAGATCCAGACAAACTGCCATCTTGCTGAGTAGACCGTCCAAACCTGCTTGTATCTCATCCTGGCCCTTGCAGTACACCTACCGAACACCATCTTGAATCCACAGCTTTCGATTTTGTTGACGAACTTGAGCTCTGCCTTGCCGTCTTTGCCTGAGGATCAGCTACTCTGTATGCTATTTTGGAATGTTCCAACAAACCCCAATCTTGCCCGTCGTGTCTGTCGAAAAATTCAAAGCTCACATCTGTGTTGTTGCTAGCTTCCAAACTTTACAGAGCTTGCACCAGTATCAGACCTCCAGCCAGAGGGTAGCAATTTGCTTGATTATATGTCCATTGTGATGATCAAGCTTGGGGATGAACGTGTGAAATATTCATTGTGTTGGACAAAGGCGTTCTTAGAGATTCGTTCAAAGATGTGTTGAGAGGCAAACATTCACCTGATATGTAGATAGTAAAGGTTAAAATGTAATCCGCTGGAGAAGAAGTATCCCTTGTACAAGAAAAAGCTGCCAGCGAGGGAAATCGGTCATGTATGGTCATGAAAGGAATACCAAAGCGAGCAGGGAGCCGAGAAGCCACGCTCTGCAATCGATGCTCCCGATCAAGGCGGCGCCAATCTCATCCCAGCCTTGGCATTTCATCACTTCAAACGAGCTGAGAACCCCGTCTCTTTTGATCAAACTCTTTCCTCCTTCCATTGCAAGAAAGACATCTAAGTTTGATCATGTTTTACAAAGTGTTGTTTGTCAAACCCTTCGCCCTTTCGCTTTCGTCATGAAGGGACTGAATGGATTCCATGGAATTCTAGATTTCTATGGACATCCATGGAAGACTACCAAGGATGCTATAAGTAGGCATGAGGCCCACACAAATCTAGAGATGGTATTCTCATGAGCATCAACTCCTATAAATATATGCTTCTCCTCCTTTGCTATAATATTCTGGACAGTCTACTTTTTACCACGGCACACCTTGACAATCAGTCGCTTTGCCGTTCAGTCAGAAGTTCAGCAGACACTCATCCGGCAATCTCGCATGCAGCCCGAGGACGACCAGAAGCAGGAGATCTACGATGATCACACTGTTTACGACACACAAGGATCCGAGTGCGCAATGTTGTCACCCAGAGCCCGAAGCAGGAGAGCTGGTGATACTCCACTTCACACTGGAAGACACAAAGTCATCAAGGCCATGCTGTCGTGTTCCATACTTGCGCCTCCAGAGCCATGTTGTGTGAGCCCCGGTGGCACTGTGGAGCAGAAGACCAAGCATTTGGTATACTGTATATGTAAGCATCAAGCTCTCCATGTGACAAAGTTTATCATGCTAACCGTTGATTCTCAGTATCGGCGAGGAGAAAGAAACGACCTTCACCAAGAGATTCGACAAGAATTCTATCTACGAGATGCTCATGGACATCCAAGAGGAGAAAAACATCGACATCAATCTGATCCTCTTGTACATAGAAGGACACCAACTGCGGCAGTCATAACATTATATATCAGAGGGGCGTGAATGCCGTCAAGCTTTCCTATAGCTGAAAGCACCAGGGCTTTCAAGCAACGAGACGACGAAACGAAATCTTTCAACATGATCACACGGAAGCTATGACGGATACTCACAAGAACACGACCATGATCATATCTCGGAAGCTCTCACTCGCGGTAGCGACTATCAAACTACAAGTTACTGCACTCGGAAGCCTTCTCAACGTCGACTGGGTCTCGTCTTCCTTACCTCCACACCACATTGCTCTTCGTGGCCTAATTTTCCATCTCACGACTTCGTCACTTCAAAGTACACAAGAGACAGTCTTTCGCATTACTTGATCATCTCCTTCGCTCCGACAAGATCACCAAAACCACCAGAAAGAAAAGCAACAACAACATCAAGAGCAAGCGACACGATTCAAGACCATATCGACATGGCCACCACTTACCTTGCAAATGACGCCAAGTTTCCATCCAGTCCATTCTCTGGCTTTCATCCTCATTACTTTGCACTTATACCTTGCACTACTCGTCATCTGCCCTCAGCGACATCTAAGGACGCGTCAATCCCTCGCTAGCACGCATCCATCATCACAAAACTTGGAATCTTCAAGAGGATGCTATGCTCGACCAGTCTTCCGACATCACCCACCCACATCACCCACCGACTGCACCAGACCATTCTATATATGCGCTCCCAGGGCGAGGCATTCGATCACTCAACTGCCATCAGAGCTCGAGGAAACGCAACCAGTCTCCAAGCCGTTGCTCAGATCGACCCCAGAACGTATGATCACAAGAGAGATCATGGAAAACCTAGCTGCTGTCTAGCTCCAAACAGACGGGACTGCCCTCCCAATGTTACCACTCGCACCATGTCCCTCCTTACTACAGAGGTACTATATAATCATGTGTTGGAAAGTCGCAACTCATCAACGCTATGACTATCAACCTCGAACCCAGATGCTTCGATTACTCTTTCGCCCCTATACCCAATTGGAGACTTTGCAGCTTGAGCCTGAATTGGCGAAGCATGACGGTCTCCTGTGCCCTCACCCAATCTTGATGCAGTAATGGAGACTTTGCAGCTTGAGCCTGAATTAGCGAAGCATGATACCAAGGAACAAAAAACTTCAGAGGACTCTGGTACCATGATGAGTATTACAGATGACGCACCTTCTCGTGTACCATCAACCCGACGGTGATCAAACTTCCGCACTTCCGAGGAGAAACCATGAGAAACCAGGCTACTGTCTACCACCAACAGCTCGAAGTCCGCTCTAGCAGCGACGGTTTGACACCGTTAATCACCTCTTCAAAGGTCTCCTACTCTGGACATCACTAAGTACGGTTTTGAACATGTCTTTGATTCCCACTGGACCGACACAACTTGACGCTCCAACTTCTGCATCATCGCAGACATTATATATTCGCTAGAACTGTCTACCACCAACAGCTCGAAGTCCGCTCTAGTAGCGACGGTTTGACACCGTTAATCACCTCTTCAAAGGTCTCCTACTCTGGACATCACTAAGTATATATCTGAACATGTCTTTGATTTCCACTGGACCGACACAACTTGACGCTCCAACTTCTGCACCATCGCAGACATTATATATTCGCTAGATCCTTCGACATCTCGCTCGGCTTCCTATAGCGTCCAAGTACGCATTCATTATACCGGACATTTGCATCAATCATGCGACTCTGGCAGACTTCTCGCGGGCATGGTGCCTACTACATGCTGCAGCCGGCTCTGAACCACTGTCAGCTACGAAGTTCTACGCTGTCCGACTTCCTATGTTCAGGCTCTGGGCCAAAACATGGGACTTGGTGCCGCTGACAATATTTGCCCTTGAGCGTAGAGAAGTGTGGAAGCTAGTGTCTCTCGCTGAGCACGCTTCAATCTACGAGTGTCTTTACAAGGGTGTCAAGCTACTAGAAGATCGCCATCAGCAGTACCTGGTCCGATTGACAAGGAATGACTGGAAGCTGGGCGACCATGCCAGCTTCGGCCCCATCCACCCTCTGCCTCACCTTCTCACAACTTGGAACGACGAAGCCCACGCGGCGCTCGAGCTCTGGAAGGTCGTGGACTTTCATGTGGATCACTCAACAAGCACCAACCGGGGTCAAACTTCAATGACAAATCTCCGTCGTGTGGCGATCGAGAAGATGTGTGAATTGTACCTCACCGATTGGACGCCTTACATCCTGAGTCATTCCGATTACGCTTCTACCGAGTTTGGCCGTCATGCAGATGGACATCACGGAGGGTACTGGCGGTTCTCTGTCCGCGGACTATGTCAGCGATGGCTCAATCTTCCAAGAGAGACCAACGTCCTCGCACACAGTATATTGGAACCCCCGCGGAGTGTCTCGACTCTCTAGGATCTCGCGACTCTGGACCACGAGTACAAGGCTCTAGCCATGCACGACATGGAATTCCACCTGACCAAAACCTATCTTTTGGACTCTGATCAGCAACGTGCTCGTATGTTCGAGGTTACATCTCATGATATATACTTCCGTATGAGGAGCCAGCCGCACTTGAACAAATCGGAGACTGACCATGACGTCGAGAAATAAGGTGCTCGTATGTTCGAAGCTACATTTCCTGCTATAGTTCCGACCAGGACCAAGATCGATGGCGTCAGCATGAGTAGGAATCTCAAGCTGCTAATGCGAAGAGGCAGAAGCTCTCGCATGAGAGTGGTAAGTCTGCTATCACCACTGTAAGCAATTCAGTATCATTTCCACGAGGAGCAGTATCTTATCAGTCTCCAGATCTCCGTGAAGCAAGAGCCAGGTATCCAGGTCTCTGTCAAGCAAGAGCCAGGTATCCAGGTCTCTGTGAAGCAATAGCCAACCCCTCTCTTGGACAAACATCGCGATGCGAAGAATATTTGTATCTTGACCAAGTATCAGAATAGTTTATATCGTGAAGTTGGGATGGTGAACTTTGTCCGACTTACTTCACTTTAACTAAGTGGAACAATCTGCCATTGAGTCGTACCAACGCTGGTCTTTGTTTTCACTCACAAATTCACACCCTACCTTTGATGCAGCCTCTCAGATCGATCTTTCCATCTTTCCATCTTTCCATCTTTCCATCTTTCCATCTTTCCATCTTTCCATCTTTGTGTTTCGAACAAACATCAAAAGACACAACAACACAAGACCAACACCATGAGCAATTACCGAACCCTGGACCCCCTACCCGCAAATGACACCATTCGGAAAGTCTTCTTTTCCCGCAACAACTCTCTATACCTCCAATGGCAGTTCAACGAAGTCTCAACATGATCCCGCCCTTTTGATGAGTACGCAAGATGCACACCTCGGAGAGCCGAGAGCTTGTGTTCAACCCAAAATATGCGGCCCCCTGAAAGAGAAGCCCCTGAGGAGCCTGGAGTAGTGATTCTACAGGCTCTCTTTTGACAATTGAATCAACATAAAAGACATATTGCGTTTATGTTGCGTTTTGATGAATACTAAAGATGCACACCTTGCGATCTGAAAGCTCATGTTTGATGCAAATGTGCGACTCCCTAGGAAAGGGGCCCCTGAGTAGCAGAAATTCTACGCGCTCTCGTGGGACATTTCAACCGACATGTAGAAACATCTTGCATTTTGACAGACACTGGACAAGGGGTATCTCGATCAGCTGAGAGGACGGCATTAATGTACAGCGAAAGAATAGTAATATGAAACAGGGTATCTAGAATATATAGAAAAGAAAAGTATGTCGATAAAGAAAGACAAAAATAAAAATATTTGCCAACAAAAAAGGCCAAGCAGGAAGATTCGAAACAAAACAAGTATCAAGGTGTGCTCCAAGGAAGTGGAGTATTTAATATCAATCATACCTCTCGATATCTTCACCTTCAAGCACTCTCCTCGCTTCATCGAGTCGTCTTCTCAACGATCTTCTTCTTTCCTCACCTCCGGCACCTGACTGCAATTCTCCGACGAACTCTCTCAAGCTCTCTACCAGAGTGTAGACTAGAGCTTCATCTTTGCTGCCAAGACCTTTGCCTTTCGTCGGGTCCAAAAGAGCAGAGACGGCCAGTGTGGTAGCAGATGGAGAGATAGATATGTATTGCTGTCCTTGTTGTGTTGAAGCCGGTGTGTAAGTTGGTGGGATAGAAGGGCTAGGAAGGCCGGTTTGAGTGGATGGATGAGATCTGGATGGCTTTGGAGGAGAGGCAGGGTTGTGGATTGAAGAGGCTGAAGTGCTTCTGCTCAGCCATTGAGCAATAGAAGCTTGATGTCCCTCTTCTGCTGTCTCGAACGTCGCAATGGTGGCGAGAGATTCTGCTGACAGGCCTCGGCGATGCTGCATGCGCGCGGGTAGCTTGACTTCTTCAATGTGTCGGAGAGCTTCTGGAGTCTCTGGTGTAGGAGGTGGTTGTAACTCTTCTTCCTCTTCAGCTCCACTCGTAACATGGCCAGAGTTGACAGGGTAAGCACGAGCGGTCAAGCAAGAGTCGGAAGAACTGAGAGAAGTGCTACGAGCATGGCGGGTAGGCGTGTTGGGCTCGAAACTGCCTGTTGCAGAGTGCAAGAAGAATTTGGAGTAGTCAAAGGCGTCATCGCGGTCTTCGTGACGAGGACCGGATACTTGTGGAGATGATTCAGGAGCATCTTCGTAGATGCTTCGTGGGTTTGAATGCTGAGTCGTCGCTGTAGTAGGCGTAGAAGTGCGATCCGTGCTTCCCGAACCAGAATTGGGCAAGGTATAGTTGTCGTCATCATCCTCCTCTTCCTCAGAATGTTCCTCTCCATCTTCATCGTCGTGGTCGTCGATTGTCTCAGCAGAGACCCAGGCACCTGGTACCTTGCTTGCCCTCGTGATGCGAGCAAGTCTAGGTCTAGGCGAACCTGAAGCTCCAGACACAGTATCGGCATCGTTCAAGGGGCAAGTCTCTCGGAGGTTGTTTGTGCTTCTTCGCCTCAAGTTCTCCTCTTGTGCCCTCTCCTTCAAAGTAGATATTCTGCCTCTCAATTGCATCATCTGCTCACGCAGGTTATGCGCCGACGTCTGACTTCGTACACTCTGCTCTTCGGAGACAGTGTCTAGTTGAGGATCGGGACTCAATGGGCTGCGAGGATGTCGTAGCAACTCGGAGCTGCGAGTTGTGCGGACTGGGTTCGATGTCCACGAGGGAGTCGAGTTGACGTTTAAGGACATGTAGCGACGTTCATCGGGCTGGACTTCGGAGTCGCTGAGCACACGCATGTGCTGCGTGTTTGACGTGTGCTGGTTGTGCGGTAGGTAGCGTGGACGAGAGAATGAAGTATTGCGGACAGGTCCTGTGGTGAGAGATGTGGCACGCTTGAGCTTGGCGGCAGTCAAGGGTGTGACGATTTCGCGAGCGCCCCGTAGGTTCTGGTCCATGAGCTGGGAAGTGTTAGCTTGGCCTCTCTGACTGCATTGTCGCCATCTCGACGTACATTCAGACGCTTCTTTGCATTAGCAAGAATGAGTTCTGCGCGCATGAGCGTCACGTTGGACTGCTCGGACTTCAAGACATCGCCATAGGACAATTCGCTAGGCGTGTCAATGTCAAAGTCGTCCTCATCCAGCGTCTCGGTATCAGAGTCCAGACTCGACTCGAACCTGGGAATCTGCATGTTCTCCAGGTCCTCGGTAAGGATACTGCTGGCAGTATAACTCAATCTTCGGTCGTCCCATGCTGGGCTTTCAACATTGAGGGTAGGCGACGAAGCATAAGCATGCGCAGGTGATTGAGAGGGAGCGCGAAGGTTGGGTCGGGACTTTCTCTTGCTGCCGAGTTTCTTTGTCGCTTGGGCCTGGAGGTATGAAGGTGATGGTGGTCGTTGGGCCTCGTGGACATCCAGCACGAAGGCGTTCGGTAGCACCATGTCCGGGTTGGTGAGGGTAGGCGACGGCGGTGCCGGTAGAGGTTTGTTGTCGAGTGTTTGTAGACGCATTGTTGATTTGTTTGCGTGGGAATACATCGGAGTCATGCATATGCAGCTGCAACTGCGGAACTTGTCACTCGCTGACGCCGGCCATGCAGAACGGCGGAACAGGAAGCAAGACGGCTTTTGTTCAAACGCTTCTGCATCAAAGTCCAAGGGAACCCGGTCGCTGGTCGCATGATGGCAGCGCAAAACCACAGAGCGCTCCACGTTGCCAACGACTGCCCGCTCCTGCCGCCCGCACGTCCATGCCCAGACCCACCCATAAAACTTTCCTGGAGAAAGCTTCGAGACATGAATGATCGTCGTGCTCAATCTCCGAAATCTAATTCCATTCCCCTGTCAATCGTGCATACCGTACTCTTTGATGACCGTGTGTCGATCTTGAGAGTGATTCGTCGCGTTCTTTCTCTCATTTTGAAGCCTATACATGCTACTCCGATCTGAACCCGGATAGCTCTTCCTATAGACCACCGTTACATGTACACGAAGAACCCTCAACGGCCTGTTCGCATACACTTTATTGACGAATCCCTCCGGCCTTTCTTTTCATATACGTTCTTGAACTGACCATGTCCACTCCAAACGGTTTCAGATCCACATCCTCGTACTGCTTTTCTTCGAATCCGAACTTCTTGTACAGCCTGGCACCCTCGGGAGACGCTTGGAGATACATGTCAAGTCCCGCTTCGTCGGCCTTGTTCGTGCCTCGTTCGAGCAGCATGTGCGCTGCTCCACGCTTTCGATGTTCTGGAAGCGTTGCGAGATATGCGAGATCTTTTGCAATCAATTGTTAATATTCTGACTCTGCGTCTTCGACAAAATCAAACACGTACGCGCATGCGGTCTACCCGCGTAATTCTGTCTCGCGAACTCATTTGAAACCTTGTTGATTTGTCCAAAGAACTCAAGCAGTCTTGTCGGAGGAGGTGCTTCGCCTTCCACAGGTGTGTCCTGGTAGGCTTCTCCTTCGTGGTACTGGAAGGTGAATTTGGCGACCGAAATCATCTCGTCCGTGTCTGTGTCGACAACTTTCCAGAAACTCTGCGAGTTGTGCTCCATGCCCATCGAGATAAATCTCATGAATGAGTACGTGATGTCGTCACCCTCTTCTTCTTGTATCTTCCAGATTGCTCTGGTGATACCGACGTCTGCCATGATGAGCTGGTCCATCTTGGCGATGTCAGCAATGTCGCTCCTTTCCACTTGTCGCACTTCCAGAGGCATTTTGATCGCTGTTGGTTTTGTGATACTTGAGAAATGTACATCGTGGGATGTCCTGCCTTATAAGCTATACCGCTCATGATCCACAGTCTCGCGTTGCTGCCTAATTGATTGGCTGGCTCGTAACTTGATCCTGTCGGTTAAACAAGCGTGAGCGACCTCATGAGCCCGCATCTTCTCAATTGATACCCTGAGTGCCCTTTGAAAGCTGGTCTAGGTGAGAAAAGAAGATGAAGAAGCACAATGACCGTCCCATGTGCAGTGCGACTTGGCTTCTCGATAATTGCACCACTCTCGGAGACATCACCGTTGACCTGGATGTTCTGATCGATCCATGTGCATAATGAACATGCACGTCTGATTTGGTGGCTGGGAGAGCTTTGGACGACGGCCATCTCCGCGAGATTGATCCTTCCGCAAGCTCAGCCTCGCCAGCGATTCTGTCAAGCTTCAATCTGGAACAATTTCTTTCCAAAAGCCGTCGTATTTGCACTCGCCAGACGCCTCTATATACTTTTACTCACGATGCCAATGGTACTGGGGGAACGATCGTTGCACGTCAAGAGTAGCCCTGCAGAATCATGACGTTTGAGACTGACCCATGTCCACTCGGGTTCCCCATGATTTTCTAATCATGTCCGTCTTTCTGCAGCCACTCTGACAGGGCATGCTTGTATCTTGCATCATGTACTCGCCCGCATCACATCTCGTGGCAGAGTCGTCTATTCTTTCGTGCGCAAGCTGCTTAGTAGAAGACGATAAGAATGGCCATGACGCTCTGCTGGTCTTCAAATACTCCTGCGGCTACCCATCGTAGGTTTGCACTTTCTCATTCTCTTGTTCCAGTGCCCAGATCAGGTTTGTTCAATCCCCATCGTGCGGCTCGATCTCCACAGACAAGTCTTCAAGGATTGCTTCGGTTAGCGTACCTCATTGGCAAGACTTGTCCATCGGTGTATTCCTATACATAAGATGCAAGACGTAGGCCATCAACCACGACGACTGTCGAAACGCCATTTACCTTCATTTTTCAGGAGTGGAAATCGACCAAAATCACCAGGAGTGGAGTCGACATTCAGTGCATCCAACATTCTGCCACGAAACGCGCAACAATACTCGAACGTCGCTTCCGCATTCAAGCGACCACCCGAAGTTCCAACTATGCCGTCAACACGCGCGGGGTCAATCTCGCCAGTCGAGCCATCAATCTTTGATCCTGTACAAGAGGAAGTCCAAGACGATTATCATACAGAACCTACGACAGCACCACACTCTGGATCTGGAGACGAGCACGAGTATTACGATCTCAAACCTCCTCCACCCTCCGTCACCCATTCAAATATGGAACACCTGAGCATGCGCTTCTTCTCTGCCGACCACCTGAATATCATTCTTCGTGACTATCATCTGTCTGCCCGATTTCACCGATTTCTTACCCAGTACAAACCGTACATTCTCCCTGCATTCGATAGCTATGTCGACACGCAGAAAGCGGTTGCAGCGATAGAATACGCAAACTCGCTAGCGAACAGCCTTCCCTCGTTGACCGGCGACATTCCCAGACCTGCAGCTGTCATGGATGAGAGCTTCCAAGAGAGATCAAAGATGGTGGTGCAAGAGCTGGTTGACGATGCCCTACCAGCATACATCACACATCGACTCGTGACAGTCGTGACAGACAGCCTTGTCAAAGAGATCACTGGCAACAATGCTCCAATCATGCGAGAGTTGATTCCATCTTTGGCAGAAGTCTACTGCATAACTGACCCCTCGATACCTGACAATCCGATTGTCTACGCCTCTGAAGGTACGTTTGCAATGACTCCATCTCTCTTTCCTGCATGCTGATCGAGAACAGGATTCTACGACATAAGTGGTTACCAGAAAGACTTCGTGATTGGCCGAAACTGTCGCTTCTTGCAAGGTCCAAAGACGTCCTCATCAAGTGTGCACCGTTTGATAGAAGCAATCAGGGCCGGACAGGAAGTCACCGAGACTATGCTGAACTAGTAATGTGGATCATTTCTCCCGCAAATACTGTCGCTGACTCAATAACAGCCGAAGAGATGGCATCCCCTTCATGAATCTCCTTATGATCGCACCATTGTACGATAACAAAGGCAATGTACGATATTACCTTGGTGCTCAAATCGATGTCACGCACCTTATCGAAGGAGGCAAGGGTCTCGAATCATTCGAAAAACTTCTGGCCAACGACCGCACTGAGGAGCGATACCGTGGTAGAAGCAGCCGTATACCGACTCAAGTATTGGGAGAGCTGGGAGCGATGATGAACAAAGACGAACTGGATGCCGTTAATACGCGACAACGTAGCGAGTCCCGTGAATCAACATCAGCAGCTGGTTCTGCCCGCAACGTTACTCCTGCTCGACCAGCTCGGAGAGTCTTGGGTATGGATGACTCGCTCGAACGTACCCTTTGGCCACATCCTTCTCTTGGTCCGTCAGGTCGTCTGCCAGGAGTATACCAGAACGTGAGTCCTTTCATCTCTGAATCTCTCGTTGTACATGCTCACATTTAGTACAGTACCTACTCGTCCGCCCTTACCCATCACTACGAATCACTTTTACATCACCAGCTCTGCGTATTCCTGGCTTGCTACAGACCAAACTCATGGACCGTTTGGGCGGGCCTCAAGACGTACGCGATGGTGTTCTCGACAGCCTCGCACATGGCACTGCTGTCACAGCCAAGATATCTTGGCTTTCCACCCCCACGACCATCAACACTTCCCACCGTACCTCCATAGAAGGAAAGCCACGCTGGATTCATTGTACACCCATGCTGGGATCTGACGAGAAAGTCGGCGTCTGGATGATCGTCATGGTCGAACAAGAGACAGTGACTGGAAGTCTTAGACGTCCTTCCGAAGTCATCAACACCTTCCCATCGCCACCAGCAAACGTTATCGGCGGCAGAGAATCACTGGATATACCCGTTAGAGGCGGTGAAGGAGCCAGGAGTCCGAGGTTCAAAGCAGAGACTGGAAAATTGTATGCAGAATATTTGCGGCGTGAAGGAAAGAGCCCACCGAGGGATGGTGGAGCAGGAGGTACGCCATCCAGAGGAAGTAGTATGAGGGAGGCGAGACCGTTCCAGCAATTTTGATTGACCTGTGAGAGGGACGGAAGGATCTGTATGAGAGTTCCTGGTTGACCTGGGACTTTCTGCTTGTCCAAGCTCGTCTAGAATGGTTTGGAATGTGGTATTCCTGAGTGTTTTACCTATGAGAGTGGAAGTAATTGTAGCGTACACGGAAACTGAACGATTGTTGTGCAGTGCGCACATCCCTTGAAGTCATGTCTCATCTCCATCACCCACCTGGCCACATGATAACACCCAATCCTACTCGATTTTAGAGATGTCTACAATCCCCCATCACCGTGCTTCAGCTCTCTACTTCAGATTCCGATACAATGCGTAGGAACAATGCCCGGCCCTCGAGCCGCGCGGAATCACCTTGTGTCCAATACCATTGCCATGCTGTAATTCTACAATCAATGCACCTCTGGTAGGCGAACACTAGAACCGAGAAGAAGTATGACTTTTCGAGCTCGTTTGACTGCCGTGATCAGGATAACGCTGGTCAAAGACTGGTGAGTCAGGTGTAAGGAATGGGATGGTGGTGAGGGAAAACAGACAGGGTCACGAGTCTAGCATGAATTCAGGGGGTTCGTCTCAAATCGCCAGCAATGTCGTGGGCGTCGATGAGACGTGAGAAAGTCGGGAGACGGCTGTTGGTTCTCGATCTTCAATTGGGTTCGACGTCGTTGAATCTCTTTGTTGCAATTGTTGGGTATGATTTCAGAGTGATACACTGATACGATTTATGGAGAGAACGTTTACGATTTGGCTTGTGGAGTCTGGTGTATCATGCACTTCTTGAGTCTAAACTGCAGTCACAGTGGCCGAGAAGAGAGTCGTGTGGGTCAAGGTACTGTTCTGTCTCAAATTATTTATGTTGTGATATCTTCGGCAATAGCTTTTTGATGTCTTCTCTCGCAGTCATATCCTTCTATGTCGTTCCCTTTCGCGCATCCTTCTTCGTCGTGGAGCTATATGTGATCTACGCACCCTCGTGACAATCTAGATCGAATCAGAAGACATAAGATTGTCCTCGTCCGACGACTCCGGCTCATCTTCATACATCACGTCGACCTCCACGATCAACTCTTCCAGCCCCTTTATGACATCCTCACGTCCCTCGAAGACGACCTTTCCAGACTCCGGAAGCACAATGCCCTGTCCCACAGTCAAGCCTTCCAGCGTGAGACTCTCCAACCACAAGTCGTCCTTCAAGAAACGAAGCAGTCTCACAGTCTTTTCTGTTGGTGATGAGTTGAAACAGACCATGTGGACGTTACGAAGCACAAGATTATCCAATGACTCTGCCTGACCCTCGAGGAACTCGGTTAATGAGCCATACTCGACGTCCGACTTTTCAATGAGGATGTCTTGGAGCGGACTTCGTTCGATGGCTCGCCAGATGAGTCCGTAGTTGTGCTCGCAATATCTGAGGTACGGTTTGCCGTCCGCACCGACTTCGAATGAGTGGCAAGAGAGCTCAAGACGAGTGCCGGCGGAGAGAATTCTCATCTTCGCATAAGTTGTATCAATGCGTATACCGATGTGAAAATTCATGTCTGGGTTGAGTGCAGGTCCATTGGTCTCATCGTGGAAGATCTGCAACAAGTCTTCGCTATTCTCAAGCAAGGTGGAAAGGTGCTCTTGCGAGACGAAGAGTTTTATCGCTTGAATTGGGTATTGACTGTGGCCGCTGGCAGCAAGAATCGCATCCAATGTCTCGACTCCATTGAACTTCGTTGGGATAAACGTTTCGTAAGCGTCGTCAAACCCATATGCCCGACGCTTTACCACATAGCGTGACGAGTCATCATGGGCTCCAAGGATAACGCCGTGATTCGAACAGGCTTGCAGGTTTCTCAAGGCGAGCGTCAACATCTCGATATGTCCACCGTTCTGAACAAAGGCTTTGTGCTCCAATTCCTTGATCTGGAATGAAGCTTGACTAACATCATCCATGTGAATGTTATATTGGAGGGACGAATCAATTGCCTCATCTTCGCCATAGTCGTAATTTCTCAAACAACACGTTCCAAATGTGATGACTCGAAGACAAGGACCAAAGACCGGATGCGCGGTGATATTGAGTAGCCCTTGCATACTCTTGCGAGTAAAAATAAACCGCCGACGAGAGAATGCCTTGCGGCCAAAAGCTGGACTTGCGATATTGCACATGAACTTGGACGTCAGGCGTAGATTTTTGAGATCATTCGGGTCGCATACTGAAGCGATCAGACCGATTATCTCGTTTGGGACCTTGAGAAGGCGAGATTGTTCAGTCTTGGTTGTCTCGAGCAGTCTTTCATCGCTAGGTACGTCGCTTGTCGATGCCATTGTTTCAGTATAGATATTCGTGATGACCAGAATAGAGAAATTGATAGTCGTGAGCGTAATATGCGCGTATATGTGGGGATTGAAAAGAGGAGGTCCCGCGAGACACAAGGGGCTAATCTGGCAATGAAATGGCGAATGAAAAGTACGGCGCTTAAAAAGCAGGCCGAAGCGTCAAATCGCAAGCTTGAAAACTGAATGGTTGAATTGGATGTCGGTTCCGGATCTAGTTGCCCGAGTGTCGATTGACCACTGAGATGAAATCGCAGAAGGTCGCCCGACGAACAAGGCAGATGTCTGAGTGGTGATGGTCGCGGATGAGATATGTATTGTGAAAAGCCAAGTCGATGGCTGCATCAATGGGTTGAGTTTTGCGAGTCGAGCTTTTTAGTAAATAGTATGTCCAGAGATAGATGTAGAAACTGTCGAAATTGAAGCTGGGATCTTTAATGCTGTTATAGGCAGGAGCCAAGGAGTTGTGGACATTACTTCCAAGGCTCCCACGCTAAACGCGGGGAATCTCGACGCGTTTGTGAAACTGATCCTTCAGATTAGGCGGAAGAGCAGGCGGCAACCGCTGTCTGAAGAGCACACATCCTCGGAAAGAGGGTTGGAAGAACAAAATCCATTCTTCTATCACTTGAAATCTTGAAAAGCTACGAAACTGACAAAACATGACATGACCCAGAATCCCACCTTTCATGCAACCATGTCGTAAACCCACGCCCTGATACCATAGAAAATCCACTAATGCAAAATGACCTCCGTCGGTGAAAACATGTCTAGAGCTTGGAGCCCAGGTCTTCAAACTCGGCCAAATCCTTGACGGGTCGCATGGCCTCGGACAGAGGCATGCTGGCCTTGAAGCTTCTAACATCCTCGATTTTGATGGCAGTGCCGACCTCCTTCTTTTGTTCCTCGACTCTGCGTTCGGAGCTCGTTGCGCTGGAAGTCTCATCTCTGACGCCTTGAGGCTCGGCGGTCTGGTCTGATGGAGACTTGATGCTATCCGCGTCCGAGGACTTTGCTTGGGCGAGCAGATGAGTGGCAATCTTGGCGCGCGTCTTGGAAGCAGGATCGATGTGAGTGTTGAAGAAGTCAACCATGTCTTGCTTGGTAATGGGCTCGATGTGCTCGACATCGCGGTACACTGTTGATGCGGTCAGTAATTATGGATGAGGTAAATGGAAGGGAGGCATACCAAGTTCGAAGTCAAAGGCCTCGCTGGTGACGTGGTGCCAGAAACGGCCACTCTCCTGGTTGAGGTTCTTCATCTTCTCCAAGCGCTTGTTGATGAGAGCTGTCTTGTGAGACTCGAACTCTTCGTCCTTCATGCTGTTCTTCAAGTTGTCGCCGAATGTGTTCAAAAAGACGTCAATGCGCTTCTCCAGGTATTCGGGAGATCTCTCAGACTGGATCAGCACGCGCCAACCGGAGACAGCAGTAAGCATCAGCGGCACAGATTGAACGACATAGCCAAGCTGTTCCTTGGAGCGAAGAGTGTCGAAGCAGGCCTCTTCAGACATTTGAGCAAAGAGGAGGAGCTTGGCACGATTGGCGCGGTCAGTAAGCAAACCGGTAAACAGTTGGTAGTCGATACAGTGGTTGACGTTCTCGGGATCCTTGAGCGTACGCTCGTAGACGAAGTTGCTGCCCTGAGGTGGGATGATGGAACGACGGAGAGGCCACTGGCCAGCGGGTAGTTGCTTGGGCTTCAGAATAGACTCGACCAAATCGGTCATCTTGAGAGCATCTTCGCGATAAAGGTTGCCGTGAGCGAGAACCTCAATATGCATCTGGTGAAGGACTTGAGGGTAGAACTTGCGGATGTCATCGGCGGTGACCTGATCAAGCTCCTCAAGCAATTGGTCAACAATGAAACCCTTCTCGGCAACCAGCCATCTGCTGTAGGTACCGATCTGGTGGAATGGCTGTTGGTAGCCAAAATTGCGCCAGCCTCTGAGAGTACGGTCCTTGACGATCTCGAAGCGGTCATCCTTGACATCAAGATCGCGCATGCCAATCAAGACCTTTTCAAGAAGGACAGCCATCTTGTCGTTGTAACCACTGATAGTGACATCGAAGCCTTGAGCGTGGTTTTGGAGATCGTACTCGAGACCAGCAAGCTCGGCATCGTAAGAGTATTCGGTCAGCGAATCCTCGACCAAATCCTTGTACAGCTGGGTAGTGACAGCAGTGAGAGCAGACATGCTAACTAAGGGTGATCTGAAAAAGACCTTGACATTTGCCTTGGGTGCCCAAAACTGGTCATCCTTCTTCCACCATGTACGGACATTGGCATCGTTGCGAATCAGCTTGGGCGTAAGTGCGGGCTTATCCACTTCCTTGACCTCTACATCGAGACGCGAAGGCACAAACTCGTTCTTGGCGGGCATGTGCAGTTCAGAAGGACGCTGTGATGATGTGGCTTTGCTGGCAGTCTCCAAATCCTTCATGAACTCGGCAGGCATCTTCTCGTACTTGTAATCAGTACCGTACCATTTCTCCTTCTGATCCCAGTTTCCAGGATAGTCTTGAGAAACAAGAGTGATACGGAAATTGTCGGGTCGAAGGAAGTCGATACCGCGCTTGATGGCATCCGAGTCGAACTTCCAGATCAACGACTGAGCGCTCAACAACTTGTCGCGCGGGAAAGACTTTTGCATGACACCACTCAAAGCGCTGACAGTGCGACTCGCGGGGATCTTTTGACGGAAACGGAAGTCGACCTCTGCAAGCTTGGCCATCTCATCGACAATCCACTCTTGCGGTGGGTGCTCCTTGACCATGGAAAGATATTGGAAGACAGCCTTGATGACGTCTTGGTAGTTCTTGAGACCGTCTTCGGTAAGACGGATGGAGATGGAGAAGTGGGAAGTGCCAGGGCAGATGTTCATTGGGCCAGCGCCGAGACCGTTGGCCCAACCCTTTGCCTTGATATAAGCTAGAATGGAGCCGGGACCTTCGTGGCCGATGAGATGGCTCAGATACTTGGCAGGCTGAGACTCCCACAATTCCTCCTCGTCAGCGTAAACAAAGTGCATGTCGAGCAGGCGCATGTCCATAACAGGCTTGACGAAGATCTGTGTGCCCAATTCAGCCTCTGTCATGGCAGGTACATCATCCCAGCGTAGCTTGGGCAGATTCTGGTTGGGTACATCCGAGAACAGTTCAGTGACCCATGACTCGAGCTCGTCAAGGTTCTCACGACCCAGGACAGCAAGCTTCATGCGGTTTGCCGAGTAGTTTGCGCGGTAGAAGTTGATGAAAGAGTCGCGGATCTTGACGCCACGGGCGATAGGATCATCGTGCAAGACCTTGTAGTTGCCGGTAGAAAACTTGTTGAAAGGGTGTTTCTTGTTGGACAGACTCTTGTTCAATTGGTGTAGGCGCCAGTTGTCGGCCTGCAAGTTCTTCTTGTTCTCCGAGTCGACGGCACGCAGCTCACGGTCTAGCGTGTCTTCTAAGAATAGCGGATGGATGAAGAATTGGGCAAAGCGATCGAGGGCGCCGAAGAGCGGGGCTTGCGACTTCTCAATGGGGAGGTTCTCCTTGCTGCTGAGCGACGACTGCTGGCTGGTCGACGTGGCCGAAGCCGAAAGCTCGAAGTAGTAGTTCGTGTCGCATGAGGCGGTAAAAGCGTTCGAGTAACCTCCATAGCGTTGCAGGTACTGGTTGTATTCGTTCTCGACGGGAAACTGCAGTCACGCTTGTCTCAGCCCACGTCTCACTCTCTCGCAGCTCATTGTACTTGTTGACGCACCTTTTCAGTTCCCATGAAGAGCAAATGCTCGACGGCGTGCGCCATACCAGGCATGTCGTCGGCATCGCTGAAACTGCCAATGTTGACATCCATAGCCGCACTCGCCTTGTCCGTGTCCGGGTCGTGGATCAACAGCGCCTCGAGGTCGTTCGGTAGTCGCACCACACGGTATGTGCGGTTATCCAGTAATGGCTTCTCCATACCGTCGGTCAATACGCTGGCTCTGGTCGATGCTGATCGCTCTGGCAGCGACATGTTGGCGGCGCTTGTTCCGACCATGGCGCTGTGTTGGAAGAAGAGGGGGCTGCGAGAGTGTTGGTGATGAGATTGATCCCGTTTGTGCAATTGTCTTGTCTTGTGCTTGGATAGAGTCGTCAAAGATATGGAGAATTGTCTTACTCTTGTCCAAGACTGCACATGCTCAGAGCAAGTGAAACGTTGAAGGCGAAGTGCTCCAGCATTCTTCGCCCCGACCTGGCACAATAGCATCCGCTAGAGACCCACTACAAGAAGGCAAGGGGGAGACGATCTGTCACAAATGACAAATCCGCTGCAACTATATCGTCTATCAAGCCTCTATTGCTCTGTATTCTATCTTTCAAACAGTGGCCCTCTCATTCCATCAGCATTCATATCGACCGCCGCTCGAGCTTCCTCGATTCGTCATCATTGATTGCAGCCCTTGCCAAGAATCTCTCCCCCGATCCTGCCGCATATCGGACTTTGTTCCCGTCAGCACAAAGTTAAACTACGTGTATGCAACTCTTGTGTACTTGCTTAATCATGTTTGCATCCTCTCATGTCTACTTATTCGTGTCTTTCATCAACACGACCATCAAGGTTGTCACTGTATCCTTTTCCTTGCGCTAACCTTTGGCAGGAAGCCGAAAGCCTGGTTGTCTCTATCAAACCAAGCAATCTAACTTCTCCAATCATAGCTGCTGTTCGTGTACCACCCTTCTGCACACATTCGTGCTTGTTGCATTCCCCTCATGGGACTGCATGCTTACAATGCTGGCCTTAGAAACTCCTGTACCTCAATTCTTCTTCATCTATCGGATGTTCAAGCTCTCGTACTTGAGCCATGCATTGCGCGCCTTGTTGACGTGATCCAGGCCGAGCTGGTCGCCATCACCGAACATTTCCGAGAGGATGTCATCTGTAGATAGAGTCAGCTAAAACTCACAATCCCGATGTGTTCATGACTCACCATCTTCAATGGGTCTAGGTCTTGAGTAGCTCCCGCTCGGGATGACTGCAAACTTGATCTTTTCAAATTGCTTGCCCTTGATGCCTGTGCGCTTCGATAGTCTTTCCTTGGTCTCCTTGAATATCTCGCCCTGTTTGTCCTTGTCAGCTTCTACATTCTCATACCGCTACACCTTTATCACAACTCACATCCTTGACGTTGAAGATGAAAGGCACACCGTGCGGCTTGGCAGGCTCTTTGTCGTAATGGAAGCATCCGATCAGAGAAAGTGTGTCCTTCTCGGCCTCTCGTTCTTCCTCTGGTAGACGCTCTGCGTAGACTTGCATGAACTCATTCAGTGTTGAAACAGGTGTTTCCAAGCCGAGGTTCTTATACACTTTGCCAGAATGGGCTTCATAGAAGCGAATCTGTTCGATAATCTCGTCTGGTAGCTTTGCCTTTCTCTGCAGAACAGGAAGAACGTCTTCGAAGAGTCCGACCTTCGGGACAAGACAGTCGTAAGTCTCCTCCTTGGTAACACCTTCGGGCAGCCATGTAACCTTGACGGTCTTGCGTTGTTCGAGGTCCGATAAGCTCATCTCCAGAACTTCGTAGTACAAGGTGTCGGGGGACTGGTTGCTGTAACCGTAGCCATTGCCATATCCGCCGGCACCAACTCCAGCGAGAATGGTGTGGACTGTGGTTGTGGGGGTACGCTTGACCGGGCCACGAGGCTTGCCACTTTGTGCGTTGACAGTAGTGAATCGAAGATGGGTTGGGTCGACTTCGGTTTTCGATATCGTAGAAAGGTGTTGGGCTGTCTTGGCTGCCAATGTGTCGTAGCTATCCTTCCTTGAGAGGAAGACCTCAAACTCTTCTGATCCCTGTTCAAGAGGAATGCTCTGTGGTGCTCCGGGACGGGGTCCGAAGAATACGCGAATGCGGTTCAAGAGATAGTCGTAGAAGGAGATGGCGTCAATGTAAGCAGAGGGATGGTTCTGTTGGAAAGCTTGCAACTCCTCTGGCGACATGACCTTCTGGAAGCAGACAATGTCACCGTCTTGAATCTCAGACTGCCCTAAAGTCTGCTTGGGCTTCATGACGTCGATGAAGTTCTGCTTAATCTCTTCGAAGAGCTTCAGTGATGTGCCAGCTTCCCATCCCATGAGCTTCAGAATCGGTTCTGCAAGATCCTGAACCTTCTGACTTTGGAGCATGTAAGTATGGCCTACACCCTTGAGGGTCTGAGTTTCGTGGTCGAATTGCTTGAGGAATACAATGATAGGCTTCTGCTCCTGAGCGGGAGGTGATGGTGGTGTGACGTTGGTATCCCATACAGGCTTTCCATCTTCGCCACGAGTGGTCTGTTCGATGAAGAGACGGAATGATGCTGCTCTGGTAGAGAACTTTGCATTGGCTTCTTCAAGTGTCATGGTTGCGTAGTTAAGAGGGTGGTCAGGTCTGACAGTACCATTCTGACGGTTTACCATGACCCAGGGGCGGATAAGATCAGCATCAGTTCCAATCTCACCTGCAACCTGTTCGTTGAATTCACTGAGGGTCATGGCCTTCTTGCATCGCATGACTTTGGGAGCAACAGCCTCTTCCTGATCTGTCGATTTCCAGTCAACCAGATCAAAGCCTTGGTATGAGCGGAAATTGCTTTCTGTTGCGACTTGGACATTCATGTATAAGTGGGCTTCTTCGCGCTCCTTACGCTTGCGTTCCAGTGCAGCGCGCTCTTCGGCAAGGCGGCCAGGTAGATGAGTTGGGGGTTGAATGCTATCGCTGTCTCCCAGGATTTGGTCAATGCGGCTTTCACGGATGTAGACAAGCATGTAAGCGCTCATGGAACGCTTGGTCGACCATTGGCGAGTGAAAGGGTTCTGCATCTTTGTGGCGCCGTTAGGGCCAGTAGGAGCGTAATCGCCACCGAAGTTCTCATCCATGGCTTCCCTGGGTGTAGCACGAGTGACGCGGTCGTCGTCGAATTTGAAGAATGGACTGTCCTTGGTGGGCTTCAGGAAAGCATAGTAATGGCCAGCGTTCATGTCACCACTGTGTACGAGCACGCCATGGAGACGATAGATGTAAGGCTCCGAGCGGTCGGCTGTTTCGGAAAGATAAGGTGAAGCGTCCCAGATTTCGGGGAACTCGTAGCGATCGTTGACCTTGACCATGGCGTCTCTCACAAAGTCGTACTCGAAGCGCTTGAGTTGGAGATGCAGTACTTGTGGGAAGCTCTCGAAGATGACACCCTTCTTTGCGTCTTGCAATCCATAGCCTTCAGCTGCGTACTTGTTGTCACCCTCCAGGGTCTCGACCTGAATGTAATCGCGGAAACTGTCGTCGAGAGTTTTGCAGCCGCTGACGTTGAGTTGTAGATCCCAGAAGTCTTCGACACGAGAACTCTCGTAGTCGACGTCGATGCAGCGGAGATATGTCTTCATCTTGCCGACGAACATCTCGGCAAGCACGTTTGCAGCTTCGGTACCCTTCATCTTCTCTTCCAACTTATCCATCAGAATGCGAGAAAGTTCTTGGACATCCTGCTGCTCGAAGACCTGGCGAGACTCCCAACCGAAAGACTGGGTGAGCTCCATCGTTGAGACTGCCACAGGATCTGTTTGTAGCTTGTAGAAGAGACGTTGCAGGGCCCATGCGCTGCTGTTCCGTGCGTCTGTTTCGCTCTCGGTGGGAATTTGGTATACAGCCTAAACGATCTATCAACACACGATCTCAGTATGTACCACAGTTGACGTACCTTGCGGAAAGCATTTGTGAAGAAGAGAGATTGTAGCAATGAGTTCAGGTAGCAAGTGGCGCCCTGGTTGCGTAGACCCACCATGCCGGTCTCTTTCTTAGAATCGTAGCTAGAATACGGTCAGCAGGCTGAACATAGATGAAGTAACGCGACTTTGATGCGGAAAGTAGGAGATCGTGCCGTTGATGAAATGAAAATGCAAAATATTTCTCAAGCCAATGACAGAGATCGTTGAGAAATTGGGTAGACAAGCAGGTCACTGGCTGGGCTTGTATAAATGTGCGCATCTCATAGTCTGTCGGGCAGCCACATGCGGCTGGGAAGATGCTTGTTGGGGATAGAGTTGAGAGATCGTGGAAGGTCAAAGGAGATGTGACGCTGGGCAAGGAAAATAACAATAGAAGGGACGAAGCTGAACTCACTTGACAAAGTTGTGCCAGAGGACTCCGGTCGGATCTTTGAGCACTCGTACATAGGCCGTCAATTTTGCAGAATCGTTTTCCACCAAAGGGCGGTCCTTGTCGTCAAAACGGGTAGCAAACACTCTGTTCTTCTCGGCGAAGCGTGTAAAGCCCCAATCACCCTCCTCTTGGTTGAAGCGATGTTGTGCCTCGTGGTGTAGGTAGATGGAAGGGTCGTTCGGGTTCCACAAGACCAGCATGAAGCGAGCGCAGGCATACCAGTCTGTCGGGGGCTTGTCCTCTTCGCTGTAGCCTTGTTCGAGGTAGAAGCTGACTGACTCGTTTGCGTTGTTGCCGGCAGGGAAGAAGAGGACTTTCCAGGGGTGATCGCCAGTGTAGAAGGTCGGGCTGTGGTTTCTGCGCGCCATTGTACGCCAATCTTTAATGTCCCATGTGAAGGTTGTTTCGGATTCGATTTCGAGGTCGGGGTCCTCAGGCATGAAGCGAGCGCGCATGGCAGCATAGTCGTCGGCACGAGGCTCCTGAACGGCAGGCTCCTCCATCGAGTCGTCTTCGGGTGAGATGATTGCTACATCTTGCTGCTTCTCGTCATAGTCCGAGTCGACCAGCATGTCATGGCCGAGCTGTTGGCGAATGGTCAGTGATTTGTGACTGAAGACCGAGTCTTTCCGTGGAGGAGGGGATGACATGATGAATGCAATCAAGGAGGTGAGCTTCTGCTATGCAACAGACGCAAGCTGTGCTACTGAGGTGGAATGGATTGAGACAAGGGACGGGCGCGGGATGGTTGCATGTGGTTTCGCATGTGTTGAAATTCGGTGACTTACATCCATGATTGTTTAGTAGCTGCGCTGAGCACTGTGAGGGAAGGTGCGATGCGGTAAGATTCACTGGCGGTAATAGGAATGTGCGTCCTTGAGAAGGTCCAGGTGCTGCCTCTGCTGCTGGACTTGGAAGCTGGCGTTTCGCAAGCAGAATAATACGAGTTCGGAGCGCCGGGGTGTAGAAGATGCTCTGCGGAATTAGGATACGGCTCAGTATGCGCCTATTGATATGCCAGCACAATCTCTCGCCTTCGTCAGGTGGTGGAGTTATTGTTCGGCAGGCCGGAAAGAACGAGTAGCAAGATCAAAGCACGCGCCAAGGCCCTGACGTACTCAGTTCAGTTTGCTCGTGGGGCAAAGTGCTGCAGCTCGTGTTGTCACAACCGCTCCGCTTGTTCCACTTCTCTGCCGCTTCACATGCAATTATGCCTCGATGATATACATGTCTCGCCGTGTTGTGTTTTTCACCAGGTAGGCATTGCAGATAACACCTCATTGTTCAGAACGCTGAACGAGTGTTCAAATACACATCTTCAGCTCCTGTGACCTCATCAACTGAGCTGTCACTTTCACCCCAACCCCCTCGCTTTCACACCGTAAGCTGTCCTACTTTTGTCAATCTCTCAATCCTATCTTCATGTTATACTCGAAGACCACACACCTTTTCCTACTCCACGCGCAACATCTCCCTTCTTGTGTTGAACCAACATGGGCGGCCACGCTTTCCCGGATCTGAATGTTCCGCGCATGGAACCACAAATTTACGAAAAGGTCAAGCAAGCAGCTCTCGAGGTCTTGTCCAGGCGCTATCCCAATGTCGTCTCCATGTCTGAAGCCCCTGAAAAGGCGGATTATGGAGATGTCGACCTCCTTATCGAACTGCCCTCTTCGACTCCTTTTCCCGCTCAGCAAGTAGCCATTGATCTAGGAGCAGAACGCTGCAAAGAAAACAACCCAACATATTGCTTCGCCATCCCGCTCAACGATGTGACAACAGAGTCTAAGGTCTTCGCTCAGGTTGATGTGCAGCGCTGTCTCCCCGGCGATCTTCAATGGACACTTTTCCTGCTTGGCCATGGCGATCTTAGTTCTATCCTCGGCACATTCAACTACGGCTACGGATTCACGATGAAGAATGACGGTTTCTTTGTACGTATCAAAGAACAAGAAGCTCGAAACTGGTCTGCCAGCCAGGTGTTCCTGAGCAAGGACCTCGCTCTTGTCATGCAATTCATGGAGCTCGACAAGCACAAGTTTGACCAAGGATTCGACTCTGTGCAAGGACTCTTCGAATGGGCAACAAAATCGAGACAGTTCAATCGCAAGCTGGTCGAGAAGAGAAAAGATAGCTCGGAGATGCGAGGCCGCATGGAGAAACGCCCAATGTTTCGCCGATTCGTCTTGGAGTATTTGCCCAGTCTCCCTGACGTTGACGACGATGAAATCAAAACCAGAGACTCTCTCACTCGGGCGGCCTTAGCCTTCTTCGGCAAGGAAGACGAATTCAACACACGTCGCGCGAAGGTTCTCCTCGACAATGCAGATGATCACGCTTGGGACATCATCAGAACCACGGTCCTCATGCCGCTCGCCCAGCTCGAAGCAAAGCGATTGAACGAGGTTGTCAGAGCTCTTAAGAGGTTCGTGGCTTTCAAGGATGGTAGGCCCTACATGTGCGACGAGCCGGAGATGAATGACGAGAATCAAGCCCGTTTTGCCCAAGCTATCAACGAAGCTGATGAGGTAAAGCCCTCGGTGCGTGAGTGGATTTTGAGCAACTGGGAGGAGGTGAAGGCTCGGGAACGACAAAGGGCCAAAGCAAGCAGAAGAGCGGCAGGCCAGGCAGGATGACTACCCATCACTGCTCGAACGGACTGTAAATGCGTCGCAGCCCTCATGCGCTGACACTGCCTGCACCACGCGAGAAATTCAAGATCGACAGGCACGTAAATGATTCTCTATTAGCCCACATTTGCCCTGCATCTTTCGGAAATTCGAAAAATGCAAACATGTTCATCGGAGGAGCTTGTCATGACAGTCCCGAGTCCTTGGCTGGGGAAACGAGAAGGTCCGTTCGCTATAGCTTGTCTCCACGTCTTGATAAGACAAGCAAGCAAGAAGAGACGTGGCCAAGCGCTTCTTGATCATTTGCAGGGTTTACTTACTACAGTAAAGACATATACAGCGCTTATACGTAGCTCCAGAATATCACGATCGCCGTTCGCACTTGTCATTTCCTCAAGCATGGTGAGAAACGTCTGACTCTGTACCACAGTCTTGGCACTCGTAGACTCTCCAAAAACCTGGAGAGAGGGGGAGCAGTTCGCGAGATAAGATTCGTTCTAGTGCGGTCTCGACGCGTTGAGAACTCGAAAAACAACTCCCACTTCGGCTTCTCACGTTTACCTCGGTTTGCAAGTGCGGTCACCGGCGGGTTGAAACCTTGTTGCGGCAATTGATTTGGAGGGAAAAAAGCCTTGTCACCTTGTCCTCAGACCTCTCAAGCCTCTTTATCTCACCATTGGACTGCGCCCGTGGTGGTCAACCTTCTTTCCAATTGCTATCGTCTTGATATCTTTCCCAAGCCTTGGTAAACTTGGCGAGTCATTCCAGGCCGGTTTTCTTGATAATTACAACACTTCTCCTCCCTGCATCATTCCCATCGTTCCATGGAGTTTGTGCCTGAGTTTTTCTGCCTACTCCTCAAACAAATCCATTAAACGCCCCAAGGGTTCAGAGCCTTACAAGCCACCAGCCACCAAATATCGAGCGGACATCTGTCGAAGGACATCCGGAATTAAGTCCGTTTTCAGCTGAAAGGATGAGGTCCTCTACGTCGCACGACGCGATCCACTCGTCCAGCATCGAACCTACAGGCAGTAGCGACACCGTCAAAGTCCGCCATTCCTCGAAAGCAGGCGTCGAAACATACAATGAAACGATCAGCTTGCCCGAATATGGAGGAGAATCCGGAGGATCCGTGGACTCGATCTCACTGGCCAAAGATGGAACCCACCGTCGCTTAAAGTCGCGTCACATCCAGCTTATTGGCATTGGAGGTAATGAATGTTCCCATCTCTCATTGACAAAGAACGAATGAGGCTGACTATCCACGAAAAGGTACCATCGGTACTGCTCTTTACGTCTCCATCGGAAACGGTCTGCTCAATGGCGGGCCTGCCAGTCTTTTCCTGGCATTCAGTATCTGGTAAGTCCGATTGAACCTCCTGTAACTGATCTCAAGAATGCGAAGCATGGCTCTTCAGCAACGACTTGAGCCTTTTCAAATCAAATTATGTACAGTCAAGAATCGATTTAATACGAAATGCAGGTGCTCGTTCATCCTTGCAGTCACCATAAGTACGAATTCTTCCATCCCTGCTCTGTCCAGCTTGTGCAGTTTTGTCATGTCTCGGCATACCCTAGCGACACCTACCGGCCCAAAGCAGCATGCCAAAGCGCCAATTATGTACCGATGCTGATCTCGTGACTCCAGGCACTGCTGAAATGGTCACCTATCTACCCATCTCTTCTCCGTTCATCAGATTTGCCAGTCGGTACATGGATGAAGCCATGGGATTCGCCGCTGGCTGGAACTTCTTTGTCTTCGAGGCGATTTTGGCATGTAGAACGGCAAGACTCTTCTCGAGCATTGGTCTAATGTCTTCTAGGTTCCATTCGAAGTTACTGCTTGCAATGTTGTCATCCACTATTGGAGTGATATTGTCCCAGCTGGAGGCATCATTGCTATTGTGATCGTGCTCTACGCGTAGGTGTATCCAATGATAAGTACACAGTCAGCAGCTAATGACAGGACAGTCTGATCAACGTTCTCACTGTCGAGTGGTATGGCGAGACAGAGTTCTGGGCAGCACTCGGAAAGGTCTTGCTGATCATTGGTGAGTTTCCATTTTGCAGCATCTCAACTGGACATTGCCTAACAGCACCATTAGGTCTCATCATTTTCACGTTCATCGTCATGCTGGGCGGTAATCCCCTCGGCGACAGGTTCGGTTTCAGATACTGGAACAACCCTGTATGTAAACCCCGCATTGATCATAAGTTCTTGACAGAGATTTGCTAACCATGCCTCTTCTCCAGGGCGCTTTCGCACCACTCTACTACGGCGGCAATCTTGGCTACTTCCTCGGCTTCCTTCAATGTCTGATCCAAGCCTCTTTCACCATCGCTGGACCCGATTACGTCAGTATGGCTGCTGGTGAAGCCGAGAACCCTCGTGTTGTCATGCCCAAGGCTTTCAAGGCTGTATTCTACCGTCTGACCACTTTCTTCATGCTCGGCTCTCTCTGCGTTGGTATCTTGGTCCCTTACAACGACAAGGAGCTCATCGCAGCAACGACTGCCGGCCTTCCTGGTGCAGCAGCCTCGCCTTACGTCGTGGCCATGGACCGTCTTCGCATTAGTGTCCTTCCTCACATCGTCAACGCCATGGTCCTGGCTAGTGCCTTTTCAGCTGGTAACAGTTATGTCTACTGCGCCTCTCGTTCGCTCTATGGACTTGCGCTTGAGGGTAAAGCACCAAAGATTCTCACTCGCACCACTCGCCGTGGTGTCCCCATCTACTGCACCATTGTTGTGCTCTGTATCGCTTTGCTTGCTTTCTTGCAGGTCAGCTCGAACGCCGCTACAGTGCTCAAGTGGTTCATCAACCTGGTTACCGCTTCTCAATTGATCAACTACGCCGTCATGTGTATGACTTTCATCTGCTGGAAGCGTGCTTGCGACGCCCAAGGCTTTGACCGCAACAGCCTTCCTTTCAAGGGGTGGGGTCAACCTTACCTCGCTTGGTATGGCTTTGTCGGTTGCACGGTCATGGCCTTCGTCGGCGGATACACCGTTTTCCTGCCTGGCAAGTGGGATGTTCCTACCTTCATTTTCAGTTACTTCATGATTGGCCTTTTCCCCGTTCTGTTCGTTGGATGGAAGTTAATCAAGAAGACAAAGTGGACCCCTGCCACGCAGGTCGATCTCAGAGGTGAGGTCGGAGAGATTGAAGAGTACCAGGCTTCTTTCGTGCCCTCAACTGCACAAGAGTAAGTGCATTGTCTATTGCCTTTGGCGGAGACGCTAACATGTTTTCGCAGCACCTACTTCGAGAAGGCCTTGGATAAGCTTTTCGGATAATCGTCTTTTCAATATCAGACCTCGATCTATCAATCGCAAGCTATCTCAAGAGGTTGCAGAGGCTACAGAACTCCGATCGATACTTTGCGAAAGTTGCCAGCCAAATGTTCGGATTTGGATTCGTTTGGGTGTTTCAGCAGTGTTCATTCAGCTATGAGTTATTAGATCTACAAAATCACATCTATCTCATGTAGTTTTCCGATTCCCGAACATCATCGCCAACTCGTGCCGTCATAGCAGAGATACCACAGCGTTACTGGTTGGATTGAACGTTGCTAACATGTCGTTGCTAACATTATGTTGCTTGGACCACCCTGCTCCTACCTCTGCGTCTATCAACCTGCCATGATACACTTGCTATACTACACCTGACACATACTGCAGACTAGGGAGACATTCTTTTGCGAAGGGCAGAGATACACCGGTCTTACAACTCTTCTGTAGACTTGTTGGCGTCGTTGTGACGCTTCAACGTGGAAACAGAAGGTATCAAGCACAAGACGACAAGGGTTCTCCAACCACGACCTAGCGTGTTCTTTTGAAACGTGATGACCATCTTCTGTAGTAGTACTAGAAGGGGGTAGCAAATTCGTTTATTCTACTGGCCATCATGTGCACATATTCGGGACTGATATGCACAAGATCAGCATATTGCACAACGCTTAGCATTACTATGCACGGTATGATGGACAAAACATCCTTCACGGTGGACCCTCCACCTTAACTTCTAAGCATATCCACTTCTGGTCCAGATATTCGCAGGATTCAGATCCGTCAATATAACAGCAATGATAGAGGCCTGCAATTACTTCGGTCAGCACACCGCGACTCAAGCCTGAATGCACACAATTCGCATAAACACATACCAATGACGTGTCTACACCTGCACCAACGTCGAGTTCCCAAGCCGGATTGTTGCAAAACCTAGCAGTCTCTCCTGGCGCCTCTTTTCCAGGAATCTTACGTGCCTCTGTGATTCTCTGACCATCCAAGGAGATATCGTAAGTTGTATGTCGGACAGTCCTCGCTCGCACTTCTAGGACGACGCGTTCAACATTAGACGACGCCATGTTATCAATCGTGATGTCAAAATTGGACCACCCCTTCCACTTCATAGCCACTGAGAATTGGGGAGAGTGGGATTGGTCACTGATATCTTCAGGAAATTCGAGACACCATTGTTCCTTGAAGTTGAGATATCGCCTGCGAAGCTCAAATAGAGGCGTGTCTTTGGCAGGATCCACGAGTTTGCGTCGACGACTGCTGCTTTTTCGGTCTCCGATGATCTCAAACAAGACACTCGAGTCCGCGCGAAAGCAGGTAAAGTCGCTTTCGGAGCCTTGGAGGTGTTGTTTGACGATCAGCATGGTCGGCTCTGGAGTTATATGCGCCGGACATATCGCGACTGCGCGATTACTGAACTGCATTGTGGTGTGTAATTGTGGCCGAATGTGATAAATTCGCAACGATACTGATGGACAGACGATGAAAGCACTGCTATTCACCACCGAAAGATTGTGGGCGTGTTAAGACGTAGATCCCGACACATCAAAGCTTCTTTACCGTAAAGCAAGAGCCAAACTCATCTGGCTTCGTTAAGGGTTCCACAACTCCTTTGATGTCACGCCTTAACGATGCTGAAGGATTCATACTCGAATGTCTAGATCGGTGAAGGTTGCCAAACCCACCTTTTCGATGACAACAGTCATCGACTATACATACTCGACGCGTGTCGCCGTAGAGCTCCATGGCTGGAATTGTTCTTGGTTGACCATGAGGTTTGAAGCAGGTCAAACATCGATTCAGCTGAAGGAAGGACTTGAAGCATGAGCCGCCGCTGTCTGAGGAAGCTCGAGTCATGTGATCAACAGACGGATGAGGGGCAGATTAATAAGTTCATCCTTCGAACATCATCGATGCTAGGACCAAATTGCTGTGGCTTCCTTCAAGTACTGTGCCGCATGTTTCGGCCGTATGAGATTCAAGGTACTGACTCGGTTTCAGATAGGATCTCGGCACAGCATTGGACTCTGAACACGTCGCGTCGCGCCTGTTGTGCTCTTCAGCGACATCAGAGCATATCGATCCTCGGTGTGTAGTGAATGAGTACATCCAGAGACCGGGCCGCGTTGAACATCGAGACGACATGCCGTTGACATAAATTCCGGCTCCACTCTAGGAAGGATGCCTTGATCTGACGGCATCTACTTCTTGGGACCAAGACACGAGTAAACACGGAGGTCTGGGCACAGACATCCTTCTATTTTCAATCTTGATGTCCATCAACTTTCTCCTTGACCTTTTCACCCAATGCTCCTGTGATTCACCTATCGAAAGGTATAGTTCCTTTCGAAAACAGCGGGGGTCAAATTTTCCACCATGTCGTTGATAGCAGCCATCACGGCGTTGGGCCTGGCCACGGCTACAGTGTTTGCTCAAGACAGCTCGCCCACGGAGCCATGTGCTCTACTCAGTGCCCTGGCGGCCGACAAGAATACCACATTCTTCCCAGCCGATACAACGCTTGCATGCTTACGCTCAGTACCGCTTGCGAAGGCTGGCAATCTACTCCAACTATCCGGCCTGCGAGTCTTCCTCGAATTTCAAAGCGATCTCGAGTACCTCAAAGATCCTGTCGTCGGTCGCATATATCCTGGGATCGATCTGCTAGCCGGCGTGGATAAACTTACATCCTTGCTTGAAGATGATTCTTATGATAATGAGTACGACTTCCAGATGGATGTCTTCAAGCTCTTCTCATCAGCATATGATGGTCATCTGGCGTACGTGCCTGACATTCTGGACGTCTTTGTGTTCAGCAGGGTGCAGAGCGAGGAGTTGAGGGATGAGGTTGCAGATTATTTCTCATTGATATCGGTGGGTCGGGTCCCAGTCTTGATGACCTCGAATCGGGAGTATGGGGATTGCAGCTAACCCATTGTTCACCCAGGTCACGACCGATAACAACGATCTTCCTGATGTCTATGCATACAGCGACGTAGCTGCTCTGGTCAATCTCGACCAGTTCGATTACACTCCTTCACCTCTTACACAGATCAATGGCGAAGACGTCCTGAGCTGGCTGAACAGCTATGCGTCCCAGAATGGCCGATCTCAAGACCCTGATGCAAACTACAATGCATTGTTTTTGAACGTCCCAACCCTAGCATATCAGGGCGTCGAGACAAGCCACTTTGCTGTGTCTAGGTTCTTCCAAGGCAACAACACTAACCTCGCCTTCGCCAACAACACCAATCGGGACGTGATGACTAGAGCACAGTTTATGGCTAACAAGACACTGGAGGGACTGACTGATGGTGCAAGTTTCTTTGAAAGGTTCTGCACTCAAAATCTTACGGAGACGGTTTTGACTCAGACGGCCACGCTAGTCAACGAAACGCAGGAAGTGCCCTCTGAACCGTCGTCGACGGTCGGAGATGCGCCACCTCACCCGGCATACCCAAGCCCTATTGTCATCTCGTCTGACAACAGTGTTGCGGGCTACTTTTCTGAGACATACGATTACCTTGCGATTCTCGCTATATCGAGTTTCTCGACAACTTCTGAGACGGAGTTCGAGGATGTTGTACGTGACTTTCTGGAGATGGCCAGTGACGACGATCGAACAAGCCTTGTTATTGATCTTCGTGGTAACGGTGGTGGTTCCATCTTCCTGGCTTACGACCTGTTCCGCCAACTGTTTCCACGAGAGACTCCGTATGGTGCAGGCAACTACCGCGCAAACGAGTTGCACGATTTTACTGGACGGCTTGCAAGCGACAATATAGCCCAGCTCCGTGCTGCTTATCCAGACCTGGCAAAATCTGGTGCCGACGGGGTAGTCTTGAACAGTTTCAACTATCGCGAGCCTTTGACTGCAGAGAATGAGGCATTCACCTCCTGGCAAGACTTTTTCGGTCCACATGTAAACCATGGAGGAAACTTTACAGCTCTCAATCGCTTCAATCTAACGGACATATCTGCAACAACAATACCTATATCCGGATACGCAGGAAACGAAACCACCTCCTCACAATCCCAGCCTTTCATGGGCGAAAGCATAGTCCTATTACACGACGGTACATGCGCATCCACGTGCGCTATCTTCAGCGAATTCATGTCCTCTCAAATGGGCATCTGGTCCGTGGTAGCAGGAGGAAGACCACAAGCCGGACCTATGCAAGGCGTCGGCGGCGTCAAGGGCTCCCAAGTCCAAGGGATGTTCGTCTTATACAGTATCATCACCACAATCATATCCACCGCCCCACTCACAGACCAGCTCGGCTTCATCGCCAAATTCGGCAACAATGTTATCGAATCAACCACTCAAGCACTTTCCCGCGCTGCTGCTGGAAGCTCTCTATTCGTCCAAGCCAGTCTGAATTTCCGAAATAACATCCGCGAAGGAGATGAATCAGAGACGCCGTTGCAACATATCTATGAAGCGGCGGATTGTAGGTTCTTCTATACGGCTGAGATGTATGTTGATCAGTCTGCTGTTTGGAATAAAGCGTATGATGCTACTTGGGGGAGTATGGAGTGTGTTGGCGGGTCCACTGAGCATCCATCTTCGGTCACTGGAGGTAGAAATATCACTGCTGGGCCACCAGATGTAGCGAGGAACTTCTTCGGAGGTAATCAGACTATGTATATGGGTGAGATATTCAACTCCACCACATCCCAAGGAAATGACACTAGTTCTGGAGGGGACGGAGATGGCGGTGATGGAAACAACGAGGATTCCAAAGACGAGAACGGAGGCAACATGCTGTCTACACCCTGGTTAAGGGCTTTAGCGGTGACTTTGCTCACCAGCTGGTTGTCTCTCTGATCTCATTCTCTAGTTTCAGCATTATCCCAACAGCAAAATTAGCAACTCAATCCTATCCTGTACACATGCTCAAAACCACCCCCCTTGCCCAGAATATTGGAAACCCTCCTTGACACCCGCATCCCTTCTCAAATGCTCTCTATACCCATCACTAATGGTCCCACTCCAAAGGCCTTGTGGTTGAGATGCGTCATCTTCGACTTCAATCGGGCTCATAGCGAGTTTGTGGGCTTGAAATGTGTGATAAGGGTGGAGGACAACATAGTAGCGCCAAGGTGTTGTGCTGTTATGATTTGAGTGGTGCGAGATATTGGTTCTTCTTGCTAGTTTTGCTGTCCAGATATGGCTGTAGTTGGTTTGATTGGGTGTTTGACATGACGGTAGAGTAAAACCGCGATATAGAGAGACAAGAGAACTGTACGCGTGTGGGGAAGGGAGCGCGGGCTGTACTGATAATTTTGTGTGCTTTGTGTCATTGGGTTGAGGATCGCTTCTTCCGCGGAATCATTGGTTTGATTATACCGCAAGGGCATCGATACACAAGAGTTTTGGATGCGGTTCTTGGTATTCATGGAAGCTCGTCATGACAAGTCTTACACGGTGCTTGTGGTGACTCTCGAAAGGTAGTAGGAGGGGCCTGGCATTATAGTCTGAGGACCAAAGTCATCCAGAGGAGAAACGTACAAAAGAAGAGCCTAGTGTGAGAAGTGAACACTAGAGTAATGTAAGAAATACAAGCAAATCTAGCATGGTGGATTTGGGCAGAGTGTGAGAGGTCACCTGCAACATATCTGAGTCGAACAGGAGTGGTTCAGCAAAGACGCGATATAGAAGGGGAGACATCTGATTACAAGCTACATGTTTACAGGTCTCTCTTCTCTCTTTAACGTGACCTCAAGGGTCGTTGGAAACAAATCAACTCTGTTTCCCAATCCTTCTCTGAACGTCCAACGACGACACAATTTTCGTCCCTTGCCTCCGATTTCCTCGCCCAACGAGATTTCCTCCTTTCTTTCTTCAATCACTGATGCGTCTCTGAGATACCAATCGTCCTCTGGTGCCCTGTTTTAGCAACTTCAATAGCTGACGCAAGAGGTTCAAGCGTCTTTGCCATAGCAGCAACTGCTGGAAAACGTCTGGTGCCCTGAAGATTGAGAGACACGTTGATTGGAAGATGAAGTTTTGAAGACAGTTGAGTTGGTTCAAGTCAAGCGTGCGAGCAGCTTCTTCTTGATGGAAGAGAGCTCTTGGCGAACACTGTGACTATGTCAGTAGACCATGGGTGTAGGTTGACTAGTGGTACTTACAGGCTGGTGATACCGGTCTTCTTCTTCTTAACGGCAGGCAGATAGACGATGTGAGGAGGGTGCGAGGTCAGAGCAGCAGGGAAAGGATGAATGGTAGGCTGAGGCATTCCAATGACGATGTTTCTGGCAGCAGCGTTCTGAGCTCTCTGAGCGCGGATCTGTCTAGCCAAAAACGATCTTGGAGTGGGGCCCATGGCGGCTTCAGCGGCGATCAGCTCAGCCTGAGCGTTGACGAAGCGCTCTTCCTTTGACAGCCAGAGATCACCTCCTGAAAGAGTTCTGACGCGTTCGCCAACAGCGAAGAACATGGCGACGAGAACGGAGCCATCCATCAGTTCACCGTCAAGAGCCATGTCCTTGAAGGTTTGGTTAGCGATCAGGGTCTCGATCTGCTCGGTGCACATCTTGATGGTGAGTTCCTGAAGGTAAGGATCGGCCATGACAGGGGCATCGGGTCCAAGAATCTTCTGCAAGGCCATAGGGAAACAGGCTTTGTCTGCGAGTGGGGTGGCTTCGAGGAAGAAGTTCTGAGCAGCAGCCCTGCGGAGGGAAGGGATGTCGTACTGCTCGCCCAACATGTACATGTCGAGATGGAAGTCGAGGCCCATCGATTCGCGTGCATGGATGGTGGTGTAGGGGGTTCCGTGGAGGAAACGGAGCATAGCATAAACATGTCTGCGGTTGTCTTCATCGCCAAGGTCGACGACATCAGCGGTGGCGATCTGGAGGTCAATATGTTAGTAATTGAGCCAGATCGACAAGAGAGGAGCAGCAAGGAGAACACGGCAGAGGATGAAGGGAAAAATCGGGTTGGACGATGACAGGAAAGGCAATGGCGACTCACAGGGAAAGCGCCATCGAATGCGCGTCTGAAGAAGCCAGACTTCTCGCTGAGAGTGGCCTTCACAGAATAGAATTCGAAGCGACGACCGCCAAAGCGGACGACGATGTCAGAATCAACGGCATTGGTGCAGTTGTAGACTCTGGGACGGAACTATTGCGCAAGATTAGTTATGCGCAGTTGAGTCACTAGTGCAGATAGACTTGACTTACACCATGACCATGCCAGCCAGGCTGCATACCCCAGGACTCGACACCATCGTTGATGGAAACAGCCTCCATATCGTCAAGAGATTCGAATGACGACGTGATTGACTGGTTGGCGTAGAAGTCCGAGTCTGAGTGGTTGGCCCAGTGGCGGCGCATGTCACTGGCATCCGGACCGGACCATGAGCGCGAGCGACTCATAGTGCTGTAGACACCCCGACCCATCGTGCGACGTGATTCGTCGATGGACATGATTCGCCGATGAGGTGAAGTGAGAGGTAATGTTGTGTTTCGAAAAGTGTAGTGCAAAAGTGTTGTGATCAAGCAATTGAGACAGCGCAGAACTTCGGTCTATAAGACAAACACCAAACAATCCGAATCCATTCAATCAAGGCGCCTTGACCACCTCGTCTCGTCAAGAGCACCAACAATAACACCTGATCTGGCGATAGTCACATGAGCTGCTTCACTTTTGTTCGTTCCTCGCAGCTTGGAGCCCTCACATTCGAGGACAGGCCTGGGACATGTCTCTACGACTCCATGAACTTCCAACGGGAGTTTCCTTTTTACGGGGACGTGAATCAGACACAAGGAAGAAGACGAGAAATGCAGGGACGATTTATTGGGGTGAAAGGCAGAGGGCTATATGAACAGAGAATTAAACGAACCTCCAGAGGGTAATTGAGGGCCTTCCAGCATCGATACGCGGTTGCCAACCTTTGGTTAATGATGCTCTCAGATGGACCTTCGATCATATCAAGATTTCCTCGAGGCTGGCGGGACATTTTGACACTTGCGGTTCGGCGCCGAGCTCTACGCAGCAACTTGTGCCGTCTCCTGCTACTTCTTGCAGCCTGCAATATTGTCAGGAATATCCGGCATATCAACTAGAGTTGGATGTTGTTGCCAGCTTAAATCTGAAGACTCCAGGGGTGAGTCTCGTCACCGTATTGGATGCCTTCGATCCAGTCCTTCATACGCTGGGCGATGGGGCCAGCCTCCTTGTCGGCCTCGAGACCACAGTTGATCATCGAGTTCTTCCAGCCAATGTTGCGAACAGGACTGACAACAGCAGCGGTACCAGCACCAAAGACTTCGAGCATGCGTCCCTCCTTGTCAGCCTCGGCAAGCTCTCTCACAGAGAATCTACGCTCGTTGACCTCCCAGCCCTCGGGAACAAGACGCTCACGGGCAAGCTCGAGGATAGAGTCGCGGGTAACACCCTCAAGGATGGTTCCATCAAGAGGAGCGGTCATCAACTCCTTCTTACCGTCCTTGTTGACGATGGCAGCAAACAAGTTCATGGTTCCGACCTCAGTGACCCACTCTTCACCACCCTCCTCGAACAACCACAAGTTCTGGTGGAAGCCACGAGAGGCGGCTTCCATCTGAGGAACGATGCAGGGAGCGTAGTTTGCACCGAGCTTGCTGTTTCCGACACCACCGGGCCATGCACGAACAGCGTATGTGGTTGCTTCTAATGAGACGGCCTTGAAGCCAGTAGGATAGTAAGGACCGACGGGAGAGGCGATGACGTAGAGGAGGGCAGAGCCTGGCGGGCCAACACCGAGAGTGCGTTGTGTGCCGATCATGGTAGGACGAAGGTAGAGGGAGTAGCCACGGGCACTTCACGGGTGTTAGTCAGGAGTAGACGTTGACAGTAAGTTGCTACCAACTCACGCAGGAATGAAGCGCTCATCGGTCTTGACAAACTGAGAGATGAGATCAATCATGGCCTTCTGATCGAACTTGGGTAGAGCAATGCGGGATGATGATCTGTTCAAGCGGGCCATGTTCTTGTCGGGACGGAACAGACGAATATTGCCCTTCTCATCCTTGTATGCCTTCATACCCTCGAAGCACTCAAAGGCGTAGTGGAAGACGCAGGTGGCCGGGTCGAGCGAGAGGTTCTGGTAGGGAGTGATGCGAGGAGCCTGCCAGCCGTCGGTCGCCGTCCACTCGAGAGAGAGCATGTGGTCAGTGAAGTGTTTACCAAAGACCAGCTCATCATTGGGGATCAATTCCTTGGGAGTCGTCGTCTTGGTGATGGTCAATTTGGAGTTGTCAATCGTCGTCAATTTGGGGTTCGACACGTCGTGTGCGGCCATGGCGTAGCATCGCGTTTGGGAGCCATTAACCAGGCGGAAGGTACGGGACACCGCCCGTGTTGACCGGAATCCGCAAGAAGACAGCATTGTGGGTATGCGGAAGGAACGAAGGGCACAGAGACAGAGTTATACCTATCCAATCGCAATGAGTCAAGATAATTTCCCCGGTCCTGACGGCATGCGGGCAAGGGCGCGGGAGAGTGACCGAACATCCATCGGCGCCGTCATCGGAGCCGTATCCTTATACAGAGCTCGGGCCTCCTGAACCCTGGAATAGGTGCGAGGCTTCCTTGCGTATTGTCATCGTATATATCGAATCGTCCTCCTGTTCCTGTTCCTGCTCCTGCCTTGCTGTCAAGCTGTTCGCTCCTTCCCTGTCGCGTCTCGCTTTCGAGCCTTCACCCTCATCAACCACTTTCCTATGAAATCCTGAGTCTCCCTCCAACAGTCGCCATGTTTTCGTCAGCGCTCAAGTCATTCACGTCCAACATTGGATCCAACTACAGCATTGCTCCCCAGCCTAGCTCGACGTCTGGACCATGGAAGATATTCGATGCCAAGAAGAAGTCGACAGGCAAGGCCGCTTCGGTCTTCATCTTCGACAAGAAATCCCTCGAGCCTTCAGCCAGTTCCCTGGGAGGTGATCGCGGTAATTCATCGTCGGTCAAGCGAGCTCAAGAGGAGGTCATCGATCGCTTGAAAAAGGAGGCAAGCTCTCTGGCACGACTGAGGCATCCTAGCGTCTTGGAACTAGCCGAGCCTATCGAGGAGACACGCAGCGGTGGTCTTATGTTTGCGACAGAACAGGTCACAGTCTCGCTAGCTGCACTATTGGCAGAGAAGGACGAGCAAGAAAGAGCTGGGAGAGGCGCTGGTAGAAACAGCCGTTATGTTGTCCGAGGAAACGATGGTCAGGATGAGATTCGCGAACTTGAATTGGACGAGTTGGAAATACAAAAGGGTCTCCTGCAAATCGCAAAGGGGCTGGAGTTTCTCCATCAAAGTGCCAAACTGGTACACGCCAACTTGACACCGGAGGCCATATTCGTCAATGCAAAATCAGACTGGAAGATTTCGGGACTGGCTTTCTCGACTCCGTTCTCTGACTCTGCATCTTCTCCGTCTTTATCACTATCCGAAGTGCTGAATCACGATCCTCGACTTCCACCAACAGTTCAGCTCAATCTCGACTATACTTCTCCTGATTTTGTCATCGACAACAACATCAACCCCTCAGCCGACATGTTCTCCCTGGGTCTTCTCATCATCGCCCTCTACAACTCACCGCATCGCAGTCCTATCGAGACACACGAGAGTCTTTCAGCTTATCGTCGAACCTTTTCATCATCCTCTTCCGTGCCTAATCAGACCAACAACTACCTGTCCTCTGTACCACTGCCCAAGAACCTCTCGTCTGAGCTCTTGCCGCGCTTAATCACCCGTCGTCCAGCACAACGTCTCAATGCCATGGAGTTTCAACAAGCTCAATACTTCGACAACATCCTCGTATCTACTATCCGCTTCTTAGATGACTTGCCGGCCAAGACGCCCACTGAGAAAGCTCAATTCATGCGAGGTCTTGCCAAAATTATGCCACAGTTCCCCAAGTCTGTTCTCGAACGAAAACTGCTACCTGCTCTACTTGAGGAGATGAAAGACCGCGAATTGCTGGCTCCCATTTTACTGAACGTCTTTGCTATCATCAAAGCTTCACCGTCGGGTAAACGTGCGTTTACTGACAAGGTCATTCCAAGATTGAGAGACATTTTCCTCACTCAGGGAAATGCAAAGACCACTGCTGAGCGAGATCCTACCAAGGAGGCCGGTCTGATGATTGTGCTTGAGAACATGAAGGTCGTGGCGGACAACTGTTCTGGCAAAGAGTTTAGAGATGGTGAGCTCAGTGGACTATTGATGCCAAACTCGGTACATTCTGCTAACTACTATAGACATCCTTCCAATCATCGCTCTGGGTCTGAGCTCTCCAACTCATGCTGTTGTTGATGCTGCTCTCTCGACCTTGCCCGCGGTATTGCCTGCTCTAGATTACAGTACTATCAAGAATGAGTTGTTCCCAGTGATCGCGGGTGTCTTCGCGCACACAAACTCTCTTGGTATCAAAATTCGTGGTCTTGAAGCCTTCTACACCTTGTGTGGTGGTACGGCTGAGAAAGAATCCATCAGTGACGGTCTCGATGGTGTTAGCATTTCTCAAGACTCTACCAAGCTCAGCAGCAGCCAGGTTCTCGACAAGTATACTATTCAAGAAAAGGTTGTGCCAATGATGAAGGGTATCAAGACCAAAGAGCCTGGTGTTATGATGGCTGCACTCAAGGTATTCAGACAGATTGGTCAAGTTGTTGATTCTGACTTCCTCGCCATGGAAGCCTTGCCTATTCTCTGGAGTTTCAGTCTTGGTCCACTTCTGGACCTTGAACAATTCCAAGAATTCATGACTTTGATCAAATCACTCTCATCCCGGATCGAACGCGAACATACACGCAAACTCCAAGAGCTCTCTTCAAGCAATGGTGGAGGCTCGACAAGATCAGGAGCCAAACAGCCAACTGCGTTCCAAACTAGCACAAACACCAATGGAGGTGATGTCGACTTTGCAAGCTTGGTTAGTGGTAGGAAGGGCAATGCTACTCCAGACATCATGAACGACTGGGGCCCACCAGCTGCCAAACCTGCTTCATCACAATTCTCGGCTACCATCTCTCCGTCAACCGCAGGTTCAAACTTCACATCATGGTCGAGTGCTGCGCCATCACAGCCACCACGTCAAAACAACTCACTTAGTTCATTGCAAGCTTCCGCCAATCAGAGGACAGTCACGCCAGATCAAAGTCAAAACCTCAACAGCTCGTTTGCCGCTCTCACACCTGCATCGCCCTACAATGTGCCACTGCAGCCTACGACACGTCAACCTTCCAGTCTAAACTCGAGCTTCACATCACCGCCTCTCAACCCCACGGTCCCCAGCAACAACTCATCCTCGATCAACTGGACCGCAGCCACCATGCCGCCAAGCTCTTCTACGTGGTCATCTCAGCAGCGACCAATGAACGGCGGCATTCTCCCTCCACCAACGCAAAGAACGTCCTCATTCACAATACCTCCACCTCCTGCCTCCACATCACAAACACCAGTAAGCTCAAACTCGTATTCAGCGTTCTCAATGCCAGTCATGCAACCACAACAGCAACAGAGACAGGCACTACAACAACAGACACAACAACAACAAGCTGCTCAAAAAAGTGGTCTAGACAAATATCAAAGCTTGATTTAGAAGTTACGGTATCATATAGTCAGTCAAAAAATACTCATAGATTCAATGCACACAAAGCGATAGTGCACCATGTCAAGTCTATAACTAAGGAGAAAGTGACATGCACGTACACTTTACCTATATTCTGTAACATCTCACTTCCAGCCATCTCCCGCGACCACGACTTAGTCCATCCGGACTGCCGCAATGCACGATGTTCTTTAGATGATACGGTCTCTCGTAGAGACGTTGAACCATTTAGGCCTCAGTGGAGTGAGTATATCTCTAACATGGCACAAATCATGCATTGCTACAATTACACGCGCGATGAAGATCAACATATTTAGAGAGGACACGACCGCGAAGATTGACGTTGGAAGCAAGCAAACACTGGCTAGCACCTGGGGTGCGAACTGGCTTCCAAAGACTTGCAACATCCTCAGAAATCTTTTCGCGGTTAAGTAGATTTAGACTTGCTCTATCTGTATGGTCGTATATACATTACGTCTTCATTGCTCTATCATATGTCTTCATCGTCAATATCTTCGCCTCTCCTTTGTGCCAAGTAAACGCGACCGCTCTCGTAGACACCAAGATAGAGACCAGACCCGATCAATGTCCAGACCGCTCTCAAAGCACCACCACGGAAGAGTCCCTTGACAACACCTTGATCGGCGATGATCTCTCTTGCAATTTGTATGCTTCCTTTTCTCGACACAGGTTTCGCGACATTTTGGATGGCGTCTTTGAGACCTTCTTTGCTGTTTTGGATCGCACCTTTTAGACCTTCTCCATTGCTTTGGACTGAGCGACCCATTGCATCGACCGGGCCGCTAGACTTTGATTTGGCGTTGTTTCCTTGGTCTTCGGCTGCGCTGGAGACTGCTGCTAGCATGATGCGTGTTTTGACCACATCGACTGGAGTGGTCACGACAGCGGCGAAAGCACCTGCTGAACCTGCGCTGGCGGCTGTGATCAGACCATTCTCCAGTAGAGTATTCGTCCTTGTTCCTTTGTCTTGTCTATGCTTCTTGATTCCTTCCTTCAGTTTTTCAAATATGGGGAACTGCAATGCTGTGAATGGCAGATTACGGCCTGCCAGGGCGGTATATCCTCTCCACAATGCCAGTGGATTTGATCTGAACTTTGCGATTGTCTGGAGTGTCGCGTTGGCTTTGTCGCCTTTTGCTGTGTCTACCATTTGTGCATTTTGCTTGATCACTTCGGCGGGCGTGAGGATGGCGCAAGAGACTAATTCTGCTATCGAGGATGCGGCGGAGTGGATCAGAGGCTGTGGTAGTAATGGTGAGGAGCCGGAGAAGGTGGGGTTGTATCTGGTGAATGTGGACTTGACGCCCTCGTAGGTGGTGAAGAATGCTCCTGCTAGACAATATTAGACTGAGGATGGTTTCCAATTTGAAATAACCTGTCGCGTACAAGAGGGTAGAGTGGCTATGATGACGCTGCCAACGCCTTGGTATAGACCTCGAAAGAGGACTTGCTTGTTGACAGCATTGGTGGCTTTGTCGAGATATAATCGATTGTAATCAGGCGATTGAAATCTAGTCTTGAGTGTGTCAAGAGGGTAGACAAGAAGATCGACCGTGAAAGCAGCAAACGCGCCGGCCTGGAAATGGTTGTTAGATGGACCTTGCACCTATGCAATGTTTCGCGAAGCCTCACAATCAGAATGTCGGTTGAGTTATTTCCAGCCATACTTCTAAAAAGCTGCTGAGACGTGCAGCAGATATACAACAAATTGGACAGGTTTATCAATGTTGAGTGGTGATGGTCAAGTATCGGAGTATTTTCCAGAGGCGCATGCATCATGCCGTCATCGGTTTGCTGTTTTGCGGAGACATGCTTTTTGGCTTCAACCTCACCTCTCTCATCCCATCCTTGTCTTTGAAACAATGGGCACAAAGGAACACGTCTTCTTCGTCCGGGCCTGTGGCTAACAGTAGAGCTACCATTGCTGCATAACGACCATTGCTTGACACCGGTCCGGGAGGCTTCGATGTCGCGTCGTTGGATATCGCGATGCGCTCCTAATATTAGCTATATGCTTGCCCTCTGAGGAGTCATGTGGACAGCCTGGGTTGGGAAACCTCGGGGGCGTGATCCGTGACTGAATTGGTTGCAGCAGGCCTCACACAGAACGGTAAGAATGCTTGGATGGTAAGAAGCCAACATGGTGATCATCAAGCTCCTTGTCGCGCTCCTGAAAGGAAACATGAAGGAATAGATGGAGAGGCAGGTGAGGGTGGTCCAAATCCCGCGTAATTGACCAAGCACGCTCCTGCCTCTTTGGTCAGAAGTTGCTGGACATCTTCAAGGTCTTTCCGGATCCCCAACACGCATCTGCCTTTCGTGGTCTCAGATCTTGTCCTTGTAGTGACTATAACCTTCATCACACCTCAGCCTCAGCAGAATCGTCCTTACTCACTTGGTTTGAGCTCGGTAGCAAGAGCGTACCTTCCTCTATCGTCAATAACCTTCGCAAACTGCGTGAGCTTGCTCCATCGTCGTCTCTTTCACCCCGTGCATTGCTTGGACCGCATCGTCGCAGCAAGCGCGAGTTGATTGTCACCCGTCAACATTTAACTTACCTTCTTCCACAACATCTCAACCCACTCCTCATCCCGTCCATCATGGCTTCCCACGGCGGACAACTCACCTTTGCTCAGAAGAGAATGATGGCAATGCAGGCCAACGCTGGAAACTCGAGTCTGGCATCCTCGCAGTACTCCGCCAGTCTGCACCCTACACCTACATCTGTGCCTTTCCCCGGCGATGTCGAGATGCACGATGTTTCGGCAGCAACAAGCACTGACGGCAGCCCTCTCAATGACCCTGTAAGTACTTTTCCAAAATTCACTCGAACTCAACTGACCTTGGACTTCCTGCCTCTTAGTCTCACCCACGCGTCAACTCAATCTTCTCGGCCTCAGCAAAGCCATTCACTCCTCCTTCCACCATGATTGTCTCCTCCAGCATGGCTCCCTCTTCTGCCTTGCCCATCATCTCTACCATGGCCCCTCCCATCACTCCTGCTAAGAGGGCCCCTCCTCACCGCGCTTTGAAAGGACAAACTCCTCAAGCTCCTCCTGCTCCCGTCGACACTCCCATCGTTGCCACCAAGCCGGAGACTCTTGTCACTCATGTTTTGAGTGACCACAGTGCCGCACCTTCTCCCAAGCGTCGCGCTGGCCCTCACTCAAAGCTGGGCCCTCACGCTCGAAAGGCTCGCTCGAGTGTCCCGGCCACCAGTGTCGACTCCAGTTCGCCTGTTCAAGTCTCGGTCGCTTCCAAGGCTACCACGCCTGCCAAGGATGTATGGGTCGATGTCCAGCAGGTGAAGCCCGAGCCTGAAACTTGGGTCGAGGTTAAGGATGCCCAGATCGTGGACGTTGAACAGTCTGAACCCGATCAAGTCGAGATGGATATTGAGCAGTCTTCCATCCAGGCCACTCTAGGTTCCTCGGCCCAGGATTGGGGCACTCCTGCTGTTGTCCAGTCCTCTCCAGTCGCCGAGACTCAAGAGTGGGGCACACCTGCTGCCGTCAAGGTTGAACAGTCGTCCCCTCAGCCCAAGCCCCTCCAGCAGACGGCTGCACCTGAAGTCGTTCCCGAGCCACCCACTCCTAAGGCTGCTCACCCCGCGCATCAGCAGCAAGCCAAGGTCAAGACCGAGTCCACCGAGGTTGCTTCGTCGAAGGAAGTAAGTTTTGATCATGGTATCTCAAACTTCATGCTTACTGACTGGGTTCGACAGATGAGCACCGAATCCACCACCACTCGTCGTTACGGTCGCCACGAGTACTTGTCCATGTTGCTCGACATGAATGACACTGCCAAGGGCCGAGAGCTCATCCGTGCTTTCGCTGATCACATCCATGCTGGTGGCAATACTAGTATGAATGATGTGGCTGCCCTTGACGCTGAGCAGGAAATCTTTATGGAGGTTTCTAGCGGCAGCCGTCTTGGAGCCACCGTTCCTCAGAACACCGCTCTAGGTAATGTCATCAAGCAGGTCGCCAAGATGGCTCATGTTGATGAATCTGAGGTCTGTGTCATTCTGAAGGTCGGCGACAAGGGTTCCGCCTAGACAGCCAACTTGTTAGCATGATCTTGAAAGTCTCGTCTGGGCTTGGGTCAGCGACCACTGCTTCTGATGGACAACTACCTATAGATCAACATGAGCATCTTGCTTTTCGATGAAATGATCAAGGTGCAACCACCCCAAAGCAACAAGGAAGGAAGGTTTGGGCTAGGAGGACACGTCAAATATGGAGGAAGCTGCTGTCTATCAGGGATGTTCAAGGCGCAAGAGCGCGAACACCACAGATAATTAATTGCTTCAATCAAAAGTTCTGCACCGTGTCGCATCCATGTCAATCTTGGTGAGGATAATCTTCGCGGCGCACGCTGGCGTGTGCGTAAGTCGAACTAGGATTCGACAAATCACGCCTCTCAGCTGTTTGTTACGAAGAAGCCACTCGACATCTCAACATCCCGAAATCGTAACATCGCCAACAACATCGCCAAGTGGCGTATCATAACGGACATTGATAACCAGCATTCCTATCATGTCGTCACGCTCGAAGTAAGCAACTTTTGACTTCCCTGCGTTGTCTGTCTTGTCTGAATCTGTTTATAGCGCCAACGGAAAGCGCACTTCCATCTCGAGTGACAAAGACACCAATGCGCAAGTTCCTCAACTCCGTCGTCCACGTCAGCCTGGAGATCCTCTGAGCTCAAATGCCTCGCCTTTCAGCCCTGGCCAGCAGCAAACCCTCGGAGACATGGATAGCGCATTCCAGACCTTGTCAGTCGATCTTCAAGGTATCAAACAGTATGTTGCCCACCTGGAGGAGCTCCTGTTGGAGCTTCATAGCCCTCGATCGATTCAATACCATGTTGCTCGCTTGAAGGCTAGAGATAGCGTGGCTGACCGTCGATCTGTCCGCGGTCGCCAGAGAACCGATCTTAACTCACCTCGGCACAACGCTGCTGCGGACAGCGATTCTGAGAGCCTGTTCATCCCTGAACGCGGCGTCGGCGGCAGAAAGCGCATGCAAAGCGTTGAAGCCGAGATGTCTTCCAAGAAGGCGCGCGTTGGTTCTTCGACCTCTTCAGGAGATCCTTCCGACCTGGGCAAAAGCCTTCTGAGCCGCCCCGGCCGCCTTAACAGTAGCTCGTCTGATACCATCTCACCAAAGACTGCTCGTAAGCCATCAGCGAACATCCAACAGACCGCTACGGCTCCGAGGGCTGCTGAGACTCGCCAAACCACTACGACTCAACAAGCCGTCACGGCCCAGCCCACCACCTTCCAGATGGCAAAACGTCTGTCGATGGACCATTCAGTCAAGTTGCAGGAGATTGCCAAAGGCTTGGCTAAAGACAAATCATCAAAGCACCCGTTCTATCCAGCTTGCCGTTGGAATGAACGACCTACCTCGAACTTCCAAGCTGCACCAAAGCCAGCCCCAGCCGAGACAACCTCCCAGAACGCACAGTCTTCGGTCTCGACGGTCAACACTCCTCAACTTCGATTGCCTAGAAGAGATTCGTTGCAGTCTGATGGTGTTTCGCAGATAAACAACAAGAGCAAGACACCGCTGCCAATCAGAGCTGATGCCGACGGTCATTCAGCACCACCTGCACCCAGATCTGATTCGGCTGCTCGTCCCAGAGACCCAGCACTCAGACCTGCCACTGATGCTCGTTCGGATCGACCTACACCTAAACCTCTTGCTGGTGCTCGCTCGGGTCCACCTACACCAAAAGCTGCTGCTGATGTCCGTTCGGCACTCTCATCAAGACCCCCTTCTGATGCCCGTCCCGGCACACCTGCAACCAAACGTGATACTACTGCTCGCTCGGGCTCATCTGCATCTACACATGCTTCTGATACCCGTCCTGCCCCACCTACACCCAGATCCGTCCCTTCTCGCCCACCACCAATCTCTACGACTGGTAAAACCCCACTTCACAGCACCGACGCGGCTCGCGGCACTCTCAAGCCTGCTGGCTCAATACCGAACACGCCTGTATCATCAAACTATGCTGGTTCTTCGTCGTCGTCGGCACAGGCTTCTTCTGTAATGGGACATAAGCTTCCTGCACGTCCTCAGCAGTCGGGTTTCCAGAACAGACCTCCCCGTTTCTAATTGGGCTGTACATTGTGGTAGCTGTGTTTGTCGGATGAGCAGGAGTTTGGGGATGACATGGGCTGTTGCATGCGTTGAGTTCGCGGTATCGGATGACTTTCAATCAAGGACGCGTGTGTAGCGCAGGCGTCACGCAACCGGTTGGTCAGTTGAACTGTGCCGGATGAACGAGACATGGAAGACTATCAAGGAACGAGCTACGAGAAGGATGAGAAGGATGAGAAGGATGAGAAGGATGAGAAGGATGAGAAGGATGAGAAGATCGAGAACATGGATGAGAATGATGAGAAAGGACACGACAAGAGCACGCGCAAGAGCACAATGTTTTTTTGAAGTTTGAAAGAGTAGTTATTTTTCTTTTGTTTACTACAGACCCTGTCTGCCATACCAGTCACAGAAGGACTGCCATAGCATATCATAAACCCCCCAACTAATAATCTCGACTCCCAAATGCATGCATGCAAGCTGCTATGCCCTTTTCTCTTGTGTGATTACATTTTCGGAAAGCAAAAACTCCCATGCATCCCATCCCATATCGTATTCCCAGCATTAACGTTAACGTAACTTTATTGTCGGCGTGAAAAGAAGAAGAAAAAGGAAAAAAGTGTTTGTTACAATCAGTCAAGCAACCCACCACTTTACATGAAAGCGGCAAAGAAGGCACCGGCGGCGATGAGAGCGCCAGCGCCAACCTTGACATTACCAGCAGCACCGGTGGAAGAAGCAGCGGCACCGGAGCCAGAAGCAGAAGCGCTGGAACCTGAAGAGCGAGAAGCAGTGCTAGAGGAACCACGAGATGAGGATCCGCTGGAGCCAGAAGCGGAAGATCCTGATGAGCCTGAAGCGGCGGCGCCAGATCCGCTGGCGGAAGAGCCTGATCCAGTGGCTGCGACGACGGCGGCACTCAAGACCTGAGTGGTGGAAGTGCCGATGGTGACGACGATGGAGG
>JGI24891J29808_1000079_pt1 | contig 124002 bp, 116 predicted proteins | sample FreactcultuFSWF8_FD_29808 | JGI IMG/M metagenome (IMG submission 29808) | reverse complement strand
GAAGGCCACCAACAGCTCCACCCACGCCACCGAGCAGGCCTGACACAGCTGCTCCGACACCAGACACAGCACCGCCAGCTGCGTTTCCAACACCAGAGACGACACCGCCGAGAGGAGTTGGCAAAGCACCAGCAACTCCGCCGACAAGGCCGGTGACAGCACCTCCAACTCCAGTGAGAGCTCCGCCGACACCTCCACCAATGTTCGAGACAGCACCGCCGACAGCAGTTGGGAGAGCACCAGCAGCACCGCCGACGCCACCGAGCACGCCAGAGACGACACCACCGACACCAGAGAGAGCTCCGCCAGCAAGGTTGCCGACTCCTGAGACGACACCACCGAGAGGACCTGGAAGAGCACTTGCAACGCCACCGATGACTCCAGTTGCAGCAGCACCAACGCCAGAGAGGAGGCCGCCAGCAGCTCCACCGACATTGGAAACGAGTCCTCCAGCTCCGCCTGGCGATGTAGCAGTAGCTCCACCGAGAACGCCAGAGACGAGGCCACCAACGCCCGAGAGAGCACCGCCAGCAACACTGTTGACTCCTGATACGATGCCACCGAGGGGTGTAGGAAGAGCGCTGGCAACACCACCGAGGGCACCCGTGACAGCACTGCCAACACCCGAGACGAGACCGCCGATGGGGTTGCTGCCTCCGGAAGTAACAGGACCGAGGGAACGAATACCGCCTGCCGAGTTGGCGATGCCAGAGATGTTTGAGCTGCTGATGGGTAGACCAAGAGAGACTGATCCATTCGTACTTGACCGGGAGAGCGGAACAATGGAGGTCAAGAAGCCTGAGCTACCTTGATTGGCCAATGGATCAGAGGATTGTGCATTGCTGCTCCCAGACGGCGATGAGGGTGATGAAGGTGATGAAGGTGATTGAGCGTTGCTACCTGCGGATGGCGATGAGCCTGGTGATGATTGGCCATTGCTGCCGCCTGATGGCGATGCAGCTGATTGACCATTGCCTGCAGGAGGTGCAACCGGCAACGCACCAGCAGGTGGGCCAGCTGCTGGAGGGTTCGGTGGTGACGCAGGCGGTGCCGACGAAGGAGCGGCTGGGTTCGACCCAGCAGGCACAGGAATGGGAACATTGAGAGGTGGCGGGTTGGGAATGGTGGGGTTGAGGATGGAACCAGAAGTGGACGCGGGAGCTGACGTAGCAGATGGACTGCCTTTGCTGGACGATGAAGTGCTAGGAGACTGCAGGCAAGATGCAACCAGAGCAGCTTCGGATTGCAATGCAGCAAAGGCAATGTCGATGAGTCCACGAAGGACAGTGATATCGCCGTTGTATCGGAAGTCATTGACGATGGCATTGACAGTCATGCTAGAGGCTTGCTCGTAAGACTGTGTCTGGCTCTGGCCCGAGGTGAGTTGAGCAGCAGCACTGGAGGCTGCAATGATGCAAGTGCCGGTGGCAAGCTTGATGAAATGCATGGCGTCGAGATGGGTCGATGAAGCCTTGATGGATGTGGGTATGAGAGCTGGACTGATGGAAGATGATGGGATGCTGTGATGAGCAGACACTGGTCAGCCATTGCAGAGACGGAGATCCATCGACAACGATACCTTTGGAATCAGTAAGATGATGGCAGAGTAAGTAAGCAGTGAGTAAAGCAACAGAGTAGTAAAGCAGTAACAAGCTATCGTGGAAGATGCAAAGTGGGTTGATGTTTGGTTGATGAAGGAAGAGGTTTGAGAAGAGAGAAGACGGTCGAGTAAGTAAACAGCCCCTGACGCTTCGTTCGAGGAAGGCGGGAGGCAATTGCTCTTTCCTACCTCGTTGTCGTCGAGCGAGCTTCGATGACGATGAGAAGCGTAAGCCATCGCTCCATGAGAATGGGAAGGAACACTTGACTTCGCAGTGACCTGATGAGTCTGCAGAACTACCAACTATCAAACGTCTTTCGAAGAACAAGATATGTATCTAGCGGCTATCACGAATTGCAGTAAGGGTCAAGTATAATAGTACAGGGAAATACTCGTTATCATATATAGACCGATGAGCTGAGCGATCTTGCTTTTCATAATCATAAACAGCAGTAGCATGTACATCACCCACCAACCAGCCCTTCGTCGTTATCCCGTCATGCTAGATGAAGTTGGTGCAAAGCACCTTACAAGTCGGCTGGGTTGGCACGAGCGACAGGCAGGGTTGGGTCGTTGCGGTAATCCAACCAAGTCTGCTGTCCTGTGGTGTGTGCGGCTTCACCAATGGGGTGACCACCGTGGGGCTTGTATCCCTCTTGCTCTGTAGGTTGTTGTTAGTAACGAGATCATTGATTATGGAGATTAACAATTCTTACCTGCTTCACAGGCAGCATCACCAAGACCGTGGCTGTGGGTGTGCGAGCCAGTGAGACCTGACCCGGTACTAGTCGTGCTGGAACCAGTAAGGCCACCGGTAAGGCCCGACGATCCAGTGCCAGAGAGACCTGATGAGCCGGTACCTGTGAGGCCCGAGCCAGTTGCTCCGACGCCACTGCTAGAAAGGCCTCTGTCACCAGTCAGGGTAGAGTCGTGAGTGCGGACGGGAAGAGATGAGGTGTTGCTAGATCCGTAGTTAGAGCTGTCGTAGCCAGGCTCGTTACGTCCAGAGCCAGAGATTACGGATCTAGCACCAGCAAGAGCTGAGTCTTGGTTGGAGCTCGAGTGGGTGCTAGTGCCGGGGAGGTAGTCCTTAGCCTTCTGGGTCAGACTCTCACCAGTTCTAGATGAAGTGCTGTTTCCAGAAGCATATCTGTCGTTCTCGGAACGGCCTGAGGTCAAGCCGCCGGACGATGAGTGAGATCCGGAAGAATGCTTGGCTCTTCCCGCAGCAGCGTCAGAGCCGAGGCTGGCAGGAAGAGAGTCTGCGCCCTCATGTCTGGTGTTTGAGCTGGTGAAGTCGTCACCAATGCGGTGTCCACCAAGTCCAGGGGCTGTCTTCGAGTCGTAAAGGTACTTGTCGGGGTTGGAGCCGTGTCCAATGACGGAGCCCAATGAGCTGTCCTTGTCACGCTTCGAACCTGTGCCATATCCAGGTCCTTCCTCGCGACCACCCAAGCCGGTGCCGTGCTTGTTACCACCACCAACGCCAAAAGTCTCACGGATCTTCTCTTTGACAGGTTCGTTTCTGGAGGTTGTGCTCGAGCCGAGGCCAGAACCAGTTAGTCCGCTGTTGCCTGTCAGACCACTGTTGCCACTGTTGCCAGTCAGGCCGCTGCCGAGGCCAGTGCCTGTGCTGTGGGTGTTGTGTCCAGTCGATTGGGAGGTGTAACCGGAGGGGTTCTGGGCAGAGCTACCGCCAAGTCCAGCAGCACCTGTTGTTAACATTAGCATGAGCAAGTCGCTGAGCTGCTTGGCATAGCATACCATCCAAATTGCCAGCATCGTAAGGTTCACCGGCCTCGCCACGACCAAGCTTGCCTGAGACAGGCTCGATGCCAGACTGAGAGGTGCCAGTAGCTACATTCTGGGGAGCTTCTCCACCAGCGATATGGCTAGCTTCGCCTTCTAAGTAACACAAGTCAGCATGGCATGTTCTGGACAGAGTAAGTTTGCTCGATATATAGGTAGCTTTCGAGAAGCACAGTGTCAAGCAAAGCTCTCTATTGAAGCCTCTGACAAGGTTTGTTCGTACAGCCCTCAATGGCTGCCCCAGTTGTGACAGGCATCGTGAACCTTGATGTAGGTCTTTCGAGGCTTGTTTCCATGAACCTTCAAGTTGCTTACCTCTGTTCTCCTCGGGAGTGCCGCCCAAGCCGACGTAGCTAGCGGCTGCAGTTGCTGCGTTTCTGAGAGATTCCATGTTGATTGTAATGTTTCAGTTGTTGTAAATGAAGACCAAAGTGAAGATTGATTAAAGGTCACAAGAATTGATCGGGAAGTTAAAGGAGAAGTCGATCGAGTTCAGGTTTCGAAGGTCGTTCATGACGAGGGAGCTGTTCATGGTCCCTATGACATAATGGCGGGGTGACGATTACGGGGTTATCTTGTGAAAGTCGTGATCGCACTCCTCCTGAATCCTCTTGCTTGAACTGCTTGTAAACTGCATGAGACTGGTTGAGACGGACCTGTACACCGAGCTAGCTCACAAAAATCAAGATTTCTGGCTCGCACGGGACGGTGTTTTACAGCAAGATTGTTTGCTACCCACCTTCGTACCTCCACTGAACAAGCTTTGTTGATGAACGCGGGATGAACAGGGGTTGATATGCAAGAATATAAAAATGGATGGTATTTTAATTAACTGCCTAAACAGCTCGAATGGTTGTTGATAGCGAAGAGTGGGTATAAAGCTAGAAACCATGTAATTCAAAAGACAACGCCGAATCCTATAATCACAAATCCAGATCGCTATCATCCAGATCACTGCTGTCAAAGGTCAAGCTCTACTTTTTCCTGGCCTTCATCAAGGTCAGAGGGACTATTTGTGTCTTTCCTTTTGGCTTGATGGGTTTGCGGCAGGCCGGACATGTGCCATAGTTGTGATCGGAATTTCGCTGACTGGCTATCAAAGCCTGGGTCAAGCATTCGTGGCAGAATATGTGACCTTCAAATGATGTTAGCTCTGTTTTATGGGGGAAGACTGATGCATACATACCACAATGTGTGGCAGTCATGTTGGTAAAATGCTCCAAGCAAATCATGCAGTTCAATTCACCCATCCTGTTGACCTTGTTGCTCTCTTCGCGCTGCTTGGTGACCAAGGCCTCACGTTCTTTTGCGAGAATGTCATTATCAGGACCTAGCTCTTCGATTTCGTCTTCATCGGTATCGTCTAGCTCTATGAGATCGGGATTAAGGCGACGCTTAGTTGCAGACGGTGGTGTGCCAGTGGAAAAGGAAGGTCGTGCACGTTTGCGAGAAGCAGCGGCAGTAGATGCGGATGTTGGAGGAGGCATTGTGTCTAGATCTTCCTCTTTGATGTGCTGCTGCCCTAGAGTATTATGAGAATGTAGATGTGAGCTGTCGCCCCTGAAAGCGGCAGCCAGAGTCTGCGTGTCGAAACGCGGGGTCGATTGAGTGGCAGCTGAAGGGTTTGCAAGAGGATTGGGAATAGAGGGGCCAGCAAACTGGTTGGCGTAGGATGGACCTGCAAAGGGCTGTGCGGACGAGGACGAAACAGGATTTGTGTTGGTCGTGTGATGTGGCGGATCAGGTTCTTGCGGCGACTGAGGTGGAGAATAAAAGAAGTGGTTGGGAATGTAGCCGAAACTGGATTGCTGAGTGGGAGTGGAGTTGAGGCGAGAAAGTGGTGGTAGTCGAGGGACAATTGAAGGTCTTGGGAGAAAGTCTGCGCCTTCCCTCAAAGCGGCGTGCAAAGAAGCGGACGGAGTTGAATATTGCTGCGGTCGGGTATGGCCGGCTGTCGAGTGGTGCCTTGACTGAGCGTACGCTGGCACAGGCAGTCGCGGGTATTGAGCGGCGGAGGAAGTGTATGGTTGTTGCTGTGTCGGGCGGTTGTATGCTGGCTGAGAGGGATTGAAGGGTTGCTGTTGGGTCTGAGAGCTGGACTCGTCAGGGTTCGGGTTGTAATTCCAAGGCCTGTGAGAAACAGTGAGCCAGAGGCATGCAGGAGGCGGCGAGGGGAGAAGTGATGGACTCACAAGAAACTGAAAGAAGCACCATCGAAGGTCCAGTGGTTGCTCGAGGGATAAGACATCACGGGCTGAGGATGGTCGTAGTGGTAGCGACTGCTCTGTTGGGCGACGAGCTCTCACAAGCACTCTGTCTAAAGTCATTGGGAGGAACTATATAAGCAGCAATACATGTTGAAGTTTGCCTGGTGGTGATTGACGATGGTGCCGCTGTCTGCTGCTGGCCGTGTCACCTCAGAAGATGGCTAAAGGTGAAAGCGCCTGCTGCACTCGCCCAATCTCGACCCCAGCCAGCCCTCTTCCTTCAGCTTCGGCCGTCCATGTTCCAGCTCCCGGACTGCCAATAGAGCCTTGGCAAGCGACGGTTTGCGCTATTTGCATTTGAGCTGTCATGGTTCGGGAGCTTTGAAATCAGTGCGCAGACTCGGAGGNGATGATGTCGACTGTGCGAGAAGAAAGTTCACTTCCCCCGCCATGGAGCCGCTGCTGGAAGTCTGTTTCGACTACGAGCTCTCATACATGCGCACCTTGTAGTAGTCACTTCCACCATGCCGCCGTCTAGCATGGCCGCCAGCTCCATGCGGTCGCAGCAGGCTTCACTATTGCGCCTCCGCCGAGTTGTCCAACAACGCCCGCCTTATCCATCTACTCGCCATTACGCCACGGACATATCGCACAATGACCACCCATCGCCTGCCTCGTCTGCCAACCTTCGTCGCTCTTCCTTGTCTGTCCCGGCCGAATCGCGCTTCAACGAAATTGGTGTTCAGCAAATCAGTAGCCACATCTATCCCCAAATCTTCGCCGGCAAGGCTCCACCGGCTCCTGAGGACCTCGTCCACTTATCCAAGGACCACTTGCGCCGCCATGATCTTCTGGGGAAAAACACTGACTCGTCTGCGCCTGTCGCCTTTGATATGCCCGAGATACAAGGCAAGACGTTAGACGAACATTTCTACAAGCTGGCCATGGACTCTTCAGAACCATATCTAAGTCTTGCCAAAAAGTACTCCACCGCCAACCCGCCACCGCGACCGAGAAAATGGGCTAGACGGAGTGGATGGACCAAGTACAATCAGGATGGCTCCAATGAACCTGTCGAAGCTCCGGATGAGGAAATGTTGACCTTTGACGTCGAAGTCTTGTGGCATCAGTCATCCTACGCCGTTATGGCATGCGCCGTGAGCGATAAATCCTGGTATGCATGGTTGTCGCCCTGGCTGCTAGGCGAATCCGAAAGTGACCGCCACCTTATCCCGCTAGGAGATCCCACAAAGCCGCGTATAGTCGTAGGACACAACATTGGCTATGATAGAGCACGAGTTGCTGAAGAATACGAGCTCGACCAGTCACGCAACAACTTCATCGATACCATGTCGCTCCATGTGGCGGTCAATGGCATGTGCTCAAGGCAGAGGCCAACCTGGAACATGCACCGCAAGAACCGCGAGACAAGAGACAAGATCGCAAATTCAGATGCTGCTGCTGATTTGGCTGTGTTGCTCCAGTCCCAAGGAGATGTAGATGAAGAGGAGGAACTATGGGTTGGTCGTAGTTCTGTCAACTCTCTGCGTGATGTTGCCCAGTTTCATTGCGGTATAACTATCGACAAGGCTAAGCGTGAATGGTTTTCCGAGCTTGATCGACAAGGCGTTTGCGACAAGCTTGATGAGCTGCTTGACTATTGTGCCGCTGATGTTGACATTACACATCGAGTTTACAAGAAGGTCTTTCCAGCGTTCATGGAAACATGTCCTCATCCTGTTAGTTTCGCTGCGCTCCGCCATCTGTCCACAGAGATTCTGCCTGTCAACCGAACGTGGGACTCGTACATTGCAAATGCAGAAGCAACATACCGTAAACTGTCGGACGCTGTGGAAGAGCGATTGCATGACTTGGCTCACAAAGCGCTTGCAATGAAGGATGAACCTGAGAAATATGAGAACGATCCATGGTTGAGCCAGCTGGACTGGTCGGGCCAGGAGATTCGCATGGTGAAGGGTAAAAAGAAAGGAGATCCTCCGAGACCTGCCGCCCGACAAAAGATGCCTGGAATGCCCAAATGGTACAAGGACTTATTTGTAAAAAATGATGCGCCGATCGGCCTTACAGTTCGCACGCGAGTCTCGCCGCTACTATTACGACTTGCCTGGGATGGTCGCCCGCTAATCTGGTCCGATAAGAATGGGTGGACGTATAGAGTTCCCCATTCAGAAGCGAGCAAATACACCAGCAGAGGGCTGCAGCCCTGCGATATGTCGGAAGAAGAAAACCTGGAGTTACGAGACGACAACATACATGTCTATTTCCGATTGCCACACAAAGACGGACCTCAAGCAAGATGCGCCAATCCTCTGGCAAAAGGATATTTACAATTCTTCGAGAACGGCATACTTTCTTCTGAATACACATATGCCAAGGAAGCGCTGCAAATGAATGCATCATGCTCGTACTGGATCAGTGCTAGGGACAGAATCATGTCGCAAATGGTTGTATACCAAGGAGAGGAGAATAAGAACGACCAGGTTGGCTTCATCTTACCACGGATCATCCCCATGGGCACCATTACAAGAAGGGCAGTAGAGAACACATGGCTCACAGCCAGCAACGCTAAGAAGAACCGTGTGGGCTCTGAACTCAAGGCCATGGTCAGGGCACCACCCGGCTACTGTTTCGTTGGCGCAGATGTCGACTCTCAAGAACTCTGGATCGCCGGCCTCGTAGGTGATGCCTCCTTCCAAATACACGGCGGTAACGCAATCGGCTTCATGAACCTCGAAGGCAGCAAAGCGCAAGGCACAGATATGCACTCCCGCACCGCCTCCATCCTAGGCATCTCTCGAAATGACGCAAAGGTTTTCAATTATGGCCGCATCTACGGCGCGGGCTTACGTTTCGCTTCTACTCTTCTTCGCCAATTCAATCCTACAATCAGCGATGCAGACGCCGACTCCACAGCCGACAAACTGTACAAGAACACAAAAGGTCAAAAGACAACGAGAAAAGTTTTGCGTGAAAGACCTTTCTGGCGTGGCGGCACCGAATCATTCGTCTTCAACAAGCTGGAAGATTTCGCAGAGCAAGAACGTCCACGCACACCCGTACTCGGTGCTGGCATCACAGAAGCACTCATGCGCCGCTTCATCTCCAAAGGTGGCTTCATGACCTCACGCATCAACTGGGCGATCCAATCCTCGGGTGTCGATTACCTGCATCTCCTAATCGTGTCGATGGAATATCTTTCCCGCCGCTACAACATCAACGCCCGTCTTTCCATCACCGTACACGACGAAATCCGATACCTGGTCAAGGAAGAAGACAAATATCGCGCAGTCATGGCGTTACAAGTCGCCAACGTATGGACCCGCGCAATGTTCTCCCAACAAATGGGCATCCACGACCTCCCCCAATCCTGCGCCTACTTCTCCGCCGTCGACGTCGACACCGTGCTCCGCAAAGAAGTAGACATGGACTGCCTAACACCCTCCCACACCACCCCCATCCCCGCAGGAGAAAGTCTGGATATCTTGCAGCTTCTGGCCAAAGGCGATCAAGCGTATTTGGATCCTAATACCGTGCCCAAAGATCCACCACAACCGCAGAGATTTGACTATAAAGATCGAGAGCCGGTGATGACGAGTTTGCAACGGGCGGAGGCGCCGGCGTATCTGAGGGCGCAGACTACGGGTGATGATGCGGAACTTCGCCAAATCATCAAAGAAATGCGTTTCCCTGCTTCTGCCTCTTCCTCAAACTCTTCTTCATCCCCATCGTCAAACTCTAAACCAAAGCCAGCGAGCAAGACCACCAGAAGCAAGAAAAAGGGAGACAAAGGACAAGATCCATATATGCAAAACCCCAGCCTCTTGATGGTAGAAGATGAAGACGTACCATTCAGCAGTTTCAGCGATCGCCCCGCCACATTTGCGGACTGGAGGGATGTTTCCACTTACACTGCTTCTGCTCCTGCTGTCAAAAAGAAGAGTGGTTCGAATGGTGGCAATGCGGAGGTGGGCAAGAATTCGAATTGGTATCCTGGGCTTGTGAGGAAGATTCCTTCGGCTGTGGGAAAGGCTGCTTAGATGATGCATGTGGAGTAGAGGAGAGCATGTTTGTACACATTTGGGTGGTGGCATGGTGCATACTTGGTGTTTGTTTATTTATAGGATGGGCAAGATGAGGGGTTTGGTTTATTGTAATCTATATCATTTCCTCTCATCGTTTTGTAAATCATGGCATATGCAAGTCAAATTTTCCATCTTCCGGAAAGTATGCTTGTTCATTGCTCATCCTTTTTGCTGCACGGTCAAGGCAGGACCGAAGAGATCCTCGCCTTCCCTGAAACTCTTCTCTCTCGCCAACTTTCTCCTCTCGGCTTTTTCGCCATCAACTTCTCCCAATGCCATGCCTCCTCTCTTGACCTCTTCATTCCTTCCTACCAAATCCTTCGTTCCAGGATCTCTGACCTCATCCAATTGTGCTTCCAGTCTCGCTCTCTCGTCCTTGCTCATGACGGCCTTTTGATCAAAGCTAGCCAACATATCCGCACACTGTGCAATAGTCGAGATAATCATATCATGTGCAGCAGCTGTGGCAGGGATCTTTGTGGACAGGTAGAAAGTAAAGAGGACTGGATCCGAGAGTTTCAAAGCGGCGAGATAGATTTGAGGAGGTGTGAAGAGAAAATAGACATCTGTCAGAAGAGCAGAGGCGTCGAGGAGATGGCGGGCAACCGCATAAGCGCAATGTGCTCTATCTGAAGCTTCCTTTGCGCCAATTTGCTGTGGCGGTTGCCATTGTGATCGTGAGCCTTGAGGTGGTGGCGGTAGTGCGCACATCTGGTCTTGGAGGCCCTGAGGTGTTGTGTTTAGGAAAGGAAGGGGTGCAGAGGTTCCGGCGGCGAGATTTAGCAAGTCCATTAGACAGCCTTTGAGGGCACGGAAAGGTTGCCGTACATCTAGTGTGAAGCGAAGGGCTTGGATGATCTTGTATTCAGGAGCCAAGACGTCTTTGGGATCAGTCTTGATGCGTCTGGCATACTCTGAGAGAGTCATGTGTACACCCTCGGTCTTACTCGCCAGGAACAAAACACTCTTGTAGATCTCTTTTGGTGGGTATGTGATGACGGAGTTTGTGGTGTAGAAGCGTTTCAGATATTGAACAGCAGTGGCTTTGACATTAACAGGCCATTGGAAGAAATCCGAGGTGCTGCGTATTTGGTCGCAGTAGCGCTGAACTAGACGGAGCTCATCTTGTGCTGAAGGCAGGGATGCCAGGGATGATTCGGGGAGGTAGGATCGGGCTTGTTGGACAGCGGCTTCGTGTGTGTTTTGGCGGAGGGAAAGAAGAGCGGACTCGCTGAATGACCAGAGTCGGAACTGGGTAGAGGTTCTGTAGATGTCGTCCTCGGTGAGGATCTGGGCTGGCGGTACTGCCATTGTGTGCGGTGGTGTTGTGTGAGCAGGCGTCAAGGAAGGTCCGACCGAGTATATTAGTACTTGACAGGTCACAGATAGTTTAAGGATCAAGTCAGTGAGGGCAAGAACTGTTGATGAGATGTGGCAGGCACGGGCGCAAAGACGACTTGATTGACTTGAATGGTCAAATGTTCTTCAACCGGCATCCCCAGATTCACAATTCACTCGGGTCGTCATTCATGCGGGGGCAGCGAGGCCGCGACATCAATGAGTCCAACAAACGTGGCTCTTTCGTCCGACTCTTCATTCTTTTATTGTCATATCCTCATCTATTGATACCTTCTGTTTTTCTTACTGCTGTCACTCACTCATAATCCTCTGCCCAACATGGCAGCCAAAAATACAACCATCAAGCGCATCCGTAACTGACCCCCTTCCTCCTTACCACCCACCTCTTTCTAACATCCTCAACAGTCAAAGAAGCCGCCGAAATCACAACAAATCCTACTCCAGACTTCCATGCTGCTCCCTTAGAAGAAAACCTGTTTGAATGGCACTTTACAATCCGCGGTCCACCCTCGCCTTCACCATTCGCAAATGGCATCTACCACGGCCGCATAATCCTCCCACCAGCCTATCCTCTCCGCCCTCCTTCCTTCCGCTTCCTCACTCCCTCGGGCCGCTTCGAACCAAATCGCGAAATCTGCCTAAGCATTTCTGGACACCATGAAGAGACTTGGCAACCTGCTTGGGGTATCCGGACGGCACTTGTTGCGATCAGGAGTTTTATGGACACGGATGCTGGAGGTCAGGTCGGCGGTATGAGCGCTCCGGACAATGTGAGGAAGCAGTTGGCCGAGAAGAGTAGAGAGTACTCGTGTGCTGGCTGTGGAAGAAGTGGCGTTGCTATCCTAGAAGAGCAGGAAGAAAGATGTAAAGAGTTGGGTCAGCGGGAGACGAAAGAAGATGAGAATGCACTGGTGGGCAAGATTGGATTAATCGAGCCCAAGAAAGAGGGTGCTTCTGCCGAAACCTCTGCTTCTGCGCCTGAAGCACCACAAACTGTAGACCCCGAACCTTCTGCACCATCACCACCAGCCGTTGCCGTTGCTGAGGATATCCGACCTACGCCTACAACACAACAAGCACCGCCTCCCCAAACACAACCACAGCCTCAGATCCAAGCACAACCACCTCCCCAACTCCAACAACAACAACAACCGCCAGCACCACCAGCAACCACCACAACAGACGCCTGGATCGACAAAGCCATCATCGGCATAGTCATCGCTCTCGTCCTAATGATATTACGTCGCGTCGCCTAGATACCCTGTTTTTCTTCTTTCTATCCCGCCTTTTCCCTCTCCGCAGTTGGCGTTCTGCTTCTTTCTACTTTGGCGTTTCTGTTCTGGCTTCTTATATATAGACTTTGCTTGGTTGGGGGTTTGGTATGCATTACATTGCGTTTGGAGGAAATTAGATTGAGTTGCTTGTGGAATGTTATTGTCTTTTCTTTGCTTGTTGTTCGGTATCTTTGATGTGCTTATCGGAGACCTGCATCAGATGCTCGTGAGTCGGTGAGTGCATCTTACTCGCAAACCACCTGCTTCGAGATATCCGCATCCGAAGTACGATTTCTCTCCGTGACCCGAATACCAGTGTCTTTGATTCAATCATGACGTAACACTACTCCAGTGATCAGAAGAAACTGGGCTGGTTCCAGTGCTTTGTGATGCAGGTCTCAAAAAGAAGGATGATGAAAACCTTTATAATGACATTACTCGGCAAAGGAAGCTTATATGACCATTAAAAATTATATCAAAGTGTGTGTTATAATACAAAGCATATACTGGATATATATTAGGACGACAATATATTGTTGCGGATGTGCAATGTCGCTGACATTGATTTTGACCATGGTTAATGGTATGACCCTGGCTCATATTGATGACAGGGTTACCATGATCTGTGTTGGTCAGAACTTGACCCTCAAGGTGGAAGTGGAAATTATAGAGATACTTTGATTTGTATACAATGTATCGACAGTAGTGAACCTCCTGAGTATGTAGAAGCCATATAGAGCAAGAACAGCGACTGTACCTTTATGCTTCTGTACATCTACACCCATCACCATCTTAGCAATAAGCAGCCCATCCGGCAAACAACACCGCCAAGTTCTTCTCATCACTCGCCTGCTGGATCAATTCGTTGACCGTAGCAGCGGTACTTAAACTCTTACTCAACTTCTTTTCCACAATCGCCAGGGCTCTCGCTGCCTCTCCAGCTTCGTCTTCAGGCCTCTTGCTGGCACTTCCTAGCCCATTGCCTCCGTCATCGCCATCACGACTCGGGTCTTGCATTCTGCGAGCTTTGAGTGGAGATACCGTCCAGGAGTACAGAGGATCGTAGCGGAGGACGTTGAGAAGAGTCATGATGGCATCTTTTTCTGCGCGAAGGGCATCCATGCTGAATTCGCAGCAACGGCGGAACACGCCTTCGGTTTTCGTTACACCCATGGCATCAACGATGTCGCGAGTGAGGCGGAAGGGGACCACCTCGGGAATAGGAAGAACACGACCAGCTTCGAAGGCCACACCCAAATCAATATGGATGGCTTCACCACTTTGTTCGTCAAGTAGGATGTTGTGACAGTGACGATCGCCAAGACCGAGGATCCAGCCTAGGATTGAGATGGTGGCTGTACTGCGCGTATAGTTGAGTCGCTTCTGGAACCAGTCGTCTGGGTCTTGGAAGCGTTCGAAGAAGAAGTGGCGCAGCACTGGTTGGTATCTGGCTGCGACTTCACGGTATGCCTTGATGCGCGTGTCCTTTTGCATAGTCTGGACGCCACCTATCTTTTCACGTGCCTTATTCTGTGTCAAGTCGGTGGGATGATACTTTTGATGTGCTGGAACCAAGTATTCACCCAATGGCATGGAGTGTGGAACGAACTCGATGATGCCCGAGGTCGAGGTGAGCGGCAAGACCTTGTACGTACGGACGTGCAGGCCGCGTTGACGGGAGTCCTTGTGAGTCTGCAGCATCTTGCTGACTTCACCGAAGACTTGTTCCATGATCGCATCCTGTCTGAGGTCGTCGTTGCCACCTTTGAAAAGTTGTTTATACTCTTTGCCATCCGATCCGATTGCGACCATGACCCTAGGCGCGCTCAGGCCATTAGCAATGCGGATATCATCTCTGTATCTGGCGACGACTGGTACAGTAGAGTAATCGCAGTCAAGACGAAGGTCAACCGACATTGTGGCTGGCGGTACTTTCCTAGGAACCACTGTATTCACCATGGCCTTTGCTTTGGGCACCATGCTGACTGTGATTTTTCCTTTGAAGTCCTTTGGATCCAGCTTTTCGTCCGCAAGGTCGTGATATGCGTGGCTTACTTTAAAGCTTCTGCGTAACGTTTCGGCCACTTTTTTGTCGTTGCCTAAGTCGTTGGCAATCTTCGTGGCGGCATCACGTCTGGATCTTGCGGCTTGCTCGGACTCCACAATGGACGAACAGCACGTCGTGAATATGTAGTGAATGCCATGATAAGGATGATCGGTGCAGATACGGGTGATGATATTGGCCAGAGACTGCTGGAAGACACTCGAGTCGTTTTGCAAGCGCGACGTCTGTTGATTCATGAGGCCAACGAACTTCCAGCTGGGGACGTTTGGGAGGGTCTTCTGCACAACTGTGTTGGCTGTCTCAGAGTCGGAGTGCTCCAGCCATAGAGCAAAGAAGCGAACAACAGAAGAGTTGAACTCGTCGGACACTATTAGAGCCCGCAAATAGTTTTGCAGACTTTGACGGACAAAGTCGTCACGACTACGTCTCATCTTCTGGAACTCTTCGTCGTCGAGTTGATACCAAGATTGCACAACCCTTTGTTGTCGGGTTAGTTCTCTCTTACGGTCTTTGTCTGTGGCTCCCTTAATGAGTTTATCGTATTGTCGATATTCACCAAGTTTGCGCTCTCTGAGTTTTGCCAGTCGTTGGAAATCTTCCAGGTTGCCTGGATCCTGGAGTTGCTGATCGCAAAAAGAGGCGAACTCATGATAGACCTTTCCAGCCTCGGAGCCGGAGGTTGCTTTGTCAAGCTGCTCAATCGCTGGTCTAAGATAATTCGCAATGACTTCTCCAGGCTTCTCAAGACGGGCGTCCGCAACCTCGTGACCCTAGTATTGTTAGTAGTGCGCTTGGTTTTTTTTCGAAGAACTGGTGCTTACTAGTTGAGCCAACATTCCCGCACGACCAACCTGGATGGACTGTTTCAGCAGGTCCGTCCGAGAACAAAGCTCCTGCAACATCTGCACCGATGTTGAGATCTCGCCTTGTCTCCACAACGTTGTGGCCACCTCAAAGTGAGCGGCCGCGTCCATATTGACATCAATCTCCTGGCAAAGTGGCACAAGCTGTGAGAGATAGGTGGCCGCAGTCAAAGATTGCTGAATCAAGTCGTTCCTCCTGCTGAATTGTGAAGAGCTGATGACTGATCGAGCTTCTATCGCACGACAATCACGAATGCTAACATGAAGAGCCTCGCGAAGATTCTTGTTCCGACTCAGCAGACTGAACAGAGTTTCGCGGCAGGAGACAATGCTTTGGGCATCATTAAAACTAGTGAATGTTAGCATGCAAAGGAGGCAAATAGGACCTAAAGTTACTCACCGCCCGATGTCCCATCCCCTCTGCCTGGTTTGCATTCGCTCCCAAAGTTTGGTGAGATCAGACGAACATCTCACCGTGGTCAACTCATCAATCTCGTTCAAAACAGCAATGCCCGACAATGTGGCGCGTACCGAAGCAGCATCGAGACGTGTATCCTGCAGACGCTCGATAGATGATCCTAGAGCTTCGTTGAGGTCGACCTGAACGGATTCGAGGCTTGTAGCGCCAGAAATACCACGGAATACACTATATAGTGTGCTTGCGGGTGAACTGTTTTTCTGAGGAGGAGAGACATCCCACTGCTCTAGCTTTCGGGCAGCATCGAGCATCGTATCTGTTGTGGAGGCAGTAGACTGATTGCCTCCTTTGCGATTGAGCAAATCATGAGTGAGACTGCTCAGATTCATGACACCAACAGAGCCAATCAAACCGAAAGAATCTGATTCGTGAGGATGTCCGAATCTTCGCATGGATGCATCCATTCGAGCGGAATGCAGCATCAAGCCCTTGAGTCCGTCTCCTTCGTGATGGACACGTGCAAGGACTGACTCCAGAGAGGGTGGTTGTTTGACGCCATAGAAGGAGTCAGGATCGTCCACACGACTGTAGATAGACAGGAGGAGCTCGTTTGAAGGGACTTTGGCAGTAGTGGGGCCCACGGAAGATCTCCGCGACGGTCGTGAGTCGGACTCTGGAACTGATCCTACTTCCCCGAGATATAAAGATGCTGTGGGCATATTGCACTGGTTAGCAGCCTCAGCAGCAACGAGGTAATCCAGTTCCAGCCATTCAAGACGGCTCATTCTCGTACTCTCCTGTGGGACTTTCTGCGTGAGTAGATAGAGAAGTGACTCCAACAAGAGACGGGACTTCCTGTCTGTATCTGCTTCATGATTGCTGAAGTGTGTGACGAAAGCCTCAGACAGGTAAGTACGCACAACCTGCTCTTTATCGATTTCAGAACCGAGAGCAAGATGAACAACGAAAGGGAAGAGCTCTTGCGAAAATCCTACATCAGCAAGGAAAAACTCTCCCAACTGACCAACAATGGGCTCGTCCTTTGCCCATCGGCAAATGGCGATGGTCAAATTCTGAATCCAGAGCTCGTATGGTGTGGTTAGGTCGAGCTTCGCTGAATGCCAGAGATCCTCTCTACGAATCTTGTGGTTACTTTCAGCTCCAGTAGTGTCTTTGGAGTACACTCTTGAGATTGCATCGACGACGTGGCCTGGCAACATCCGCTCAAACTCGATAGACCCATCATGATTCCTTGATGTCGCATAACGATCGGCAATTTTTCTTAGACTCTGCTCGGCTACACCAACGTGCATTCGGTCCTCGCTCGAGAGAAGGTTCTTGAGCTTTGTCACAATAGCTCTGATGGACTGAATCGGATTTTTGTTCTTTTTCTGACCCTGATCATCATCTTCGCCAACATTAGTAAGATGTGATATCAATCCCTGCGTTGGCTGAATCTGGTCTAACGAGATAGTCGATGCATAGGCGCGGCCCAGTACCCGTGCAGCCCACGCTCGGTAGTCGTCAGCCACTGTAAGTGACTGAGTGGATATCCATACCCGACGAGCGTAGGATAGAGAAAGCTCGTCCGAACCAAACATGTCGGCTGCGGCCTTGTCTGTCACATGGAAGTAGCGACAAAGTGTTGAGATGACCTGTCTGCGCTCCATGGGTCCTAATATAGGCGAGCCAGATTCTTCGTCATCTAGAAGCCCCTTCAGCATAATACTGGCAGCCTCGTTTGCACCCGAAGATGCAGGTAGCTCCAAATCGCGGCATGAGTGAACAAGAGAGCTGAATGCATCTTGTTGCTGTGTTGTTTTCAGCGTGGGCCGAAAGCCGAGAAGATACTCGACAAGCCAATCGTGAAACACCTGCATTTTCGACACTGTACTGCGGAACTGACTCTCCTGGGTAGTTTTGTCTTGACGGGACGTCATGAACTGCTTCAGCGACAGCAGTATCAGTAAAGCCGTGCCGGTGATCATGGCCAGCTCTTGCTTGAGGAACTGCTTTCCACGCTCGAGAAGGTATTGCAAAACACCCATAGCATCGTCGGAACAGTGTGGGTCGACAATGACTGGCTTTAGAGTCCGTATCAAGGTCTGCAAAGGATAGCCACTAAAAACGTAGTCTCCAGCTAGAGCGAGGAATATACGCAGTTTTCTGACAGTCCGGCAAGCATGAAGCGGACCGTACGCGGGATGCATGCAATCGATGATGGATCTGAGAGTGACTGTGATGTGAGGGACATCCAAGACATCCTTGACAGTTGTGAATGTCTTGTTGCCTGTTCTGCGGCACACCCGTTCTAATTGATCAAGAAGATACCTGCCTTTGAAACAGGGTTGCTGCGCCTCTGAAAGCTCCGTATCCAAGAACCCATATCGTTTCATTGCGGATAGAGCGTCTTTGGCGTATGTGTATTGAGGTCTTTTCTCGAACAACTTCTCAATCGCATCCTCGTGGTACACAGAAGTAAAGATCTGAGCCACGATGTCTGGAAGGTTAGATTGAACCATCATATAGTATTCGCCACTGGTCTTGAAGGAAGTCCGAATGCGGGATTCACAAGCTGTAGCAACCTGTGATGAGTCCTGAGATGATCCTTGCTTCTCACAGACATCCCAGGAGATTGCGTAGGCGACCGTCTTGCTGAAACTTGATCGCAAGATCTGTCCTTCTGTCGACTTTAATGTACTCACTACCCATCGAACCTCGTCTTCTTTTTCACGGACAGCCAGCTGAGCATAGATTTCGTCGATGTTGTGTTCCAACAAATCCGCCATGCTTGCATAGCCAAAGATCCTGAACGGCACTTTCTCGACCGTGTGGTTCTCTAGCCAAGTGTACAGTAGCTGAGGCGAGAAGAGCTGAAATACTTCTCTTGGGGATTTGAGCTTGAGCGTGTCTGATATCGTGGCAATGCATGTCGCGGCATAGCTCTCAACATCGGTGATCATACCTGCGGTCTCGAAGATGTGGTAGATGCACGATCTTCGTAGCGAGTACCAGCCAGCGGCTAGATTGGCAAGGACCAAAATCCTGATGGCCAAACCCTCTGTCAACTCCAAATCGGCAGGCAGATTGGATCTGATCTCTTCGAAGATTTCCGCGTGAGCTGTCAGAGAAAAGAGATCGAAGATAGAGGACAGACGTTGAGCGATGAAATACTTGACTTCTAAAGTGCCTTCTCGCAACAGTCTGAAAAGCGTGGAACGTACAGGCGGAAGCTTGTCGGCCTGTCCATAGTCTGCATCAATCTGCAAGACCTGAAAAATGAGCCGAACAAGTCTTTTCTGCACACAAGGTGAGAGAAGCTTGACTTTTAGGGCCGTCGTTGTGAACCACTTATAGATATCGAGACCAAACGTGTAGAACTCTTGATCCAAGGCGTCTGTCCAGGTATAGACGAAACTCTCCATCACACCCAAGAGTAGTTCCAAATTTGTCTCTGCGCGCTCAAACTCGTAAGACTGGAGCGTGTTATCTGCGAAGAACCCGAGAAGTGGCTCAAATTGCTTGGGAGTGAGTTGTATTCCATATCGAGGTAGAGCTGTAAGAAATGGTCCACTGGCTAAGATCTCTGGAGGCGGAAGTTCGAGAATCTGAGATATGAAGTCTTTGGACGGTTCATCTGTCATGATGGTGTCGTCAATCTCTCCGATCGAATCGAAAGATTGCATCAGCTTTGCGTAAATGGTCACACCAGCTCTTTGGGAGACGATGCTATAGTTATTTGGAACAACCTTCCTCGGAGGACGCACTTCGTTCATCGGAGCAGTGTGCGAAGTCACTTGAGACTCGAAGTCAGTGTCAAAGTCCATGTCACTCATCTCGTTGTTCTTGATTGAGGATTCTGACTGTGTCATCTCGCGTCGCTTCTCAAGAAGTGTCAGTAAGGAAGAAGACATCTTCGACATGCAAACGTGGCGTCCGTCATACTCATCCGCTACATCGTGGCGACAAGCGATGAGTCTGTGGGCGACAAGGTCAAGAAGGGTGTCCACCTTGCCTTGATCAGTTGCCGGATTCGCAAGGTCGCCAAAGAGAAGCCCCATAAGACTATCATTAGCACCACGAAGTTGCTCCGTTCGATGAGTATCCTTGGCCCCTAGACAGTTCGCAAGACAAAGTGCGACCATGGCAAGAGTGCCAACCACGCGAACCATGTGCCTGTCCAGATGACCAGCACCTTGCTCCTTCATATTCTCCCACTTTTCAATGGCGCTATTCGTTTCAGTCGTGCAAAGACCGAGCAAGAATGAAACTACGGCATTGTTTGTAGTAGAGCCGGTAGTTGCCATTTTCTCGGCTCTGTCAGGTTGAGGACCAATCGTGGCGTTCTTCTTTCTAAGCAATAGAAAGTCAAGAAGATCCTGAGTTTGGGCGTGCAAAATCCATGATTGCGCTACAGACCCCCAGATCGGTAAGCTCAGGGGCAGCTCTTGCTCTATGGGAAGACCCAAACAACTGTTGACGAGGTTCATGATATCGACAACTTCAATGGTAGTGTTCTGAGAAGCAAAAATCTTGTCGTGGAAGTTGCTCGGTGCCCACGTACGGAAAACCCAAGCCAACACCTGCTCTGCTCTTTCTCCAGATAAAGAGGTGCCCTCGCGCTGAAGTCGTATCAACACAGTACTGAACAACGCCGCTACAGAATCACTGAAGACAGATGGTCCGTTGGTTGAGATACTTGAGAGCATTGAACCGACGTTGTCGACAACGACTGTCCGATCAACCAATCCTGTCTCAATTATGGCGTGGAGAAGGTGGCAAGCTGTCCTGCAAGTCTGAGCAGGGCTGACAGCTCTCAGTGTGTTTTGCCAGATATGCTTCCATGCGTCGGACAGACTTGCTGCCCGGGCTGTGATTTGACAAGCGCAACTGTGAACAGGTCAGAATCAGTGGTCAAAATTATGAGTAAGAGTAAATTACCTCGACAGAGCAAGATGGGCCCAAGAAGCGATGGAACCGTTGTCGTCAGTGATGAGAATGGCCAATTTCTCAATCAAATTGCTCAAGGCCTCTTCTTCGATGGTGACGGATTGAGCTACGAAGCACACGAGTTGTAAAGCTGTGAGCTTTGTGGCTATACTGAAATCGGACAGCATTCGAATAAGCTCATCTGACCATTGCGTAATACGCTGACGCTTCTGAGGACCAGAATCCGGAGACGCAGAACTCTTGACATTTCGGGGATCATGGGAATGGCTCCAGACCGACAGAAGCGACAGTAACTTCAGCAAGGTCCAACTGTGCTCCGAACTCAAGGCATTTTCGTGGGTTGTTTGACCATCTCGCAAAGCAAAGACTTGGCATCGCAGGCTATCAGAGGGTTGTTTTAGAGCAAGCCGGAGAGTCAACTGGTTCAGTTGGAGTTGATCCTTGACCCCTCGCTTGGTATATTCGCCCTTGATAGCGTCGACAAGATTTGACATCTCGATGAAAAACAACTCTTCTTCATTTTCCTGCGAGAGAACCTCAATGTAAGGGTGCAGCAAGACTAGCATCGATAAAGTCTCGTCTTTGAGAGCTGCAAGCTTCGTGTTCCACAGGGCTTTGGTAAAGGAGAGAGCATCGCGGGTGAACTTCTTGGTCAACTTGATGTCTTCAGTGCGGACTTGAAGTAGAGTCGAGTTGATGACCACCAGCGCATCAACCTGAGGCTTCGACATGTGTGGTGAAGTGTTCACAAATTGCGTCATGGCAGTAAGAATACGAGGACCTTGTTCAAGAAGCGGCGCGAAAGAAACACTGGTCAAAGAACGTAGGACATCGACCAAATCATCCACGGCCTGCCTAGGAAGCATATCCTTGTTCATACTTGGTTGAGATGGCGCAAAGTGGGAACGAGAAGATCGTGAGCTCAAGATGCTATTTCCCAGTCCATTGTCAGATCTGCAGGAGGACTGAATCTTCTCAAGACAGAATTCCAAGACAGTCTTCCATAGCTCTTTAGGCAGATGCTCAACGTGAGACTCATAGCTCAACAAGACCGAGAGATTCTTAGCATAATCGCCTGCAAGTGAAGTGTTGAGAGTACCATCTGAACTGTCAAAGTTGCTAAGAAGGTGATCGATGAGTACCTTGACAGATTTGGTGCGGATGTTTCGAATGCCAACGTCGATTGCCACACGTAGAGTTGCAGAGCAACTAGAAAGTCTTGCTTCTGTGGCGCTCACGGTTGTTTTCCTCGACAGACCCGATTTGACAGCCCGGAGCGTATCAAGCTCAGCCGAGACGACCCCGAAGAGTGAGTCGTAAATCTTGAAGAAGCCCGAGTCTTTCAGATTATCGATCCTAGAAGTTCCTTGGTTGTGTCTCAAGATTTGCCGAAGGTTGGACAGGCCTTCCTCCCTTTCTTTGACTGCCTTGGAAGAAACGCTCTCTGTCTACGATTAGCAAGGGGACGCTGGATTGTCAAGATGTAGTTACCGAGAGCCTCAGCCAAATTGATATCAGACGCCATGCTGGATGACAATCTTATGTTGGTGGCATGGATCTGGTGTTGGTGATGATTTCGGTTAGAAGTCAAAAGAGATTCACGACACAAGAATCTGGCAGACTCTAGTTACTAAGATGCGACTGGCCACTTTTTGGGCAGTTGCGATAGCCCGGATATATATCTCTTAAGCCCGGTTGGTGATTTATGGAGCGCTGGTCAGCAACACGTCAAATTGGTGGTGTATTCTCGAAGGTCGATCCTTTCTCTTCGTTCGCGAGATCAGTCAACGAAGAGACCAAGATCAATCAAGACAAGACACGCCGTGGTCTGTCGAAATAGTGGACGCGATCTGGGAGAAGAAAGCGCGGCGCAAACGGGAGAAGTTCGGTGAAGCCGAGGTGACGGGTCAAGCTTCTCGTCCGTGTTGCTGCTGCTCCAAGAGGGACAAAACATTATTTCCATCATCGTCGCGTCTAACACACCGATTACGCGCGGAAACTCTGCGCAAACTTCTGAATCTGGAACCCTGAGCCCACACTCTCGTCGGGTGACGAGCATTCACCACCATCCCAGCGACCATGGACGAATACGATAGCTTGACCAGACTGCAAGGTCTCCAAGCCGACCTCGTCGCCTTTTCTGAATCTCGCCTGCCCAATGTTGATCGCCTCTGGACCGAGTTGGAAGACAGCATCGCGGACTTCCGCAAACTACTGGATCGTCAGAACAAGAGCGACAGCAGTCGACAGAAACTTAAGTCTGGTGAGTTGTTACGACCGTGCGATCCCACACGCGCTGACAACAATGCGCAGCTCCAGTAACGATCGATGGACGCGATTACGATGTCAACGAAGACTGGCGCCAGGAGGTCATCCAGGTCGCAGACGAGTTGAATCTGGATGAAATGGACACTGCAAAACTATACCTCGAATCGCAGAACACAGCAGAAGAGCTTGGTAGATCACAAATAATGGCCGCCATATTCCGCTTTCACGGCTACCGAGAAACGCTGCTCGAGTGTTTGCGCATGACCATCCAGCAAGCTGTCGACTGCGAGAACACCGACGATCGTGACAAATTCATCATCTGTGCCGGCCTGATCACGGAAAAGCCCGACGCAACCTTCTGGCGCAAATGTGTTGACTCTATGGGCCAAATCGAGCAATGGTTACAGACTCTCCAGGACCGACTGAACCAGATCGCCATGATCGGCCAGACGGCACACGGCTACGCACTGGAGACACTACAATTCGAGAAACAGAGTTTGACCAAGCAACACGAATCTATGGGTGCTATCATTTCACACCTGGTCAAAGTCGGCACTGCAACTGTAGACGATTACCGCCATCTCTTGAACAAAACATCGCAACTAGCCAGCCCTGACGACATCACACTACATTACTTGCCGGGCCTGGTCAGCTGTGCCTCAGTCCTTGGACCCGTCGACAGCGCTGCCAGTTTGAGAGATGCCCGTGGCCTGGATCAGTACTTTGCCGACAAATCAGACAACTCGAAATGGAAGCTGCCCGATTTCCGTGCGGCCGCGATCGTTTTCTGGCTGGCTGAATACAGCGGTCGCTATATCGACAATCCCATTGGCTCGCCTTTGAGAGGAGTAGACTTGGAAGCGGAGACCGAATCACGTTCGCAGCGTTATCTCGATGCTGTCCGCAATGGTGCTTTCGAATTCATCTTGTTCATATGCGCACAGGTGCGTGCTGACTTGTGGCATGATCCCGCAAAGGTTGGACTGGTATCGTATCTGTTGACCGGAGCGGAGCGCTTCAGAAACGGGCCAATCAAGGCATCCGACTACTTCCAAGAGATTCTCGCTCAGAACCTGCAGCTGTTTGTCGACGCTTTCATTACAAATATGCCTGACACCATTCGAAGGCTGAAGTTTGAGGAAGACGAGCAGCGCCGTAACATAAGCATCCGCCAGTCACATGGTACTCCGGAACATGGTCTGCATCTGGAGAGATTCCTTGTCATCATTTCGTACGCCTTCAAAGGCTTCCCCGAGGCCGCTCAATCGTTCTGGCAAGATCCTGATAGCAACCTTTACGGTTTCCTACAATGGGCCTCAAAGCGCCAGTCTACTCCTCGAGCCGCCGCTTTTTGCGAGATGTTCCTATCTATCTCTGAAGATGCCGAATGCGCCGAAGCTGCTCATAAGTTTTTGATGGACGATGCAACAACAGCCGTGGCAAAGCTTCGCCGAGGAGCTCCTTTGAGCTGGGCGCAAATTTTCAACGAACTGAGTTTCTATGCTCCCGGTATCAGTGAGAAGCTCACATCTGCCTCAGTGCAAGGCGATGGCGCATTGGCAGGCCCGCTCATTGAGCCCGAGAGCGAACTCATGCTTGAATGCTACCTGCGCCTTGTCACGCATATGTGCCGCTCAAGCTTAAGCGCCAGAACCTTCGTCTTGTCTCATCCCACGTTTAATCTGCATGAGATCGTGCTAAATCTTACCGTCTCTGGCGTCTCCAATCGTCTCAAGGCATGCACGTTCATGGCTATCGCGGCCAGTTTGACAGACAAGAGCATTGATGCCGGATATGCACTCTGGGACTACGTTGACTCATGGATGTACGATTCGCCTAGCCTAAGGAACTATCTGGGCACAAAAACACCGCAAAACCCAACAGTAGCAAAGGAAGGACGTTTCCAATCACTATTGGAAGGCTTCGAATTGCCGAATGCCTTCACGAGGCTCGTGCAGAGTATGATTGTGCCTAGCCCTGAGGAAAGCAGTCTGCATGATATGCTTCCATTCCCGGAACAGTTGGGTGCAACATATCGCATGCCTGGTATGGATCCCTACGTCGACTTCATAATTGGCAGCGTCTTCCAGGAAAGGCTCGCTGATCTTCCTGACATGAATCAAATATGGGAGTTGAGATGTACTTGCCTCGAGTTTGTCTCTACTTGCCTTTCTACCTTCAACGAAGATCTCGTTGTTTTTGCTAACAGTACAAACATACCTGTTGACTCCATTATCTCCACCTCTTCTCTAGCCGCTTATGTCCGATTCCATCCTTTTGCCCGTGTTATGGAATGGCTTTTCAACGACAAAGTCACGAACGCACTCTTCGCCGCTGCACACGAAGATGTTGACATCGTTAGTGCTGCTTCTCCGGGATCGCCTATGATTGTCGCGCTTTGTCGCAGCATCGAGGTGATTAACCAGGTCCTGAAGTTGCAGTCCATCTACTTTGACGTCGTACGACCCATCGTCAAGACGCAGTACGTTGGTAGAGACAAAGCCATCGCAAATCCCGCCCTCGCTTCGTTCGAAGACGTTGTTCTGAACCACGTCAATATCATCGTTGACCTCGGCCTATACTGCGGAACGGGCCACCAGGATCTGACGATGCTTTCTCTACAACTCCTCCAAAAATTGGCAACAGCTCGCAAGCTATCTATCGCGACCGGAGCATCTTATGGAGGTAGTCGTGTCCTCGCTGCATTGCAACAAGACTTCGATGTTGACCGTATTGCCGCCTCTTTCGTCTCCCCCCTTCAGCTTGATTCAAGAGAGCTCGAGATGGGACCAGAGGGACCTGGCCTTGGCATCAAGCAAGGCATCTTAGATCTGCTTAACGGCTCATTGGAGACAGCAGGCAGTCGACCAGCTCTGGCACATTGCCTGCTGGGCTTCCGCTGTACCGACAGAGCCATCAGCGTACCTCCGAACGGTCTGTTTGCTAACGGTGCCTCACTGTTCCATGCTGTGGTGAAGCTCTCAGCCGATACCATCAGTTTGCCGCAAGTCAACGAAGCTGCCTGGCTCTCTTCAATACGTCGCACGTCCTGCCAGATTATCTCGAAGCTTCTTCACTCTGCCTTGACAGAGCGCATTATTCTTGAAGAACTTAGAGAATCTGGCTACTCTGATGCTGTAGCCATTGTACAAACACCTATTGGTCCCGAAACTTTGTGGAGTAACCGACCTTGCGCCGACCCAGAATTCCTGATCTCGGACTCTGCTGCTGTCTTCAAGGACTTCCTTATCCAGCGAACTATGTTCTTTGAAGAAGCTTCTCTGGACATTAGAGCGACTATCCAGCGCAATGCCCCGACCCAGCGTCAAAAAGTTCTATCCTCCTTGTTGGGTGTGACTATTCTGTCTTCCGGCGAGCAAGTGCAGAACGCGTCAATCTTTGAGTTATTTGATTTCATCGATATGGACATCTCCCTACCTTTCGAGATGGCAGAGAAGATTCTTATCGCAGGTCTCGATTTCAGCTCGTGCAGGACTGACAAGTCTGATTATGGGGTGGTTTACGATCTTGCGCTCGCCAAAGAGCTGTTGCTCCTACGCGAAGCTGACCTGCGCAAGGCTGGTAAATTGATCGACCCTGTAGCACAACAGCAATGCGCTGCAGAGATCGATGCTGTCATGATGTGCTTGCAGTCAGAAAACAACTACGCTTCCATCATGTTGGCACAACGCTCAGCGCTCAATGTATGGGTCAAGCTTGTGTCAATGATGCTTGCTTTAGGCGACTTCCAAGCCGCTCCAAAGACCGCGCTGGCGCTGCAGGCTTTGCAGATTGTGTTACCTAAATTGGACAGGACGATCGTCGAGGACTCTCCCGTCACAATTCCGCTCGCAAAGCTCACATACACATTGATGCGAGTGCTAGACTCTTCTGCCACAGACAAAAACGTGGAAGTTAGCGCAGTACATGACAGGCTCACCGCGGCGTTCCGTACTGCTCTGCGCGGTATTGGAAGTGCTTCTGGCGGTACCGAATTACGCGAGACATGTTACCAGACCATTCGCCATTTCATCAGATCCATCTGTAAGACATCGTCACCACTGCAACGCCAGACAGCGAAGATTATTGAGCATGGCGGTGAGCGTTTGATGGACACAATCTGCGAAGATGTCATGTCTAGTGCTGGCAGCTGCAGAGTTTCTGCTTTGATGGTGCTCGAGTCTTGTCTGCAACTCTTCCAGATGATCAAGTCTCCCTACTTGACACGGGCTATGACCAAGTTGAACTTCACCTCGGTGCTTGTTGACGGTATCCGTGGTATTTCTGGCGAGTTCCAACAACAGCGTGAAGGACAGGATATTGCGACACTTCTCTCATATATCCACACCGCGCTCTCAGTTCTATTGCGCATGTCTCACACGAACGAGGGTGCCGCTGCTATCCTGGAAGCAGGTCTCTTCAGCGCCATCCGCGACTCACAACTTTTTGCAACCGACCCGGACATCGGTCTCGATGTCGACAATGTCGAAGCACTGGAGAACTTCTACCGCCTGTTGATCTCCATGCTGCGTATCTTGACCTCTTGCGTAGTCAGCAGAGGATCGCGCAATCAGCACGTTCTGGCTCAAGGAAGAGCCTTCCTGGCCGAGAACAGGCAGTGCATGCAAGGTGTCTTCAAGGCTGCGATGAGAGAAGGCCCACAAGTTCGTCCCAGCATCAAACAAGCTTTGGAGGAGTTAGTGGGTTGTTTCAGTGCACTGATTCATGCAACGGACTTTGTTGAGGTAAGCGTTTCAATCCACCCTAGTGCTCCAACACTTTTACTGACGCATGATGCAGAGTGATGAAGTACCATTGGCTCAAAGGTCTCTGGGCAACATGTTTACCTAGGAGAGTGTAAAGAGAGGAAATTACAACTGGATGCTTCTAGGGAGGAGCCTGTTTTCTTGACGATAAACCGGGTTGGTTATGTAGCATAGCGCATGGGAGGAAAACAAATGTATCAAATGCGAAATCACAACATGTTGAAATGAACCACACTACCTTGTCTTCTTGAAATCTTGCGACCATTGGAGTCGTCTTCAGAATGTTGCTTGCTTCGTCGCTACTGCCTTCGTATCTCTGTACTCACGTTAAAGAAAGGTCCTGCCAGACCATACGTAAAATTCCCGTGGTTGAACACCCCCCCTCCCAATCCCGATAGCCATTGCTCTACTCCTCGCTCTCCTCAGTAAATGCCTTGTAAGCCTCCGCATCCATCAAACCCTCAACCTCTTTGACATCCTTGACCTCAATCTTGGCAATCCAACCATCACCCTCGGGACTCTTGTTGATGGTACCAGGCTTCTCCTCCAAGACGGCATTGGCCTCCACAATCACACCTGCCACCGGTGTCATGATATCCGAAGCCGACTTCACAGACTCGACCGATCCGATGGTGTCGTTGGCGCTGACTTCGAGGTCTGTGGTGGGGAGTTCGACAAAGACCACATCGCCGAGGGCATTTGCTGCGTAGGTGGAGATGCCGATTGTGCCGGTCTTGTTGTCGGGGGAGAGTTCGATCCATTCGTGGTCTTGAGTGTATTTCTTTGCGAGTGCTAAAAGGCGGAAAGAAGTGGTTAGCGGCTGAGAACAAAATAAACTGGTTGCGAAGGTGTTACTCACCAGCCGATCTGGCGGAGAAGGGTCTAGAGATGGCAGCATTGGGGATGCGGCATGAGAATGCGGGTTTGCTGCTGACGGCCAGCGAGCGGCGGAAGACTGAGCGAGCGATGGATGCCATTGTGAGTGATTTCTCAAAGTATCAAGTGTTCAATTGGAAAGAGCAATGCGATCGAAAACAAGACCAGCAACGTAAAGCTCTCCAGATAGTGACGAAGTGGTTCGCCAAGCGACTCGGGGAAGCTGATGCGGGAAACGGGAAAGCGCGCCGAAAGAGACGAGATAAGATAAGATGGAAATTTGTTCCCGCCATTGTCGCATTCGTAGACAGCCCAGACGTCGTTGCGCATACCGACGAGCTTGCCGTTCAGTTTCGAGACAGCACATCTTTTCCACTCACCACACACACATCATGCTTTACGAACTCATTGGCGTGGTACTTACACTCTCTTTACTCACCATGTCTACATTGCGCATAGCTAACACAACCACAGGTGCGCCCAGGCAACCTAGCCGAAGTCCGCGAGTCCGTCTCCTCCTCCTCTCCCGCTCATCCCACCCTTCTAACACGCTTCTCAGAATCGCAAAAACCACCGGCAACATCGTCTTAAACGCCGGCGGCGTCGTCCGCGGCATCACAAACTGGGGCGTTTTCCACCTCCCCAAGCCAATGAGAAAACACAACGCCACACACAACACAGGCCACTACTTTGTGGTGCGCTTCGATTCATCGGCGAGAACCCAGCACGCCGTACGCAGAACACTGGGTCTGGATCCGAGAATGCTGAGGTATTCGGTCGTGAAGATGGGAGGCACGTTGGAGGAATTGAGGAGCGTGGTTGGTGAGGTGCAGTGGAATGTTGATCCTGATGCCAAGAGAGATTGAGTGGATGGGCGAAGAGAAGGAAGATGAGAGAAAGAGCATGAGAATGTGAATATATGGGAATAAGGGCGTTCATGGGTGCATTGGGTTGAGCTGGGGAGATGATCGGTATCATATATTCCCCGGCTGAAGAAGAGTTTCTCTTCTGGATATATGCCATGGCTAGAGATGACTGCCTGAGCATTCTGTACAAATACATACGATCGTACGCTGAGCTGTAAAAATAACATGGTCCTCAGAGCAATTCCCAATCCGATACAGTGCAGGAAGCGGGCTGCTTTATCCTCCTTCCAGCAACTGACAATCTCTTTGCTATGTCACATGAAACGGCCGCATTAAGTGAGAAGTGAACATGGTTCGATTAAAAATAATGTCATGGTCTCGTCATATTACTACAAAAGGGTATAGGAAGGCATGCAAATGTGCATATCCCCGAAGAACTCCTCTGCCTACCCCTTAAGGAGAACTATCCCAGCGACCCTGCTTAGCATTTCTGGCAGTATCAATCTCCTTTTTGAAGTCGGAGTACAATGCCTTGATCTTGCCCTCCTCCTCCATAAGATCCACGATCTTGTTGGCATGCTTTCTTCGCTTGCGCACACTCCACTTATCGCGCTTAACGATAAGCTTGGGCGTGTTCCAGCCAGCAGACTCAAGGTACTCAACGACCCATTCATAGAGGTGGTAGCGCCAATGTTGCAAAGAATGAGCTGTCTCTGCATTGCTCATGCAGAATTTGCCGAGGTAAAAGACAGTTTCCTCGGGGAGAATTTGACGGCCTTGAGAGTCGTAGTTGACTGCTGCGTTTTCGTCCACGCTGCTCTCGTCAGAGTCGGAGTCTTCATCATCGTCCTCGTTGGCCTCTTTGCGCGGTGCGACAGGCTCCAAAGAGTTCTTGTCGTATGGCTTGCCCTCAAACTTGAGCTCGTATGTGGCTGGATGCCCTGATCTGTTGCAGGCATCGCACTTGTCCCGTCCGAAATGGTCTGAGGATTTACGATCGAGGCGGGCAGAGAGGAGATCGGGTCTTGCTTGGAGTGCCAGTGTGAATTGTGCGGTCCAGGCTGCTGACTGGAACTTGGAACCTGCCAGTCCCTTAACCTCATCGTCGAGCTTTTTGAACGTAAGATCGTAGATCTCGTCGTCCATTTGGAAAGCAGGATTGATCTTTTTCTGGACCATCCAGTCAATGGCAAAACGGAACAAATCCTTGGCCTTCATCGAGGCATAACGAGTGAAGGCAATCGGGGCATCATTCGTAGGGACACCAAGAGGGCCGTCGTCGTCTTCAATGACAAATCCTTCGTCCTCCTCGTCCTCAGCGAACATTTGCTTACGGGTAGTCCTGTGTGTCGATGGTCCTGGTAGGTCGTAATCTTCATCTTCATCTTCTGCGGAGCTCTGATCGTAGTCTGCTTCGTCGTCTGGTTGCTCTTCTTCCTCTTCCTCATCATCTTGCTCATCCTCAACGAGACTGCTCATGGGTGCGCCTCTTCTGGCTTTGAGACGCTCCAGCGCAAGCTGACGAGCACTCTTTTGTGATGACTTGTTCCTCTTGGACAGTCGGACTTCACCGTCACTACCGCTTGATGCCAGGTCCACGAGGTCATCCTCCAGCTCTTGTTTCTCTTCTTCGGTAATAGTGCTCATGGGTACTGGGTCCTTACCTCGACGTAGTCTCTTGCGAGATCTCGAAGATGGTGGTTCATCCGAGAGTTCTTCGGGGTCGGATCCAGATGCTGGTGAAAGGGCGCGCTTCTTGGTCGATAGTGAACGCTTTCGAGAACCAGTAATGACAACGTCACTGTCGTCGTCTTCATCTTCGGGAATGAGTGACAGCGGTGAGGAGCTATGAGCTTGACGCTTTCGTTTGCGATTGATTGCTGGTGTGGCCGGTAGATCATCTTCGCTGTCGTCATCATCGCTGGGGATGACGGGCGCTGATTCCTGTACGATCTCAACCTCCATGTCTGGCGATGGAGACTTCTGTTTCTTCTCCTGGCGCTTGCTCTTCTTTTTGTGGCTCTTGACTGGTAGTGTCATAGCTTGCTCGTCGGATTCGTCGCTTGAACCAGCATCCAGTTGTTGCTGAGTACCGAAGAAACCGGCTCTGACAGGGCGCGAATGGTTGATAGCTCGAGGACTAGATGGCGTGAGATCGAGCTTTTGCTGCTTCTTCAGGTTTTTGCGGCTAGATAACCTGGGTGTTGGACGGACGTCCTCGTCGTCCTCACTGACGGCTGATGCACCGAAAGATGTGGTGGGTCCCGTCGGGTCTGGTGTAGGAGGCAGGCTTTTTTTGGGTATTCCAGAGGCAGGCGCAGAGATCAGCGACGAGGTGCCCGGCGCATCACGGACCTTGCGACTCTTTGCTGGACTAGCTCCTTCGAATCGAACTGTCGCAGCACGGTCACGCACAGAGCTGCTGATGTCAGAAGGTGCAGGCGATGAGGTCGGCAGAGGGTCGAAGGTCAGCCTTGTCTGTCTCTTAGACGAACGAGGCATGGTGGCGGTGATGCAGGATGACTTCAATAGCAAAGAAAGGTAGTGGTCCAGTGCCTAGCGATCGATAAAGATGAATTGTAAGTATGCGCTCGACTTGTGTTCAACTATCAGCGACCCATGCAGTCGTAATGCTGCTTGTCGTGCAACACTCCAGTGTGAGAGTTTGTTCTTCGAAACCTCTCGGGAAGACGCGACTCGCAGAAGTCGCGACTCCGCGCAGTCAGCTGAATCGGGAAAATTGATTGATTTGTGCACGTCATCGGATTCATGACCAATAGGCGTAAGAATGAGAGGATCATCGACAGCCACATTTCTTTTTCGAAAGGAGACGAAGTATTAAGGTGAGTAGATTGCGAGCTCTTGATCATGTCGTGAACGCTTCTTACATATGATCAAGTTATTCGCGCGCCGGAGGAAGGATACACTTAAAACCGAGCATCTATTCAGGAGAGCGAGCCATTCGAGCATATTTACTAGAGGAAGGAACAGACACCGTGAGAAGATTACCAATATGGGAGGACCTCAGGAAGCCATAACAGAGGACGAGATTGTTGGAATGGAAGTTCCGAATACAAAGACGAACTCTAGGAATGCCTGTAAGTAATCCACTAACCATATCCGGGGACTCATTCTCATTGTTGACAGTCACAGAATTAATGTCGAAGAAACCTATCAATTCTCAAAAGTCTCCTGGCAAACATCATTCGAATCTTAAATCCAAGATGGTCTTCAAGGACAGAGATGGCCTGGGCGCATATACAGCCGACCCCTTCGCACACGAACGTGTAATCTTCAACAACGATACCTCAGTTATCATTCAGGACATGTTTCCGAAGTCGTCTGTCCATCTTCTGGTTTTACCAAAGTCAGAACGTAACCTCCTACATCCTTTTGTCGCATTTGAAGACCCTGAGCTTCTAGCGGATATCAAAGTAGAAGTGGAGAGGGCTAAGAAGATGGTGGCAAACGAACTGCGACGAAAATATGGAAAGCTTTCCAAATCAGAACAACCACGGATACAGGCCAGAGACGCGGACGAGCCGCCAGATGTGCTTCCTCCAGGTCGTGATTGGATGAAGGAGATCATCACGGGTATCCACGCAGTACCCTCCATGAACCACCTCCACGTTCATGTCATGTCGCGAGAGATGTACAGCGACCACCTCAAACGCAGCGCCCATTACAACAGCTTCCACACGCCCTTTTTGGTTCCATTAGAAAAATTCCCGTTGGCAAAAGATGATCCCATACGACTGGTTGGCCATGGTCCCTGGCATACTGTTGACCTTGTCTGTTGGCGTTGCAAACGAAACTTCGGAAACAAGATGGCCAAGTTCAAGGTACATTTGGCGGAGGAGCACGAAGAGTGGAAAAGAGAGTAGAAGGTTGATCACAGTTGGAAGGCGATTAGTTCTTGGCATAGCGAGCCATTGTTTCTGGAGACGATGCAGTTCCTCCTTGGTTTATGGATCGATATCCTAGCATTGCTACCATGAGTGTAGGAAGCATCCCTCCCAAAGCGTTCATGCTGCAGCCAAAGTGATCGACACAAGAACTAGCTATGCACTTAAAACGGCAGAGCATGCCATGAATGTTGAGTCTTTCTGGTTCGACGAATCTCATGTCAAGGTCCTTGGTTGCAGTACACCGCCAAATGCAGGTCCCCGAACATGCATCTGTCATTTGTGATCGATCGACATTTGCTGCAAGCAATAGTGTGAAAAGCCAGCATCGTTTGTAGCATTGTGGGACGTAGAGGGCTGTTGTCGAGGCGATACTAATACTGTTACAATTCTGTGACTGCTTGAAATTCATGATTCGAACAGTAGTAGAAATTCACTCGATAAGCCGCTTCTCAAATCGTCAACACGCGGCTTTTCACATTCACCTTCACACTTGCACCTTCCTCGAAAATTCTTCCATCCTTCCCAGCTTTACGCTTGCCTCTCAGGACCGTCTCGCACCCCGATTCACAACAAATGAATCCATCCCAATTTCCATTCAAGAACTCCCCGTCGACTACGATGGCATCATCTGCGCCGTCACCTGTACCATTTGGCATGTCCGAGCCGCTTGACAGTGGTTCGATCACAGAATTGCTCGCGAAGTACGAGGCGTTCAAGATTCTCGACAATCAAAAGAAAGACTTCTTCGATGTGAGTGACCAGACTTGGTGGTTCACAAAACCTGGAACTAAGAGTTGTAGCATGCCTTGAACCGGCTAAAATACTTGTCAGAGCGTTTGGTCCAGGAGCGCAGCAATTTCGAGCTGGAGCGCACTTGGCTGAAGCAACAGCTCGCCAGTGCCGGACAGACCGGCGACCATGATCACTCATCCTTAGAGCAGAATCCATACGTCTTGGTACTGATCGACGGTAATGAACTCATATTCCGTAACGCTTTCCTAGGCCAGGGCGATCAAGGCGGTCGCCGCGCAGCGCAAGCTCTTTTCCAGGCTACCAATGAATTCGCCTTCTCAACCATCCACGCTCTTCCAGACAATACCAAGATAGTCCTTAAAATCTACGTCGACTTGGAAGATCTCTGCAGTATCGGCCTTCGCACTGGTTTGGTCAGCAATGGCAACCAGATCAAGACTTTCGTCCGCGGATTTTGCCAGGATAAAAATCTGTTCGATGTGATCGATGTCGGCATGCAGGGTCGCGCTGTGGTGTTTGACAAGATGGAAGGTTCGAGACTTGTTGCTGCTGTATGCTTAGAAGCGCACTAATAAACATACAGAGAACCTGGCCATGTACATGTTCGACAAGCAGTGCAAGCACATAGTCTTCGGCTGCGAGGACGGCGAGATATACGCACCTATACTCAAACGCTTCACCGAGAAGATCGAGACGACGCAACGCGTCACATTGCTCCATGGCACCGAACCCGACCGTCACCTTGCGGCACTGCACATTGACAAGACCCAGATGAATGACATCTTTCGTAACACGAAAATGGATATTCACAAATTGGTTGACCACGTTGCAGAACTGGATTCTGTCCCAGCACTCCTTATGGAATCCGTGACCCCACCACTATCGTCTCCTGCAACATCGCGTTCTGGCTCGCGCACAGCTGTCGGAACAGCACGCACCGCTCTTCCTAGCATCGCACACAGCCGTCAAGACTCAGCAAGCTCAATCAGCTCTGCCATCTCAGGAGTCCAGGTCAAGCCAAAGGAAAATCCATGGATCTTGGCGGCGAAGAAAGGAGCAGCAGTGAAGACGCCCCCAAAGGATATACCCAAGGAGAAAGAGCAATGGCCGACGGATTATGTGCGCCGCAACAAGAAGGGTCAACGGATTGACCCGCCCACACCGGAGTTCAAGAAAGATGAGGTCAATCGACTGAAGAAGCTCAAGCTCTGCAACGCACACCATCTTCGTCACGACTGTCCGTATCCGGAGGGCAAATGCGAGCATGATCATGTATACAAGTGCAATCCGAAGGAGCTGGAGACGTTGAAACTCGTTGCACGCATGTCAGCTTGCATCCACGGAGCCGAGTGTTCTGATCCTAAGTGCATCTATGGACATCGTTGCCCATTCCCGGAGGCCAGAGAGGGCAGTATGCGCGGAAAGGCATGTATCAATGGGGAAAATTGCAGGTTTCCCGCAGAGATGCACAACATGGACATCGTTCCGGTTCGTCGTCTGAAGATCACTTGAGGGCTGATTGTGTTTTCCGGTATAGCAGCGGTAGATTGAGGTTTGACGGAAAGCTGTATCGATGCGAGACAGCTCAAGTAGCACACAATGGAAGCTATTTGATTGCCTGATTCCTGAATTAGTGTTTGTCGTTCGTGTTTGTCACTTGTTCTCGAAGCTCGAGGGCTCTTGAAGTGGAGATGCAAGTGAAGCTCGGACCACCAATCAGCTACAGGCCACCTCGCCCTTCTTGACCTCGTCTCCCCGCAGCTCTCTTGTTCTCTCACAAGAAACTGTATACCACACTCATCCAAAATGGTATCCATGAAGCTCAGCGCGTTTGCGCTCTTTGCCTTGAAAGCTCTCTCTGTCGTCGCTCAGGTTTGTCACGCGTCAATGCCCGCCAATTGAGAATATCCAACTGATGACGTTTACAGGCTCCCGAGGTCGAGCAGGAAATTGACGACCCTACCCTGCAGCAATCTCCCAGATTGAACGTCGAGGTCTCTGTTTCTTTCCCCGACTCTGAGATCTTCGGTGTCAAGCTCGTCAATGGCCACGCGACCAACGCCGTCTTGTCAATTGCCAACCATGAGACAACCCCTGTCCACCTTCGCTACATTGGCGGCTCTCTCTTGACTCCCTCTGGTGTCCCTGGAGCTCCCGACCCGCCCGTCGCCCTTCGCAACTTGACTGTCAACAAGTACGACCTCCTGATTCCCGCTGGCGAGAAGGAGACTGCCACCTACAGCTTCGCTACCGAGATGCACCCCCAGGACTTGACCCTCAACCTGGCCGCTGTTGTCCAGGACGAGCACGGCATGATCCACACCTTCCAGGCCTACAACGGCACTGTCTCCGTCGTCGAGGCTCCCATGAGCTTCTTCGACCCCCAGATGTAAGCCGCTTGGTGTACTAGAATTATTGACACAAACTCATATGATTCGCAGCATCTTCCTCTACCTCGTCCTCACCGGTGTCTTTGCTGGAACCGTCTACTTCATCTACAACACTTGGATCACCACTTTCTTCCCCCAGAAGAAGGGCCGCGGAAAGGGTGGTGAGCGTGCCAAGCGCTCCTCCGGTGGCACCAAGAAGGTCGACCCTGCCGACCAAGTCAGCGTTGTTGGTGCCGACGGTCCTGCTGTCACCAGCGGTGCTAAGGCCTACGACGAGTCCTGGATTCCCGCCCACCACTTGTCTCGTCCTCAGGCCAAGCGCGTCGCATCTGGTGCTAAGCCCAGATCGAGAAGCAGACCCGCCGCATAGAGTGCGTGTAGACAGAATTTGAGGAGCTGGGTATCTGGAATGATACTCGGACTCGAACGGAGGTGTATATTGCATACGAAGGTTGTATTTTATGACCAAAAGCATTTGGCGGATTTCAGGCTATTGCGATTGATTACTGCGATTCGTTTGCATACGGAAAGCGAACGAGAATACAGATTAGCCCTCACCTTTCATCTCGTTGACTACCTAGTGAATGTCTCGTTTAATAAGATGGGCTTGTCTCATTGCTGCCAAGTGAAAGTTGCGGCCCCAGATTTTATCTCCGCGCTCGCCGGAATAAATATATTGGACGCGGAATTCAATCAACCTTTGTTGAACAAGAAAATGGTCAACAAACCTCACGCTCCCAGGAGCAGTAATAAGTCCGGCAAGAAGACTGCCTCGACCGCCGCGACCGCGAACGGCGAAGACACCAGCTACATCGTATTCTCCAACGGCAAAGACTCGAAGAAGACCAAGGCCACCCCTCCGGCCGCAAGCAGTTCTGCAGCCCCTGCTAAGGGCAAGGGCAAGAATGCTGCTCCCGAGCTGGATGTCGCCGGCGATCCCGTCAAGAAACCCGATACACGAACCCTGATCGGCGGTCAATCATGGACAGGAAAACTCCCCGTCAACATGCTCTCCGAGCACTGTCAGAAGCAGAAATGGGAAAAGCCGGAGTACACTATGCACCGCTCGTCAGATCCACCAGGCCAGATCTCGTCTGTCATTCTACGCTGGAAGAACCCCAAGACTCAGGAGATGGTTTCACTACCACCCATGTCGCTTCCTCCAGCGAAGAGGGCGTTGGGCGTACAAGAGTCTGCCGTGGAGGCTAGACATTTCGCTGCTACATATGCGCTGTACCGCGTCGCCAACGCGAAAAACTTGCACATGATGATGCCGCCAAACTACCGCGACTTGTGGAAGGGCGAATTTGCAGATATGAGAAAGGAGGCAACAAAAGAAGGCATGGGCTGGTTATATGCTGCCGATCCTTTCCAAGCACGAAAAGAATGGGACGATGAAAGAGCCGCGAAAGACAGGAAGAGACAGGAAATCGAAAAGCAGAGGGAGGCGGAGAAGAAGGATAACAGCACCCCTGGAGTCAACAAGAATCCCGGAAAGGGCTGGACACGAGCACCGAAGGTTGAGATGGGCAAGAAGATGCGTAGGGATGTTGAAGCTTTGGTCAGACAGGCTGCTCTCTGGAATCCGCACGGCGTCACTCTGTCCAACGGCGAGAAGAAGCACATTGTTCAGGACTTGACGAAACTAGGCTTCCGTCCTTCTCACATCGAGGAAGCTGTGGAAATCTGCAAGGATCGCGAAGAGACTATCGAATGGCTTTTGATTCATGTTCCGGAAGACGACTTGCCCAAATGGAGTTTGCCAGAAAATTACTCTGCTGGTGTCTCCATGGCCAGTAGCGATCTTGCTCGTGAAGGCAAGCTAAAACGTCTTGCGATTACTGGTTACGCTATGGAGCTTTGCGAAGAAGCACTGGATGCATCTTCAGGAGACGAAGCTGGAGCAGCAGAAAGACTACAGCATAGACTTCTTGGAAGCCTGGATTCATCATCCCTATCGTCAACAACAGAGAGTTTGAACATCTCAGACGACGCCGATGTATGGGATGAAGAGCAAGTCATTCTGGCTTCCATATACAGCGACCGATATAAGGCAACCAAGAGCTCTTGTCAAATAGTCCTGGAGGTGGCCGAGAAGCCCAAAGAGCGCATCGTTCTTCATGCACGAAAGCCCGCATCTGGATACCCTAATGTCGTTCCTGTCCTCTCCATCGAAGCCGCACTACCTGCATACATCCGCTTGAGCATCTTGAAGCAAGCTTTGCTTCAAGCACAATCCGACTTTCTAGGCGAGCAAATGCTGTTCAATCTCATTGACTGGCTAGAACATGAGATTCCGAATATCATTGCTAATCCTGGTAGACTCAGTAGCATTGCTTCGGTTTCCTCTACTTCAGCTGAGCCCGACTCGGAAACCTCAGGTCGCAGACGTCAACGTCCTAGACGTATGCCTCGACCCATCAATTGGCAGCCATCATCGCAGCAAAGCCAAAGGATTCTTGCGGACTGGCAAGCCAGACAAAAGACTGCCGCGCAAGTGCGCATGATGGCAGCAAGACAATCATTACCTGCTTGGAAACTACGAAACGCCATTGTCGAAGCTGTTACATCTTCTCAGGTCACCATTATCTCTGGTGAAACTGGTTCAGGAAAGTCTACTCAGTCTGTTCAATTCGTCCTTGATGACATGATTAGGCAAGGGCTTGGAGAGGCTGCAAACATTATCTGTACACAACCTCGCAGAATTTCTGCCTTGGGTCTGGCAGATCGTGTTGCGGACGAGCGATGTGTGAAGGTCGGCGAAGAAGTTGGTTACTCGATCAGAGGAGAATCAAAACAAAAGCCCGGTACTACAAAAATCACATTTGTCACTACTGGTGTGCTCTTGAGAAGACTACAGACATCTGGTGGGAAACCGCAAGATGTTGTTGATGCTCTGGCTGATGTCAGTCATGTGGTTATCGATGAAGTCCACGAGCGTAGTCTGGATACCGATTTTCTCATGGTGCTGTTGAGAGATGTTTTGCAGGTCCGTAAAGACCTCAAACTGATTCTTATGTCTGCCACTCTCGATGCGCAAGTCTTCAAGAGCTACTTCGCCGGCAAGATGACGGTAAGCACAGTGGAGATTGAAGGTCGCACGCATCCAGTTCAAGACGTCTACCTAGACGATATTCTCCGCATGACTGGCTTTGCGGGTGGCATTACCGAGGAAGGTGACGAGGACGGCGGTAAGGAGCCTAGCATGGGTGCAGCCCTTCGCAGCGTCGGCATGAAGATCAATTACGATCTGATCTCCGATACCGTCCAGACCATCGACGAGCAACTAGGCTCAGAAGATGGCGGTATCTTAATCTTCCTTCCTGGTGTGGCCGAGATTGATCGCACTCTCAAGACCCTTCAACATCTACATCACATCCACGCTCTACCTCTCCACGCCTCGCTACAACCGGCCGAACAGAAACGAGTCTTCCCTCCAGCACCTGCCGGCAAACGCAAAGTCATCTGCGCAACCAACGTTGCGGAAACTTCCATCACAATCGAAGACATTGTCGCCGTCATCGACAGCGGTCGCGTCAAGGAGACCAGTTTCGACGCCGCGAATGGCATGACCAAACTCGAAGAAGTATGGGCATCCAGAGCAGCATGTAAACAACGTCGTGGTCGTGCCGGTCGTGTTCGCGCAGGTACTTGCTACAAACTGTACACCAAGCAAGCTGAAACCAACAAGATGGCTGACCGACCCGATCCTGAGATTTTGCGTGTGCCGTTGGAGCAGTTGTGTTTGAGTGTCAAGGCGATGGGTGTGTTGGATGTGCCTTCCTTCCTTGCTCGCGCTATCACCCCACCTTCCACTTTGGCTGTCAGTGGTGCTTTGACAACGCTACATCGCATGGGTGCTTTGGATGGTGCAGAGCTTACGGCATTGGGTCGTCATCTGTCTTCCATTCCCGCTGACTTGCGATGCGGCAAACTACTTGTCTACGGTGCTGTTTTCGGCTGCCTCGACGCTTGCCTGACCATCGCATCGATTCTTACGGCACGCTCACCTTTCGTCTCCCCACCTGCTCGCCGCGACGAGGCCAAGACAGCACGTCTTGCTTTCGCACCAGGCGGTCAAGGAGACTTGCTGTGCGACCTCCGCGCTTTCGAACTCTGGACCGCCAAACGCGCCGAAGGCATGCCATCCTCTTCCCTCCGCCAATGGTGCGATGCCAATTTCCTCTCCACCCAAACCCTCTTCGACATCCAGACCAACAGACGGCAATACATCTCCTCGTTGCAAGAGATCGGCTTCCTGGGCTCATCGCACGCATCTGCAGCGCAAGAGTACAACGCAAGAAACACCAACACCGCACTCGTCCGCGCCCTCGTCGCCGCAGCATTCTCCCCTCAAGTCGCAAGGATCGAATTCCCGGATACCAAATACGCGGCCTCTGTCTCTGGCGCCGTAGCCCTGGACCCAGAAGCGCGAACTATCAAGTACTTCCGCGAGCCAAACGCCACCGCCGCTCCCACTTTACCAACTTCTGCACAAAAAGGTGCACAGCAGCAACCAGAACAGGGGAGCTCAAGGTTGTTCATCCACCCAAGCAGCACGATGTTTTCCTCTGCACCGGGAACTTCCTTCCCCCCATCCACAGCATTCCTATCTTATTTCTCCCTGCTATCGACTTCCAAGACGTTTATCCGCGACTTGACGCCGTTCAACGCATATACCTTACTCCTCTTCTCCGGCGACATAAGTCTAGACACCCAAAACAGGGGCTTAGTAGTCGATGGCTGGATCCGCCTCAAGGGATGGGCGAGAATCGGAGTCTTGGTGGGAAGATTGAGAGGAATGCTCGATCAAGTGCTGGAAGGCCTTGTAGAAAGACCTGGAGAAAAACTACAGGTTAGGGAGAAGGGATTGGTGGATTTGGTTGCGAGGTTGGTGGAACTGGATGGATTGGACAGGTAGATTACAGTATTGTCACAGTATCAATTGCAAGCAGAGGTGAAATAATTGCGAACATCTTCCCATTCTCTCGATCCTTTTGATACTCTTTGTTTATTCTTGCCAGATCGATTGATCTTTTGTCGGCCCTTTTGAAGTATCGGCCACTGTCGATCGCGATCATGTGGTGCATGTTGGATGCATGTGACTGAGATAAAGGCGCAAGGATCACACTGTTGATGGGGAAAAAATTCAATGTGAGAGCAGGTTACACGACTGGATGTCAATGATTTTCGCAATGTCCCTTTCTCTGCGGAGGAAAACAAGAAAACAAATACTTGATGTTGATCGTCTAGCCGCGCGAACGGGGAAGTCGCGCGCAGACAGAAACCAACACAACAACCTATATAGTTGTCTAATCAAGCTAAAACTAAAACATGTTGTACAACAAGCGAAGAAGAATCTAGCCATATAAATTTTGTATCGATAGGACATGTTTTGGTATAGTTACATACGGAGCGTGCTAATTACCTTACCTAGTATTCTATTGGTACAAGGTCTTGTAAAGACTTTCTAAATAGACAATATTACTTCTTATAGGGCCAAATAAGTGTCCAGTAGGAATGAATGAAATTGATGCACGAAATATACGGAACATGGAAGACGGAAACAATTTTCATTCTATTACTCTTTCAGGTACATCAACAGTCTCATCTTTCTCAGGCGATTCTATTCCTGATTCTCGATGCTGTAGTAGCTTCTGAACCTCGCATTAGTCTCCACCCTACAATCCTTGATCGCCCAGAAACAAGCGATCAACAACGTGGGGAACTTGATAGTGAAGTACTGCAGATATCCATGCGGCAAAGGCCCAACCCTCTTTTTGACGTCCATCGACATGTCCTCGTAATGGTTTTTCTTGTTGCGTAAGGCACGGAGAAGATCCAACATTTTGGCGCCGTTGTACTTGCGTTGCTTGCCGAGTGTGTCGAGGAACATTCTGTCGAGCTTGCGTTGCCAATCTTTATCTTTGCCGCCGATGACCATGTCGGCGTAGGACTCGAGATAGTTGAGATGAGGCGATGGTGGGTCGCGCTGTTCGTGTTCGAAGTGGTCGGAAACATCGCAGAGGAAGTCGAGGCGTTTCTTGGGTGACCAGAAGAACGGATGGCAGAGAACCTGCTGGGCGGATGGACGATCTTCAGGATTGTGTGCCAGCATTGCTGTGATCAATTGGCGGGGTTCTTCGCTGTCAGAGCCCAGGTCAAGCTTGTGCATGTTCTGCAGGTTGTTCTTCTTGATGTTGAGTTCACGCATTTGCATCCAACCTTCCTTGTCGTCGTAGGGGTGATCACCTCCAGTCAAGACCCAGAAGAACAGACAACCGAGGGAGAAGATATCAGCTGCTCGTTTGACACCACCGATGGCTCCACCAGAAGAGCTTTCGCTAGTGCCAGGATGCGAAATGTTGCTGTGGCCGTTGTTCGAGGCCGTGTCCTTGGGCTGAGAGATGAGCTCCGGCGCCTTCCATCCACACGTTCCAGCGTTGCTCGTAGGATCGATCAAGGTGCTCACATTCTCCGGAAGGGTCTTACACAAGCCAAAGTCTGAGATGACGAGACGAAGCTCGTTGGGCTTGTTTGGCTTAGGGAAGGCGATGAGGATATTCTGAGGCTTAATGTCTCGATGAATGATACGAAGATCGTGAAGGTGGTAGAGACCTTTGGCGAGCTGATAGAGTGTGCCTCTAGCATCACGCTGAACAGCTTGAGCCAGTGATTGGAGCTGTTGATAACGGGCTTCGTCACGAGTATCGGGAAGATTGAACAGATCCCACAAACTCGCCTGACAAAGCTCAACGGCAATGTAGAGGAAGTGCTGATCTTTTTGTTGACAAAAGTAACGAATGACGTTCTTGTCATGGTCGCTTTGTTGGAGGAATCCTACTTCCTGAGAAGCAAGCTCGTAGTACTGAGAGAGCATGCGTTTGACTGCCACATCACGGCCTTCAAATTTGCCTTCGAACACACAAGTTCCAGCACTTCCATGGCCGATGATCTTGTCCGTATCAATGGTGAGGTTGTTGATTTGAATCTTGCCGGACACGTTGGGACTCTCAGATGCATCTACACTGATGACGTCCATGCCATCAATCTTCGACAAAGGTTTTGCAAGCGGCGTGACAAGAGCGCCGTTGCTCTCTTTGTCGCTGTTGCTTTGGCTGTTTTCGCGGCGGCGTTGTTGTGCTTCAAGTTGCTCTTGTCTCTTCTCTTTTGCCTTTCTACCACCTCTGACACCACGAGTGGCCTTCTTCTTGGGCTTGACAGGTGTTTGCTCTTCGGCGGGCTTTTCGGCTTCTGCTGGACTTGGAGTCGAGGCACGAGTGGGCGAGTCGACCTTGACCTCGATTGGTTCTTCAGTAGCCGATTGCTTTTCCGGCACTTCCTCTTCATCTCCTTGTGGGAAGATGGTCTCTTCTGCGGGCTCAGGGAAACGGACTTTACGGTCGATGGCTTCGACTTGAGGAGCACTGTCGTCCTTGGAAGGAATGGCCTGGCTAAGATTAGATGTCACAGGGATTGGCGCCTCCTTCAGCTTAACAGGCTCCGGGGTTTGGCGTTGTATGACCTTCTGCACGTCTACCCATCGAGACACGATGGCGAATAGTCCAATCAGCGCGAGCAGGCCAATCAAGCCTGATGACGTGATACCGGCCCAAGGGTTAGAGGAACCAGGCAACATGACCTGAGCGTGGTCGGTGTTATATGCATTCGGGGATCCAATGACTGATTGATCAGGCCCACCGATAGTGAGGATCTCGCTTTGGTCCATGCTCATAGGGTGGAGAGGGTGTATGCCAACAAGGTTCGCTCTCTGCTTAGCAGGGTTGAAAGTGCCGACTGGAAGGGCGTATCCTTGGGTATAGCACACAGCTTTGGAAGCACCATCGGTGACGGTAGGGTATCTGAGCTCCGACATGGCATACCAACTACCAGATTCTGTACAGTTGACGAAGATCTTGTCTTGCTCGATTGTGTCATCGCCAGCAGGACCAATAGGTTGAGGAAGGATGACCAAAGAAGCGTCCAGTATGTCTTCATCGAGCGGCCGGACAACATCGTAAACGCGAGCGACTGGCGACGAGAACTTTTGCTTGTACAAGATCGAGTTTCCGAAGCGGCTTGTTTCTCTGTAGTCCACAGCGACAACGCTACCGTCGTGTTGGGTGTAGATATACTTGCTGTCCATGGTTGACGCGTATTGGTTGTGCAGGTCTTTGTCGCGGTTGTTGGGTCCCCATTCGAAGTAGCGGATGGTGCAGATGGGGTCACCGCTCAGCTTGTCTGCTATGGAGACGGTGTATTCGGTTCTACCCAAGGTAAGGGTTCCGATCGTCTCGCATTCGTTGTCTTCAAGCGAACCAAGGCCATTGACTCGGCGACAGTTCTGGTCGTTGCTGAAGGTTGACGCGCTCGAGCTGAATGTCTTGAGGATTCTTCCGTTGGACGCATCGACAGTGTAAAGGGTGTTCTTCTTGTCGGCGGTGTATACCACAGGTGGGTCTTCTCCGGCGTAGGGCGACAGCTCTTCTACAAGTTGCTTGACCGACAAGCCGAGTTTCTGCATGCCGGTTTGGGGCTCGGAAGAGTAGACATAGAGGCTTCCATCTTGGGAGGGTTCGACAATCCAGATGAGGCTGGTTTCGGGCTGAGACTCAGGATCCGAGTCGTTGTGGTGATAGACGGTCTCGATCATGGGTCTATCGGCCTCTATCTCCCATCGTGGAGCGCCGGTTCTACGGTCTCTTGCGTGTAGTTTGCCATCAACGGTCGCCAGGAGAATAATATCCTCGACTTGCCAATCCTGCAAAGACCGCGCCGGGTGTCGCGAAGAGAGACCACCGGACGTGGCCGATGATCTTGCAGGAGGTGCTCGAACGGCCGGGATAGACTCGGCTGGAGCAAAAGTCGCAAGGGCGCGCTCGATTGAAGGGTCGATTGCGGTGTCTTTAAGGTGTTTGTGGGTGGATCTCAGTTCTGGCGGGGAACGCGCGTTGCTGAGAGAAAGGCGTCTACGGATGTTGGCATTGTTGCCGACGGACTGCTGCTGCTGAGCAGTGGCTATGAGTGGTAGCCATACGAAGATGCAAAAGAGGGCATTGCCGAGAGTCAGGGCTGTTGCTGGGGGCCTTCGACGGGCCATGCTGTTTCATGGATCAAAATCCAGCTTTGTCGAGCATAAGCTGGAGGAGCGGGTAGGATGTGACTTCAGTGTCTCGCAGCGCCCATGAGAGATGCCAGAGAAAAGAGGAGGTTGATGGATGGCGGACTGATGGACGTGGTGGTGAATTTGATCAGGGGCATGCACGTCGTGTGCGTGGATGTGGGCTGGGTTGCTTTTTGTGGAGCACGACGACTTCGCGCGTCCCGAGTAGCGACCGTTGGGTTGGAAGTGCACGAGTGGTGGGGTGAGATCGAGAGTGACGATGGAGGCTGGAACTTGCAAAGCAAAAGTCGTCCGTCTGCTTCGCGGCGAAGAAAGAAATACTGGATGATGACTGTGTGTGGACAGAAGCGAGGTCAGATCAAGTTACGCCTGCTTATTGAGGGTCGTCAGCGCAGCCTGCTGCTCGCAAGCCGCCCAGCTCTATTCGAGACGCTTCGACTGTAAATCCCTTGCCGACGCCCAAAGCCCTTGCCGAGTCTCGTATGTGCTCAAGACTTCAGGAAGGATCACCCAACACTTTCTCGCCTCCAGCTATCGTTTTCGTGAGCTTGAAGCACTCGTCTTGAGCAAGTCCAACACTGCCTGCCTCTTTTGATTGCCAACTGCGGTCTAGATTGTGCTTCCTCGCTTTCCGGGGACGATCCAATTATTTTTTCGTGCATTCTCGTGGTCCCCGCTTTCTCAAAGACGAGACCCTTGCGGATCGGATTCGGGTCGCGCGGAGAGTTTTGCCGGTCCATCTTATCTTATCCATCAGTTCATCATTAAACCCCGCTCTCTGCTAACCAACTACTCACCTCTTACTAATCTTGGTTCATCCATATTCAGATACTATCAAGAATGGCTGTTCCAGGACGTGAAGTCGAGTGAGTCATGCTCAGCAGTATGTTCGTGTCTGCGTTTAATCACGACTCCACAGTCTGCCCACGCTTGCCCGCCACCTCGTTGAACACGGGCCAGTCAAGACGCTTCGTACAGAACGACGCGTGAGAATCCTCATCAACGGCGCTTGCGTAGCGGACACTCTCGGTACAACAGGCGCGTTGTTCGTGTGGGAGCACGAATACTACCCACAGCTCTACTCTCCTCGAAGCGCTTTGGTCAAAAATGTGCAAGGCTACGACATCGTCTATGAGGATCATCAAGACGTCAAGGGTGATCATAATCAGATCATTGCGAACACACTCAAAGTCAAGGTGACACGTAAAGCTGACAACAACATGAAGGAGGTCAAAGATGGGTTCATCGTGTTCAGCGATGGTCTTGCTGGCAAAGCATCTGAGCTCAGTGGCATGCTCAAAGTGCAATTCAGCGCTGCAGGTGATTGATTTCCCCTTTTTTTACATTGTGGGCTGCATGCGGTCCTAACTTCATCTAGATCAATGGCTCGAAGAGGATACTCCCATGTTCGTGCATCCCAAGGACCCTTTCAAGCGCATCGACGTTCTGCAGTCCACACGAGGAGTGAAGGTAGCTGTGAATGGCAAGACCGTCGCAGAAACCAGTACCTGCATGCAGCTTTACGAAGGGGGACTTCCGATCCGATACTACATGCCTCTCACAGCTATCGACAATTCAATACTGCGGCCCAGCGAGACAAGGACCCAATGTCCATACAAAGGGGAAGCCGAGTATTATGATGTCGTCGTAGGCGACAAAACTTACAAGGACATCGTGTGGTACTACACTCGACCAATCACAGAATGTGCTGCAATAGCCGGTTTATATTGTTTCTACAATGAGAAAGTGGACATGTGGATTCAGAATGGAGATGATTGGGAGAAGCTTGGTCAGGAAAAGTCCATCTTCAGTTAACGGCGATCTATAGTTTTCTACGCATGTGACTAGTCCAATACCAAGGTACCATACTCAGGTGCCTGTCCGACCACTCCAACCTCAGCGACATATTCTTGCCAATCGCTTAGAAGCTCGGCAAGCTTCTCCTTGTAATCTTCTGAAATATCGTTGAGTTCTCCTGGATCAGCTTTCAGGTCGAACAACTCCCACTTATCTGGACCGTAGGGGGCAGGAATGTAGGTTGCTTTCCAAATTCCTTTTCGGACCGCTAGTCTTCCGAAAAGCTCCCATCCCACAGCTGAGTTCTCGTCATGTATTTGGGCTTTTGCAGAAGTAAGATATGGTACCCATGATTTGCCGCGGACAGGTGCGACTTCATGTCCCTTGTATGTTTTGCCTGGATGACTTGCCCCTGCCAGCTGAAGCAGAGTCGGGTAGATGTCCATGACAGTGGCAAAAGAGTGCTCAGTGTTGCTTTCTTGAGACTTTTGGGCAGTCAATGCAGGATAACGCAAGATGAAAGGCACGCGAATGCCACCCTCCGACGAGAAGCCTTTGTAGAGTCTAGAAGGTGCAGTGGACGAGTTTGCCCATTGAGGTCCATACCAGACATAAGAGTTGCCGCGACCGATATTGTCAAGGCTGTTGTCGTAGTACTTCTCGACGTGAGCGAAGATATCACCGGCGATGAGCGGCAGAGCTTCCATCAACATGCCCTCGGCTCCATTGTCAGACATGAAGAGTATGAGTGTGTTGTCGAGATCTCCAGTCTTCTCTAGCTGCTGAATTACACGTCCGATCTGGTAATCCATCCTCTGCACCATGCCTGCAAAGACTTCCATTGTTCTCGAAGAGGTCTTTTTCTCGTTTTCCGTGAGTGTATCCCATGGCTGAGACATCATTCTTCCTGTTGGTGGTGCGACTGTTGGATGCGGTACTGCATGTTCAGGTACGAGGCCTAGCTCCTTGAGTTTACCAAGTCGCTGGTCACGAAGATGCTCAGGTCCATTGTCGTAGACACCGCGATAGTCGTCAACATCTGCCTCTGGGGCTTGAAGTGGCCAGTGAGGCGCCGAGAATGCCAGATATGCAAAGAAAGGCTTCTCAGGATCATCTTGCTTGTGGTCCTGGAGATATTCGATGATTTTGTCTCCAAACCGATCTGTGGAGTAGAAGTCCTTGCCGAGGTCCTTTGGGGCGATTGCTTTGTCGTCCTCAACATAGAACACAGGTGTGCTCTTCAGGATATTTGGTTGGTTGTCTCCCTCCTCAATCTGAGGTTCATAACCATAGTGATTGGCCGCACCAGGCAACAATGAGTAAGATCGATCAAACCCACGCTTGACAGGCCAGCGATCACGGGATAAGCCAAGGTGCCACTTTCCAGACATGTAGGTCTTATATCCATAATCTTGCAAGACCTCAGATAGAGGAGCCACGCGATCATTCAGGTATCCTTCGTAACCAGGTTTGCCCTTCTGAAACTCTTGCAAATTCTCGTTCATGGCGCCAATGCCAGCAATATCTACAAGACTCGTCAGTATTGCGATGGAAGATCTCACACATGTTACTGCTTACGGTTGTCAGTGCCACTAAGCAGCATGGACCTAGTAGGTGAGCATGCTGCGGCCGCGTGGAAGTCGGTAAACCGTAGTCCTCCATCGTATGCCAATCTATCAATGTTTGGTGTCTTGATCTCACTACCAAAGGCACCGACATCCGAGAAACCGAGATCATCTGCGACAATTACAAGAAAGTTTGGACGCAACATGACGACGATTCAAACCTCAGTGGAAATAGGAGGCACAAAGCTAGGCGGATGCCTCGCAGTGATATGGCCAAGGAGTCTAGGGCTTCCTGGCAATACGGAGCTCGAGTATCCGGCCTCCGATGGTTATCCATTGCGTGTCCCGCAACTGTAGGATCGATCTTGAAAGGCCATCCTAATTTGATACTTGCGAGAAGAGGCTAAGAACGTTGATGTTATTTTCGAATTACGAAACAGAGAGGACGTAAGACGCCATTCCAAAAAGGGAAATGGCGTTGCGTGGGGAAGAACTGGGGAGCAACCTCAACTTCTAACTCTGTTCTTTCTTCTCACCATGTCTTTCATCGATGTCAGCAAATCTGGAATCATTGTGCACGAAGCATCGAGAGCTGTGAAATTCAGCCATAACTGTGTTCGTTCACGAAGGAAAAAATTCTTCGTCTTGAATCTCAACTGCCTATCTTGCAAACATCACGACTTTCAACGCTAAAATGGCATCATCGACTTCACGTGTCAACGAACAACTGCAGACACCACCCGCTCGTCCCTACTCGACGACTCCATTATCTGTATTGATATATCTTGCCCAATCAACGAACCAAGGACCCACAAACACAAGACACTCATCGCTTTTGCCATGATTGCCTGCAATCACATCATTCCTATAGGAGGACCTACCATGTTTGGCCTGGGGGATAGGCCTCACATCTCCATGAACAGCTACTATCAAGACAATGATGTATTGCAGCATCTGTGAAGCAAGTTGCGTGCTAGATGTAGCACATGCTGTATATACATATACCATGACTGCACTTCATTGCGACTCGATTATCGTGGTGTCGTCTCATCGAACAGAGGGCCAACAATCTCTACCCCTTGTTGAGTACCGATGTTGATGCCGTTCCTCGGAACATGTCGCTCTGCCCTCAGCACATCCACATTTAGGATCGCTACCAATAAAAATACAGACGGCTAAATCGATTTTTTCGCCCTCTCAAGAATAAGTTGATCGGCACAGACAGTTGATATCAGTTATCAAACACTGTCTTGCCAGTCCCCCTTTCTCAATCTCTAGTAGCCTCACTGCTCTGTTTTCTTTCCTGTTTTACTCGGCTTTCATTACCGACTCGCTTCCAGGAAGCGAATTATGGAGAAGCACCCAGAGCAGACAATTCTTCCTGGTGGGAGTACATCTGGAAACGATGAAGTTCCTACCAGTACGGTGGACTGGACACAAGATGAAGAAAAGAAGCTTGTCCGAAAGTAAGCAGCAAACCTACGCTTGCATCGCCAATCGCACTCGCTAAACGTGAAGCAGGCTTGACTTCACCGTCTTACCGCTGTTAACCATGGTCTTTTTCGCGCTCCAACTGGATCGCGGCAACATCGGAAGCGCCCTCAACGACAATTTCCTGAAAGACGCAGGAATCACACAATACCAATACAATATCGGTCAACAGCTCCTCTCCGCCGGTATCGTCATTCTCGAGATCCCTAGCAATCTTTTGCTCTACCGCTTTGGCCCTCGGGTTTGGATCTCTAGCCAGATATTCGCATGGGGTCTAGTCGCAACATTCCAAGCCTTCCAACATGGACTTGGAGCTTACCTATCAACAAGACTCTTACTGGGCCTTTGCGAAGCAGGATTTATTCCTGGAGGTTTGTACACTCTCAGCTTGTACTACAAGAAAGAAGAGACTAGCAAGCGTTTCGCCATCTACTTCTTCGGTAACAATTTCGCCAGCGCATGTACTGGTCTATTGGCCTATGGAATGTGAGTAACCATACTCTCAATGTCTTTTGTTCTTATCGATACTGATTTGTGCAAGTCTTCACATGCGCGGTATAGCAGGTCTTGCGGGTTGGAGATGGATGTTCCTCATCGAAGGTATCTTCACCATACTCTGCGGCGTCGTCTTCCTTCTCTGTATACCTCTCGGTCCCCAAAACCCAGCAACACTCTTCGGATACCGCTACTTTACCGAACGCGAAGAACACATTCTTCGTCAACGAGTCCTGCTCGACGACCCAAGCAAGGAGAAGAAATCACATTCGATCTCAAAGAAAGAGTTTTTGAGCGTTCTTGGCAACTGGAAGATATACCCTCACGTCTGGATCTCACTCTGCGGTATCGCTCCCGCCACAACAATGTCCTCCTACGCTCCCTCCTTGGTCAAAAACTTCGGCTACGACAGACTCAAAGCCACAGCCATGGTTTCCGTGGGTCCTTGGATTCAAATCTTCCTCAACTACCTCTCTGGCTATCTCTCGGACAAAACCAACCGCAGAGGCTATGTAAACCTAGGTGGTTTGCTGATGTGGTGGGGCTTCTGTCTAGGCTCATTGGTTCTAGCAGATACGACTCAAAAAGAAGCCAAATACGCTATGCTCGTGCTCGCAATGGCCTCAAGCACTATATGGCATCCAGTCAATGGATCTTGGCTTTCTATGAATGCTAGGTCGCCTGCTGAGAGATCTATCACAATGGGTCAGTACTTGTACCTCCATCCACCACTCATACCAAAGCTAACACAATTTATACAGCCATGTTTGTATCCGCAGCTAATCTTGGAGGAATTATCGGTGGACAATTGTTCCAGGCCAATGATGCACCTCACTATAAAGAGGGCTGGACGGCGATAGTCTGTTTGATTTCCGTGTCGATTGCGGCTAATCTGTTCGCTAATGGTCAATACCGTATTTTGAACCGTCGAGCTAGAAAGCATCGACAAGACGAGCCTACGGACGAGATGAACGGTGATGAGAGTCAAAGACTTACTTGGAATCTCTAGATAGTTGATAATGGTATATGGTTGCTTTAGCTTAATCGAGATGCTACTGTATAAGCAGTCTTCGAAGAGCTCGTTAATAAGAGTCACTAAAATTCACGTTAAGTCACTCTTTCTTTCCTCAAAGGCTAAAGGACAGGAGTAACGTCTCAAGACACGCAACAAGGTCGATCTCACAACTATGTTTTCAACGCATCAGAGGCCAGATCATGATAAAAAGAACTTGCATATCGAATGCATCAATTGGTACGACAGCTGCTACCGGGGTATCTCTAGTATTCATCCTCGTCTTCGTCCTCGTCAGCCTCATCCTCATCCTCATCTCCACTACCCTCCTCATCGCCGTAGACGTTGAAGTAATCCATACCAGTCTGAGGAGCACCATCTTCACTTCCACTCTGTATGGGAGAGAATCCTCCATTAGACGTGGAAGCGCCTTCAAAGCCTTCGAATCCTTCATTGAGATCATGGCCATCGATGCTGTAGTCAATGGGTTCGATTTCATCGTCAACACTGCTACGGTCGGATGAACCGACTGATGCTGCGGCGGGGCGGGAGTTGCGGATACGATTGCGCTCGGCTTGGAAGAAAGCAGCTTCGGTATCTTCGTCATCGGATATCTCGATGGGAGGTCGTGATTCGCCGTCTGCTGTTGTGGAGCTTTCGCTATCGCTGTCATCACTGTCGATGACCAGGGGACGTGGTCGGCGTGCTAGGACGGGTGGCTGCGATCTACGCGATGCGGGCTGCTGGCGGAAATGTGTTGAGATGCGTCTTGGTTCGTCATCGCTATCATCGCTGTCGGAAGCTATGTGATGTACAGCTCGGCGGCGTATAGGTCGTATTTCTTCTTCTTCGTCATCGTCATCATCGTCGTGAATCGTGTATACAGGAACCTGAGGACGATGGAATTGAGGATTGTGGCGCACACCGTCAGAATCGGAATCAGAATCCGAATCCGAGCTTGATTCAGAATCCGAGTGGTCTTGTTGTTCGTGTCGATGGCGATTTCTCGGTCTAGCTGGTGTGCGCTCTTCGATGGTAGGTGAGCTGATGGTCATAGCGGTGATCTCGCCGACATCTCTATCGTCCAGGAAGTCATGTATTGAGCCGGATTCATCGTCCTCTTCATCTTCCTCATTCAAATCGAGGCCCATGTCCTCATCTTCTGCTTCGCTGTCCACAATGCGGTGTCTTCTTCCGTCACGAGCGAACTGCTCGAAAGGCAGATTTCTGGGTAGTCGACCGCTTCGTACGAGAAGTCGCCATAACTCCCTTTGCGCGAGGGCTTCTTCTTCACTTCCCAGGTCCGAGCCGAAATCCAGATGCGGTTCTCCTTCGCGAGCTTGTCCGTCGAAGTCTTCGTCGAATTCACCATAGACGGCACTAGCGTCAAGGTCCTCGTCTTCAAAGTCGTCTGATATTTCTTCGTTGCTCAAGCCTGAGAGACTGTCATCGTCACTGTCGCTTTCGCTGTCGCTATTGCGGTCCATGAGAAGGCCACACTGTCCGCACAAGCCACGTTCGACCTCCCAGTTACATTCCGGACATCTGTCGATGTGGTCGATAGGGTCGTGGATAGGGTGTACTCTAGGACGACGAGGCTTGAAGACGCCCCTAAAGAGACCGCCGGTCCGAGGATCTGTGTTGTTCTTATCCTTGCGCACTAGATCCGCCTCTTCAAACTTCCATTGTTCGTGTTGTTCGATGGTTTCGCCGTCGGGTAGAAGATCGTGGCGACGCATGAAGATGTTGGCCATTTCCTTGATGACATAGGAAGGAGCTGGAGGCTGGGTTATGACGTCGCGGCAGTTGGGACATGTCTTCTTCTTGCTGGTGGCGAACCATGTGCATAGACAGCTGTAACAATATGTGTGGCCGCATGAGATAACGTAGGGTTCGTACAGAAGACGCTCGCAGACTTTGCAGGTAATGAGTTGTCGCAAATCGTCAAAGTCGCCTCGAAGTATCTGCAGCGTCTAGGTGAGACAAAGTTAGCATGCAGAAGTGGTTCGAGGTAAGATGTTGGATACCTGAAGCTCTTGTGATGGAGGGGCATCGACGGCAGGTTTCACGAGTGGCTCCTCAGTGATAGTATCCATATCCATCGGTGGCTGGACAGCTGGAGTATCATCAAACGGAGACGTCTTGGCCCTCTTCCTTGAACCTTCGTCACTCATGGCTGAACGGTCGCGCTTGAGTGTTGGCATGTGTGGCAGGAAGTCGTGTGGCCGGCTTTGATCAACAAATGCCGAGCTGATGGTGGTTGCTGAATCTTTGTAGGCTCCTGAACAGCGTCACGTCGATAGGCCCGGAAGACACCGTGGGAAACTCTGTCGACCTTCACTCTACCCAGTAAGCGCGACCACGTCCTTCAGTTGAATGTGTGATAATGTTGCGCAAAAAAACTACCGCCTTTGAACTCAACCCTCCATTTCACTATCGGGAGATCGACATCTGACGCGCCAAGCCTGTCGTGGATGACCCTGGAGCTCGCGTCACTTCCATTCCGGGCTCAAAGTGGATTTTGATTTGGGGGCAACCCTGTCATGCACATCATCAGCTTTCCGTACTGTCTATCCTTACTGTTAATAACTGTGAGAATACACAAAGCAATTCTAGAGCTACACGTGTATCACTGAGAGAGTTGTATGAGCGCTGTCCCAACGGGTCGTTGTTGACCTGAAGAATTTTGTGTTCAACTTGGCGACTGATCTTGCATTAGCTGAGCGAGCTGGACAAACATCCATGACCAACGCAATCAAACCTGAACAGAGCTCCCAGCTTGCGAGTTATCTTTGCGAACAAATATTAAACGGCAAGATGGGGTTCCACACGGGTACAGTGTCCAGAGAGAGCAGTTAGGTATACGCATTTTCGGAGGACATCTATTCGAGCTTTTAAAACATCCTAGCTTTTGACATGCAGTTCGACACACCGTCTACGAGTAGGACCGAGAACAAATCGACGCGTCCGATGCATATACAGACCGCAAGTAACCCGCAAGCAACGTCAACCGCACAATCTAACCATTCGCTCTCTTCTACTCTAGTCTACTTGAGCGAAATGTGATGTTTTCCGCCGGCCACTCCTACTTTGCACACCTTAGATGGTGTCCGGGACAGTACTGCGGGCCACGTCCACGTCTTCAGGGCTCCCTTGATCAATGATCTTACCATCACCCAGAGCGAGACAGTAGTTTGCACCTCTGACAGCTGAAGGGCGATGAGCAATCGTGATAACAGTGCTCTGCTTCATCTCCTCTCTCAACACACGCTGAATCTCCCATGCAGTGTCCTTGTCGATACTCGCAGTTGCCTCGTCCATGATGACGATTGCACTTCTCCTCAACACTGCACGTGCTAGACCGACAAGTTGACGTTGTCCTTGACTGAGGTTCTTGCCGCCAGTATCGATCTGAGTCTGCAGAGTCCAATTGTAGCTGCCACAAACACGAGCTATGACCGTCTCGCACTCGTCGTCTGCATGTTGCTCTGTAGGATCAAGATTATGACGCAAAGAACCTGGGAAGAGGACTGGATCTTGGGCCAGGAAAGTTATGCGATTACGCAGAGCTTGCTTGTTGACCTTGGCAATATCGATGCCGCCGATAAGAATACGACCTGACTCTGGAGTCATGGTTGCGAGAAGAGACAGAGCTAGGGTGCTCTTTCCAGAACCCGTGCGGCCGATGACTGCTGTGTTTGAACCTCCCTTCAGAGTGAATGATACATCTGACAGAGCAGGATCAAGGTGGGGTGCATATCGTATAGTGACCTTTTCAAAGACAACATCGCTGTCGTAAGATGGCCAGTATGCTGGGGGATCGATCTCACCAGCGGGTTCCTGCTCAAGGTGCAGGAGCTCTACAACGCGCTCCACGGATACGAAGTTCAGTTGAAGCTGACCATACTGCTTACACAAAGCATGGACTGCTACCACAAATCTACTGGCGGAAGCGAGTACAAAAGCAGTCAGTCCAGGAGAAAGTCCAGAGTTGATCGCTAGTACGGTCAAGATGAATGTCGAGCATGCGGACAGAATGTCGAATCGATACATCAGCCACGCTTGCAAGGACCTAAGAGAATCATTAGCAAGACGAAGATACAAGAAACCAGGGAAACATACCAGTAAAAGTGATCCATGCCTTGGAAAGCATCAGTGACTACTATCACGCGGTCTTGGAAGCGAGACTGAGCGCAGAAGGCTCGAACAGTCGTCAGGCCATTCAGCAAAGCACCGAAGTTAGACATTAGAGGACTCAGGGAGACCATTTCGAGGCGTCTCAAGCTCTGGGAAGTGGGCAGGAATTGCATGAATATGAAGACAAACAAGAGTGTCAATGCAATGGAAAAGACAAGGAACAGAGGCGTGACGCCCGCTATCACGGCAATCGATGTGACCCAAGCAATCGCCTGCCAGGCAACTTGCAAGAACTGGTCAGAAATATTGCCGTCAATAGTCGCCACGTCCGAGGTCAGTCTGTTCATCAAGCGTCCAATGGGTACCACGTCGTAATAGTGGAAGGTGGTATGACTGACCTTGTCCATGATATCTTTGAACATGCCCTTACCAGCAGTGTACGTGATGACAAGCATGAAGATCTGAGAGACAAGCAGTGCCAGAGACTCGACGATGATAAGGACAAAGAACGCGATCAGCCAAGGATATACATTGACACCGGGATCCGGAAATCGGGCAAACAAACGGGAGACTGGACTCGAAGAGGCGACATAAGAGTCAGCATGGAGTATCTGCAGGCTAAACACCTGCTCCACCTCCTTGTATGCTTCTCCCCATTCCTATTCCGATGGCATTAGCGGTATTCTTCTCAAGTCAGTTGCAGAAACAAGCATTACCTTAAAGAGCCACGACTCGGCTACCATTAGAAGACGGAATGTAGCAGCAGAAAGGATGACAAGGAACCACCACTTCAGACGACCAGCTTTGATGTATTGCCAGTATACTGCAGCCTTGACTCCTCCATGCTCACGGTGTTCCTCCTCCTCGAACTTGTCTGGTACAGCAGCGGACTCTTGTGCTTCATCAACCTTGACCATTTTTGCATCCTGAAGAGTCTGTGCGGTGTGCGAGTTTGTTGGGCTCAGATGCAGCGAATCTCCCTGCGATGTCTGTGCTGTTCCGTCGGTGATCTCGACGAGCTGTTCAGCCAAGCCCTTACACAAATCTGTGCGATGAGTGACCAAAACGACTGTTCGACCTTTGACAAGATCACCTCCAAAACACTTGGCGACGATGGACTCGGCAGTCTGCTGGTCAAGTGCGCTCAGAGGATCATCGAGAAGAAGAATCTTAGCGCGGCTGTAGATTGCGCGTGCCAGAGCAACTCTGGCTTTCTGTCCTCCCGACAACCCTATGCCATTCTCTCCAATATTAGACAGGTCTCCATGCTTGAAATTAGCGAGGTCTGCAGTCAGAGCACAGGCTTCGAGAGTTTGCTTATACCGTACGTCATCGTATGGAGACGAGAACAAGATGTTGTCACGGATACTCATACTTTGAAGCCACGGCGCCTGAGCACAGTAACCGATGGGAGCGTCTGGCTTAATCAGCTCACCATCATGGAGATCCAATTCCCCAAGTAAGGCCTGCAACAAAGCACTCTTGCCTGCTGCAACCTGGCCAAACACTATGGTAAGGCCTGGTGGGAACGAGATTGTGAGGTTATGAAGGACATTTTTTGAGAGTCCTGGCCATGCAAAAGTGGCAGCCCTTAGCTCAAGAACATCGGCAAATGTCGAAGCAGAGTTGTCATCTGCGGTCTTGTTTGGTTCCTTCATGAAGGCCTCAATACGACCCACAGCAACCGACGCGTTGAGTAGTACTGTTATCAGTCCCGGTATCTCTCTCAGGTCACTTTGCAACATGTTGAACAGTTGCAAAGCAGGAAAGGCAATGTCGATGCGCAACTCGTGGCCAGCTAGAGCTGTAAACCCGTAAAAAGCCGCGACTGGCAGCAAACCACTGCCCAGAATATTGACAAATCTGATAGCATTGGTCCAAAGATAAGTGATGACTTTGAGATCAAGCTCCGATTGCCTGGCTTCTAAGATTCTCTCGAGCCAGACAGGATGCCAACCATACCATCGAAGGTGACGGATCGCTTCCACATATGCAGAGACCTGCTGCAGCTTGACATCTGTAGCCTTGCGACGAAGTCGTTCCTTTTTGACAAGGATGCTGGCGAATATGCCATTCAGAATTTGGGCGATAACAACGACAGCAACTCCAAGCAGACACGAGGGGCCGAGCAAGTTCCATACCAAGCACAAAGACAATATCATGCCCAGGGGTTTGTTGATCAAGGTCTGGAACTCCCAGAATCGTTGGCTCACCTATCAACATAAGTTAGTACGGGAATTTTGCATATATTTGGTAAATCTTACCTCATAGACGTCTCCACGCATCAAGTTGAGAATTTTGCCCATAGAGGCTGGCGCATTGTCCTCGGTAACAGGAGTCGACTTTTTGCTACGTGAAAAGGGTAATCCAGCACGAGTCTTTTTGAGAATTTTGGACAAAAAGGATTGTTTCTCGTTCGTCTTGCTGGTGTGGCCGTTCAGGAGCCTGGAACTTTCATCTCCTCCATCTTCGCTCGACGGCATGTCACGATCAGAATCCTCGTCCTGAGTCTCATCAACCTGATTTTCTGTCTTGTCTTTAATGGTCGCGACGATTTTTCTGTTGAGTGTCTTCTCATACAGCATCGTGATCATCTCTCCTCGAGACCTCTCGTACGCACGTCTGCCGAACCATAGACTGAAAACTGCACTCTGCGCAGCAACTAATCTCACGACAAGGATGAGAACAGCAAAAGATATGGCAGGCTTTTTCTCAAACCTTAGATTGGCCATAGCCTTGAGTAGTTGCTGGAGTAGTATGGGCGCAGAGTAATTGGCCGCCAGCTCCAGTATAGCAAGCACCGTGAGTAGAGCAAGATCAACCCAGTTCGCACGTAGTAGTCGCCTAACGACTGTTCCATGGAGCTCACGGAATGCATCGTGCAGGTGACGATGCTGGAATTCATATCCGAGAAACCAAACGTCATCCTCATTCAGCTGTCTTGTTTTGCCAACCGAGATGAGCGAAGACATCCATGATACGGTCATCCATTGCCAGAGAGTGAGACTGTCTTCCGGGGACCTGAGCTCGGCAGTCGGAGGACTAAAAGGTTGACATATACCCTCTCGTGATAGCGACGGGTCTCGAAGTGGCAAATTGACGACAGCGGCGATACTGATCAGTGAGATGCTAATATTGATGACGTGAATGGCAATAACAAGATTGTAGATTCCAGAATCCCATCTGTCAGGCTCCAATGTGGAGGCAAGTGTTGAAACTTGCAATACGAACAGGGTAGTGTAGATCAGGAGCAGGAATATCGACGCCGTTCGCGGCCTGACTAGTATCAGGTGGAAGGCGGCGATAGCCAACAGTATAGAAGGCGATGCGAGCTTGAGCAGAGCCTGGAGTACAAATCCAATGATTGCAAGGACAAAGAGAAGAATCGCGACCCACGGTAGACCTTGCTTCTTCTCTGGCACAGTCTCGTCGTTGACCTCACTGGGCTCCTCAATGAAAGGCTTCATCCATCGTGGCTGTCGAAGTAGAGAGATCATATCGATATCTGACCCCCCAATTGTTCAGAAGATGCCAAATCTGGTCGAGGGAACTCGGCTCCGAAACCAGGAAAACACGAATGACTTGAAGGATGATTGACGTACTCGAATTGCGTTGTTGGAAGGCGGCTTGGCGCAGGCGCGTACTTGCGTACTTCAGGCAGACATCGATACCTGTTCAGGCAGGACACATTTAAGGTCTCAAAAGACAGCTTCGAACATCTGGAAGGTGCTACTCTGGAGTCAAAGCCAAGTTGTGTATCGAAGCGGGAGTCCAGTCGTCACTGACGTTTGGCTCGTTCGCATCGAGGCGATTAACTTCCGGGCCGAGATCGGCCGAACTAAACCCTTGAGTTGGGAACATAAGATGGACCAGAGCGCATAGTGTGATGATAGAGAAGGAGGATCCGTGTACCAGGTCATCATACATCGAACAACCAACGTCCTTGTGTTCTCGTTGGAGAATATAGACATCCACATCTTCACAAAGTACCCGAACACACTTATGCAACATGGTGCACGGACTTATTTGGTGTATACCAGTGGCTATGAACAGTTCATGACTATAATAAGAGTGAACAGACACCCGCAAACAAGTATTCCACCCAATATGTCAACTTGAATACATGGATACCACAAGCCCGTTCTACTGGTATTATGCGTTTGAACAATGCAGTCTCCTGCCGAAGTTAATCATTGTTAGTAAAGGTCTTGCGCAAAGCCATGTCTTATCATCACTTAGAACGTCTTAGAACGCTCGAACAACAGAAAGTCTCAAAGCCTGTGTAATTGACAAGTTCAACACCGAGACCAAACTCCTTAATTAAGATCAAACAAGATTTCCGAAATGCAATCCCAATCCAGTACCATTTCGACTCCTCCACACGCGCATTCTTCCGTTACAAGAGAGTTCAGCTATGCGCCGACCTCAAGCAGAACCTCGAGTCTCAGGTCCCATCACGCCCCTTCGTCCAGAGAAACATCGAGCACTCAGTTTCACTACGCACCCCTGTCATCAACAACCTTCCTGTCTCATTCGCTTCACCACCCGCCGCCTTCTTCACCCAGCTCAACCCCACCATTCTCGCACACCTATCCATCAGATCACACCAGCCGACCAGGCTATCCAGTCACAACTTCCAGCCTCACATCAACATACACTACAACAGCGCCTGCACAAAGTTTGGCTCCTATAGACACGTTACCGCCAGGGCCATCAGTCGGACTCACAATCACGGTGTCAGTTTCGATAGGACTACTGCTGAGTATAGCTGTAGCGATCTGGGTTGTAGAAGTCCAGGGCCAGGCGCAGCCCAAGAGGACAGGACACAAACAGGAAAGCAGAGTCGAGAGTCAGCCAGAGTTTATCACGGGACCTGTTGGTTTGGGCATCAGCCTCTACCCCATAGCGAAAGAAATGAACAGCCTTGGACGCGAGGTGGATGCATTGAGTTGGTTCGACAGAGTGACGGAGAGACTGATAGATTTTGCGGTGTTCAGATCGAGGACTGAGCTTGGATCGGACGCCGGAGAGAATTTATTGCTTCCAATCCAAAAAGACAAAAGAGCGGAAAGCAATACGAGTAGATATCAGGCTGACACCGAGCTTGAGTCAATCCGAGGATGCTAGAGCCATAAGACAACGTAGGCGCACTTGAGGGGAATTGCTCCAGAACTCCCTGATCCTTGTCACAGACCTCGTGTATATCTGTCCATTGGGAGCGGATACTCGCATGCGCTCCCCCCGAAGATTATGCCTGCACCAAATCCACCTCGCCTATCAATAGCTTCTTCGACATCAACTCTGCGCCAGGAGGCTGATATTTCCTGCCACGAAAGGGTTGATCAGACAGCGAAGTATGCGAAATTCTCAAGCGGGCAATTCAACAGCAGCGTCTCGGTCTTTCGCTCGCTGCTCCTGCTCCTGGACGTATTGCTTAATGCCGGTGACCCAGTTCTCGAAATTCTTCTGGAGTGCCTGACCAAATTTCCACTTGACAATTCGAGCGGCAAGTCCTGAAAAGGTCTCCCACGACCTGTAGATGCATGTGCCGTCACCCAGATCCTCGATTTCGTTGACCCTCTCGGCGACCAAGATAAACTTTGGGGTAAAGCTGCCCTTGTTGTCCATGATCCAGTTTATGCGGGTGATTCTACCCGGCTGGAGACCAGACGGACACTCATCAACATGTGTGACTATCTCTTTGCTATTGGTGGTCATAGATGGAGTCATGTTGACTTCAAAGCTCAGAACCATGTCTTTTTTGATCCCGGGGTCGATAGAGTCGGCTTCGTCATCAGACCGTTTGACGATTGTTACAGAAGGCACAAAGCTGTTCCAATCTCCCCAAATGGACGTATCAATCAGAGCATTGTAGACGGTCGAAGGCGGGGCCGTCACTGTTGCTTCAGCATATGCACTGAAGAAACCTCCGGATGGGATGGTAGGCGTTGGCCTCGGAGTACTCGTATCGGCCATTTTGAAGATGTTTTCAAAAATTATGCAAGGGAGTGTGGTAACAAGAGAGAAAGTGAGAAGCACCCGGAAGGTGATGGAGGAGAAAGATGGTGATGTCAAGACTGGGGTGAAGGAGAGAGAATGAAAGCAGGGCAAGATAGTCAAGGTAGGCCGGCGATATTATAAAGCAAAGTTATAGCAGTGAAGGCATACGAGTACACGTACATGATGCTCATTTGACGATAGACAGTTACATGTCAGCAGGGTCGCACATGGTTGTCTGCATGAAGGTGGGTGAAGTTCGTCCATTTGGGTCCAAGCGCCATCCACATCGGACGCGCTGCATGGACTATCCGAAGACCATCTTGACCCATCCATAAGTCTCCCAACCTTGTCCACACACACCCGCCCCTCTCATATTGTAGCCGCATCATGGCGAGCAGTCCTCCCGGAAGCGCGACTTCACCGCCTCCCGGTGGCCCGCAGTTGGCGCTACCAAAGAAGCGCCCTTCAATCACCGTGCCCGGCCAGCCTCCGTCATACAAGCGTCGCAAAGCATCGAATGCCTCCAGTTCTACCCATCCTCTGCGCCAAACCTCTTTCCCGCCGCCGGATCGCCCAGGACGAGAATACAGTCCCGACACGCAAGCTTCTCAAGCCGCATACTCGCCAATCTCGCGCCGTAGCGATAGTCTCGACATCGACGATGAGATCAACAGTGTTGTGAGCGGTCGCACAGGCACAGGCGGCAACAAGAAAGAGCGCCCAAACAAGGGCAAGAAGGTCGGAAAGGTCGGACGCCCCCCAAAGAACCGCGGCGATACTGCTAGTCTGATCGACGGCGATGGTGGCCGTAAAGGCACTTCCACCAATGCCGGCAACAACGAAGACGGTCCCGCCGATGACGCCAACAGCGAAGACGAAGAAGACGGCGGCGACGATGTCAACACCCTGGAAGGTGGTAAGCTCACCAAGGCTGCCATGGATGCTGAGAAAGAGCGCAAGGCCATGTTTAGCACACATATCCACCCCGCCCATGCCGAAATCTACGAGACGTGGAATCGCATACATCTGAAGAAGGAAGTTGTTCGCCGTCTTGCCAACCAGACCCTTTCACAGTCAGTCCCTGCCAGCGTGGTGACTACCATCAATTCTTACACCAAAATCTTTGTCGGTGAGATTGTTGATCGCGCACGCGAGGTACAGAAGGAATGGCTTGCTGCTGCTGAGAAGTTGCCTACGGACGACAAGAATGGAGAAGCTTTCGGTAAGGATGGCGAGGGTGAGCCAAGGGTCAGAGAGCGTGATAGAGGCCCATTATTACCTGACCACCTGCGCGAGGCCCTCAGAAGATACAAATACGACAGATCTGGAGGCACTGTGGGTTTCACCGGCATCAGTCTGGAAGGCAGGGAGTCTGCTGCTGTTAGAAACGGCGGCAGAAAGCTCTTCAGATGAGCGATGAACTCCTGCTCCACATGACAAGCACCTACAACCTCATCCCCCTCGTGAACAGCATAGTTCACCAGCGATATCTACGAGCCCTCGCTCCTATATTCATTGAACACAAGCAGCCGGCGCTTGCTGACGTTCGGAACATCCCAGCACAATGCTATCAAGCAGTGACTCTGCTAAAGATACAGATGCTGCGGTCAATTTATCATTAAGGCTGCTCGAAAGGCAAGCTTGAGCCGATAACGCGCCTATCGATATGGCAGGCCCACCATGGCGCTACTTCCCATTTCACTTCAAGACTACTTCTGCTTAGTCAGCTAGATGGAGGCCGTACTCAGGCAGGAACACTCGTCATCACTTTTTCTGACTTGAAAAATGACCGACAATCAAAGAGAGAATCTGGGACTTCGCCGCTGAGTTCGTTAATCTAGTTTCATGAGTCGTAAACATGCTGTGAAAGCTCAACAATCAGAAACCGCTTTTCGTCCCTCGAACCATTGTCCTCGTGTCCATCGTCATGTTCAACTCTGTCTCGGTAGCCACACTGCTCAAGACGCCCAGATGCAAAGGTTTCGACATCGTCCTTGCCTGGTCTCCAGACTCAAGATCCATCGTGTCGTGTTTTTCAGCTTCGCTATCTTGGGGTGAGTCTGCCGCTGTTTTCGTAGACCCAAAACAATTAAGCGTACTGCCGAGAGATGATTTGCAGAGCTTGCTGGTCGAGCGATCGCATGTTGATCTGCTTTGCAACACGATTTTTGTCCTGGCCGAACATCTTTGGAACAGCGGTCGCAATGTCGCCAGACTCGCAGCAATGATTCCCAAGGCGCCCTCGATCATTGTCCAGATCAAAGGCTTCATACTTCTGCTGTAGATGTTGCCACCGGGTCCGATTTCAGGAATGTAGACGGTTCGTACGATACTGGCAATGCTTCCTACCACTGCGAGGAGCAGAATGCCACAGCAAGACGCCTTTGCTGCCCGTGACATTTTGGTTTGGATCAGGAAATGGATGGCCAGTACCGGAAAGACCCAGTCCGTGAGCGCATTTAGTCCGCCATGTATGTACCCAGTAATACTGAGGATGCGGAACGAGACGCATTTGCCAGTGGCCTGCTTCATCACATAGTTTCCAGGAATGCCGCACTCGAATACTACGAGGAAGAACATCATGATCGCCACGGTTGCGTAGACCACAACACTGATCCAGACGACGTATCGAGCCCAACGCACAATCAGGAATCTTAGGAAGAAAAAGGCCAGCGAGATCTTGAGCACGACGGTGCCGGCGATATAGAGGGCTTGTTCGGCGCAAATAAGCTGACATGACAGGTTAATATCTTCCAATCATGTTTCCGATGCCAGCACGGTAGTACTCACTTCTGCATATATCTCAAGATTTGCCAGGGACGCTGGCTTCGACTCCACATCTGCTAGCATTAACCAGACAGTGCACTCGCCGATGAAGATTGCCTGTGTTGGTTAGCTATGCGATTTCATCTGACAGAGAAGATCTACTGACAAGCGCCAACAAGATGAACCAGTCATCCCATCCCCAGCATCTAGAGATCTTCGTTCGTGTACAGACTCGCAGTGCTACGAGGATACAAGATATAGCGAGGAAAGTGCCATTGAGTGCTCTCATGAGCTCAAGTTTGCTAGCCTCTATCGAATACTGAGGTATCTGACTCATGGCTGCTATTGACCGGACCGGATGGCAAATGGTCGATTGAAATTGGTGCTGATCGATACCTGAACAATCACCAGAGCCATCCCAAGAGGTCCGGACGATCACCTATATACGACCTACTTTCTTGAAGAAAAGAAAGGGCAAACCACCATACGCACGTAACTCAAAATGCATTTATTGAGACATCGAGAACGGGAACGATCACCGCCAGACCTGGCAGCTGTCGAACACGTTTGGCGTGCTTTGCGTCTGGATTCAACTTCTTCACAGGCAGTAGGCAAGATCCCGCAACGGTCTTGACTCAAGGAACACGGCAAATTCTTGTAGCTCACCAACGGCTTTTGTCCTGGCCATCGAGTCGTTATTTGATTTGGCATCTTGTCCAGGTCTCGACTTATACATTAGGACATCACCAAACTCATCTTCAACTCTCTTTCTAACATGGCGATTGCAGAACTCCAAAATGATCAAGACATGGCAATTGTTGCACAGCAATCTTGAAAAACAAACGATGTGGCTTCGGAGTAGCCTATACTGCATGCCGAGACGTATTTAAATGTCGACGTTTTTTTCCGCAACGGTTATACACAAAAACATGCCGACTCCACAACCCTATTTGAGCACTGCACTGCACTTCACGCCTCGACTTACTATCACACGGGATACTTGCCCTCATTGCTAGGATACATCTGTTCTTACCGCTTGCGCCTTCGGTTCAACTTGTAGGTTCATGAGGACAAGATCACTACCGCGATTCTCGTGGATGGCAATCTGCCGGTGAACACCCTAAGGTTCATACTGTGCTCAACAGTAGCCGGCTGGACTTTCGGGCATTCGTGAGATAAATTTCTGGTCTCATCTGGACCTCATGGAGAAGGGTCCGAAGCCTCGATAGACTTTGCTACTTCCCATGGCTCTGATCTCATGCTTCAAACAACATCTGCTTCCCTATACTGAAGACACTTCCACTTGTACTGTGCAATTGTCTAGATGAATGGTTCCTACTCGTTCCATTATCCTCTGCTAGACTTGCCAAATATGCACTACATCACGCCTAGCATCTCTCGTATCCCAAGCCTCTCACGCCGAACTTCTCTCAACCACATGAACCTTCAGCCAACACCGTTTTTCCAAACCCGTTGCCCAAACCACGGTCCCCCCAATCCACGGCCCCCATCCGCAAACCCATCATCTCCACGAGTTCATCTGCAAATCGTGGCTTGTCCACTGCCGTGAAGTACCAAAGTACCCAAACCAAAACAATCAGAAACCTCCGAGAGCCTTAACTTAGCAGCCGAGAAATCAATATATAGATACCGAGGTGTGCCCTAGATGTGCTCTGTCTCAGAAGAGTTCACTGGTGCGGCTTTTGTGTGCCGGGATATGGTGATGTATGCAAACGTGCCCGGTGAGTTGGGCGAGGTCATTCGGGTGTAGAAGCGTTCGTGGTTGTTCGTTGTTGCTCCGGTGGGATGATGGGATGACGGATGAGGTTGTGGTTCACCATTTTCCGGATCTGTTTTGGTGGGAAAAGAGAAGTGATAGCTGTGTCATGGTATGTCAAATACATTGGATGAAGACAGGGCTGGACTTCAAGATTGGGATGTTTGTGGTCTTTGCAATGAGCATGTTGACTTTAGCTGATGGTGTATGGTGGAGGTGGTTCTTAGCCGAAATTCCAGACTCGAGTATCGCTTTCTTGCTTCTCCTTTTCAACTTTAACGATAGACGTCAAGTGCAATTGGCATTGTTCGCAAGAAACGTGGTTGTAAAGAAGCTTGTTAAGCTACTTGCACCTTCGTCCATCTCATTTTGCGGAACAAAATTTGCTGCACGACATGCCGTGCTCTCCTTGGCGGCCCTTGGCCAGTTACGCATTTGGATCATTCCGGCGTGACGCTGAATTGAGCCGTGTCAAGAAGTATCGGAATTGGAGCGCAGTATATCTCTACGAAGATCGTCCGCCTTCGCTGACTTGTTCCTCCTGATCAGATTGTTCCTCATCGTCTGTTGTTATGTAACTCCCTATCGACTCACTGGAATCCAAGAGATCACGCGCTCCGTCCAGCCATTTCTCTGTTTTTGCCAGTAATTCAGGGTGCGATTCAAAAAACTTCTGTCCATTGCTGATGACCTGCTCCAATAGTCGTATCGCTTCACCAAGTTCTTCGGAATCTTCAAGCCGTATGTAAGTAATCGCCAGTAAATGCATGGAGCAGACACGTTCTGGATCGTCGAGCGAGTAGAATTCTGACCTGAAGTCAACGACTAGTTCGAGTAATGCTTTAGCCTCTAGCACTCGATCCGTATCCACATAGGCGACGGCTAGATTATGCATCATAGTCAATTGTATATGCTCGCGGCGGCCTATACTTTTGCCACGATATTCGGAAACAGGTTTCAGAATCCAAGGCGAATGCTCAGAAGTTAGATTTGCAAGTGTGAAGCCATGCTCAAGACCAAGAGCATTCTCCCGCAAACTTATGGCCTCCGGCAATCGATCGATAGACCGATACACTGTTGCCAGGGCATCTACGCTGTTCATACGCTCCAAGTCGTCTGGTGGAAGAGTATGTAAACTCAATCCAACCACTTCTTCAAGATAAGGCAGCGCAAGTTCATTTTGGCCAAGTTCAGTGTGTGCAAATGCAAGATCTTGCATGCTGGCAAGTCGGAGAGGGTCCCCAGCGTGTAGTCCTGATGTTCGATATGTGACCAGCTCCTCAAGCAGTGGCACCGCCTTTGCGATATTGCCAAGATTTATGTATGCTGTCGATAGTTGAAGCATGCAGGAAGATTGCAGGTAATTCTGAGGTCCCCGTAGGTGGTTTTCAACTGACGACCCAGCATCTTTCGATTCAGCTACCTCATCGCCAGAAGCAGTTTGGGCAGCGTGCGCCAGGAAGCGGGTCACGACTGGCTCCAGAATGTCGATGACTTTACTATATTCACATTGGTAAGTATAACAGGTAGCTAAAGCATGTTGTGCTATTTGTGTGAGGCTGTCGTCGGGTCCAAGAAACTCTAGCCTGTATGAGACGATCTTCTCCAACATTGTCACTGCATCGGCTGTTCGACCAGGGATTATTATGAGGCACAATGCCTCACAATATAAAAGTCCCTGGTGATGAACTGTATCAGTGTTACATTGGAAAAGACACCGCTTCTGTATCGCGTGAAAAAGCTCCAGCGATAGGATGGTGCTCTTGCCCCGATACAACTGCCACGCAAGCACATACAGACATCGAGCAAGATCCAATGGAATCTCATCGTCGTATCCAATATTCTTCCTGTCCTTGAAGCAAGCCTCTATGTGTGCTTGTAAGCTCCTAGTGAAGGTTTGCCAATGTATGTGCTCTTCGGTGGACAACGCCAGAATGCAAACAGTCTGGCCCCATGCCTGTTTTCGTTCTTCCGCGCTCAACCGTATACCAGCCCACTCGTGAACCAGCGGGTGCAACGATATTGCCTTGTCATTTACTCGAATAAGTGACAAGTCAGTGAGCCGAACGCGGCTGATTTCGATGTCAGAGAGCGTATTGGAGTCAAACAAGTGCGTTGAGCGGAACTCCTCACAATGCCAGCGACTGAGGTGGTGGATCTCTCCATCGTCTGCATCATGTCCAGAAGTGTCCTTAGTGCTTAGAGACGGTGTTTCGCTCACAGAAACAGGGCAAGACATTTGGCCGGTTGCTGGCTCCCCATTTACGGTTGCGATGAAGGGAATTTCTGTCGGAACGACAGCCGTGCTACTCCGCGGTTCATTTTGGAACAAAGAATTCATCTCGCGTGGTACTGAAATCTTGACCCTTGCGCCATGTGCGGGTTCATGTTCCTCCAAGACAAGTTGGCTTGGTGGAACATCGCAGGGGACATCCGTGTGCGCTTCCTGTAGTTTCTCGAAGACATGAGGGCGTGTGTCAAGGTTCTGGTTCAAGACTTGGTAATACTCGAGAGCTCTCTTGAAGATGTCTTCTTCCACACCTTCGTGGTCCAAAAATGCCAGGATCCTTAACAACGTTAGGGCCAGGCGATCATACCTATTGCCTGAGGCAGACAAAGCTTTTGCAGATACTTCAAATGTCGTATAGACACTGCCATACCTCGACGCCCTTTGGACAGGGCTGAACTGCATAGCATGCTTCCTTTGTGTCTGGAACCGCTGTGGGTACTCTTGTAGAGTACAGAATCCTCTTCCAATGTATGCACCTGCGTGCACAAGGGCAATGGCAAGCTCGTCTACCAACTCAACGACATTGGCAGCGGCATCCTTGTGACGCTCTCGGTCCTGGTATTTGTCGCCGCAAGCTCGAAGGAGAAGCGAGCTCGATGCCTCGGGTCCAAGTTTATCCATGTCATCAGAGAGACCGTAGGACTTACATTCCGGAAGCCGTGTTGTCATGATGATACTACCATTCTGTCTCGACGGAAAGTACGAAGAGTAGTCCTTATCCATGGTGTCGCAGTTATCAAGTACAAGCAACCACGGAGAATCCTTCTTGGCAAGCCACGACTTGACATCCTCGATACTGGTATTTAAGATGCTGCATTCGCTGGCAATTTCCGCGAACCCTTGTTTGGCGGTGTCTTGTGTATCGGCGTTTACCCAGAAAATTCCCCAGAAGCTTTCCCGGTTGTTTTCGACAAACTTTATGGCAGTTTCACTCTTTCCAGATCCCCCCATCCCACAACAGACGAAAGTTGGCCGCTCGCGACTGTCATCACTACGCCGTACGAGGTGATCTTTCATCTTTTGCAAAACCAATTCACGACCCGTAAACCGAGCTGTGGAAGGGCGTGGCACAAGCCAATGCTTATTCCCTACAGGGCGTCAGGTAACGTTACTGATTGTTCTGACGAAGCTCTTGTATACGGGTGTTGCGGACTAACCTATGGAAGGAAGTTGTGAGATGGCTGTCAATGGAACCACTTTGAGCAGTTCTTTGGCATATGCTGCGGCGGTGGAAGCGGCGTAGGCGTGCCAGTCATCGTTCTTGTGCGTGTCTGCATAATCCGAGATACCACGAATGACAAGGCAAGGAAAGTTGTCAAGACCAGCGGCCTCCATCTCAAAGCATAGAATGCCATGCTTGCGTCGGACATCGTCTGCAAAGAGAGCATCCTTTACAACACCATTGCCTGAAGCAATAGCACCGTAATGAACTAGTGGTACGATTTCGCGTCTCTCAGGTCGTTCCTTTTTCCTTTGCACTTCGCAACCCGCGCACGAGCGAGCTCCGTCAGGATGAGCATAGGCGGCTTCGAAGAGGATGTCGTCAGTGGGTCGCGGTGCTAGCTCCTTCACATCGTCATCATTGAGATGGGACAGAAATGCTTTCCTTCTGCGTACTTGCTTTGCAACGCTGACAGCAGTGCGTAGCACCTTGGGAGCTTTATCCAGGATCCCTCGATGTACAAATTCCTTTCCTTGTATGTATTTGCCATGATCGTATTGCACAACTCCAGGTCCATTGTCGTCGGGTGCGCCGACAACCACGTCACCGAGTCGAACATCGACTTCTGGGCTCCAGATACCGCCGGCGATTCCAACCATGAGGCCAAATTTGAGGTTTGTGAACGTGCGGAGCATGTCTTTGGCGACCGTGGCGGCAGCAGCTGTTCCCGTCTCAGCCGAGGGCAATCGAGCGATGACTATATTGTGGGACCCTCCTTGACCGTTCACATCGATTTGCCCAAAGGTATAGATGTTTTCGTCTCGTGCTGGTAAGGGTATAGGGTCGTGAGTTTTGTCCAGCATGAGCTCTGCTAGTTCAGCTTCGACCGACAGGGCGCAGATCCAGCCAACCTGGTAGCTCTCCAGAGTCAGTGGCATCGTCTCCAGAGTGAGTGGCATCGTGTTACAAGATCACGGCCTCGACGTCTAGGGACCTGGTATGAAGCAAGTGTGCTCGGAGTAGAGCAAAGATAGCAAAAGCAATCGGAGTAGAGCAAAGACAGCACACGCATTGGGAAAGTTCTCCGATATAACAGTCTGACCGCCTGACTATGGCGCTAGTTTTCCATCTTGTGATCAATCGCATGGTGGCTACATGAAGGAGTGCAGACGAGGCTGACAACTTGACAAGCAAGCCGCCCAAGCCGCGAATCACAGCTGCAGGTGGCAGCCACAGATAACGAGCTGGCATTATTATCGCATCAATCATCTCACCCGAACATGCCAGACCGGAAAAATAGAGCAGGCTCGATAAAACAGCGGATTGAAGCATAGGAAGCAGTGAGGAGAACAAACGATGTCGGTACCATGGAGCAACCTCGGCTGAAAGCGCCCACGCGACGGTGCGCTCGCAACCCACTACGTTTGAGACATCCAGAGAATGCGACCTGTCTTGTAGTGACTGATTCTCATCCAACGATATTCCAGGCAACCAGTCGTGCTCGAACATCTAGAAGTGCCAACACTAATTAGAGTAGTCATACTAATCTAAACATCTTTGCTGCCATGACATCATAATCCTTCGTATTGCTGCCTGGCGATCCTTCACAATAAATACATAATGTCGCCGACCTGGGCTTCAGTAAAAGCTGTATGCTTTGGACATGAGATGAAAAACAATGGACGCACCCCGAACATCTTCACCAGACCCCCAAGTGCCTATCTTCCTCCGAAATACTTCTACAGATTCCGTGGCAACACTTGCTTATATCCAATCTCAAATGACTGCCATTTACTCAACCGCAAGCGCAGAGCAGCAAGATGACAACGCTCCCAAGCTAGACCATGATACCTATATCAATATCTATACCGCTATACACAGCTACTGTACTGCCACCAAGTCGCCAAAAGGCGAAGATCTCTACCGCTATCTCGAAAAGGAAGTCAGGAATTACTGCCATGGTGTCCGGAGCTATATCTTCATCACAGACAACGATGAGGAAGGCGATCCAGCGCGTAGACTGCTGAAAGCATACATGACACAATACAACAAGTTTGCGCACTTGTCGAATCTCGTCAAAAATCTCATGCAGGTGCTGGAGAGGCATTGGATCCGGAGAGAGATTGACGAGAAGAAGAAGAATGTGTACCTCATTGAAGATCTCAATAAGATGATCTGGAGGCAAGAAGTTCTTCAGGTTAGTGCAAATACAGTGCTGACGAAGCAAGGCTTGGGAGAAGTCGCGGATGCAGTGACGGAGCTGCGAGAGAAAAGTGGAGGGACGGCGGAGTATGACTTGAAGCTTGTCAAGAATGTGGTCAAATCATTGTCATCTCTTGATCTTACACTAGACGACTGAAACTGAATGGCTCCTGAGATACCGACCTGGGCTGGAAAAGGGATGTCATCTTCTAGCGCGTTCTATGCCGCTACGAGAAGTCGACGATATATTCTGGAAGATAAGGGAGACTCGTAGTCCTAAACAAGATATCCCAGTGAGGTCGAAAGCTGTGTTCACCTTGCAGCGTCTCTAACCACAGTATGCCTTTGATGTGAACAAAGACTTCATCCCAACTCCGCAGCTGCAAGAAGGTAGCGATGGTTCTTGCTCTCTCAAGAAACCACTGATAACGGAGTGTGCCAGTTGAGGCCACCATGCCAATCGCAAGAAGCCAGATACCAAACGAGTCATACAGCCAGGGTGACGACTCTGATTGCTCAAGCTGGATCTTGAACTGCACGAGGGCCCGTTTCAGGACATATGTGTGCGGATAGTACGTCGTCCCGTGGGTGATGAACATGTATAGTACAACGGCGTAGCGCATACACTCAGTGGATGGCGATGATGAAAGGCTTTCCAGATCCGAAGTTGTAGGCAGAAGTCGGTGTATAACGTAACATGTAAGATCATGAAGTCGTGTGGTTGATATAGGGATTCTTTGGGCTCTTTCGAAGACTTTATGGAGGCGAATGAAGACGTTCCTGACTGATTCGTCGATGAGAAGACCATCGAGCGCTGTAGGGTATTCATGGTAGGTACTCAGATCCAGATGCCACTCCGGAATGGATGGTATGCCATTTCCAGTCCCGAAATCATTTTGAGTCTCGAACTGAGGATGACCTGTGATGAGCATTGAAACCCTTCGGATTGTGTTAGCGCGTCATATTCAAGATGGGGATAACTTGATTTACCAGCTGACCATCCTGGCGGTAAGTGGACTTGTTTGCCTTACGCCATTGATACCACCTCTTGTGTTCACCATTCTCTTCACGCCTTCAACATGCATCTGGCTAATGACAACATTACCCTTTCCAAACTAGTAGGCCCACATGTCAGCCATATGAACATTATAAGGAGTATAAAAGGCTCTAAGGACAAGCATACTTCGATGGCTGCCAAAGTGATGACAGAATTCATAGTCCCGTCCTGTACTGCTAAGGTCTGATTACTGAGCTTACGTCGTAGTAGAGCCACAGAGTCGGCCATGAGAGCTTCAGATGTTTGAAACCCCTTCTGGGCTAATAGTTCTTCGTCGAGACATGCTGTTTGAAGCGAAACGTGGAACAATGCAGGGTCGCCTAAAGCCAGTGGCCACCAAGAGACGAGGAATGGATTAGACGTCGTGTCCAAGTCTAGAGGATAGTACTGAAAAGCGATTTTGGTAAGAACTGTGGTCGTCAGTGGATACGTATTGATGAACTTGGCGGAAAGCATGTACAAGTATGAATCAGTCGTTGGACGTGTTCCCGAGGCAGTCTTGTTGGCGGGTACGAATCAAACGGATCTAGGGATCCAAATCGGCCTATGTTGAGACTTTGAAGATGCGTTGATGGTTGACCAGCCTTCCGCTCTGCACTGGTCAACGTCGCCGTCAAGGGCTCGTTTGCGTAGGCACATTGAATGTGTCGTTTAATGCACCGAGAGCATTGAGGAGAACCGAGATCGCATTTAGCCTTTGATTTGGCACAGGCTGCACAGGACCGCCTGAGAGTCTGTCGCATCTCGGGATGGAAGGTCAATGATATGAGCTTTCCACAAGCATTCAGGTCGTGCTCAAATCTCAGGTGATTGAGGTCAAAGCGAGCGCAAGAATGGACGCGTCTCCATCGTCAAAGTCGGATGCTGAAACGTCCGAGGGACCGTGAATCATGAGACCTACGTATAGATTCGAGGTTTCTTCACGGAATCGCGCGGTGGAGATAGGTTGAAGAGAGGCGCGTAGATATTGCTCTGAGAAGGATCTACCGAGGCCACCGGAAAAGGACTAGACTCCGCAAAATCGGAGACTAGTCCTAATGAGGTAACTAGTATCGGAGTCGTTCATCGCAATATCATGCCAGAAGAGATTGATCACTGCGCTGGGTAATCACAATGCCCTAGTCCTCCTCAAACTTGGAGTCTAGTTCTATGTGCGCGTAGAAGAACAACGGGTTGAACGCTTGGCTCTTGGAGATTTGGCGAGTTCGGAAGTTGCGAGGAAGAGATGCATGGTAGCAAGATTATGTATAAAGCAGGAAGCCACCTCCCTCCAGTTTCATCACCCATTGCCGAACGTAATTGCTACCATGAACAGCTCCATCACCATAGCCAGTATGATTGCTAGGCTCGACAACGTCTCCTTCTCACAGCCGAACCTACCACAGTCATGGCAGTCGCAGATCACGCTGCCAGCCATCGTTGAAGGATGGTCCACTTGGCAGTACGCCGTGACGTTCATACTTGGTGTGATTGTTTATGATCAAGGTAAGAAGAGATGTTTAATCTCAGTCACGACTCAGCTAACTTTCGATGCCAGTTATGTACATCAAGCGAAAGGGCTCCATCGCTGGTCCTGCATTCAAGATCCCACTCATGGGCCCGTTCCTTCAAGCACTCGATCCGAAGTTCGACTCATACCTCGCTCAATGGGCCAGTGGACCTCTGAGTTGCGTTTCGGTCTTCCACAAGTACGTGGTCGTTTCTCTGCATACTCAATCGGTACAGCTACTCACATTCTTTTACAATAGATTCGTTGTTCTCACCTCCGATCGAGACTTGGCTCATAAGGTCTTCAAGTCGCCCGCATACGCCGAACCATGTTTAGTCCCAGTCGCGAAAGACATCATCGGCCACAAAGCGTGGGTGTTCCTCCAAGGAAGAGACCATGCAGAGTACCGCAGAGGGCTGGCACCCCTGTTCACCAACAAAGCCATGGCCACTTACCTCCCGGTTCAAGAGAAGGTGTTGGCCGACTACTTCGACAAATTCGTTGCCGCCTGCGAAGCCAACAAGAACAAACCGATGCCATTCATGACTCTTTTCCGTGAGATCAATTGTGCACTGTCATGTCGTACATTCTTCGGCGACTACATCTCTCAGGACGCAATCAAGAAGATCTCGGACGACTATTATCTGGCTACTGCCGCGCTCGAGTTGGTCAATGTTCCACTCTCGATATACATCCCGGGTACCAAAGTCTGGCGAGGTAAACGAGTCGCAGATGCTGTCCATGTCGAGTTTGCCAAATGTGCAGCCGCATGCAAGGCCAAGATGGCGACTGGTGCAAAGCCTACGTGTACTGTTGACCACTGGGTTCGACACATGATGGAGTCCAAACAGTATCGTGAGAAGATTGCCGCTGGAGAAACCGATGTGGAAAGACCGTCAAACTTGATTCGCGAGTTCACCAACGAAGAGATCGGAGAGACGCTATTCACCTTCCTCTTCGCTTCACAAGATGCGTCCAGCAGTGCCACGACTTGGCTCTTCCAGATCCTCGCTCAACGACCTGATGTGCTCGACAAACTGCGACAGGAGAACTTGGATGCACGTGGTGGTGACAAGAACAAGCCGTTCGACCAGCCCATGTTGGAGTCTCTCACCTACACCAACGCTGTCGTCAAAGAACTGCTACGTCACCGCCCGCCCGTCATCTTCGTTCCTTATCTTGCGACTAAGGATTTCCCCGTCACATCGAACTACATCGTGCCCAAGGGTTCCATGATCATACCGTCCTGCTATCCAGCCTTGCATGATCCTCAAGTCTACCCTGAGCCGGATGTGTTCGACCCTGACAGGTGGATCACCGGCGATGCCGAGTCGAAGACTAAGAACTGGCTTGTGTTCGGCGCAGGACCACATGACTGCCTTGCAAGGAGGTATGTACCACTGTCAATGGCAGGCATGATTGGTAAGGCGGCGATGGAGCTTGATTGGAAGCACTATGAGACAGAGCTGTCTGAGGAGATCAAGGTGTTCGCTACGCTGTTCCCGATGGACGGATGTCCTCTGGTTTTCACTAAACGCGCTTGAGTAAGGCATGCCAAGAACGTTTGTAAAGATACGCTTGTTAGATGGCGTATATTTTAGGCATCAGTCTTAGGCATCAAGGGCAGCTGAAAGCCTCGTTTGCTCAGCCTCCGCCAATCGATCAACATCCAGTCTCTTAATCCCATCACCCAGGCCCTCGATCTCGTGATCCAAGTGTTCCAGTCTATCTTTGGCTTTGCTGTCGGCCAAGTGTACGGTCGCATATGGCGAATGAGCGTATAGCACTCCGAGCAGGTTCTGTAATTCTCCATCTACCATGTTGATCGACTCAGCCACTTGAGCTGCGACAGATTGTTCAGTCGACCTCTGCAGATCATGCAGACGTGATTGGCGTTCGAACATCGCCGACCGAAGGGCTTGAGACACGACCTCCCCATCTGATCCAGACTCGACTGGGACACGAATGCCATGATAACCCAGTATCTCCAGAGCTGGATCTTTGACTCCTTGGCGGTGCAGTATTGGGTTCACATTCTTCTTAGGTGATGGACCTCTGACTGACTGCTTTCGGTCGAGTCTAGATGGCGGCTGGGTTGGTGGTGGAAGTGTTTGGGCCAGTGCATCTGAGACATGGCTGATTGCTGATGTGTAGGCTAGAGTATCTTGAGTGCAAGAGGCCAGATCTTCGGTCTTTTGAGCCAGCTCATGTAGTGTTCTTACAACCTGGTTATACTGTCAGCTGGGGTCTCCTCATGTACGTATTCAAGGTTAGTCATACATATTCTAGCCAGCTCTGTTGTTCGAGTTGGGCTTGTGCATCAGAGAGCTTGAGAGCATTGACAATGGGTGCTCGGTATCGCCTGCTAATGGTCATCTCGAGTACTGAGTCCACTTCTGTGATCAAGCTCTCGAGTTCTTCGGCCAGTGCATATGCTTCCTGTGCTGCCTGTGCATTATCGTCGTGCTCGATGCCATCTGTCTCTCCAGCCAGATTGTTGAGAGTCTGGATGTAGGTGGCGTTTGTTCGATCTTTGATGAGCTTGCCTTCGAGCTTGACCAGTGCGTTCGAAAGCAGATTGAAATCAGGAAGCTTTGTCTCACTCGACTCCAACGGAGCTAATCTGAACATGACTTTCTGCAGTCCATCAAGTAGGCGATCGTCCTTGTCAAGCTGACGCTGGGATGAAGTTTTGAGCAGATTCAAACTCGATTCTGCATGACGCTTAGTCGCACCAACTCGTTGTTGAATCACCTCGGTGAGCTCGTCTGTTTCCAGATCCAATTGAGTTTTCGTTCGTGCCTGGCTTGATTTCTTCTCGTCGCTTTCAGAAATTGTCGAGACAGGTTCCTGGTTCAGTGCCTGCAACTTCATCAAAGCATTTCTTTGAGCTTCCAGGATAGCAGTTTGTTTCTCTATCGCGGCAGTACTTGCTTCCAAGGTGTTGATGGCATTTTCGAGATCAGTTTCTTGCATGGGCTGTGGCATGCCATCTGTAGTAGTGACTTTGTAGTTTGTTTGCTGAATATGCGCATGTCTCCAACAAGTCAGCAGAGTGCTTATGAACTTTCTTACCATTAAACATACAGATCATGTTCCTCGAGGCTTAAAAGAGTAGCAGGACTTAGGGATTCATGAACCCAGGAGGTCATAGAGTCTTTATACTGGGGGCTCTCGAACAACCAACCAAGCTCATCATAGCCTAGGCCAATACCACGCTCAGTCAACACCGCAAGCAGGCGGTTCAAAGCAGCAGCGGAATCCATAACTTTTGTTAGTAAATATTTACAAGGCGTGTCGGTGTAAGAAGCAGCGAGAGGGAAACAACAAACACGGGCCGAGGCTTGCCGAAAGTGCCCCGCCATGTCATGGTGCCAAGGCCAAAGCTCTTGTGCGCTCTCGAAACAGAAGAACATTCAGAGTGACGTTTTGGACATCAAGAAATCATTTCGAACCAGACACGAACGATGCAGTCTCTACGAGTTCTACCAAGGCTACCGGCATCTCGCATCGGCCTGCGATCAACCCAGGCATACACCCAGCTGCGCACAGCGACGAGCTCGTCCACATCATCCGCCTCCGGACCCGCGCGAAAGAGCGTCACCATCGCCAATGACACAGGGCGAGTTCCTTGGTCTGAGTTGTCATGGAAAGAAAGAGGTGCACGTACAACACAACAATCAGCAAACTTTGCTGTCGTCATCCTCGGCCTTGTCATGACTGGCGGTGTAGCGACCGTTCTCTGGCTGGAAGTCTTCAGCAGCGACAGCAAAACCGCCGTCTACAACCGCGCCTTCGAACGCGTCAGGACCGATTCTAAATGTATAGATATCCTTGCTGGAAGAGGAAAGGGTGGAGAGATTGAGGCTTGGGGAGAAAACGCTGTGCGCAACAGTCGCTTTGCGAGAGATCACATCTCGTAAGCTTTCTTGAAGCCTCGAATGTTCAGCTGTATACTGACATGCCCGGATAGCTCGAAATCTGAAACGGACGGCATCGGAACGACACACATGCGAATGCACTTCCACGTTGGTGGCTCACTAGCCGTGGGCACTGTCAATGTGCACATGACGAAACGCAGGGACGAAAGTGACTTCAAGTACCATCACTTAGCTCTTGATGTACCTGGTCACGAACGCATTTGGCTCGAGAATGCGGAAGCTTGGAAACTCGATAAAAGAGCATCAGGCAAGATGTTCGGTGTAAGATGGTGGTGATGCGCTCGCCGAACAATGCCTTTTTCGTCTTCTCCAATAGCCTGGTTGGCAAGGCTACACGTACATGCACATCTGGCATGAGCTGAGGCTCTTCGCAGATCGTAGCGACCTTCTCCGCCGATCGTAGGATGGAGAGGAAGATGGCCATCGAGCCGCGTAGGCTACGCCGATGCAGTCGATCGAGAGAAGCGCTTTGCCAACTTTCTCGCGGTATGAGCTCCACGATGCGCAGGGTCAAAACACCCTGTTGGCGTTCTCGACCGCCACGAACTGGAAGCCACTGACAGCATGGTTGCTTTTTCTGGGGGATAAGAACAACGTACACTATCTCACTTGCCTACATCGATACACGCACGCAAGTGGCGCGCGATCTTGCTGCAATCCCCTGTAGTGGGATTGGAATGGCTTGTATAACGAGAGCTGAAAGAGGATTTCAAGTCGCATCGGGATACGGAAGTGTGATAAGTGTGCCTTATCGGCCTGGCTACAGCAAAGGCATACGTGTGAGGCTTTCCTAATCAATCATAGAGGCAAACGCATGCTTGCCCGTTGTTGTTACGCCATATGTAGGGTTCAGACACTTCTTGGAAGAACCCTCGGCGAGATACGAAAAAGACTTGTTCCTTACGATTGCTGTACTTGTCTACTTCATCGGTAAAAGAAGGATATATGTACAGTATATTCAAAAGCTTCCGAGAGAAATAGGGCACTGCATTTGTTGTTTTATACAAAACTTATACTCACCTCGTCTAACCCCCTAACTCTAATTCTCAAGTACCGAGGCCGCGCGAAACCACACGCACGTGTAAACTTGCCACCCACCTCCACGATTTCTACCATGCTTTTCCACAATGCGAGCAATTGAACCGTGAACTTTGCACCATGTTCGTGGTCGAGATCCAACCTTGTTGTGAACGGAACACGCATCTCGAAGCGCGCTTTCATCTGTACAAAAGTCAAAAATCAAATGCCAAAACTTTCGCTTGGGTCGAAAAAAGCTTCGATTTGCCGATGCTGTGCATGTTTGGCTGCGGAGTAGTGAACCCGTTTGCCTAAGAAGCCACAAATCCCCTGAACTGTCTCTTTGCCCGCGGTTACTCTTTGTGAACAAGCGAAGGAGACTTTTTGGCAAGGTGCTTCTGGAAGGAGAGCATGGTTTTGTGTTTTGGTTAATTCTCCGCGTGTTTTGGTCGAGGTGGGTTCGAGCTCCTCCGAGGTCTGGTTGATTACTCTTCATAGATAAATAGATGGTCATGGCCTTCCCAATGCAGATAACCCAAGTACCCCTTTGCCCGTGAAACCCCTCCTCTGCTCCCTCGATAGTCAGAATGTTCCAGTGGAGAAGCAGTTCTGTATTCGGCTTTGACGCTTCCGTCCTTCGCTTGAATAACTGCCTGTTTTGCCCTTCTGCATTATGCTAGACGCATAACGTTTAGGGATTTGACGGAGGCAAAGGTACAAAACAACTTCAGAGGCTCATCAGGATAACTACAGGAAAAATAGCCGTCTGCAAAGTGTTTGTACAGAGTACACGCAATAATGCACAATGCACTTTCTCACGTGCGATCGTGGCTCCCCTCTTCAGCCCTGCGATCCACAGGCACCTCAAAACGTGACTTCCTTCCCTAGACGTGTTCGCGGATCGGGATTGTTGGATTGTGGATTTACTATCAATCTCGCTTTTACTGTTGATACGTTTAAATGTGGCATTTATCTTATCCACATGGCACAAGAAGCGAGACGCTCCCCTGGTAGATTGGATCAGAACTACTCCTGTTGAGAAGGGAGGGGGGAGGGAGCAGACGGATACGGAACTGTTATACGTTGTAGGCACACCGTTTCGTGTTTAAATCCTCCCTGGCTGTTGTAAAACCGTTTGCTTTGTTTTGATGTTTGCTCTGTGCTGTTGTTTGTTGTTATGGAGAGAGATAGCTTTTACGAGAGCTCGCAATTAAACCGATGCGAGAGTCACGGAAAATGAGTGGAAAAAGAAGATTGGTGGTCAAATGAGTGTATTGTGTGATTATTCTGAATTTTTTTCCTCCTCTGTACAAAGGACATGGAAAAAAAGATGTGCCAGGCAGGCAGAGTTCGTTCATACATAATGAAAAGTTGAATGAATGTATCCCAGAAGTTTTTGGTACTCCACATAAGGTCGTGAATACATGAACACTTGTGTTCGTGCCTGTGCTTACCTCTATGCATCTTTCAGCATGAGGATTTTGAATTCGTGCATGATTCCTCGTGACGAATGGCATGTGAATGCCTCGGCGTGCCTTCGAGCTTTGCTCGGGCTTGATGTTATGCCTTCATGATTCGTAGAGGTCATGTCGAAGAGATGGCTAGAAAGCCTGGTTTTGGTGGATGAAATGCTTTGCTCTGAAACATGTTCGCAGCAAAGTTCTCAGCAGTTGATCAAGGCGATCCCAAGAAACCGGAGTGAGCGCAGTTCTCGCAAGCATCACCGCTGGAGCTGCCAGAAAGGACGTAGCCATTGCAGTTGCGGGCGTAGAAGTAATAGCAGCGGTTGAAGCTCAAGTCAGGCATCATACCGGGAGTGGCAGGCATGGGAGGGACGTCCTCCTTGTCATCCTCGACGGTGCGGAAGAGAGTGCCCCAGCGGTGTTGGTTGTGGTTGCTGGTGCTTCCCTTGCGAGATGAAGGACGAGAGGGAACTGGGGGAGCGCTGGCGTTGATCTTTTTGGAAGCGGCCTTGAGGTGAGTGAGAGAAAGGGCAGAAGGGCGTCTGCTGCTGGTGGCAGAGATGGTGCCGTTGGTCTTGACTTGAGTCAAGCTGTAGTCGCCCATAACTGAGTCGGTGCGAGAGTCACGGGTAACACTGTAGACGCTCTTGGGAGAAGACAAGGGGAACTCATCCTCAGAGTGTCTGTTCAAGAGGCTACGGAAGCTGTAGCCACGGTGCTGACGCGGCCTTGAGACCTGGACGATGACTGTGTTCTCTTTGCAGGACTCCTCATCGAATGAAGGTGATTCTTGGAGGCGGAAAGGAAGAGGAGGAAGAGACTTGTCCTGTCTGCAGGACATGGCAGTGCTTGGTCGGCTGATGGGTCCTGATGAAGCCATGGACTCTGATGACGAGCAGTTGCGGAGAGCGGGAAGGGCTGCTGGTGAAGGAAGAGGAGGAAGAGCACGTTTGGCGTAGATGCTTGCATTGGCAGGGTACTCGAAAGGTGTGGTAGGGCGGTCGTGGAAAGCGTCCAGGCAGCGAAGATTGGACTTCTTGACCGGCGATACCGAGCACTCCTCGGGCTGAAAGTCGAAGTAGCTCATAACGGCAGCTGGTGGTTGTTGGAGAGAGGATGTGCGAGGATGCATGGTGGCAGCCAGGGTTAAATGAGATTGAGATTGAAAGTTGGTCGAGGCAATGAGTGTGGATGTGATATATTGATAAGGGAAACGAGTGGCTGGCTTGGTATCTTGTCGATCTGGTGGCGGAAGGATTGAAGGAAGGAAAAGCCGTGGTGATGATTCGGATATTAGAATGCAGAGGGCGAAGCCTCAAGTATCTATACAGATTCGTCTCACAACGAGACACAGCAACCTACCTCTTACATCTATCTTGTTTGCCGTTGACCGTTCACACTGGCATACCTGCAGCACCGGCGTGCTTAAACTTTCGAGGGGGTCTGGATGTTAGTTCTGGCACGCAAAGATCACCCCCTTGGGATTTGGTGTCAAGGGGACGTTGACACTTGATGGCGACTGAGTTGCGACCTTGACAGCACCGGCAAACGGCACTCGTGGGCCGCCCCGTCGACGCTTCCCTCCTTCCGGTCAAGAATCCTGGAATTCCTGGTTCGCTCCCGCTTTGGCGGCGCGCTAAAGGCGGCCGCTATCCGCAGGGCTTGCACCCCCTGGAACCGCAATAGAGTTCTGGGCTTCTGACCCTCTGCACAAGCGCCCGTTTCTCACTCTTTCTCGCGTCCTCTGTCCTCTTGCTCCTCCAAAGCCTCCTCCACTCTTCCGTCGCCTATTGAGCGTTATGGTCGCTTCCTGTTTGCCAGAGCGAGTCCGATGACTCGCGATCGACTCCGGGTGCCGTGACCAGACCGGCCATCTGGTGACTGGCGAAATGATGACCGTCCCCCACAATCTGAGCACTGTTGATGCTCGTCATGAACATGTCTCTGTCTGACGCACCAGGAACAACGAGCTGGGAATTGACATCATCTGTATGGTGATCTATCTATATCAGTTGGCTCACTGGGTAATTCATCTATCTCATCCCAGCTACCATCCTCCTGGATGGATTTACAAATCCCAGAGTCTGGTCCTGCAATTGACCCCTCCTTTTGCGGGCCGAGTGGGACACTGCTTCGTCCTTGGAGTATGCAAAGGCCACATGCAGGGAGGACTTTAGGGTCTTTGTTGTGCAAACGTCTCCCACTGGCTTGTCAAACAGGAGGTACATTTTCTCACCAATTCTCGACACGATCGTCGGTCACTCTTTCTGCATTCTCTCCACGATCGAAGATCGCGCCTCGAATGCTTTGCAGCCGTTGCCAAAATGTCAACACAGCGAGCTCGAGCTTTTGGGAACAACTCCGTCAGTCTGTGCATGCGGTACATACTCATGTGTCATGGGGAGATTTGCACCGCTTGTGCATACCGCATTCCCTCTATTTCCGTCCTTCGTATATTATGGTAGCTCTTGTCGATAAGGATCACAAATAATCCTCTCGTGATAAGACTAAGATATCCTTTGTGATAGACCAACATCCATTGGAACCGTTTGTTCATCTTGTTGCTGTGCACAACCAAAGCATGTATTCCTTCATGATGATGGTCTTGTGGAGTCTCGATTTGCCTCTCCAGTTGGTTGCTGGGCTGTCTTTTATGACCATTGAAAGCCAGAAACCGGAATAATGACAGAGATCTCTTTCGGTTATGCACAATGAATCATGGATCATATCTCTACCAGATGTAGATATATTCATCTCAGCTCCGAAGGGGTGTGACTCGGCCGCATAGCGTCTAGCCTTGTTGACACTGATCCGCAAACGTATCCTGAGAGCCAGACTCAAGTGTCTGCATGATCAGCATTCGGGTCGGACTAGCTGCATGAAAAGTGCACGATTAATTCTCCGAGGTGGGTTTCATGTTGCATCGTTCACAGAACATCTCATTTTGCACAGCACGAGCACAAATCTCCCTTACAGCGTTCACTGGCCTCGGATGTCGGAGACCCCACTGCATCGCGTCGCCCACGTTTGCCAATTCTCGCATCCTTCATTTACACAGCTAACCTCATTCTCAGGAGTTCGTGGCTCTCTCGCTTGCAGAAACGGCGCTCAACAATCACAACTCTATCAACATAGCACAACGAACCTCATATCATGCTTCACGGTGTAACCACTACTCTTTCGTATCTGAGTTTAACGATGAGCGAGCTGAAGGTCCTACTTGATGAACAGCCAATTCGTCATGATCCGCAGAGTATGACGGACTTTATCGACACTCGAGATACACATTGATATAGAAGACTACCAAGGCGACCCAAGCAACTGGTTCAGCTTTGATCCTCTCATGTAACCCAAAAACTGAGACCCCCCACTTGACCAACGCCTGACCATGATGTAAGAGCCACTTTGGTCAACCACGCACCAACTAAAAGTGCTCAGATATTGGAGATGCCAGGCATAAGCAGCTCGATGCAATTTCCCAGCATTTCGCTCGCTTCGTGGAGAAGTTCCCATCTGGTCTTGCTGAAGATCTCTTTCAGGAGCATCAACAATCCCAAACACCCATTTCGGTGCTTGACGTGCTGCAGATCATCGGCCGATCTGACCCCACCAACGCGGCGAAGGAAGCCGCGCAAGTCCCTAAATTTGATCTCATGCGTCCTGAGCGTGTAAGTCGGCAACGGTGGTGCTATAGGGCCATCTAAGCAGAAGCCGTAAGTCCACACAACAAGTGCAGCAAAGTAGAGCACCCAAGGCCGATTGAGCAGATTGTCGTCACGAGCTGAATATGCAAGCCCTTGTGCACTAGGATGTCGCCCAGAAGAACCGTCATCCTCCGGTAACAGCACAGCCGACAAGAAGCGCAACGCGTAGAACACGGCATCACGAGCCCCATGAGATGGGGCCCAGGTCTCTCTCAACTTTTTTGATGCTGCCGCATGATCATTCGCAGTAATCACACGTCCCAAGGAGCGTTTGGCTCCAGCAAGAATCTGACAATCGACAATGTCAACGTACATTGCCATGCGTGCCAGATGGTGGAGCACTGTACGTGATTCAAATACCTTCTCCTTATCCATAACGTCGCTTGAGATTCGATCATACAAATACACCGGTGCGTTAGAGGATGACTTGGCCAGGGAAGCATCGAAATCGCGCCGCCAGAAATCGCAAGCAGATGCCAGCTGATCACTCCAACTGCCCTGTTTGCCAACTCCGATCGAGCTTGCTCTCACGTCTTGCATTCTCATGTGCCAGCTGACACTCATGAGGCCTGCCATGATGGTAACCCGGCCAAAGGTGTTGGTCTGTACATGTTGGCTGTTTAGTGTCTTCTTCAACGCCTCGAGGAAGCTCATCGGTCTGTAACCGCTTAGTGTAAGGCTATGCTCATGGCTTCGCACTTCAGCCCCACTCGGAGCAGCCCACAGAGCCTCGTCACATGGGAGTGGTATTCGCATCTCGTGGGCGACCATCACAGCAGCGTGACCAAACATGGTCGCGTGTGTTGTGTCAATAATGAAGGCAGCAAAAGCCGTTCGGCGCGTAGCCTCGTTACTGATCCAGTTGTTCCACCATTCGTCTTTTGTATTCTTTCCGCAAGTATTCACACTGCCGTTAGGTCCAGGTGGTGTCCTCGTTGGGTCGACGTCATACGGGGCGAAATCAAGTGCTGCTCTTCCCACAAGTGAACTACCTCGCCGCATCAAAGTAAGAGTTGAACAGTGGTGAATGTGTGCCCGTTGATGTAAAACAGTGGTTGAAAACATCTTTTCGAAGACTTCCAACAGCAACAAGGACTGGAATATCCATAACTTGGCTGGCGGGATGAAGTCTGGATCTTCAACTATCATCCGACGAGTGTGCCATGCTAGGAAAGAAGCCAGTTCTGCAGAAGCTTGGGTGACTTCGTAGCCATATGATGGCTCCAGACAAGATGCACCGAGTGTCATTACGGCGATAAGCAGAAGATCGGGGCATGTCTCGGCTGAGAATGTTGGTTTATGTAGAATCGGAAGTTGTGGATGTATGTTGAGCCAGAACGAGCTGCAGAAAACTTGCATCATTCGCAAACTCAGCACGTGGGTGTCTCCATCGTGGTCACCTTTTAGTGTTTTCTCCCTCTGCATAGAGACTTGGACGTGCCTTCCATCTTTAAACTCGGAGATTATGAGGTCCAGGAGCCGCTGCCTTCGTGGACTGGACAGCACACACTCGGGTTGTATGCTGTCTTGTTCTGTTTTGGCGACCGATGGGGGGCGAGCTAGAGACTCCAGATAGGTGTTTCCAGCCAAAGTCTGCATATTGTCATGTAGTAACTGTGGGTTCTGATTGTAATTGTATGGTGCCTGGGAGTGGGGTGGGAAAACCGCGCCTTGATCGCCTTCAAATAGCCAGCTGATGAACTCCGTACCTGGCATCTCCGGAGGTGACGGTCCATAGTTCTCGTTGAAAACTGGTACAGTCGCACTCGCGGAGAGGTGGTGAAGGATATTGGGATCCGTGTAGCCTGTGGCTTGATAACTCGGTCCGCTTTTAGAAAGATAGGATGTTACAGAGTCCGATCTTATGCCGATCGGTGATTGAATTTGAGTGTTGTAAGGCAGGTTGAATTGCGATACTGTAGGCAAGTTGGTGAAAGCTGGTGGAGATCTGAGGTTTGCCGCGGTAGACGGTGATGGGTAGGGTTGAGGCAAGTAAACTCCAGTAGCATTGCTAATGGGAGCGAACATGCTCTGCATTGAGTTGAGATGATACATATCCATCGGGATTGCAGGTGGCATGTTAGGTCTGGCAAATACAGGGTTATTGACTTCGTGGCGTACACTGTTTATACGATCGTCAATTGCTCCGGAGGTCACTAGATTGCCAGATGCTGTCTGTGGTGTGTCCAGATGGCTCGAGCGAGCAGCTAGTCGAGATTTCAGGGGGTTGTTCACAGGATCCAATGTGTTATCGTACTGGTCATGTTCCACATTACCATTGAAGGGACCGGATGCCATGGCCGAGCCAAAGTTGTCTGATCCAGATGTCAATCGTGGATCAAGAGCCATGGAGCCAAAGCCCAGTACAGACTCATGAGGCTTTGAAGCAACTGGCTGCTCGACACTTTGTGGCTCCGATCCGTCACAGCTTGTACTGGAGGCAGCTATCTGAGCATCCGAAGACTGTTCCTGCTGAGCTTCGGTAATGTGAGAAGATTTGAGCTTGCCATGCTTGAAAGCATCCCGACGATATAGATGCGAATTCTCCTTGGTATGTCTCTCTCGATGTCTGGCGCAGAGATCCTGGCGAACAAAATGCCGATCACATCCCTCAAAGTCACAATTGAAGATCTGCTTCGGAGCGTCTGAAGTCGCATCAGTAACTTAACGGAAAGTCCTACGGCCTTGTGCTCACGGTTTAGCTGATGCCTGTACAAATGTTCGGCACGTGAGTAACTTTTATCGCATCCTTCTTGAGGACACTCATATCTCTTGTCCCTTGGCTTGCTCGCAGTTCTCTTCCTCTTGACAGGCCGAGCGTTGCTAGTGTCTTCATAGACATGACTCTCGAGCGACTCGTTACTTTTTTTCGATGTTTGTCGACGCTGAGGTCTGCTCGCAGAGTTCGATTTCATGATACAAAATGAGCAAAAGCAGCTGGTTGTGCCGAGGCAGTTTCCAAGACCAGCAATTCATGAGCGAAACTACCGAGATGTACTTGTGTCAGATCAGGCCGTAGGGTGCTCGATTTGTATGTCCAGGCGGCTTGAGAACAAAGGAATGTTTGTACGAGTTTGAAACACGCAAGAATGACTGACTATGGTCAATGGTGGCTCTGTGGTAGTTCAAATGGCATGTATCGACCCCGGATAAATGCCCGTTGGAATTGCGGAGTGAGTGCGGAGAAGGAAAGCTTGACGCGGCAGGCCTGAGTTCAGCCAGGAGGGTTCTTTTCAGGGCCAGGATTGTTGTTGACAGCGGGTGCAGACTTGGATGGAAAAATCGAGGACACACTTGACAATGAAGACAAGTTGACGGGACACGACGTGATGTGCGCCCCCATCACGCGCCTGCCCGCTCGACAGCATCGCCAAGCAAGCCGCCTTGAGTCTTGTAGATCCTAATGGCAGGCGTAGGCGATCACGTGGAGAGAGCTATGCATCCTTCTGAAACAGTGACTTTCTAGTTCAATGCTGATGAACTGATGCGTACGTACCGTCGCCGGATGAATTGTATAAAAGCCATGCCTATGCATTCCCGACGCCTGAACCCGTGTAAACCTGCCTGCCCGCCTATGCGCCTTGGACCCGCTGGATGCTGCTGTGTATAAAAGTCAAACCATACGCTTGCTTAACGATTCCCAGGCTTCAAGCATTCTTGCTGTAATACTCAGCATGCTGCTTCTCTTGCTCGTCATTGAGAGTGCTTCCGGTTGGCGTCTTCTTCAGTCCGGCCCAGAAAGCTTCTCTTTCACGCAGCAAGTCATTGCACCATGCCTTGACCTCGGGCAATTCAATCTTCTGAGCGACCCATGAGAACTCGCCAAGGTCGATGCGGCCCTCATGAGAGCGCTCGTACTCCATCATCTGGAGCAGAAGCTCAATCTTGTCCACGTCGTGAACGAACTTGCTCTCCAGCGTTTGACTGTCCTCATACTCCTGCCACACTGCGCGCATCTCCTGACCCGACAGACCACCACCGACCTTGCCAAGCAAATCGGAGCAGATGTAGTCCATAGTGTCTGCCTCTCTTCTGTTCTTCTCCGATTTCGGAACGCCGTCGACGGGGGTGATGTCGCCAACGAGGGCTTCGGCCATGTCGTGAATGAGAGCCATTCTGGTGCAACGGGGCACATCGAGGCGAGAGGAGAGAGAAGGCGGGCAGAGCATGGTGATGATGGACATGCGGTACATGTGGTCGGAGATAGATTCGCCGTGGTTGATACCGAATCTGCGCCAGCCCTCGCGCTTGGTAGTCTTCAGATGTTCAAGAAGGTGGAAGAAAGGGACGGGTGAAGACGAGTGCTTCTCGAGAGGGGCAAGGGTTGAGAGGACAGTGTCGGGCGTCCATTGCGATGCTTGGCTTGGTGTCAAGAGGCCAGAGGTAGGCTCTGCGCAGCAGGTCAGTAACATGAACTTTCAGAAAATTGCATGTGACAATAGAGTGAGCATACTGGGCGACGAGTTGGTTTGAACCGCGTCTTCAACAACGCTGGGTGCCATTTCCGTGTCTGGGGATGCTTCTTCGTCGCGTGATGGCCTGGTGATTTTTTGGCGAATAGTGATATACTGATGATTGGGCGTAAGGATTGCTAGGTACGAATTTACTCTCAGGTATCTAGAAGGTTGCAATCATTTGACCGCGGCGTTTGTCGCGCCTAAACGCTAAAGTCGTTTTGATCCACGCGGCGAAAGCCGGCCACCAAGAGTTGCTATACACCTGGTAATGCCACCCATACCACCCGCGAGACAGAACAAGAGCAGAGAAGCATTACGGCAGCGTTTCAATCGTTAGAAGGCTCGAGTAGGAAACCATACAGACTGTGGCTAGTCGCTTGAAATTGATAAAGGGCAAGATAGACGTGAAGTGTTCACTCTTCTGCAGTGGTTCCGGGCGTCGTTACCCCTTGACCGATGTTTACTCAGGCCTTTGTTGATTGGTGCTTCTTGACTTCTCAACTCGAACGGATTCAAGCATCGTGCATACTTGATGATTCACTACTAACCAGCACTACGGAGAAACCATAACCGACTGGCATGTCCCGACCCGAATCAGTGGCTGGATCCGCCTCTACTCCCAGCCATGCACCTAGACCGCCAGCTCCAAAATCACGATCCATGTCACCTTCCAACATTTCGCTTTTCGTATCAAATCTGAAACTTCTAAATCTTGATCAACGACAAGACTGGCCCGATATCACCGTGCGCACTTTTGATACGAAAGATGCACTTCAGAATCAGAAGAAGCGAGTGGCAGGCGTTGAATGGTCTCTTTATCGACTGTTCGAGATCTGGGATAGGGAGACTACCCGCGATGTAAGCCAAGATTTATTGTCTCGTCAAGTTTCTTTGTGTTTATGTGAGACAGAAATTGCAACCGTTCTTTCCACCTTTGGAACCAATCCAATCTTTGAACCTGCGAGCCGCACTGTTTCGGTGTCTTAATGACCTGAAGAAGAACGATGTTCTGGGCAGGGAAGCCACTCTTCGTAAGACCATGCTGGATGACTGCAAGGGTGACAAGTTCGAAGAAGTTCTGCTCTTGTTTTCTGCTGCTGTTGTTAGGAAACAAGTAGTTTCAACTCGCCGCAAACAGCATGCTTCAATCGGCAAGAATCTTGCTGTTGCGAGGAACCTGGACAAGCGCGAGTTGAATACAGTTGGCCCCCTTTCTATTGCCTACCGTGCGTCTCTGACGAAGACTTTGCAACATCGAGTAAATCTGGACCACACACTCAACAATTTCCGCACATCACTCTACGAGAAGACTAACGAGTACCACGAGCGTCACCTTACACTCCTCGAAACGCAAGATGCGACAAAGGAAAATCTCTCGCCGGAGACAGAGAAGTCTATCAGACGCGAACTTCGACAGAACTGGGTTGGCGGTATAGAGGGCTGCGACGCATTGCTGGCAGGAGCCAAACTCGCTTCCTCAGACGCCTATATGGACTCCAACTTCGAAGATCTGTGGCAACACTTCAGACAGGGTACAACTCCTGAGGTGTCTCCAGAAGGTGTTTCTTTGCTCGAGACTCTTCAATACCGTGTAGCTGAGCAGAACGATCGTTTGCGCCTCTGGAGAGCATACAAAGATGTTTTTGAAGACACCAACACACCCGTGAGATCTGTTCAAGCTTCTAGTGTGCCCGATACTCAGGATCGTACGGCTGCAGCTCATGGCTTGGACATCTTCAGAAAACATAAGAGCATCCGTGTGGCACAGGCACCTTCTGAGCCCGAAGAATCTCGCATGTTGGCCTCGGAAGTGGATTATGATCGTGTCGTCCAAGACATGAGACAAAGCCTCTCCGACGTCGGCAAGAAGAAGCGAAGCCAGAACAACGGATCTTCATACCACGCAGCACCAACTCTCGATGATAGAACTCGCCGTACGAGCAACATGCCGAGACAGGTACCTGTCCCAGTGTTCCTTGCTGGATCTAAAGAGCCTCAGGAGGACTTCTTCTCGCCGCTCAAACGACCGTTGCTTGCATCGACGAACTCGACTCCCACCACCGTGCGAGATGAACCACAAAAGTCATATCCATTCTTGCCTCGAACTCACAGCCAACCTGTAAACACGCCTCAGACAGTGAGGAGTGAATACATTCCAACCACTGGTCAAACCATGGAAAGTCCATATGGCTCTGTTCTGAGGCAGCCAAGGTTCACAGAGAACAGCCCTAGTGTGCAGAAACTGGAGCAAAGACGTTTTGAAGCATACAAATCGGAATCGCAGGACGACGATGAGACAACTCCTAGGAATGGAAACACTTCTCCGGCCGCAGCAGAAATCAGCTCAGCATTCCCTGAGCATCCGAGTCCTGCTGCAGACCCTGTCGCATCTCTCGAAGACAAAATTAATCGCATCGATCTAACAGAACCACAAGGACAATCTTCGCCATTGGACTTACCAGACTTCTCACCACCTCAGCTCTCAAGTCCCCCGGCGCCAATCTCTAGACAACAGAGTCCGCAAGAGCGTCCCAATCTGTCCGAACGTGCCCGCATGACCATGGCCTCCTTCCACAGCAGCGAAAACAGCCTTCCTCTGCCGCTGCCTACCCCCGACTCCCTAGATGTAGGAACAGAGACGGAAACAGACACAACAATATCCCGCCGCACCTCCCTCGCCGACCGCGCTCTAGCCTCCATGACTCTAGCCACCAACAACGCCCCTCCCCACCGCCGCACCACCACAGCCAAACCTCGCCCCCGCTCCTCCTTCTTCCCCTCCACCACCGCCGCACAACTCTCCACTCCCATCAAAACCAGCAGAACATCCTTGGGCGGCACAAGAGATACCACTCCCAGAGATAAGTTATTCGAGCAAGATGCAGAATATGCCAGTGTGTTCAAATCCAGGCCCAAGATTGCCATGAGTCCTGGGTTGAGTCCGCAGTTGGATGAGGATATGGATTATATCGAGGGAGAAGCTGAAGATTTCAGTTTTGAAGATGGAGGTGCTGAGGATGGGGGTGAGGAGAGTATGATTGGGTTGCAGAGTTCGCCGTTGGGGAAGTTTGGGATGTAGATTTTTAGGGGGGTGCAGATGATGGAGGAATTGAAAATTTTGTTTCACTTGAGATGAGCAATCTTGGTGTGAGATGTATGTTAAGCGTCAATTCGGATGTAATCACCAGAGCAGGCACAGAGGTAGACTTGTTCATTTAGTACGTCATCGTTCAAATGTGTTCGTGCATCTGGTCCGGGTCGTACTGTTGCTGTTTGAGTGCGCATGTCTAGTGAAGCGATATCCAAACACTTGATCTGACAATACCTTAACAACCACCTTTCCAACCCATCCAAATCCTCTCCTATCCATATTTTGAGGCATAAAGAATGTACTCATGGTATTTTTATAAGAGCAAGGTATGTCGTTATCGAGCAACATTGTTGTCGAGGCTGAAATTGCTTGTTAGGGGTATGACCCTGGCCCCACAGTACCACGATATTCGAGATGCAGAAAACATGATTTCTTGTTTTGCACCTTTTTGCGATAATGACCTTTCTCAGATGTAGGGGAGATACAAAAGCATCGATTGATGTGGTCCATATGCGTCGATCTGATGAAATGTCTTCCCAGACCATAGCCAAACAGACGTTCCTTGTTCAAATCCACATCTAACTCGTGGCATGCGGACTTTTCTAGAAAACTCAAAGATACATACCAAAGAAGTACTGTGCTCAAGGAGAGTGGTGAAAATATTCAGGACAGCTTCTTGTAATTTGAAGAATAAATATCTATGCTTTACTTTCTTTTCCCCCCCCCGAAAAGAAGACGCCGGCCTCCCTAGAGAAAGGGTATGAACGAAGAAGAAGAGGAACAGAAGAGATCGCAGGTGGTGTCAAGGGCTAAGCGACAAAGATACGCCTTGATCCATGCAGCCATAAAGGAAAATGCCATGTACAGGAGGGAAACGCCCGTGACTCCTGTCGCCCGCCATAGTGCAAAGAGACAACGCCAACCGGTCCATGAAGCCCAGACGCTAGGAGAGAAATAGACATGAGAGACTATGCAGCAAAGACTCGGACATTCAGGTCAACACTGCCGGTAGCGATGACACAGCGAATGCTGACTTTGGCGGCTTCGTCTGGTTTCGAAGATCCGTTGGCAGCATCTGCGTTAGTGGCCGAGGCATCTTTGATGACACCTGGTGCCCATCGCATACTGCTGACGAAGTGACCGTGTGCGTCCTCGATGGTCTTGACGCACTTGCCTTCTTGTGACAGATCCCAGCAGCGTATCGTTTTGTCGTCGGCGCAACTGAGAAGATATTTGCCGCCTGGGTGGAACAACAGAGCGCGCACCCAGTTGTCGTGGCCGACGAGAGTCTTGATCAATGTTCCCCGAGCGTCCCACAGCTTGATGAGCTTGTCACGGCCAGCAGTCGCGACAAACTCAGCCGAGCTAGTGGCTGGCGGAGCTTTCTTTAGACCGGCCATCGAGGCCAAGTGAGGATATGCGGCTGCAGGAGCAAACGTGCAGCATTCGATGACATGTTCGTGGCCGACAAAGGTGACTTTGGCATCGCCAGATTGAGTATCCCATAGACGAGCAGTCTGATCATTTCCGACGGAGAGAAGCCATCGGCCATCGAAGCTTGGAGCGACGTCGCGTACCCAGTCAGCATGGCCGCGGATAGTCTTGACACAATATCCAGTAGTAACGTCCCAGATCCTGATGGTCTTGTCTCTACTAGCACTTGCCAAGAGGTTTCCGCTCGAAGGAGCACCAGCGGCGCCAGACGGGATGAAGCGTACAGCCGACACACTATGGTCGTGGCCGGGAAGAGTGCGGATATTTTTGTATTCGTCACTAGGATCCCACAGCTTGATGGTCAGATCGGAACTACAGCTGGCCAGAAGCGTGCCTCCGCGCGGACCACCATAATCTATGTCGAGGACACCCTTGGTGTGACCCTTGATTGTACGTTCGAGCTCGCCGAGCTCCCAATCCCAGATTTTGATTGTGGCATCTTCCGAACCTGAGGCCAGAGATGAGAAGACGGGATGGAAGGCGACACATGTGACGGGTTGGCGATGAGATTGGAGAGTATGACGGGCGGGGGATCGTGGCAGCCATGCGGCAGGGTCCTGATTGCGACGCGACAATGAGGTGGGAGTGGCGGTATCGAGTTCTGTTTGGAGGGTGGTATTGCGCGATTCAAGGTCCATTATCTGTTGGAGCATGAGCGCGTCGTCCAAACAAGTCGCGGTAGACGGGCATTGAGTCTCACCTTCTTTTGCAAGCGGACGACACTGGTCCACTTCTTCTCCAGCAGGCCTTCATATTTCTTTCGCGTAGCATCATCGAACGAGTCGCCGATGTTGACCTCTTCACGGAGGGTTTGGGCAGTGTTTGTCAAGCCGGCGGCGGTAAGGTAGGCAATCAGAGACTTGTGGCTATCAGCACATCAGCCAACAGCTTTCGCAAGAATCGGGAGAGACCAACAGTTCTTCAGCCTGTCGCTGAGTCAAGAGATTCGTCATTGTGGTGGTTGCGCATAACAACTCTGGCAAGCAAGAGCTGGCTGTTGTTACCAGTGGTGGGGCTCACTGAGCAGGAAGCTGCGATGGACGCCGGCGGTGAGGGGGTTAAGAACAACCAGAAAGGGGAAATTACAGGTTTCGGATATGACTTGGATGGAGAAACGAGACAATAGGGAGCACTCAGGTAAACGATTGGAGGGTGGATTGGTAGTCGAGTCTTGATGGAGAATAGCACTTGTCAACTTGTCGCATGCTGCCCGATGCCGTCAGACGGGAATTTGGCTTTGGGCTTTTGTGTTTGTTGTTGTTGTCAGGCCATCACCACTTTGCGACCGCAATATTCATGACGATACTACCACAATTCGTCCACGCTCACAGCGACTGATTCAACTTGATTGAGAACAGACAGTGCATCCCTAGTTGCCGTCACTTCTCACACATCGCATCCCGCATTCCGATCATCATCATCATTCTTCCTCTGGACCGACTACCGACTGGACTTAAACACATCGAAACACCGCCAACATGGCTGAAGAGCAAGAGGATTTCAGCAAGCTGCCTTTGCCAGACCGCTTCGTACACAAGAACTGGAAAGTGCGCAAGGAAGGTTACGAAGCCGCGACAAAAGAATTCAAGACTGCACAACCAAGCGACCCCCTCGTCAAGGACTTCGTTGCGGACTCCAACATCTGGAAGGGAGCTGTCGCCGATTCGAACGTTGCCGCCCAAGCTGAAGGTCTTAATGCGCTGAACGCTTTCCTCGAAATCGCTGGCAAACCTGGCTGCACTCGGTGCGCTATCCTTTGCTACAACCCCTCCATTTCAGGCACCTGGCTAATACTCTCTTCTTAGCACGCGCACATCCACAATCCAGCCTATCGTCGAGAAGGGCGTAACAGGTCGCCCCGCCGCGAAAGCCGCTGCCATCGAGGCTCTCCTTCTTTATGTCGAACTCGACATCGCCGACCCCGTCATCGAAGAGCTAATTCCCCTACTGTCCGCAAAAACACCCAAGATCATCGTCGCTGCCCTCCAGTCTCTGACTGCCATCTACCACGCATACGGTTGCAAGACGGTCGAGCCTAAACCCATTATCAAGCTATTACCGAAAGTTTACGGCCATGCAGACAAGAACGTGCGCGCCGAAGCACAAAACCTCACAGTCGAACTCTACCGATGGCTGAAGGAAGCCATGAAGCCCCTCTTCTGGGGTGAGCTCAAGCCTGTCCAACAGACGGACCTAGACAAGCTGTTTGAGAAGGTCAAGGACGACAAGCCGACACAAGAGAGACTGCTCAGATCTCAACAAGCTGCACAAGAGGCTGCCGAGGAGGCAGGCGAGGCCCCGGCCGAAGAAGTCGAAGAGGAGGAAGACGCTGCGATTGACCTGGAACCGGAATTCGAGGCTGTCGATGTAATGGCAAAGGTGCCAGCAGACTTCAGCGAACGTCTCAACTCGTCCAAGTGGAAGGACCGCAAAGAGGCCCTCGAAGAGCTTTTCACCGCTGCCAACCAGCCTGCCATCCAAGAAGGTCCATTCGACGATGTCATGCGTGGTCTCGCAAAGAGTATGAAGGATGCCAACGTGGCTTGCGTTACTGCTGCTGCAAACTGCGTCGAAGTGCTCGCCAAGGGTCTAAAGAAGAGCTTCTCGAGATACCGTTCCACCATCATGTCGCCCATGCTCGAGCGTCTCAAGGAGAAGAAGCAGTCCGTTACTGACGCTCTTGCTGCCGCTTGCGACGCCGTTGTCTCTGCTACCGGCCTTACTGACAATCTCGAGGAGATGCTTGAAGCCTTCAAGCACAAGACTCCTCAGGTTAAGCTTGAGTCTGCCCGTGTCCTCGTGCGCTGTTTGAAGAACCTCAGAGAAGTTCCTCCACCTGCTGAGCTCAAGACCATGTCTGATGCAGCAAAATCTCTTCTCGCCGACTCTCAGGCACCACCGAGAGAAGCAGCTGCTGAGATTCTGGGTACATTGTGGAAAATTATGACCGACCGCAATATGCTTCCTCATCTCGACGGTATCGACGACATCAAGAAGAACAAGATCAAGGAGTATTGTGATAATGCAGAGGTCAAGGTCAAGTGGAAGCCCAAGGCTGCTCCTCCACCAAAGCCCGCTGCTGCTCCGGCAAAGAAGGCTGCTCCAGGAAGACGTCCTGCGCCTGGAGTAAAGAAGGCTGCTCCAGCACCCGTCAGACCTGCTACACCAGAAGAGCCCCCAGCCGCTGCACCACTAGCAGCCCGCCCGACAAGCAGACCTGGAGCCAAGCCTGGTCTCAAGTCAGGTCTTGCGGCTCCTGGATCGAAGATGAGAAAGCCTGGTGTCGCTCCACCAGCTGCTTCTCCTAGAAGAGTTCCTTCGGAAGATGTGGAGATGTTGGACGACCCGCCAACTCCCGCTCCCGCACCGCGCTCAGGGCTTGCAGCACCTCGTAGTCTAGCAGCCAGACCGCTAGGCAAGCCCACTAACTCCTTCAACCAGAGCACAAACGAGCCTCCTCAAGAATACGCTCCACCTCCCCAGGCCGCTCCGTCAGTCTTGAGCTTGGCAGAAAGGTCGGAACTCTCGGATCTACGCTCAGAAGCCGAATATCTCCGTTCTCAAAATAGCGAACTGAGAACGGACAAGATGAGGCTCAACAGCCAGATTCACGAGCTCCAAAACCAAAACGCACAGCTTATTGAGGATCACACTCGTGACGTACTGGGCATCAAGGCGAAGGAGACTCAACTAGTACGCGCTCGCAGCGATGCTGAAGCTGCCGAAGAACGCGCAGCTGGTCTCGCTCGCGAAGTCGACAGACTGAAGCGTGAAGTGGCTCGTCTTGGACGTCTTGAACGCGATAACAACCAGGACGCACATATGCAAAACAACAACTATTCCGAAAACAACGGCGCCAATGGAATGAGACACTACGACACAGAGATGGGCGGCATGGGCCCGCCTCGACCTCAATTCGGCCGCCCAGGCGGTGGCATGTCATACTCATCACAATCACGAGAGCCCAGTGGCGAGAACAAGGGACACTTCGAGACAGCAGGCGGGATTGAGCGCATCACAAGCCCCGTTAGTGGTTTCAGAAGTTCAAACGCGCCATCGACGGACCACTCCAGCAGCGGCCGCGCTAGTCCCGCGATTTCTGGCCTACAACGCAGCACCAGTGGTAGCAGACCTGGAAGCAACTTGGAGCAGAGCCATGGTGCAGGTCTAGGCGCAGACTCTGGTATGCAAAGATCGTCGATGTCGAGGACACAAAGCGGTGAAGGTGCAACTGGTGGTGTCGAGAGTTGGAGACGTGCGGCTGAGGTGACACAAAACCTGAAGGCCAGAATTGAGATGATGAAGGTAACCATTGCTCAAAAACCCAAATCACAGAAACAAGACGCTGACCATTTTCTCTCTCAGGCCAAACAGCAAAGTCTCCAACGCAACCACTAAGGAAGGGATGAACGAATGCTGTACGAATAAGAGCATGGAAAGGAGTATGGCAGGATAGCGCCTTTTTCGCTTCTTCTTCTTTTTTCCTTCTTCGATACCTATGACTTTTTTTCTTGTCTCCAGTGAAAGGTGCACTTTCGAGTTCTTGTTGTTGCTTTAGAATTTGGTGGTCCTATGGATCCGGGCGAATCATCAAATCGCCTCTTCACACTTCCTCTTGAGTGTTCCTTCCGCCTATGAGATACGATCTCATTATACTCTCATATCAAAATGTTCCAAGGTTGACCGCCAGACTTTCGTGATCTGCCCTCCTGGGTGTCGATGGCCGAAGTGCTCGCCGAGCGTCATCGGCGTCGGATTGCTCTATAAACAAAGCAAGCACCACGGTCTTTTCGCCTACTCGCTCCTTCCGAAATCACTCTCATTTCTCTCTGCTTGAATGATTACGCGCTTTCAAACAGGCGGCCTGAAAGACTGTGCAATGCCTCCGTTGATGAACATCATACGTTCACACTTCGTATCAGGCCAGAACGCAATCGATATAGCAATCTTGAATAAGCCATGCCCACCCATACCGCCATCACGCATAAGAAACTCCTCGTGAATCCTTCCCAAATCAAGCAATTCCTTCAATATTCACGTGCTTGATCAAGCAATAGTTCGACCTCCGCTTGGGAGAGCAAGAAAAAACAGAGTTTACGGATAACTTATACTTGGAAAGGTACATTGTTACATCTATACAAACCTCGAGTGCTCTACTGTACAAGTACTTGGATACATCCCCAAATGTCCGATGCGTGCATCCGGAATTTCTTGATGCTTTGGCTTTTCTGCTTTCGCGCCGAACTGTGCATGTACTGTACAAAGAAATGTCCGATAAGTCTTGTGTTTTTGTGTTACTTTCGAGTACCAAGATAGCATTTCTGTACCCTTTTGTTAGGAACCGTGTAGCACACCATGCTGAGTCGTGTTTTATCCTCACCCGTTGCCCTCGTGCCCTGATTTCTGAGTTCAGGATATCGGCACGAGGATAAAAAGGGCAAGAGAAGAGAGTGCTTACAGGCTATTTGTGTCGGTCAAAGTGGGACCTGGCAGTAGTTTGGAGTTTGTTGAGGTTTGAACGTCGTGTCCTGGATTTGGTGCATCGCAGCAAACAATATCCGAATACGCATTGCACTTCCAGTATTGGGTAAAAAGAAGATGGAAATTGAAGATTGATGATAAGGAAATAATTTCCTGACCTGCAGCGATAGGCTGTCTAGAATAGCAAAAGCCGTCGATATAACATCCAATCTCCCAAAGGTACCCCGTGTTGACCTTTGTGCACAACATGAACCTCCAGACAAAAAGAAAGAAAAGGATAACGCAGTGAGACAAAAAACAAGGTTACAGATAAATTTACTTCATCTGACCACCCTTTGCTGTACAAGCAACAGCAGACTTGGAAGGTGTGCTGGTGATGGAAATAGTAACAGTGGGCGACGAAGTCACGGTCTTGACGGTGGTGGTCAGGACGGTCATAACGGTCTTTGTGGTAGTTGACTGCTTGAGGGTAGTGGTGACGACGGCGAGGGTGGTCTTGCCGCTCTTGACGGTTACCACGGGAGGTGTGAATGTGGAAGTGGAAGTTGCGACAGCTAGGATACATGTTAACTTTTGGCTTTTCCAAGATTCAAAAAAAGCAAAACTTACCAGTAGAAGTGATGGTGGTGGCGATATCGGTCGAAACGGAGGTAGAGGTAATGTAGAGGGACTAGCAGAAAGATCAGTAAACAAGTCAAGGTCGAGTGGGAGTACAAAGACAAAGCTTACAGTATTGCTCTCGGTCAAAGTGGTAGTGGCAACATCGGGAGCACGTCTCTGCAGCTTGTTCGCAGCCTCTCTTCTAGCCTTGCGCTCGGCAATTCTGGCTTCACGCTCAAGAGGTACAGAGCGATCGAACAGACCACGGCGGATCTTGACGGCAGCAGAAGCCGAAGGAGTAGCGGCAGCAGTAGATGAAGCAGAATCATCGGTCGACAGAGCAGCAGCAGTGATCAACGTGGGAGTAATTGTGCAAGTAGGATCGGGGTACTTTTGAGTCGTGGGGATCGAGCAAGTAGCAGTGATGGTCTTGGTGGTCAAGATGGGGACGGCAGTGTAGGCAGTCTTCTTCAAGGTTGCCGTCTTGGTTGTGACCACTGTTGACTTGGCAGGTGTAATAGTCACGGTGGGCGACTTGGAGCATATTAGTTTGACGATATCAACTTGAAGATAGAGAATAGGCTTACCTTGGTCACAGAGGCCACTGTGGTCGTCACAGCAGGCAATGTGGTAGTCGAAATGATTGTTGATGTCTCAGTGACGAGGACAAGAGGTGTCGTTGTTGAGTAGATGGTGACGGTAGGTGTGTATGTAGTGGTTGAAGGCAAGCCAACGTTGAGATAGAAATCACGTTCGTAGGCAATGGGATCAGCATCTCCGTTGTTGGAGATGATCAGAACCGACCAGTCACCAGACCAAAGTTGGTTCTTGTCCATGGGGCATGTTGACAGCTGGGTGGTGTCGTCAGGCTGGAGAGGAGTATCCGTGCATTGATGTTCATCTCCATTTGGATCAACGAGGAGGTTATTTGCAACATCATTGTCACAGCCTTCAAAGAGAGAAGCGAAGGTGAAGGCGTCGGTCGAGCTGATGTTTTGGAAGTAGTTTCCACCGTTCTGGAAGTCGATACCATATGAGACACAAGTTTGTGCGAGCGAACGTGAGCTCAGAAGAGCAGCGGCCAAGAGGCCACCGAGTCTGAATGTAGACATGTTGAATAGCGAAGGAAGAAGTAATACGAGAGTTAGATGCAACGATGGAAGAACCCAGGTCGGGGGGATACGTCTATTAATCTAAACTCATCCTCTGTTTACACATACTAAGACGGAGTTGCCGCGACCTACCTGGAGCATGGTAAGATCTCGCTTGCCATGCCAGCTGGTCGAAGACTAACCACAAAGCCCGACGACGGTCCCCGTATCACGCTATGGTTCCTGACTTCTTTAGGCAAAGGTGGAGGAAGCACGTTCGGATCGATATTCTTGGATCCTGACATGGGTCGAGCACCGAGTCCCGAGCGCGGTTCGCTAAGCGCGATATAGATGAGACCCATATTGGTCTGGACATTGGGCTTGACAAGCCGCATAAACCGAATGCAGCTTGATTCCCGAGGAATGAAGACCAGAATCGATATCTCGACTCGAGCTGATGGGGTTGATGCCACGATTGTTGGTAGCTTACGCGTGTCTATTGGAAAGCGGCATCGCACAATGGTCAATTGTGGTGGAGATGCTTTTCCGGAAGACGAGCCTTGCATGGCGGAAGAAGATGGAAGTTTGGTTTACGGGCCCTGGCATCCGTAATCGCCTGTGTTGACTGCTCGAGAGCACCAACCACGAGGCCAAGATCCATTTCAGGATGCTAAATTGCCTTTCGTATGCGGTGAAGCGATCTTCAGGGTTTCCGCACGTCTCAGCATGCTCGATGACATGACAGCGTTCGCCAAAGGGAAATTCGTTGGCATTCGATATTGGTGCATATCAGGGCTCGGGACAGCGAACGTTGGTTTGACGTGTGTAGAAGCCGGACTTCATGCGGGGACTCCGGACCTTGGAAATCGAGATCTTAATGGCGCGTGCAACACGGACCTTTTTCGCGGTGCGGCTCTGCAAACAAAGCTTTGGTATGTGGCCTAAATCGGATGGGTAGCACAGGACCGATGTCCAGCTGCACTACGAGGCCTCATGGATGTTGGGTCAGGACGAGCGAGCCAGCCCTACCTCGTCGTGCCGGACCCGGAGGAGTCCAGGATTAGCTGTTCCACATACTAATGAGCTGAGAACCAAGAATGGGTGGAGCTAGAAGTGTAAGAAGAGAGAAAGGAGAATTATCTGCATCGTGGTGCATGATGAGGATGTTTATAGGGAGTCCAGCTATAAGCATACCTCATGAACCGAGATTAGGATCCTCATGAGCAGATTAGAGAGAGATCTACACCTACACCAGAAAGCTAGAAGGCGCGAGTGCCTCCATCAGATAGTGCAAGTTAGCTCTCGTATCTGAATCGCGGATGAAAGCCAGCACAGATGCAAGATGCAAGCCACACGAACTCCGAGAACCTGTGGCAAACTCTCTTCAGCCTTGAAGCCATAAAGCCACGAGCTTTTGTGAGGCGTCTAAGATGTCCGATATCCACAAGTCGAGCCGGTGAGTAGTGTCTAGGGCGCGCATTGCTGCAAGTGACGGCAAACATATCCACAGCGTGTCGTCGTCAAGAGCTCGAGAGGTGGGCCGCGCACGGGTTTTCGCATCTTGCCAAGGAAATCCCCGCATGATTGAAGCTCGGACCACGGACCATGTCGGGCCCACGAGCATGCCACGATTTGTGACGTTGCTCTAACTTGCCCTGCGGAGGTCGTGGTTGAGGTCGAGAAAAGCTGGAACAGTGCGAATAATCAAACTGTCAGCCGAGAAAGCACCCATGGATGAGAAGGATCTCCGCATATCTGAGCTATTGGCAGCCTACCTAGTAAAGAATGTATGGCCTTACGAAGGCATGCTGACAGGTACTGGCATTCAGTTGCTATTTACGGCAAGTATAGTGAGGTACAAAGGAAGATGCAGTGCACCTACGGACAACGGGCTATTTAGGTATGTGCTGGTGTAATACACGATATAGGAACAGGCGCTGCCGTCTTTACTGATGCTGTCGAAACCGCTGCTCAGAAATACACCTTATGTGTTTCAAGCTACCATGATCGAGAGCAATATGCACGGAATTCTGCTCGCACATACAATTTCTTCAGGCCAATGCAATCGACCAAATGCGAAGCTATCAGATAAATTTGGCATACCACGGTGTTGGCATCGAGTCACTGCACGATGAGGAAGCTACGCCTCCCCCAAAGCCGAGTCCGACGCAGGCATGCGACTACGGTACATGAGTACGTGCTTACCATGCATCATGCAAAAGCTTAGCTTTTGCCATAAACCTTCCTACGCGTCAGATCGGCCCTTGCAGGAAAAACTCCTATTGGTCAATTCATCTTCCGTCTCACCACACATCATGATCTTGTCGCTCCTTCGGGCGTGTCTAAGAATCCTAAACGAGGATCACCTCTACACTTCGCATTGTTACATGCACAGGTACATGGCAGCAATGAGGCTCCCGGGAAGAATGTCGACCGCCAAGTTCGTTCTGGGAAATAGGCCGCTTCGCTTCCATGCCGCTCTCTGCCCTGCCCCAACATCAACACCGCCATCAGGATGCAAAGTCAAATACTCCGAGACCTACAATTCTGTCTGATCCTTGCTTAAGCCGCCTAGGATCCCGGGAGTCGATCTAGCGCCATCGGGATATCCAGCATAGCTCGTGTCTTTTGCTCACCGGAAGGGCTCGTGGTGGTCACTACCAATGTGGAGAACGAGCTGATATGCAATATTTGGTTTCTGCTAGTCTAGTCATGATCAATCTTGGTCTAGAGCTTCGCGATTGACCTGTTCGCCTCCATGTGGAGGGCGTTTCGCGGGTGTGTTGTCTTGGTTCTGACAGCCGGTATTGGATGAGGCCAATATATATACGAGCCTCGACCGACATGTCAAGTCGGACTATATCCTCATCACTCGTTCAGACTTCTCAAACTCCCTCAATCGTTCTCGCACCTTTCTATTCTCGGCCAGATTATCAGGGTTCCTTACTGATCAACTCGGCTCTGATTGCCCAACATGCATTTCCAGAAGCTCAGTGGGCTCTGCCTCTTGGCATTCGCCTCAGTCTCATGGGCCGATGCCGTACCTGAGGGTCGCTACCTATGGGGAGCTGACCGTATGGGCAAGATGGTCCGTCGAGCAACCACAAAAACTTCAACCACATCGACCAAAGCGTCTACCTCTTCAGTCAAGGCTTCATCTACCTCTTCTGTCAAGGCTTCTTCAACACCATCAGCATCATCAAAAACCTCTTCTGCCACTGTGATCTCTGTCTCAAGCAGTACCCCTGCTTCCTCAGTCAGCAGTGCATCGTCGTCAACTTCGTTGGTGGCTGATGCTGCGTGCACCAATGGACCAAACTCTCGTCAATGCTGGAGTGGCGGATACAGCATCAAGACAGACTTTGATCTGAAGCACCCTACTACAGGAAACACTGTTACCTACAACCTTGAGATCACTAACACAACATGCAACTTCGATGGTAATGGCGACATGCAGTGTTACCTCATCAACAATCAGTTCCCTGGTCCCACCATTACCGCTAACTGGGGTGACCAAATCGTCGTCAATGTCAAGAACTCTCTTCAGAACAACGGCACTGGTATTCATTGGCACGGTATCAGACAGCTCAACAGCATGGGATCCGATGGTGTCGGCGGTCTTACTGAATGCCCTATTCCTCCAGGCGCCAGTAGAACATATTCGTTCCAGGCAACCCAGTTCGGTACTTCCTGGTACCACAGTCATCACTCATCGCAGTATGGTATGGGAATCACTGGTCAGATCGTGATCAACGGTCCTGCCAGTTCCAACTACGACATTGACCTTGGCCCTCTCCCAATCAACGATCTCTACTATGGCCTTGCAAACAACGTGAACGAGGTTACACTGCACAACCTTCAACAGAACCTGCCTCCCCCAGATGGTTCCAACATTCTCGTCAATGGTAAGGGTAAGAGCGCCAACGGTGGCTCTTACTCCCAGATGACCCTGACCCCGGGAAAGAAACACCGACTGCGATTGATCAACACTTCTGTTGATAACGCTATCCGTGTTAAGCTTGATGGCCATAACTTCACTGTCATGTCCGCTGATTTCATCCCCATCAAGCCTATCACCGGTCAGAACTGGCTTCTACTCGCTGTCGGTCAGCGATACGATGTCGTCTTCACAGCCAGCCAGGGTTCCGGAAACTACTTCTTCCGCGCCGAAGTCGCCACTGACTGCTTCAGTGGAAACACTGGAAAGGGACGTGCCCTCTTCACCTACTCAGGAACGACCGCCGCCGAGCCCACCGACAGCAACGAGGCTGCCCCCACTAATGGTTGCACTGAGCTCAACACTGTTCCTTACTGGACTCAAGCTGTTGACCAGAGCCAATATGCCTCTCAAGTTCAGACCCTCAACACTGGTGTTGCACCCGGTCTCACTACCAACGGACAGAACTTTGCGCTCTGGAACCTGGACACCCGCGCCATGATGGTCAACTGGGACAAACCTACCGCTGAATATGTATTCGAGGGCAACACCAGCTATCCCGACCCTTACGCCGTCCTCGAGATTCCCACAGAGGGTACATGGACCTACTGGCTGATCCAAATGGGCCAGCAAAACCCACCTCTTCCTCGTACGTTCCACAATTTACCCAGATAAATCGTCTTTGTACTAATCAAGCTTTGTTTAGATCCCATCCATCTTCACGGTCACGACTTCTTCGTCCTGGGCTCCGGCGCTGGCGTATTCGATGCCTCAACCGCTGTTCTCAACTTCGCCAACCCACCCCGCCGTGATACCTCCATCCTTCCCGGTCTTGGTTGGCTCCTAATCTCCTTCCCTGCCAATAATCCCGGTATTTGGCTCATGCATGTACGTGCCTCCTATACACCTCCTAAACATCCTGAGGTCATAGCTAACTTGATATTTAGTGCCACATTGCATGGCATATCTCTGAGGGTCTTGGTGTTCAATTCATTGAAGCCAAAAACTCTATTGTCATGCCCGACAAGACCGCCTTCAACTCACAGTGTGATGCGTGGAGGTCTTACTCCAAGAACATGCTTTATCCTCAGATCGACAGTGGTCTCTAGATGCCTGTTTGCTTTACTGTTTCTTCTAGAAGTGAAAACTGTATTGGAGGGCTTTCAGTAATTTGGCTTGGTTGCATGATTGGCTTTTCGTATTCCTTTCTGTCTGGCTTCTGGTGGTCATCTCTCATGGAGATCGATAGGAGTTTTTAATCCTCGTTCTCCAAATCTTATAGGTTGAAATAAATACCTTTCTTGACATTTTTGCCGTTTCCAGCATTTTATCTCTATTCGGGCTCAATCTTTTGTCAGATTTGCGTTTTCACCTGAAAGCTTCGATCTTGACGTGTGGCATTTGCAAGTCAGCTGCTATCATTCCCGTGAATTGCTGTTAATCTTCCAGGACGGGATCTTTGATTGCAGGTGAATCGTGATCTTTGTCTTCGCTGTGGTCGTGTATGGTGTCCATCTGCACTTCTGCCAAGGCTAATGCTAGGAAGTCGCTTTGGCGTTCGTGCATCGTAACGCCTGTCCTGCGTCTCAACCAGGCGGCTACCACTGCGGCTTGGTATGCATGACAAGAGTTTTCATCGAAGTGAAAACATCACCCTTGCGACCATTCGCGTTTTGTTCTCCAAGGTTGACCGTCCCAAGTCATCGTCAGGCACGGGCTTGCGCTGCAAAATCGCCGAGAGGTGGAGTTCTGAAGACGGTTGACGATCCACCACGGGAGTCGAAATGATCGTCGTCCATTCTCCGAGATCGACATGAAGTCAACCATCCACAACAACAACGATGCTTCGTCCTGTTGAGTTTTCGTCCATGGTTTGATCTTGCTTGAAACACTGACGGTGTGGTCGTGGTTGTTCTGGAAGGATTATGCTGCTACTGAACACTGGGGATGATGTCGTCGGCCAAGTTCGACAGGGCGAATACCACGACGACATGACCTTTGGACTCGGTTATCTCGGTTCTCTTCCTATGATCGCTGCATCTCACTTGTTCTCCACTTGTCAATATGGGTACGCAATTCAGCTCCGGCACTACAAACCTCAGCCGTCGAGCGCAAACTACAATCGTACGCAGCAATGGCAGATCGCTATGATGCCTGCGTGCCGTACGCGCCGTAGAAGGAGCACGGTTCTCTGCTGCCGAGCGACTCTTTTTCCCTACCACGAAAAACGGAAATACGACCAGTCAAGGATCCTGAATTAGAAATAGGCAGCCCGCAGTCACTCTGCCGCGCATAGCACCTGCTACTGCAACTTTGCCAACCTTGATCTGCCTGTTATGCATGACCCTGGTAAGTGCTAGTGAAAAGATCGAACAGCTCTCAAGTGGAACTCTGGTTGTCCGGATACGGGTCTGTCCTTCATGCTTCCATGACGATCAACCATAGTTGCCATTCCGAAGCGTTGTCCTGCCCCGCGAGCTATTCTACCTACTTGAGGAACATAAGTAGACATGTGCTCACCGCGTAGTTGATTCATGCTCTTGTAGATTTGCCATTTGTCTTTCGTTCTATACACCCAATCATTGCACATCATCAAGTTCACTCTACATATACTCTCGCTTGACATGAGATCAACATCCTTCTACACAGGCCTTGCTGCCATCTCTCTTGGTTCTGGTCTCGCCTCTGCTCAATGCCAAGTCTATGGTATTGACTTCCAGAGTGGCGGGTCCTACTTCCAGAACAGCGAACTGACGGATCCCTTCACACTGGTACAAGAGTTCTCGGGCTGTTCAAACGATACCGCAAACGTAAGAACCTGATAAATTCAATAGATCTTATTTTCCCTAATTCGATCTCCAGAACATCTTTGTCGACCCTAATGGCGACCAATATCAATGTTCAGACACTCCTCTGACACCAGACTATGAACCTGAGACTGTCACTTGCAGTGACTGGCCAAAGGATAAACTCTACTCTGGAGACTGGTCCATGATTGTGATCAGCAACAACGGCGATGCTGATCCTATTGCCTTTCAAAGAGATTTCAGCCTCTCAGTCGGCACACCAACGACTATCACCTACACCCCCACAGTGACAGCCACAGATGTCGAGACCAGCGTCAGCTCCATCATCAGCACGATTTCCAGCACAATCACCACAACTCTGGTCCCCAAGACGACGACAAAGAGACAACTCATCGCATTCGCAAAGCCCACTTTGCTGTCCCATCCTCTCAGTATCCAGGTCGTCACCAAGAACCTTTATACCGTGACAAAGACGAGATACCAACCCCACGTCACTCAAACAACCGTGGAAGCCAACCCCTCTTGTGCATCACCCACGCCCAACTGGATCGCCGACCCCATCGCCCGCATCGAAGTCACCATAATCAAATCCGTCTTCCAGAAACTCAGCAATTCCGCAAAGTTTAAGCGTGGTATCTCTGAAGATGCAGAGGCCAAGCAGAATTTTGTCGCCGACAGATCTGCTCGTTTGCAACAAGCTCATGGCTTGGAAAAGAGAGCACCCGATGCTTCCATCAGTACCGTCACCGCGACAAACACTGCCGAATACGTCACGTCCACAACTACCCAATGGACCACTGTGACTTCGACATTCCCTACTACTTTACTGTCTACTATGTATGTTTTCCCCTCCTCCTCCTCCTCCCTGATCTCATCCCTGCATTTTCATATACTGATATATTTACTAGTACATCCACACCCCCCACCGTAACCGTAACCCGCGCCCTCCTTGATTTCGCCGCTCTCCAAACTCTGATCCAGAATGTCATGCATGTGACAATCACGGATTATGAGATTGCCACCGAGACGCAAGTGAAGAGTGTACCGTGGACCGTGACTGTCACTTCCACCACTACACCTGCTGTTTGGGCTGCTCAATGTACGAATGGTGGTGGAAAGATTTGGTAGAAGAGAGGGAAAGCAGAGGAAGAGGAGGGGTGAATGGTAATTTCAATTCCGGCAAGATGTAGATTTGTGATTTGCGGATGTTTAGAAGAGCGTTTTCTAATGGACGTGTTTACTTGTTTGATTTTTGATCGTTGTTGACATTTTTTTCGAGTTGGATGACTGAGCGGGGTGAGGACGAAAAAGCAAGAGTGCGCAATCTTCTGAATGCTGGTTTGTATTGACGAGCCTATGAACAATTGCTTCCCTGTTCCGTTTCCTTGGAGATGCCAACCAACGCCTCGCTATAATCAGTGTGCATGTGCCTTCCTTCATTGTCGCCCATCCATTCCGACTGCCATGATCATCAGAGTTTCCGATGCAATCTCACTTCCCAATCTATGCCTTTGACCTCTTACTCTTCCTCTTTCCCATCTTCTCGAAAGCCTCTTCCGGAGGCTCATCATCCGCCTCCTTTGCCCTCTTCTTTCCCTTTTTCTTAGGAGCAGCGCCATACTTTTCGGCCAGATTGTCCAAGAAGTCTTCACTTCTACCCTTGTTGCGCTGTTGGATCATTGCAGCTAGGGATGATAGATCTCCTTCTCCTGCTTTTCCTTTCCCTTTTCCTTTGTTGCCCTTCTTGTCGAGACCGAGTTTCTTTGCATGTTCGTCTGCTTCTTCGTGTTCTTCCTTTGCAGCAGCGATTCGTCGATCGATGCTCTTCTGCGACTCTTGAGTGAACTTGACATGCGCCTCCACTTCCTCCTTCTCAATAGCTTCATTGATGATCCCCCTAAACCTCTCTTCATCGACAGCAGGATTAGACACCATGATTTGTTGATAAACCTTTCCCATATCGCCCTTGTATTTGGTGTATGCGGCTAGCAAGGCATCTTTTTCTTCATCACTGCCTTTGTATTCTTGCGTGAAAGAGGTGATTGTGTCTTCTGTGACGGCGTTTGCGAATTGGGCGCGGTAGAAATCACTCCAGTTGAAAATGTCGTCGTCGATGTCGAGGGATTCGTCCGTGCGGCCTGTGTTGTCGTAGCGGGTGCGGCGGCGTTCGTCGCTGAGGACGGCGTAGGCGAGGGCGATTTCTTGGAATTTGGTGTGGGCTAGTTCTTTATCTGAGGGGGCTGCCTTGTCTTGTTTGAAGTAATTAGCGGGAGGAAGGTATAAGTGAGCAGATGGTAGAGGGGTGTTACCTGGATGCCATTTCAGAGCGGCTTTGCGGTAGGCGGTCTTGATTTGGTCTTGGGTTGCTGTTGTTTGGACGCCGAGGACTTCGTAGGGTTCGACGGTTGGGGGCTCGTCTAGCTCGAGGTCGTCGATATTGGTAGCCATGATGTTGATGTGATGGTGTTGTGAATGTCAATCGCAAGAGAAGCAAGACAGCTTCAACAGAGTCTCGACGCGTCGAAAGTCAAGATGACGCGCTCGGACACGAAACCAATTTGGGCATTTCGAGCCTCGGCATCAAACAAAGTGACGAAAGCGACACAAGATCACAGTCACAGCTCTCTGCCTCTCTCACTTCCACCCCTCCCACACACAGCAGCAATAATGACCCAACACACCCACCAAGACTACATGCGCCTCGCCCTAACCGAAGCCCGCAAATCCCCTCCAAAACCCACAAACTATTGCGTCGGCGCCATCCTCGTCTCCCCATCCTCACCCCACCCCATCCTCGCAACAGGCTATACACTCGAACTCCCCGGCAACACCCACGCCGAACAATGCGCACTGCTCAAACTAGCCCAAAGCATGAACATCTCTGAAGAACACGTGGGCTCCATAATGCCTGAAGATACAGTGCTGTACACAACAATGGAACCTTGTGATTTGAGGAATAGTGGGAATCTACCTTGTACGGAAAGAGTGCTGTTGACGACGAGGAATAGTGGGGAGCATAAGGGGATCAGAAAGGTTTATATTGGAGTGAAAGAGCCTGAGAAGTTTGTGGGTGAGAACAAGGGGAGGAGGAAGCTGGAAGATGCTGGCGTCGAGGTTATACATGTGCCGGGGCTTGAAGATGAGATTTTGGAGGTTGCGACTGCTGGACATGTACAGGCAGAAGCAGAAGAGGAAGAGCGATGATGAATAATAATTCTTGATTATCTGCTAGTCATACAGTGTCATGATGGGGAGTCTTGAGACGTCTCTAGTTGCCTCTGGCAGCATCCTCCTCCTTGTTCTTGGGCACGCTGATGATCTTGGGAACTGTGACCGAGTTGAGGTTGCGGAATGCCTACAAGGAAGAAAGAGTTAGCAAATGTCGTTTGAAAACATTACACTCGGAAGCGGGAAACAAAACGAAGCGCTTCTCACCCGCCACGGCCATGTCCACCAGACAAAGCTCCACAGGTAGAAGATCCAAGCCCATGTACAATTCGCCCACCAGAACGGATTCAGCAATTGGATAAAACTTACATTTGCGATGGCACCGTCGGGAAGCTTGCCGTCCCACTTGTCCTCGACCTTGGTGATCTTGCCTCCCTCGTGGAAGATGTTCACCACCGATGAGATGGTCTGTTCCTTGCCGATACCCTTGACCACGTAACGGGTCTTCATGTTCATGCTGATGGGGTTGCCGGATGATGTGACCTCGTGGCTCAATCTCTCAATCTCGCTGAATGCTGATTGAAGTCCGTACTGCGGAGGGAAGTTGTATTAGCATTGATAAGACGAGACGTGAGGTGAGGAGTTACATACCCACTGTGCCTCGTACTGCTTGCGGCCCTGAGCAATGGTAATGGGGTCCTCGAAAACACCGTCATCCTTCCAGAGCTGCAGCTTCTCAAGACTGGGGCGACCGGCGAAAAGGTCAAGAACACTGCCAACCAGCGTCTTCTGGTCACCCTCAAGGCTGACACCAGGTGCAGTCTTGATGTTGGTGTTTTCAATGTTGAGTCCGGAAGACATGGTTGCTATTTGTGTCTGGTTCAAAGGTTGGGTTCTTGCGAATTGTAGGCTTGCGGGTCTGCTGAGGATGTTTGCAGTTTGTTGAATGTAGCGAGGAGTAAAAGGACGCATTTGGTTTGGTTTTTGAGAGAGGAGAGACGGAAAGGAACGAAGGAGCTCGCTTTGTTACTCGGGTTGCTTTCAATTGACAGCTGCATAAACGGTGTGGTCACAGTGACTACATTCTTACCTTGATGTCATGCGGGGAGGGCTTGTGGAGATCCTTCGCGGCTCAAGAGGGAGCTTGGACCCTGTCTCGGAATAACCACCGTGTCGACGACAAGAGCCCTCGGGACGTGGTTGGGGATGACAGGTAGTTATGCTCTTGCGTGACTTTGACTTTATTGTGCGTGCTTGGAACAAAGAGAAGACCAGTCACCAGCTGTTCACGACATCAAAAACGTATAGGGAAAGACAATTTGGCTGAAATCAGTGATCGTAAGTTTAACCTCCAAATCAAGGCCCTGAAGATCTCGCCGGCGAAACATATACCTCCAACTCATCTCTCAAGAGAATAATGAGCTTATCAAGAAACTCTCGTTTGAACTCGTCATTCTGCAAGTCAGTCCTTGGGTCCGCGAACCAACTTATGCATGCAGAAATGGCCTTGTAGAAGGCCTTTGTCATGTACCCCTTCTGTTGTTCAACCCAATCAAAGACTGTAAGTAGGTCAGCCATCATTTGGTCTCCAGGCGGTGGGTTCTGGGATGAGGGGAAAGGCTCTCCAGAAAATATCTCCAAGAGCATGATACCGAGTCTGAGGAAGGCGTATCTATCGTCAGCACCCGTGGAGGCTGCAACCATAGCCATACTGTTAGGGTTTGCTTGGATAGGATCGATAGCAGTGGTCAGATAAGTCTGCTGGATGAAGGGTCGCTGAACATCTAAAGTTTTCGGGGCTGTCGCTTGCTGTATAAAATACACGTCTTCGGCTCGCCATTGACCACATAACCATGGCGTGGTTCCCAGCTGCAGGAAAGAGGAGGCGATTGTGAGCCCCAAGTGGCAAGCTTGGAAGCTAATGAATGGCTTTCGACGTCTTAATGTTATGATGTGACTGGATATGATGTCTTTCAGGCTCTTAGAAGGTCCTGAACAGTGATTGTGACCATTTTGAAGTGCCTGTGATAGTGGATAGTTCCCCAGAAGTTGCTCTTGGTGATCCAGACAAAACCCAATGCACTTCTGAGACTGTGATCCCTCCATGACGGTACATAGACATTTGACTCTTGGGAGGCTCGTGACATTCATCAGAGTTGTGGCTGGGGAACCTATCACAAAAGACAAATTGTTTCGATCCCGAGTGGAAGTTCCAGTATCATGCAGCACATGTACCTGGAGGCTGCGAAACACGTGTGGAGATGCGAAGCTCGGCACGGTCAGGAAGAAGCCGACACTGTCCAATGAGTCTTGTTCTCTCGTGTTTGAGTCAGGTATGTGGATTCGTGGATCAAGCATCAGATTGACAACATGGCTTGCATGTTGTGAACACGTCTAAGTTCCAGCGAGAGCTCTGTGGAGTCGTTCTGCGCTTTCTCGTACATGGTGCAGCGGCGTACTCAAAGCCCCTCCAGAAGCTTTGAGTCTTGCTTTGCTCAGTCTTTTGCTCTTTTCTGTAAAGGTCCCGAGTTGGCCGTTGTGCCGCTCGAGCGAATCGAGAAGAGGCCGGATATGTCTGCCTTTGTGACTGGATCTCAACTTCTTCTCGAATTCGTAGACGTATCGAAATGATTGAGGAAACTGGCGGGGCAAGGCCTGCTTCGGCTTATGAGTCTCCACCAGTCGTGCGAGTTGCGGGCCTGTAATCTTCGGTGCATATCGTCAGTTTACAGAGTATTGATACTGTTGATGTTTCATACCCTTTCCTTCCTCTCTATATCCAACACTGTCGCCAGCTGCTCCATATCATCGAAGATTTGAGCCAGGACGATACAGAAGGACTCGTAAGCTGTGCCCAACTGTTGTTGTAGCTTGTCGCTCATATCAGAATCCTCCCATAATTTACCGTAGCCGCGTGTGATCATACCGTCCAGTTCATCCTTGTCAGTCAACTCGGTCAGAAGGTACTCCAGATTTTGGCTAAGCGTAGCGTATTGAACAAGAAGCCTGCTTCGGCATCGACAGACTTCTTGCTCATACCTGAAGAACCTCTTGAACCCTCGAAGTTCTTCTTCGTAATGCTCAAAGGCAGAGATGAAAAGAGGCATAACAGCAAGAACGAGGCCAGCAACTTCAAGCCCTGACATTTTTGCGGGCAGTGATTGAGGTAACACGTTTGTTGTAAAACTAAAACTCGGAAAGGCGAGCGGGCGAGTTGATCATGCTGTTTGAGCCGGAAGGCGATAGACATGGAGCTGTGAGAACATCGATACAAAGGCAAAGACGATAGAAGCGGCATACGAGCTAGCTGCTATCACAAGTCAGTGGGTAAGCAACAACAGTTCAGGCGAGCGAGGGAGCCTCCTCCCGAATTCGAGGCGTAGCCCAGATGCAATGCAGCCACAATGCAGTCAGACAATTTTTCCATCCAATACGACACATGTAAGCGTTGAACGCACAAAGTCAACTTCTGTCTTCGTGGTCACATTTTGTCATTGTAGAACCCTGTTCTTGCGACTTCCTACCTCCAGATTGTTCATCATAGTAGTGAGAGTCTGTCAAAGATATCAACAACACCATGACTGCCCTCCAGGAGGCTACAGAAACATGCCTACGTTCGTTTGAAGCTGCGATCGATCATTTGAGTGGCGAGCAGAACCCTGCCGAGTCTGATGATGTGCAAGAAGAGCTCTACAGATTCAGAGTGTGGATGGAGAATTTGGGTGGTCAAAGCGCCCTCGAGTGGAGAATGCGTGACAGGAATTCTATACGCTCTACCACCCTGACGCTTCTTGCTCTTTTGCAAAGAACACTTATCAGAAGTCAGTGCAGATATTCTCGCGCCATAAATTGTGAGAATACAGGATGGAGAAACTCACCTGTTTACAGTCACCGATGTACGCACCCATTCTGATCTGCGTCTAAACTCGGCCACGATCAATAGCGATGTGTCCGACGTTATATCCTTGCCATCTGACGAAGGCTCCGATGTTTCAGACATAGCAAATGCGGAGACACACTCTCTGATAGCTACTGCAACAGAAGTCGTCAATAGCCTGTATCAGCTATCCTTCAAGATCCGAAGCTCAAAGACAGGATCGTTCAAAGCCAAGTTTTGCGAAGAAACCAACACAGACTCTGGCCTAGAGCTTCTCAGCCATCATTACGCCTGTTTTGATCGTGATCATATCCTTGGCCTTCTTCAAGATCTACGATGTGGTAGTAAGACTTTCGATGACGATGAAACTCTGTTGGACCGACTGGGAAGGAATTCCCGCGAGGTCGACTTCAGCAAGGGCAGTGTGCAGGTCTATGATCTCGACTCGAATGACAACACACTTCTGACGAGGCTTTCAACTGCGAATACCACACGACGCAGAAGATTCAGGCACTGGTCGAAACATCCTCTCAGACCAACAGAAAGTGAAACACTCGTGTCAGAACCTCAGCAGTCTTACGAAGCGGGTAACAGAGCAAAAATGGAACATGAAATAGAGCACGGAAAGCAGTCTATCCATGTGAACGTCGAAAAAGCCATCTGTACCACTCTCGAGACGACCAATTTTGGGACCGATCTGAATCCGTCGATCGCAGAATCGCCATCTATCGATTCAGTCGCTACCACGGCGTTCGACCTTGACGGCCGGATTGCGGATCTACCTGGCCCGCCCAGGCAAGCACTCGATGGTTTGGACTCTGTGTGCCCGTATTGCCACGTGATCTACCCATCGCATAATGGGGTTGGACGTGCTTGGAGGTGAGCGGATCCGCTGCCAGTCACCCATTTTGTCTGGAAAGTCGGAGACGGTTCTCGGTCGATTGACTGATAGTTGCTAACACCACGAGGCAGATCGCATCTGATACACGACTTAGAGCCCTACGTTTGCACCTATGTCGACTGTGCTTTTGGCGATCTGTTGTATGGCTCCCGAGGCGACTGGATTGACCATGAGGACAGGCAGCATCGAAGCATATGGAGGTGCACTTTCCACGCTGATCAGCAATTCGCTTCCGAAGCAGTATTGCGAGATCACTTACAACAAAACCACACAATGACAAGTGCCCATATTGATGTTTTCGCGCGCATATCGAGGTTCTCCAGGCACGATGATCGGAGTAAGTGTCCAATCTGTCTGCATGATGCCAAAGATATCCCGGACTTTACTTCACATCTCGCGAACCATCTGGAACGGATAGCGATCTTCTCTCTCCCAAGAAACGTGGATCCCGAAGGCGGCGGGTCCGAGATGTCCAACATAGCTGCCCCTCAAAGCATGAGTAACTCAAATTCGTGGTTGTCCGGCACTATGAATCACTCGTTGAACAGTCCTGTGGCTGGTCCACTCAACGACTTGGAAGTCGACGCTCTGACCTCTATCTCTTACGAGTTTGAAAATGCCGTTGATTCTAGTCTCCAGTGCGATTGACGTAGCGAGATATCCTTCGACACGCATGCGCATAGCATTCAGCGCCTGAGAGATTTCTTCCCGCTCTGAGTCGTCATACAGTTCTCTCTCGAATAAGGCTTCGTTCAGAGATAGCATATGATCCAGCAAAGCAATTGTCGACCGTATCATGCTTGGCATAACTTGGACCTTCTCTTCCAGTGCTTGCAACTTGCTCATTGTGGTAAAGTTGATAGTTTCGTGGAAGTCTTTGACATTGTCGAATTTGGCCGCTAGGATGAACCTGCGCTGGAGAGGAAGTCAGCAATGATCAAGGTGGCGGACACAAAGTGATAATTGCTCTCACCTGTTGATGGAATATATCGGTCAAGTCAGCTAGAGCAGAGCGCCAGTTGTCAGCGTAGGCGGAAAGCACTAGCAGATCCAGACGAAGAGGGTTTCTGTCGATTTTGTCCCAGCTGTTTGGATTTTCTGCGTTGAGGCTGATTTTCTTTTCGGCTTTGGAGCGTGGAACAGGATTTAGCATCAGGAGGAAGCTACTTGGAGTTCCATCGTCGAGAGATATGCGATGATAGATTTCAGTACGCCTGATCGACCATCGAAATGCTTGGTTTCGACCATTCAATTCTGGATACCGCAGGTGATACATGAGTTCTGTCCAAAAATTAGCAAGTGGAACAAATCTCTATGGACTTCATTTCTCATACCGTAACACTTGGCACTTGGTGTGCTCTTTAGGAGATTGATCTTTCCATAGCTGCCTTCGTCCACCTGTACTTCTTTGTAAAGGTTGTATAAGATGTCCAAAAACAACACGGATACTTGATACTGAATCAAGAGCTTTTTGAGTAGCGTTTCTGTGATTAAAAATGGTTGCAAAGAATTCCCTTGCGCGATGGAACTTTACAATCGATTAGCGTGTGTATCGAATGTCTGGAAACCTGAACTCCGACATTATCCTTGATTTGGTGGGCTGCAGGTTTGTTTTAAAGTAGTGTTCCACAGATGGCTCGCTTTCAAGACATCGCTGAGTGCATTCGCGAGCATCTGGTAAGCTAGTCAGTTGCAATGATTCCGGAAAGTTTGAATTTGAATGGACAATATCACTTACATGAAGAATCGGTTGTTTTCAGCTGAATTTTGCTTCCACATAACGACTTGCACGTCTCGGCAAAGTTTTGTTTGCAGAGGTCCTCGTCAACTCCCAGATATCCTCTTGGGCCTAACAGATCGAGATTGAAATCGCAAGTCATGGTTTGAAGATTTGGGTGATCGTCAAATTCTATCGTCTGGTATTTTCTCTAACACTATATAAATGATGCGAACGCCCGTCGTGCCATCAGCAGGTTTGGAATGTACACCTGCTTTTAGCTGCGCCTTGGATATGGGGCGCAAATGCAGCGCCCTGGACAGCCTGCGGGCGCAGGCTAATCAGACATGAGTATCTACTGACGACTGATAAGCCAGTTCCGAGCTTGAGATACGGCTGTAAATGGGCTTGAGCGGCTGCCTTGATTTCCTCGGCTGCAAGTCGTGGGTGTCAAGACAGCAAGGACGATCGTCCGTTGTTGACCGGTGCAAAATCACTTGGGTAAGATTCACGTGATTTGCAAGGTTAAATTGCAGTTTAAAAATTGATCTGCATCATGCTGAACGTCTCTAATTCAAGGTCGTCGGTCACGCCGTAGGATCATGCAGAGGCAGATGCCAGCAACAAATCAACATTGTCGCTGACGCGCCGCATTTTCAGCCCTTGTCTTCGGTGATAGTTCTGGATATGTATCAGTCGCGCAACCTAGACTATCGAATGCCGTTAATACGCACTTAGTCTCATCCTACCCATAGGTCAGCAAGGCCTACAGGTTTGGAACGACGACAATCGCTCAGACTTACTTCTCTCAATGGTCTCGGCGCGTAGTATTTCCAGGTCATCTCGACGACAAGGTTGACCTTCTATTGGTAGAAGATGTTCAGCAAAACCACCGCACTGCATTATTACGCCTCGCACGTACCTCGACATTGTAGTTGTCACGGATACCGAAAGTCTTTCGGAGGAGCGTCTCCAGCTCTTCTTTGCTGATGTAGCCTGAGTCGCGTTCAGGAAGGATCTGCTTTTCCATTGTCTCGCGGCGTGGATAATAATAGAGCAAGAGAACTCGAGAGCACTGCCATAGCCTGCTTTATGTTGAGCTGAGCTGCTGGGGGCGAAAGGGCTGAAAAGCTGGATAATGTGCATGATGCATCTAAGATGATGCTCAGCCTCGTGGCCGAATTCGACTCGTTAATGCGGAATGGCGCGGTCCGCAAGCCACATGCTGCCGAGGGCACATCATGCTTAGCTGCCTGACTACTGGCCTAATAGCCGCCCGTATCGCTCTGGCATGTCTTTGTCTGCAAAATCTGTCACTGGCTAGCAGTCTGACTGAGCAGGAAAAAACATTACAAACACAGCTCTCTTTGTGCAACATGCGTCCTCGCAATGGAACAGAACTAAGGTATGCACATCCCATTCGTCGCTTACAGCTTGGCTGACAATCTGAGGGCAGACGAGATTTGGGAAATGGCAGATATTCGTAAGTGCCATCAATCTCGCGGTATACCAAGGAAGATGAACAGGGCTCTAACAAGTCAGATGATCGTCATCAGCACAACGGTCGGAGTAGGCTTCTTCGTAAACTCTGGCGACACCATGGCTCTCGCAGGTCCAGGTGCTACCATACTGGCATTTGCAGTCGTGGGGCTAATAGCCTGGGGTGCCATGGACGGTCTGAGTGAGATGGTAGTCTTCTGGCCAGTCCCGAATCCATTAGTACAATTTGTACAGACATTCGTTGATAGAGATCTCGGTACAGTAGTTCATTTTGCTTACTGGTAGAAGAGCTGGCTCTAGACACTTCACGCTTCGACTAACAGTCTCTTAGGTACACATACGCTGTTTCCACAGTCGCCGTCATCACTACCGCTGGTGGTATTGTCCAGTATTGGTCTCAAGGCAGCGAGTCGAACGTCTCAAGAGCCCTCATTTTTATCATGTTTACAATCATCATTTTCTTGATTAACTGCTCAAGCGTTAAGGTTGGTCCCAGTCCCTATGATGTGTACCATGATTCGAACGCGTCACTCACTCGACTCACTCGGAATGTAGGTCTTCGGATACATAGAATTGTTTGGAGGCAGCTTGAAACTACTTATGGTGGCTGTTCTGGCGCTCACGATGTTTCTAATCGACTGGGGAGGTATGTGCAGAATGGAGTTCGGACATTAGAGCATTAACACGAATATGGCTGACGATCACAGTTGGACCATCTGCCGAGAAACCAAATCTCTCAAGTTGTAAGTAGGTCCCTGCTTGTGTACACAATAGAGAATGCTGACACGAGGCAGGTATCAAGGACGGGTTCCAAACACACATAGAAGGCACAGATTAGAGTGTTGCCGCGGTGTAGGTATCACGATCGTTGTACCTGTCTAGCTCTTCTAACCAGTAATACAGCCTCGCAATCAGTATGGCCGTCTTTCCTTATGTTGGCGTCGAGACGTTCACTATCACTGCGTTCGAGGCCCGGAGTCCGGAGGCGCTGAAGCTCCCTTCGAAGAGAATGGTGCCCTTTGTCATGTTTCTGTACACGCTGAGTGTACTCGGTTTCTCTCTCAACGTGCCATGGAACAATGGATATCTACCAGCTTATTACAGCGCGTGGACGCCGAGCAAGGAAGCTCAAAGATTCACCTGCCACAACCGGGACGTTCAAGGCCTAGATCGAAGACAGGCAGTAGCTGATCTCTCCAACACAGACGGTCATGTTCTTCCTACCATCGCCATCGATCTGGCCAACATCAACGGTCTGTCTGGATTCGTCAACGCCTGTTTGCTATACTCTGCCCTCAGCACCGCGAACTCGAGTCTTTTTATGGCTTCGCGCATACTCCACAGTTTCACCGCTACTCATGGAGAAACCAAATTCTTGTCATATTTCAATCGCCTCAACGACCAAGGAAGCCCAGTTTGGGCCGTCTGCGCTTCTTTGTTTTTCTGCTTTGTGCCATTCCTATCGTTCCTCTCTAGCGACAGTGCAAAACACACCCAGCAGATTCTAATCTCGATTGGGTCCACTAGCTGCGTACTTGTATGGGCAGCACAATGCTTGGCATACATAAGATATCGAAACTGGCTTGGGATGCATTCGAAGGAGATTGGCAGCCCAGAATGGCATGGATACAGAAAGTACTATCCGTACGAGCAGAGGAAGTGGACTGACTTCCCATCACAAATGCAACCGGCTCTCGCCTGGGTGTCTGGCATATTGTGTGTCATCATAGTCCTGGGGTTCCCGATCGCCGGACTCTCTCATGGCAAGGGCGACAGAAAACTCATTGCCATCAACACATATCTCGGCCCAGGACTGTGTCTTTTCCTTTTTCTCGGCTTGAAAGCATACAAGTGGCGTCGAGCCGAAAAGGGGTGGGTTCGTTTGGGAAGTTGGGAGGAACTTCGAAGGGTAATCGAGAGACTTCGAGATGACAGCCTCTCGAATGCGCGCGAAGACGGCGACCTTGATGAAGACGGTTCGATCTCATTACGCTCTCAAGAGTCTCACCAACATCTGTCTTAAAGCCTGGGTAGATACATTCTTACCAGACAAAGGTCGGTGCTATCCAACCGGATGAAGAACGTTTTGAGAGTACTGGTGTTTTGTGTGTTTCCAGCCGAGTTTCTGTTCTGTTATATGGTCTTCTTGTAGTGTTTAATCAATGTAGTATCTATTCCATGTAGTGTTTGTTCAATGTAGTGTTTATTAAAGTAGAGCGGGTACGTTGTATCATCTGATTGGAATATACCACACATAAACAGCTGTCAACATGATTAATCCTCTGAAAACCCCAGAGCCGTTCAGAACCATCTTAATCTAAGTTCTATACAGTTTCAAGACAACTTCTAGTGCCCAATTTCTCATTCCCATTGTTTGTGAAGAGTGTTGGCTTCCATCTCCTTGTCAAAGTTGGGGATGTGAGTGGTGTGGCACCAAGGCTTGTTTCCTTCCTCCTTACGAACAGTCTCCGCAAACCAAGAACACCATCGAAGGCGTGGGAAGGTCTTGTTGACGCTATCACGTGTGATTTCGTGGATGATGTCGCCAAAGCCATCGACACCTTCGTACTTGCCAACATTGTCGTACAAGGTGGCGAGCTGAATCAGTTGTCCCATGAAGGTGATAGTACCATCGATACCCATATCTTCATGACGGATGATGGCTTCAGCTACAGCCTCGGCTTGATCATTGGTGGATCCGAGAACCTTCAGGACCTCCATGGCCTTGATACCACCGTAGATGTCGAAGGACATTCTGGTCGAGGTGAAATATTCCTCGGCAGTACCAATATCGTGGAGCAGGCAGGTGAGTGCCCAAGTTACGGGCGAGAGCTCTGCAGCGTGCTCGGGAAGGAGTTGCTTGCCGATCACGTATCCTGGAGCGATGTTCAGTATTCGCCAGTAAGCCCGAATGATCGAAGGACACACCCCAGTAGAAAACTCTCATCGAGTGGTTGAATGCTTCAGGCGAAAGACGCTTTTTGACGAAAGCTTGAGCATCTGCGACTAGGGCTACGTCAGATGGGAAGTAGACGTCGGCGACAGTGACTGGAGTGGGAGTGCTTATGTCTCCACGGGTTTGGAAGATCTGCTTTCCGCTGACGGGGACGGCAGTCCATCCGTTGGTCTTAGTTTCGTTGGCAGACATCGTTTTACTGATCTGGTGATTTGATAGCTGGATTGATGGTTGATGGTTGATGATTGTGATGGGCTTCTGGTTTCCTCCCAGTTAGGCAGACCGATAGGTTATATACCAAGTGGTACGCAGCATGTTGTGTCAAAGCTAGTGTGGAGCCAAGAAGAGGGAAAAGATCTCATTGACATGATTGACAACTTTCTACACAACCATTGCCACCAACCGAGCGAAAAATGTCTTCTCGAACGAAAATGAACAAAATAGTTTATGCCTTCGGATGTTGATCGTGGACGTCGTTGACCTCACCCGAGATGTTTGCGGATCAAAACCTTAATTGTGACGATTTTCTCGACTGCGACATGTCAAAGTCAGGGCGTAAACAAGAAGCCTAATGAATTTTACGTACACCCCAACAATGTCACGCCCTGTAGTATCCAGCTTCGGTATTAGCATAATTCTGGCACGCCTTGTCGCGACTGCATTTGGTAAGGCCGGGATTTGCGATGGCGAAAACAGCAATCGCCGGAGAGCTTGTGTGATCAGACCATTTCTGACTTAGGTGTATATCAGCATGCTTCCTACAATGCTTTGAAGATGGTCATATCATAATTCAATTGATTATAATTCATGCAGACAGACATATTTGACTTACAAAGCTTGACGCCGAGCATGAGCGAAATTCGTCAAGGTCAGTCAAGACGACTTGCGAACCCAGTAAGACATATTCTCTCCTCGACTCGATCTTCAGATTCTCAGTCACTAATACAAGCCAACCATACAGGGCCCATTAGGCTTTGGTGCTTTTGCAACCACGCTGATGACAATTTCTCTCGCTCAGATGGGCTTCCGTAACGTCCAGAACCAGACAGTCTTTGTTGCAAATCTCTGTTTCCTGGCCGGTATTGGACAACTCATCTCTGCGCAGTGGGAGATGGTCAGAGGTGACACGTTTGCATATACCGTACTCACTGCTTTTGGTAAATGATCCCCATTTCCCGTGTATGACAGAGAAGCTGATCAACTCTGGAGCATTTTACTATGGTGGCTATGGTGCTCTGTTGATGCCTTGGATGGGCGTTGTAGACTCTTATGGCGGTAAGACGACTGAGTACTACAACGCATTCGGCTTATATCTCTGTGGTATGTGGTCGTGATTTATGTGTATGCTGCATGTTGCTGATTCGGATGCAGTGTGGTCCGTTCTGAACCTCTTTTTCTTCGTCGCTTCACTATCCACGTAAGTCGGATTCTCTTGCGTATAAGTCATGCAAGAATGCTTCACTGACCAACTGACCAGGAATATCGCCAACATGATTGTTTACGGCGGATTGGAAGTTTCCTACATGCTGAATTGTGCAGCCAACTTTTCGTTTGCTGACGGTTATTCCGCGCATGGTCAGGCATTAACAAAGGCAGCTGGCGCTTTTGGCTTCATCGCGTCCCTAGCGGGTTTCTACATATTAGCGCATGAATTTTGTCAAGATTCCCTGCGGATGAGAGTTCCACTAGGCGAGACGCGGCGATGGGTGGAGCGGGATGTCTTGTAGTTCAGCGCAGCGTTGGCTGGTCGGATGGGGAAAGGAAGATCGCGCTGCTGAGTCGGAGCAGGTAAAACAAACCCAGGGACAGGTGCCACTGCCCAAGAGCAGCAAACGCAAAGTATCGATTCCTGTAAAACAACGAATCAAGCACATACGGCCACAGTCAGCTGAAAACTGGGCATCCCGTCCGCTCTGCCATACATAAGCAGTTGAACGGCAGATTAGTACTACGGTGGGTGA
>JGI24891J29808_1000078_pt1 | contig 124145 bp, 91 predicted proteins | sample FreactcultuFSWF8_FD_29808 | JGI IMG/M metagenome (IMG submission 29808) | reverse complement strand
TTCGCATGCGAGAGCTAGGCGGACCATGTTCTTGACCATGGCATCAAAGTTGCCATCGCCTTGGATGATGCTGGCTTCTCCACCAGCAAAGTCATCCTCTTCGGGATCCGAAACTCTACGTCGTTGTGGTTGTCTGACTTCTGCATCGGAGTCCTCTGGATCCTCGTTGGCTGGCTGTAGATAGAATATTAGGGTTGATGGTACTTGCAGTGACAGGCACGCGACTCACAGCGCGACGCTTTCGAGTAGGAGGCATTGCGACTCGTCGAACGAAACTTGTCGGAAGTAGAGTGACTTCGAAGAAGTAACAATTGGTAAGGCACACGCGCGGGTCGCGACTTCTGCAAGTGACGCGATCGACATGCGAGCTAAATTGCGATTGCGGAGATCTCACGGAAATAAGACAAGCCTTCTTGGCACTGCGACAACTGAGGAAGGAACCATCCATCGTTCAAGAAAGTCAGTAACCATTCACGCAACTACACAAAATGGCAGACAAGCTCCGTACCACCCAGCAGCTCGAGGCTCTCCAGAACAAATATGTCGGAACCGGACACGCAGACACTACCAGATTCGAGTGGACCTCCAACATTCAGCGCGACAGTCTGGCCTCATATGTCGGTCATCCGCCACTGCTCTCATACATGACCTTGGCCATGGGCGAGGGTACTCGTGAAGAGATGCGTGTTAAGCTCATCGAGAAGATGGTCAGACCAGTTGGTCCTCCACCGGAGGTTTGTTCATACCTTTTCTACTCGCGTCGGCTAGCGACTGACTTTGTGACAGACGAGAGACCAGGAGTGATTTGCGACCGGACTCTAGAACAACAAGGTTCAGCACCACAAATACATCACATCGCCGGCTGTCTTTACCAGCATCCAGCGCCGCTATTATAGCACCACCACGACTGTCACGATACATGCCGACCACCCACGGGACTAGAAGGACAATTCGAATTTCACAAGCATTGTCCATCCTATCTGGGCTCGAACGAGATGATGGTGGAACACAACACCAGAGAGTTTCGAAAGGCATCGAGCCGTAGTCTTGTCCTTCTATAGGCTTTTTATGCACAGATCAAATAGAGAAAGATCAGCCTCCCAAAACGCCTTGCCATGCTCGTAGTGTACCCGTCCTGATGCTCCTATGCTCCAGTCCTATGATTGTTGATGGTGTGAGAAGGTATGCCGTTACTCGCTGTCACTGGCACTGCCAGCACCAGCGTCGTCATCGTCTTCTTGTACGACGTCGTCACCAGCCAACATGGTGAACTCGGCCTTTTGCAAGACACTCCTGAGCTCTGTGTTGCGAGGGTCGGTAAGGTCGATGGGGCGCAGCTTGGCCTTGTTGCGTATTCTGGATAGACTTGTCAGCCCTTCGCTCTGACTATCTTATACTTGTGCGACATACCTGGGATCGCAGCCAGCGTCGATCAAGATGTCGACGATAGCCTGGCCCTCTTCCCACTCGTCCTTGGTCAAGCTGTTGACATATCTGACCGCTTTGTGCAAGCATGTGTCTCCCTCTCTTCTCTCCACGCCGTCGATTTCTACACCCTCTTGATCCAAAAGTATGTCTAGAATCTCGTAGGCGCCATACTGTGCGCCAATGTGCAAGGCACCACAGCCCAGAGCATCGGTTGCCGTGTTGAGGAAGTTGGCGAGTTCGTCAGTGGACTTGAAGTCCGACAAGACAGTGGAAAGAAGATCGGTGTTGTTACGACGGCATGCTTCGAGCAAAAGTTCGCGGGATGAGGCACCCTTGAGATATATTAGCGATTGCTCGGTGCTGACTATCTGGTCTTTCATTACTTCGTCTGCCATGGTGTCTTGACGCTGCGGTTTTGCCGGAACTGACGATCAGGCGAGTCGGGATAATCGCTAGTATGATCTAAGAGCGGTAGCGAATATCAGATGAGGCACACGAGGTTGTAAAGTAAAAGTAGTAGGGTGCTCCTTGTCTCTCTGGTTGCTGTTCGGGCATCTGCACGGGCCTTCAGTTCGACTCCGAGGCTCCGGCTTCTGACACGCTCCAGCACTCAACGACATGTTCTCACGTTCCAGTCATCGCTATCATACGTTTTCGGCCAGTTTGGTAGTTCAAAGCAATACTCGAAGTATGACCACGCCTACCTGTAGTCAGAGGATTATCGTAGTCTGTCTTCACACCGCGTTCACCAATCAATGTTACCCAACTATGAATGCTATGGTCTGGAAACATTGGCCAGATGGGCTCCTCTTACAACGACTCGTGACTCCTACCGAGAGTATGTCTTTCACTGGCTGTACCAGTGACTAAACTATCACATGATGGAAGGAGGGGGATCACATCGACAAAAGAATTTCTTAGATTGAGAGAGAGTCGGATTCCGAGGAAGAAACAGAAGGTTCGTCCGACGAAGAATTAGGAGGATGGAACAGAATGCTGGATCGTGGTAGGGTGAGTCGCTCTAAAGCAAGAAAGCTTCTCGGATCCTGGGACATGGAAAGAGTGACTCAGATTGCAGTAGCCGCGACTAATGGGTCCGACGCCAGCGTGCTCAAACAAACCCTCCACGGTGTATCGCACTTTCCGTTCTCAAATGTCCATGATCAGATATAGATCCTTGGCTGTCCGGACTTGCTCGCTTTGGACATCTTCTCCGTCCTCAATCGGCTCCCTTCCTTGGACCGACCTCTGAATACTTCGCCGCCTTCTGTCTCGCTTCAGCTTGAGGACATCCCAAACTCAAGTCTATCGTTCCACAACCACCAATATGCCTATTTCCTGGGAACCGGATCAAGGTCCGATGCTCGTCGTCGTCAACGGTGTACCCACACTCTACGAGAAAAGAGCCTGGTCCTATCGCATCCCACTCCGCGAAGGAGACACAGAAAAAATGTACCAAATCATGATAGAAGCCACACCAGAAAGTATCCTCAGCCACAGCAGAATGATGGAGCTTGACCAAGCTTTCAACGACATGTTCGGTCTGGGCGAATACGATATCGAAGAATGCATCGTTGAAGGCGATCCTGAGGAGTTTATGATCGCAAAGGGCTATAAGATCAGGAAGCAAGAACCAAGAGCCAAGAAAAAGGCAACGGTGAAGAATGATAAGAAAGAGCAGTACATCGAATGGGATGGCACGATAGATCCTAGAGTGGATGATGACACCGACTGGTCGGAAGTGAGCGAAGACGACGTACCGGAGGTGAAGGAGGTGAAGGAGAAGAAGAGATTGGAGGGAGGAGAGGAGGAGGAAGGTAAGGAAGTCGACCAAGAGCGAAATGTGGAAGTCAACTCGGCCGCAACAGAACAAAGCTTGAACCGGTATGATTACTCTGACCTACTGAGCGCTCTTTCGGGTGCTTCCCCCAGCGATGCGAAGACGATGCTCGAGGAAAGGCTTTATTCAAAGGTCATGGGCCTCGACATTTCTGCACATGTGGCTGGTGTAATCACTCGTCGCATGATGGTCGAATTCGACAGTTACCAGTTCCGAATGAGATTCAGCTCCGGAAGGAGGTCTCCATCACCAAGTCGACAGTCGAACAAACCACGCGCGAAGAGGCCTTGTCAAAGCGGGAAATCGAGCTTCCAATCAACACCCGACTAACCGAATTCTATCCGCCTCAACATGAAAACGAAAATCAACAACCCTCCGAAGAATAAGAGTGGCTACAACGAGACGTTCGAGGATGTCTTTCAAAGCCCAGATACCAGGCCTTGATCAGGGTTATTCAATCATCGAATCAAATGATCTCTCGCTTTCTTTATGATTTGGATTGAATGAAGTAGATATGATGTGATCTCGCCCGAAGTCGCTGAGATAATGCACAGTGATTTTGGGTTTGACGCAATTTTCCGGTAAGAGTACATTTCAGAACTGTATGCACAGGATACTGTAGGTTCAAAGAGCCGATCTCATCACCAGCACAAGGTAATCCAGATTGTGACAGCTATACAGTGAAAGTGATCGCTCCAAATCTTCCCGGCAATCTGTCAATATTCCAGGCTTGAACTGATCTTTTACTCGACATCCTCAGGGTTGATGTCAATCTCATCCACAATCTGTACTTTGATGCTGCCTTGACTCAGGTCGGCACATATGTGCATAGCATCCACCGCCTTCTCAAGTGGGAACACATGAGACACCAACGGCTTCAGATCCAACAATTTGCCCTTCACGGCTGCAATACCAGCAGGCCAAGTATCGGTATACCTGTTAATGAACTTGAGGTTGATCTGTTCGTTCGTCAGCGCACATCCAGATCACAACGAGACAAGAAGGTAGCAATGCAAGCAAACTTACCTCACCAAGACTCAGATGCATGAAAGGGATATTGTTCACAATGGGCCGTCCAACACCAATAACCATCACCGTGCCTCCTCTTCTGACGGCAAACGCACCAGTGATGATACTGCTCTCCACACCCGTACATTCCAATACCGTCTCAGGGGCTCCATACTCTGAATCTCCAAACAGCTTTCTGATCGACTTTGCATTTTCCTCTGCGCTGAGGTTACGTTGGACTTGATAGGTTTCGCATTCAGGGACAAGTTTCTTCGCAAAGGCCAGACGAGAAGCTTCCAGATCGGTGATGACGAGGGGATGAGCACCAGATGCTCGAGAGGAGAGAAGGGCGATCAGACCGATGGGACCTGCACCACATATGACAGCGCCACGTCCTAGAGTAAGTCCTGCACGACGAATGCCGTGCAGTACGACTGACAAAGGTTCCAGTAGCGCTCCCTCTGCATAAGTAACATCATCTGGAATCCTTTGTTGTCGATAAGTATGGGTATCAAAGGGAAAGGAAGGAGATTCGATACATACTTGTGCAACCACTTTGCAGGATGTACCTTGAAGCGCTGCAGAGTACCATGATAAGGGTAAACACCAGCAAACTTTACATCTTCGCAGAGATTGTACCTTCCTTCCCTGCAGAGCCAGCATTTCTCACAAGGAACGCCCGGTTCCACTGCCACTCTGTCGCCTGTGATCATCAGTCAGCACTGTCTTCTACCTCGTTTCTCTCTTCCTTTGATCTCTCTTCCTGGTGTACTGCGAGGAGGAAGCGATATGTAAGAAAACGACAAGACTTACCAACTACCAATTCATCAACACCCTCACCGACCTTGAGCACGATGCCAGAAGCTTCATGTCCCAAACAACAATCACCCTCGACTTTTAAAGGACCAATGGCTCCAGTTTTCCAAAAGTGTATGTCTGATCTGCACATCACAACTCATCAGCTCTGTTCATTTTTCATCTATAATCCCTTCTCTCATCTCTGATACTATCCAATCCAAGTAACTCTAAATGTGTAAAGGATGAGCGGATTGAGAGGTAGAAAGAAGGTCAAAACTCACCCGCAAATTCCAGTACATTTGATATGCAACAAAACTTCTCCATTCCCCGGTTTGTGAATTGGTGATTCGGCCATTTTGATCTGCTGGTCTGCAGTCACCTGCAAGGAAGGATTGTTGTGTTTCATAATTAGATGTGTGACCCTGGTCGGTGTTTATGTTTTATGTCTGGTGTCTTCAAAGTCCAACTATCGTTTAATCTGTTGACGAGAGCAACTATGAGTATGGTGAGAAAGAGGACAGGAGCTCCCTCATTTATCTCATGACCTTTGCCAGTTTTATATGTCGTCGTCAGAGTGGTACCTTCGGATCGCTCATTGGCGCTTCGGTTTACCAAGTTGGGAATGACGACGGTTCACCAAGTGCGGGGGTCTCGACGGCAGCATGAATATCTTATTTCTCGATACCGGCTATTTAGCAAAAGAGACAACGATACTTCTGCATGAACCGTGATCTACTTGAGCTTGTTTGAGTGTAAAAGCATGATGTGTCTTATTTGCTGATTGAGAAGCGTGTAATGACTTCCTCCGATAAACCCCGTTTCTCCTCCATGTACTGAAGGACATTCGAACCAGAACCCAAGCAACGAGAAATAGCTAAACCATTGCAACAACCGAAACCTCTTTCCATCATGCGCCAGTTCCTAACCCTGTTCGCCCGTGAAGGCGTTGTAAGTCGAGATCTTCTAAAACGCTAGAGTGTAAACCTACCCCTTGAAACACCAGTGCAAGCATGCTGCTATTACACGCGAGGTGAATTGAGCTTCTCGTCAGCGAGCTTGGGCTGCTTGGGACTCTTGCTGCCCTTGACGGGATCAGCATTCGACGAAGGAGCCTTCGACTTCGGTTGAACGACAGTCTTGACGGTGACCTTGACCTTGCTAGAAGTAGTGGTCTTGCTGCGCTGCTCATGAAGATACGCCTTCTTAAGAAGAGCATCAAGATCTGAAGAGAGTTGCTGTCTGAGCTTTGTGAGAGATGCAATTCTGTCTGTCAAGGACATTGCCTTCAGGGACAAACCTCCCGACTTGGGCTTGCCAAAGTTTATCTCAGATGTAGAAGGTCCACGAGGCTTGCCAACGTTCTTCTCAGATGTAGAAGGTCCACGAAGAAGTCTTGTTCTGATCTTCAGGGCGTTGTTGCGAGCTCTGACAAAGTGACGCTTCTGAGGGACAGTACTCTTGACGAAAGAGCCCAAGGCGGAGGTTTTGTTGTAAGTCAGACCACCCATATAGGACAAACCATGAGAAGTGCGGTTGGATGCAGAACCAATGATGTTTCCGGTTGACTTCACACCACTTCGAATGTTGCCACCCAGAGACTTAACACAATACACCGACGTGTTGAAGACGGAGTGGACGTCAGAGATGACCTTAGCTTGAGCAAGCTTGGCAGCGTGGTGGACTTCAGTCACGTCTTGTTGAACACCTTTGGCGGCATTCTCGTAGGTGACACGTTGGAGGAGACGGTTTCCAAGGTCAATCTTGATCGTCTCGTTGCGAAGAGGTGCGTTGGTGGAAAGTACGCTGATCTGGATTTGACCATGAGCGTCAGTGGTAGGCAGCGAGACCGAGAGGACTCCATCAATGACACGAGTGTTGTTGACGTTGCTCAAGGCCTTGCCGTTTCTGAAAAGTCCAATCTGAGCAGAATTCCAGTAGCTCTTGGGAAGGGAGACAAGGATTTGGTCAGACTTAGCGACGTGAACGTTGACAGCTGTAGGGAAGGCAACGGCGGTCGAGGTGGTGTTAGCCACGATGCTTGTCACGGTAGGATAGCGAAGGACGTCGCTAGCGTTGATGCTGCCAAGACCAGATTTGTTCAAAGCGGCTTGGAGCAGAGGTGCACGAGTTGCCAGATCGGAGGCAGCGTTCTGCTGCTGTTGCAGGAAGTAGGTAGGCACACCAGCGGCGAACAAGATCATGAGAAGCGTGAAGACGCTCTGCATGGTGCTCAGGGCGAAAGGGAATTCACCGAGGAGTGACGAGAGCTTGAACTTCTTACCCTTCTTTGTGGGGACGATGGCCTCCTTGTCCAGAGCTTCGTTGGATCTGTTGGCGAGGAAAGCCAGGTGGCGGCTCAGAACATCGTCGTCCAGAGCATAGAAGGCACTGTGCGACAGAGCCACCTCCTTGTTCGAGGTCTTCTGAGATTCACCACCGCTACTTGAGACGATAGACAAACGAAGACAGTGTTCGCCTTGGGCAGTCTGAGGGATGATACATGACGAGTCGACATCACTCATGATAGGGTCTTCGGATTCGTCCTCGACTTCAAGCATGGGGATGTTGTGGAGAGCCAACTTCTGAGCGAGTTCGACATAGACATCGTCGCAGTCTTGGCGATGGAACACGACCAAGTCGGGCTTGGTAACATCGAGTTCGACTTCGGAGTTGTCATGCAGAAAGATCAGCGGGCCGACGGCAGGACCGGCAGCGATTACTGCAGCGCGCATCACCGTGACGGGGATAGATGAGTCGTTCGAGGAGCTCAAAGTAGCACCGTGAGGTTCAACCTGAGAAGCTGCATCCATGAAAGCCTCCTTGTCAGCCAGTCGACCTGTCATAGCACCGATGATCTTGGACATCAAGCAGGCAACGTCCATGTTGATGACTGTGCTGTCGCCTCCGATATAAAGCAAGCGCAAGGGACGGTCTGGCAGCTGGTAGGGCTTCTCTGCCAGAGACATTCCGATGAGACGAGCATCCTCGTGGGCCATGGCAGGGTGGATGGTGCGCTCCGAAGAGAGTTGTGGCATACGTTGAGCCATGGTAGGCGTGTCTGGGATGATGGTTCTGTCACTCATCATGACATGCTCCATGTCTTCTTCAGATGGCTCTGCCTCTTGCAAGCGAGCACGAGCACGGGTAGCGAGAGCAGGGATCTCATCGTAGCAGATCTCGTCATAGTCGGCGTCGCTAGCATCGCTGACAGTATCGCCGTTGGAGATGGAGTCGACATCGCTAACGCTCTGAGCGTCAGTGTCGGCCTCAGGAGCGCGGTTGGTCAAGGTGGGGAGGGAAGGTGTAAAGCCATCAGTCGACACGCAGTCGTCTGAGTAGTCGTCGACCTCGTCGTGGTGAGCGAGGGGCTCGGCGTGTGCTGTCATGTTATCGAGGCGTCAGTTCTGTGGAACTTTGCTTTAGCAATGTCAGAATATGATGCGAAAGTGTCAAGAGGAAGAGGTTGATACAGAAAGCAAGTTGCAGGATATGTGATGATGAAGACACGAGCGTGTTGGCCGTCGTGTTTGGGACAAAAGAGTCTGCGTCTCGGTAGCAGCTTCCAGCTTTCACTGTGTTGCGTGTGTTGGAGTCCGTATATCGCGCCCGAACGAAGAAGTTACGGTCCGAGCAGCTGACGACCGGGTTAGAGACGAATGGGCCAAGTTGCAGTGAGTTGAGGAAAGAGTAGAGGAAAGAGTAGAGGAAAGAAACCTTTGTAGACCACGCAGCCTTATCTGCAACTTCTGTCGTGTGGTAGAAGTAACAGCTTACCAGACAGATTATTGGGCGCTGCAGCCTGCGAGGAGGGGTAGCGAATCGGGTGGGCCTTTCGAGCTCCTTGTCTTAGCCTAGAGGGGGGCAGCCGAGTGGGAATGAGTTTGTTCTGCTTTTCTTAAAAACAGTGCCTCGAAGACGTCCGCAGCAAGCTTGCAATATGGATCTGTGAAGTCTCGACGACAGAATGGAGAGTAGAATGTACTGTATCACCCGGATAGAAGTAGAAATCAAGGTGGTGCAAACACCCCGCAGTCGATGATAAGACAAGCTTTCAGAGCTGCACCGTGATGGTTGCCGCCTTGCATGTGACGACGACGCCTATTCGCAGATACGGCTTTTTATCGCAGCAAACACGGCATCTCTGTTGAGTGACCTTTTGTAACTTTGAACCATGGTTCGGACTAGAGGCTCTCTCACAAGAGTAATTCACTATTTGCCTTGACTTCTGCTTGTCGACTTTCCAATAGCATGTGAGATAACAGGTGCTGAATCTTGAAAGAAAAACCATTGATTCGTATCTGTATCGTTACTATATCATGTACGATCAAGAATCAAAAAAGCTGTTGATAACACCAGAGGTCAGCGGAGGCACAATACAACCGAAAGTGTGGGATCAAGATGGGGTCCAGGTCCTGTATCCATATGTACTCCATTCAAACCGATCAAATAACTCCGTCCCAGTGCATGATCGCTGCAAAAACGACGCGCGCCTCTCATGCGTATAGAACAGCCAATATTACATCCTCGATCATGCTGGAGGTCCTGGAGTAATCCAGCCTCCCGCCACGTCGACCCAGTTGGGCAGACAACTGCCTTCCTTGAGCTCGACTTCTGGGACTTCGGGGTCACATCTGCATCTGCAGCCGACGCCGTTCTCCTTCTCTTCATCCCACTCCTCCCAGTATGCATCTTCCTCAATTCGTTTCTTTTCGTCCAAGGTAGTCGTCTCAAGGTACGGTGGGCGATTTTGCTGGCGAGCCTTTGCGTTTGCCGGACAATGGGCGATGGTTGTGTGACGATAGCCGATGTCACGGAAGTAATGGACCTGGGAGACGTTCAAAAGAACGCCTGCTGCTAACGAGTGGATAGGTGCATCACCCCACTATTCGAGTCAGCAATCTGTCGAGTATCTCACAGAAGGGTATATCTTACTCTCTCCATCCAGAAACCACCGCTGCGGTCCATCATTTGGAAGAAGTCCTCGTACTCCTTGCTTCGGAACCAGTCAAGTCGGGCAATCTCAAAGTTACTCCAGTAATGACACATGTTGTATGTTTCGCCCTCCATGGACTCGGGGTCCACATCAGGAATAGTACCCGCGCCAGGTTCCGTGCGAAGAATGTCTTCGGGGAGCGGCTTCTTGTACTTGGGGTCGTCTTTTGGCAGCTCGTCGGCAGGCTTCTCTGGCTTGGGCTCGAGGAACATATCCCAGAGATTAGTCGAGGTGATGTTGTTGACTCGCTTGTAGGCCGAGGCGTATCTAAAAATGTTGGGCACCGTCTCCTTGAGTTCCTTGACAGCAATGGTAAATCCGTAGACTTTATTGTTGCGCTCCATGTGAATGAAAGGATCGCTGCATCATGTCAGCAAGCGGCAGTCAGAGCCAGGTAGCTGTCAAACTTACTAGGTGATATCGCAGAAGTACTTGATCTCGGGCTCAACGCGCCAGTACCAGTCGTACTTCTGGAGGAGTTCGTGCTTGTAGAAGAAACTGCAATTGTCAGCACAAGTTCACCCACGCAGACGGGCAGAAAGCATACCCAGAGTAGAATCTGCACATGTGGTGGTAACTCTCCATACCACCGTACATGATTGCAGCATCGCCCTGTTTTCTGATGCCCTCCTTGGCTACGTTGTGGTCAACCCAGTCAGGGAAACCCCACATGCTGGAGTCGATCTTGCCAAACTCGACATTGGAGCTGACGTGTTTGCGGACCTCATCTTTAAAGGTGGAGTTGAAGTCGCCGTCGTTCAGGAAGACGTATGGGTAGTGGAACCATCTGTTGAAGTGTCTCTCGACCGACTTCAGCGATTGCAGCACACCTTCGAGCTCCTTGTTACGGGCGAGAACGACGAAAGCGGCATTGGCGCGTGGCTGATTGGTCTCAAGGGCCGGGTCTTGACAGCCAGTGACGAAGACCTTGTCGTGCTTTTCGCTAATTTTCCTGGGGCTTTGTGTTAGTACGGGTACAAGAGGCCCAAGGTGATAGCGGCATACCTGATGGAAGGCGGTGCACCGGCAGGCATGAGTATCCTGCCTGCCTCTGTTGGGTGCCGCACGAAGAGGAGGATTATTAATATTACGATCAAGCACGGAAAAAGCAAGACCAGGCCCAGAGGTATCGAGATGCGCGAGTTCTCTCTCAGACGTATGCGTCGGCGGAAGAAGGCTAACCTCGGCGTCATCTTCTCTGCACTTTTGGACAGGTCATCGTAGGAGGGTAATTTTTGCGCCGAGGGTAGTCGCTTGCGAACATCCTGCAGGAAGTTCATGTTGCGAATAGGCGACAGCGGGTGCTACGCAAATGCGAAGCTATATCGAAGAGCGGGAAAGGATTTCGAGTCGAGGATTGAGTTGGCGATGAGGTATGCGGCGTTGCAAAGCTGTTCCGGAGGAGTAATGAGCGACCGGGAACAGAGTCGAGGCGAAGCGGACGTCGCAGTTCAGGGAGTCGTCAACAGGTACGCATCGACTGGACGCATAAGAAAGACGGTCGCTGCTTGAAGCTCGAGGCCGGACGAGTTTTCGGCGGGTCGTTGGTCGTAGACGTTCCAGCAGAGAGTGTGATGACACGCAAGGATGTTAGGGGGCTGGCTGGCGGCGCCGAAAGGGTCTCGCTAGAACTAGGCTGAGCTGTTCGCGTGCTATCGGTGTTCCTGGCCTATACCGATGCCAATTGTTTGACAAGAACTTCGGGCTGTGTCTTGTTCCGAGCTGCTCGAGAACAGCTATCCAATTCTGAACTTACTTCCAAGTTCCAACGCTTCTCTTGCTGCCACCTGTGTCCTGTCTGCCGACGGCTGGTTGCTTCTTCCTTCTTACGCAAGCCGCACCCTTGGCATCCCACGTCTCGCCCGGGTGTTTTGTCCCCTCGCTGATCCACGCTTCACCCACTCCGTGAAATGAGCTCTTCTCCACCATCTCGATTCTTGCCATCCAAGCTTCTACTCTTGAGTCAGGCGATTGAGCTCTTCTTGTGTGATTGAGTTGTTACAAAGAGCCGCAGCCTCGAGCAATTGTGATTTGAAGAGAAAGCCATATTGTGCATTGAAGAATCAAAACTTTGCTTCGATTGTCCTTTCCATCTAAGCTAAGAACAGTAAAACAATATTCTCAACAACCCATCAATCCTGGAGGCTGCCCGTTCAATTCTCGAAGGACCACGAGGAATACCCCTCGGAAAACCAACTCTCCATTCTCCGGACCTATATCGCATCGAATAATCAGACAGCTCTTGTGGCTCCGAAGAAAGATATCGAAGGCCAGGGTCATCCCAGCTCACTTGAATTGAGCCGCGTTCGAACATCTCAGAGAACACATCCAAGATCATCGGAAGAAAAGCGTCAACACTATCTACCTCGTCAAGCCCATAGCGACCATGAGCAACATCAAATCCAAAGACCTAAGCTACGACAAATCAGCGTCCCAACCAGCTTTCCTCCAACGCCTCAGAGACCAAAACAGCGCAATCACCGCCTCAGGCCGTCAAGAACAACCCATCGCTCGCGCTCAACGAGCAAAGAAAGCTGGCGATGATGACGACGACGCACCAACCTATGTTGTAGAAGGAAGCTCCGAGACATTGACCAAAGCGGAGTATGAGAAATTGACCTCTGGCGATGGAGATGTAGAAGCAGGTGTCAAATCAAAATTCGGGGATGTCAAGGATATGGTGACGGGAGAATTGACGGGGGATTCACCAAAGGCTTCGGGTGCTTTGCCAGAGGAGGATGATGTGCCGGTTCGTACATCTGCAACAATCGATGCAGGAAAGGCGACCAAGAAACGTAAAGTGGCCAAAGTTGTAGGCGGTGAAGACGAAGACGAGACATCGACTAGAGACGAGACAAAAGGCGAGAGCAAACCCAAAAAGCCCAAGAAAAAGGGCAAGCCGATCAAACTCTCCTTCGGCGATGAGGAATGAAGATGATGAGAAACGATTCAATGGTATCGACCTATGTACACAATATCTACAACGGCGGCAACTCCTCCCTATCAATCGGACACACGAGTCTAAACTTCATCCAGCCTTCCAAACAAGAAGAGTGGAAGATATGCCTACAAGGCGTAACCATATACTTCCTGCGCTCCAGGACCAACGAGCCAGTAGTAAGACTTTCGCCAGCAGAGCCTTCGTTCAATACCGGCACCTCGATCTCATGCATACAGATAGCGCAGTCGAAAACACGCTTGCCCTTATCCTTGGCTTCTTTTTCTTGTTCAGGTGATGGCATAGAGGTGGTTGCTCCAATGGGTAGATTGTTGGCTTCCTCGTCGTCGCGGAGGATAGGATGGTAGTCATAAGCTGGTGGAACCCAAGTGCCGCGGACGAACCAGCGAGGTCCGATGATCTCTTGACTCAACAGCAACAAGACTTGTATCCACACCCAAGCAGCAAGAATTCCTAGATCGATCAGATCCACAGCTGCGAAAAGGACATTGTTCTCATAGCCGTAGAAGTATGCAAAGGGCAAGAGTCGCAGTAAGGATTGACCAGCGACGAAGTCCCAACGTAATGCGTGTCGACAATTACGCATGCAATTGCGGTGGATCTGCGGAATCCAGAAGGATAGATAGGAGAATGCCAGAAGTGTAAAGTAACCCCGTCTAAGACCTGATGGCCATGAAGTTGCGTTGAGTGAGAGAAATAGTGTTATAAGGAGAAGGAAGTAGAAGCGTGTGTAAAGGGATCCAAACCCAGGAGCACGCTGTCCAGCTTCTACACCTGTGGCTGCAGCATTTGGAGCATCCTCCTCAGCTTGCGTGTCTTGATCTGATGGTATGAATACGGGTGTGGCTCCTGTGTCAACCGGCCGCGCTGCTGTCACGGGCGCAGGTAACGTCTCAGCTCCTGCAGCAGTGATAATTGGTGCCTGAGGTGGTGGAGGCGGTTGAGCAGGAGCACCATCAGCTGTACTCGCTGGCACTGTAGTGGCAGCTGCTGGTGGACCGGCGGCTTGCTGCCGCTGTTGTCTTTCCCGTCTCTCCCTGCGTTCTCGCTCTGGCGCTTGTACGGCCCAGATATCCATCAAGAACCTCATGCCAAAGAAGCTGACACTCATGAAGGCGAGGAAGCCAGTAGCGATCAAAGGAACCCAAAGCGTCTGGATGAACAGACTAATCAAGCAAAAGACCATGGTGGTGAATCCGTCGCCTAGAGACAGCATGCTGATAGTATAGAAGCTGATCCTACTTCTAGTGGAAGGAGTACTTGCATCACGCATCTGGCGAAGGAAGAAGAAAAGCTGTCCGCTGACGACAGCGGCAAAGAGAAGTAGATGTCTTCTGGCGCGCTGATATCCGACTTCGAGTTTGAGACCACGCAAGTGATTGGCTTCCTGCGGCGCAAACTCTGGAGGGCCTTTAGACTCGATTACGAAACCACAATCCGGCGAGAAAGCGACCATAGAGAAAGCCATCTGCTGGGCAGGCGGAATAGATGCACCGGTTGGAAAACGGATTTCTTGCTCGATGAACGATAAAAGAGACTCCTGATCCGGTCCAGGTTCAACACCGGGCACTGGAACGATGTGCTGTTGCAGGTAGACGATCATGTCACATGTAGGAGCCATGGAAGAGTCCGAAGTCCCATCGGGCGTTGGAGCCCAGGGACTGAAGCTGCGAAGGAGACCATCCTCTTGCTCGCTGATGGACAAGCCAAGTGTGCGGTTGAGCAGTTCTTGTGAGGATTGGTAGTGGTACTCTGATAGAGCCATATGCGGCAGACCGAATATACCAGCAAACTCATCCGTGGTTGTAGCGAGCATGATGTTGCCTGTCTCGAGGAAATGTACACCGAACAGCCTTGTGTCCCAGGAATCACCAACTTCCTCGTCTCCTACAGAGATCTGGGCCTTCACTTCCCTAGCCACCCTCTTGCCTTCGTGCCACAGCAGCGTCTCTTGTGTATCCGCCTCTTCGAACCAGACTTCTAGCGAGCCAGCTTTCGCAGTGACATTCTTGCTGAAGGAGCGGAGTGAGATGGGTCCAAAGGGGCCGACGGGGGAGTATTCGGTCATGTTTAGTCTCGGCGACGCAACCGATGGCTGGACGGGCGAGCGGACCCACTCGCCATACATGGTTCCAGTCACATTGCGGTATAGTGGTAGCGGCGGTCGATCTCCGTCCCCTCCCTCGAGACGCACTAAGTTGTCATGGCCCAAGGCATGCGCTGACTGATGCCTGGCTCGTTCTTTGACAAGCGGTAGTGCTTGCCACGCAAAGGTATCGTTGGCTCGGAAGCCACTGATATTGAGCCATCTTTCTTGTGCTGGGTCGAAGTCTCCCAGTCGTGTCTGGTTCAGGATGGTCAAGTCATGGCGTTCGGCAGCGACGATGTGTTCGAGACGCGAGCGGGCGTGCACCAGAGGTTCCTGTCCAGGTGGGGGCGAGAAGAAGATGAAGAGAAGAATAACCAGTGCGACAATGGCTCGTGGATCAGCCATTACTTAGTTATGCTGAAGTCGCCCGCCATTTGTACCTTGGTGAAATGGTGGTTTCATGTGACGATGTTGTCATCGTCCAGACTCCAGATGCCATCAGCTTGGCGGTGACCCTGTTCGCGTGCCTCGGATGTAACCACAGTATAAGAACACCATCACATTATACAACAGATTACGAAGGATCGCATGATCATAGGGTAGAATAGCATTACTGTTTCATGTAAGAGGGGTATTGAACTATAGAAGAGAAGAGAAGTGCAAGATGCCCGAAGCTACCCTCAAGAGCTGAACGGTACAATCGAATTCCTTTTTGGGCCCAGAAACGAAAGATGAACGGATGCCTGCTCCTTGCGCCGTTTCGCGCCTTTCCCAATTGCTTTTGCCCATTGATACGGCAACTAGACGCCATGGCCGCCGAGATGACCAGGCGCGGGTCCTTCCAAGTCGACCCGCATGACTCTGCTTCGGATGTCACCACTCTCTCTGACGAGGTTGCTGAAGTACTTTTTGGCAACCTCGCTCTCGCTCTGGAGCTTGATCTTCTCCTTGCGCTCGTCGAGTAACTGCTCCACACTTCGCTGAAGTCCCTCACGAAGCTTGTCTGCGGGGAACTTGAGTGCTCTTCTGACCTCAGATGAGATACGTGTAGCGTTGGCGTGTGTGTAGTCCAGCTCCGCAAGCTGAGCTGAAAGCTTCTGTGACAATCGTCGGGGTAGCGAGTGGGGAATTGAACTCAAGGCGTACGAAGCTCCAAGGGCAAGTGCAAGAATGACTCCAGGAATCATCAGTCTGCGCAGGTTGCTGGGTCCGATAACCTTTGCAGCACCAAGAGCACCATCAACCCAGCCGACACCGCCGAACATACGGCCACCCACAACACCGGCGATGGTGACTGCCATACTCGCTCCTGCAACCTTCTCTTGACGCTCCCAGAGGCTTGCTAGGTCGAAGAAGTCGGACATCTCGACATCAACGTCGACCTGTCGTGTCAAAGCGTCTCTGCGGGTTCGGAACATGTACTCAGACTTGAAAGTCAAATCCTCATAGTCATCGCCGAGGTGGAGGACTCCCAAATTCTTGATACCGTCAACTCCCTTGGATGTATGTTCTCTAGCTGCTTCTTCGCAGTCGTGAACCGAACGTGTGATCTGTTCCAGCATGGCTGTCTTAAGCTCATCTGCGTATTGGTAGACGCTGAAAAGGCCGGGATAGTCGACTCCGAGATTCTGCTCTCCGACACGAGCAATAGTATTGTTGATGGTGTCGCGAGATGCTTTGTAAATATCGGATGCAGTCTCGTCGATTGTGAAGTCGACACCTTCTCCAGCCTCTGAACGAGCTTTCTTGGACTTCTCATATACGGGCTCAAGGTCCTTGAGCTCTTTGGTGACACGATCAAGCTCATTCTGTGCGACTTCCTTGTTTACGCCAGCAAGGTTTCCGAGATCACCGAGTACGTTGAGAAGGTACGTCTTTGCAGGGGCCAGCTTGGAACGTGCTCTCTTCTCGAGCACGAATCGGCGCAAAGAAGCTTCAAGCTCATTGAAGTCGTCAATCTTCTCCTGCTCCTTGCCCTTGCCCTTGTCTTTCTTGTCTGAGTCGTCGTCGTTAGTAGGATCGCCGCTAGGGCCACCACTACTTGATCCGGAGCCGCCTCCAGAGCCACCGGGGCCGTCTGGGCCACCGGGTCCACCAGCAGGAGCGACAGGGATGGCGTTGCTCGAGACGAAATGTACGAGTTCTGAAGATTCCTTGAAAGTAGCAGGACTCAGGTGGTTGACTTGCTTTAGAATCATCTCCTGACATCTCTTTTTGTCGCGAATGTTATCGTAACCATTGACGACCATAAACATGTATGCCTTTTCACGAGCGGCGTTGAAGATGAATTCCTTGGCCGACAGAGTAAAGTGGTTAGCAGCAGAAACAACGAACACAACCACATCAATCTCTTCTTGTCGAGCAAAGACAGCGGTTGTCTTGAGAGAGTCATTGTTGAGTCCAGGGGCGTCAATCAAGGCAATATCCACGACACCGTTGTTGAGTAGTGACTGGTCCACCGAACGGACATCCTTGATATAGACCTTGCACTGCGACCACTTCTCATTATCAATCACAATGTCTTCAAGCTGTTCCAGGCTGAAGACAGCATAAGTGCTTTCATCGTGGCGGTTATAATCGACACCATTCGGGATGGCATGTACTTCTTCGATACCTCCGTTTTCGCGGCAGTCCAGGACCTCGCAGAAAATGCTTGTGCAAGGCTGTTGGTCCTCGGGCAAGACCTTGCGTCTGAGAAGAGCGTTGCAGAAAGTCGATTTTCCAGCGTTGAGATCACCGGTGATCAAGACTTTACTGGATGTGTCCTCGATACGGTCCCTGAGCGAAAACAGGTGTCGAACACTGTTGTTGATCTGACCATCGAGAAGCGAAGCTATTGATTGTTTTTCCAGCGAGTGGACAAGCTCGGTCTGGTGTACGCCCTCCATCTTGAGTTCGATTTTGAGCACCGAGAATTGCTGAGAAAGCTGAGGGGTAACCAATCTGGGTTCCGGAGCTGGAGCACGCGCAGCTGCATCGCTAGACTCGGCCACAGCCATATCCTCGCCTATGGAAGTACCAGCACGGCGAGGGGCGGGCCGTCTGAATGGCTCTGGGTTTGCATGGTGATTGTCGAAACCAGACTGGGTGTGAACGAGACCCGGTCGGGGATCTAGGTGAATGCGGGGCGCGGGTGTAGGACGCTGGACAGTAGGATAATGAGCAGGCCATTTCGAGTTCATCTCCTGCAGCTTCTTGAGCGTGTCGACGGTCTCGGAGATGGCACGACCGAGAGCGGTACGATTTTGATTGTATTGGAGTTGGTGTACATGACTGGCAATGGCGCGTCTTTCGTTGTCGGCTACATGGTTGTCAGAAGTGATCGGAGTCGTTAGGGGTGTAGAGCTTCGCTCACAGGTAGCACCTTGGGCTGTAGCCAGGTGTGTCATGGGGTCTTGGTCAAAGGTGGGATCGAAGGTAGTGCCGTCAGCGATGCTTCCACCGTAACCAGAATCGTTGTCGAGCATAGCGGCAAGACGAGCGGCGTGCTCAGATGTCGAACCGTTGCCGACAGTCATGTACTGGGGACGACCCGGGTGGCGGCGCATGGATGAAGGTGAACTGTTCGAGGGCGAGGCGTAGCCACTGCCGGAGGGAGAGCCTGAGCTCATGTTGTGCTGAAGTTGTGCAGTATGGCGCTCAGAGCATTCCAGGTGTCGAGTTCGGTGAGTGGCACGCGTGATATATGTGAGAGTCGAGGGTCCTAGGTGTGTGATGCAGGAGCAGAGAGAAAGTGTCAAAAGTTGAGCGACCTTCCAGAAAGTCGTGACGGAAGGTTTGACTTGCCGTTTCTTGATTGATCGATCCGTTTGGCGGCGAGGCACGGGCCACAGTCGAAGTTCGAATGTGGAGAGGGCGCCCGAAGTCCCCCGCTACTGCAACCAGCGCGCCCGACTGACATCAACCTTGTTTCTGGGTGCCTAGCCAATCTCCCTTCCTATCTCCTACCACAACGTCACCATGAATGTGAGCTCCCCATGCGCCAAACCTCGTCCCAACCTCTGTGTCAATGGCTGATGGCCTGTCTCTAGATTGTAGAATGGGCCTTCGGCAAACGCATGACCCCCGCCGAGCGCCTGCGCAAGCATCAACGCGCCCTCGAGAAGACTCAACGCGAACTTGATCGCGAACGCACAAAGCTCGAGAACCAGGAGAAAAAGCTAGTCCAGGACATCAAGAAGAATGCAAAGAATGGTCAAATGGGCGCAGTCAAGATCCAGGCCAAGGACCTTGTCAGGACGAGACGATACATTCAGAAGTTCTACCAGATGCGCACTCAACTGCAGGCCATCTCATTGCGTATTCAGGTACGCCTGACCCGTTCTTTGATGCTCTGCCTAAGGCTGACCCTGTTCTAGACTGTGCGCAGTAACGAGCAGATGATGCAATCCATGAAGGGTGCTACAAAGCTTCTCAGTGGTATGAACAGGCAGATGAACCTCCCTGCTCTCCAACGCATCGCCATGGAATTCGAACGAGAGAACGACATCATGGACCAACGGCAAGAGATGATGGACGACGCCATTGACGATGTGACGGGCTTGGAGGACGAAGAGGAGGGTGAGGAAGTTGTCAACCAAGTTCTGGATGAGATTGGTATCGATCTCGGCCAAGCTGTGAGTTACGCCTACCGCAACCGCTCCAGACTTACGCTGACACATACTTAGATGGGCGAGACCCCGACTGGCTTGCAAAGCACCACTGTTGAGCAAGGCAAAGTGGCCCAAGCCATTGGTGGTGATCCTGGCGATGACGATCTCCAAGCCAGACTGGATAGTTTGCGACGATAAGATCTACTAGGGAATGGCGTTGATTATAACTGTTTGCATGGCAAGCGTACGGCGTTCCGGACAGTGATATCGGAGGCTTCGTCTCTGTACGGCGACAAGAGGACATCATACAATCTTGAGACTCTTCGCCTCCATTGCTATATACTTTCTGGGAGAAGGACATAGAGAAGCTGCACAACAAGACATGCATGGCTCACGATCTCACGATACGTAAATACGAACGTTTGGTCCAGTTCGCCCAGTTTGCGGGGAACCTGCCTGGGATTGACGACTTGATCCGCATCCCTGAACGCTAAGAATGTGCGACCGAGCACAAGTAAATTAAGAGGATGAATGATATAAGGCGATAGCTCTCGCGAATCTTCAGGACTGAACGGGATGTTCTTGTCAGGCATCTACAACTACTCGACGGCAGTAACAAGATCCGGCTACCGATCTCAGCGCCAAGAGCTCCTTCCAGAAGCGTCCGAGTTTCCGGTGACGTCGAGAGCCCCATCCACACGAACCGCACCCCTCACGTTCTCCAATTGACAACCTAAGAATCTCCATCATCCCTGACACGGCGCGCCATAAGACCTACATTTGAAACAAGTGAGTCTCTCCATCATATCGGCTGTTCGGAACCCCACGCCACGGCTTCCTGCTGCCTCACATGGAGCTGCATGGCGGCTGAACGAAGCCTCCACGTGCTTGTCCGACACTTTGCTGATGCTCTGGTGCAGGAAAAGGCTCACAAACGATACTCTCTGCCCGACGCGCCCGATCTTGCCTCTGAAGCTTTCTATTCTCGACCTTCGTGTGGCATCAGTCACGTCCCCGCTTTCAATCTGGCATCCGGCAAGACACGCAGAAGCTTCTCCACTCAGGGAGGCCTGCTGAACAGAATGTTTGGATCGTCACCAAAAGAAGGTGAATCACTACCCAAGACCGCCGAGCCGAGCTCTCTGCCCTCCGCCGAGCCATCCTCGATGGACGCCGGCACCAGTGCAGACCGCAAAGATGTCAGTCCCTCGGGCAAGAGGAGAAGCAGCGGATTTGCCGGCGCAAGAAATGTCTTTTCGAATGCCAAGCAGTCATTCAAAGACCAATTCCACAGCTCTTCCCCTGAGGCCCGCGAGAAGCCTCAGACCCCCATGCAGAAGCTTGGTAGAACCGACCCTGCTCTGAGCGTCCCCCAAGGTGCACTCAACAACTCGGCTGGTGAATCCGAACCTGGCCCGCGGTCTACTTTCAGAGTCGGCGTTACTGAGGATAAGAACAAGAAATGCCGAAGAACTATGGAAGACACGCATGCCTATCTCTACAATTTCCTCTGCACCCCGGCCCCGGCCCTTGGCTCCGACACAGCTCAAAAGAGCATATCTTCCACCAATTCATCCACATCTCAAGATGTCGTCGAAACTGACAATGGCTACTTTGCTATCTTCGACGGACATGCCGGTAACTTCGCAGCCGATTGGTGTGGCAAGAAGATCCACTGCCTTCTCGAAGACATCATTCGCAAGAACCCGAACACTCCTATTCCCGAGCTTCTTGATCAAACTTTCACTACTGCTGATCAGCAGCTCGAGAAACTGCCTTTGAAAAACAGTGGTTGCACTGCAATCACTGCTGTCCTTCGCTGGGAGGATAGAATACCGAACTCTCAGTCCGCCACTGGCTCCACCGCAATTGCACCCGCTACTGCTGCAGCTATCAAGGGCAACTCAGAATCAACACCGATCAGCGTAGATTCGACACAATCGCCCGCAGCAAAGCTGCGCGAGGCAGCTTCGCGTCAGCGTGTCCTGTACACTGCCAACGTTGGAGATGCTCGCATTGTTCTCTGCAGAAATGGCAAGGCTTTGCGTCTCTCCTACGATCACAAGGGCAGTGACGAGAATGAGGGCAAGAGAATCGCAGGTGCTGGAGGTCTCATCCTCAACAACCGTGTCAATGGTGTCCTTGCCGTCACTCGTGCACTCGGTGATGCATACATGAAGGATTTGATTACCGGTCATCCCTACACCACTGAGACAGTCATTCAACCCGATATCGACGAGTTTCTGATCTTGGCTTGTGATGGCGTAAGTCTCTTTCCTCTCTACACCTCGAATACTGCTAACGTTTTCTTCAACAGCTGTGGGATGTTTGCTCAGACCAAGAGGCTGTTGATCTCGTCCGTAACATCAAGGATCCTCAGGCTGCTTCAAAGGCACTTGTCGAGTATGCACTCAATCGCTTCTCGACCGACAACTTGACTATCATGATCGTTCGCTTTGACAACCAGGCATTGCAGCAGACGGTCGAGCGCAAGGTCGAGCCTATCGGCGTTGATGGTGATCCGGCCGCACAAAAGGGTGGCGTCAGTGAAGCCGACGCCATTGTGTCAGAACAACGCAAAAAGCTTGACGAGAGCGGTGAGCTTCTCGATCGCGTGCCTAGCGACGTCAACGAAGAACAAGAAGAGAAAGTAGACCCGGGTCCGGAGCTCAACATTGAAGCAGTCGAAGCTGCACGCAAAGACCGTAAGCCTCAACCGCAAGCTGAGGAGGTCGCCCGCGCGCGACAAACGCAGTAACGAGGCCAATCACGACAAACAGATAGAACTTGGGGACATAGCTTAATTTGAGCAGCCTTTCTTTGACATTTACCTTGTTGTAACCTATCTGGTGCTGGTCATGGTGGATAGGCAGGCGGACAAGATGGTTGGGTTGATGTATTTGACTACGCGTGCATGAGGCGAAAAGGCAGTGGGGCAGTCCACAAGTTAGTGGGGGTATTTAATCCTCTTCCAGGTGTGTCTACAAGAATAATGGTCTGATGTTCAATCCGAGCCCAGTACTTGTCTCCACCTATAAGGCTTGCCTATAAGAAATAGGCAGCATGATGGTCCCTCAGTCGCTGTGCCTCGGCTCGCAGCGGAGGACGGAAGGCGGAGGTGGTTATGAATTCTTCTTGGCGGTGTTTCTCGAACTTTTGTGACTTGCGACAGACTCGATCTCGATTGACAGGCTCAAAGCTCGTTCTTCTTCTCGACACATTCTTGCAACAGCTGTTGACTCCCTCGTCCTGACAAGCTTAAGACTGCGTTTCGACCAGCGCGCAGCCATTCAACATGCTTCTCTGTAAGACGCCAAACTCGATTGTTTTCCAGCAAAGTACTGACTTCATATCTAGTCTGCCCGAGTTGCTCAAACCTTTTGACCATTACACCTATTCCCGCGGATCACCTTCCTCTGAACGAGCAGCACTTTGCAAACGTCAACCGGTTCGAGTGCCGAACATGCCCCTACCAAATGATCCTGGACAAGCGCTACTTTGAGCGCAAGATGATGAAGAGCAAGGAAGTCGAAGATGTCTTGGGAGGTGCCGACAGCTGGAAGAACGTCGACAAGACAGAAGTCAACTGCAGAGAAGAGAAGTGCGACAACCGCGAAGCATACTTCAGACAGGTTCAGATCAGAAGTGCGGACGAGCCTATGACTACTTTCTATAAGGTATGTGTATTCACCACCCTTCATACCCGAGCGCGCCTTGGCTAACCCGAGCACAGTGTACAAAATGTGCTTCCGAATGGCGTGAGAACTGAGCTTCTCATCACCAAGAATGGACGCGCAATCGTCCACGCCGCATCTTGCAGCAACATTCCTCTTTAGCGATCTTTCAGCGCGGCGTTTGTGGATACAGGCTCGGCATCAACATGTCGGTCGGCCTTGGCTGGTATTGAGACACGGTTATCCAGGTAGATACCCTTTGCATCAGGAGTTTATGTGCTTCGTCAGGAAAGGAAAAAGCAAGTCCGTTTTCATTAATGGGTATCATGGTTATCGTGTGAAGACAAGAATAGGAAGCATGCCGTTGCGACGCCGTTTCTCCATCAGTCGCGGCGGAGACCATCAGCGCTGGCTTGAAGGCCTTCTTCTGCCATCCTAGCAACTGTCTCGGGAATTAGGATGTCTTTTCTGAACCTCTCTTGTTGGAGAAGCTCGAGTGCTCGGATGGTGGGACCTGGGTAGCTGAGGAAAGCATGAACATAAGGGTCACGTGGTATGGAATAAGATAGACTCACGACAAGTACTTGATGTACTTCGGCTCCGCAAAGTACTGGAGATAGGCAAGGTATGCAACAAACTCTGGATCATCCAACAGCTTTTGGGTTGCCAGGTGATTGAGATAGAGAGGGTTGGACAAGCACTGGACGAACTGCAGACGGGCCGTCAACGATGAGAACGGTGATCCAAATCACACACACGCTGAGCCGACATGATGATGCCCAATCGCTTAGGTCCGGGTGTTGACGCCTTTTCATTTCGACTTACCTCGAGTTCAAGCTCGAAGCGTGTATAGCCTCCGTAGTGAGAGTCGGCCATGTTGTGAAGCGTCACGCGCACGGCGCAGGTGACCAGTGGGCAAAGTGGGATGTACTTGTGGGAAGGCTGGTGGAATTCCCCGCCAGTCGGTCCTCCTGCGATTTTCGGAAAAACGTGGTTTGATTCAGATGCTTGTTAGAGTTAGAGCACAGGCTTAAAGTTACCAGCCCCTGATGGACATACGGCGATGCGATGACGGGCTCTTGCTCGATCGATAGGGGAAAGACAATCGATAGCAACGAAAGTGCGCACCTGTGTTCGCAGGACAGGTCAACAGCAGGAGCTGATGGGTGAAACTTCGAGTTGCATAGCCAACGGCAGTTTATCGAAAGAATACGAAGAAAGCGAAGATCAACACGGCGTGCCAATGCGGAGTACAGGCAATAAGCGCAGAGCGCAGCGTAAAGCGGTAGACCCTGGGAGGCTCGAGCCCCCCCTCTCATCTTAGTAAACAGCCTAGGTACTACCGTTCTACTCGTACTCTTTTCCTGAACAACCCATCACCAGCATCTCTCCTGTCCCCAGCAGTTACTAAACCACAGTGCGCCATCACCCTCAGCTCTGCACGCCCACCACCGCGCCTTGATAGCGGGACGACATCCGACGCAGATAGGCTGATTCTCGACAAACAACCTCGCCGATCCATTCCTCATTCTTGGGCTCGCTTACATAGCACACTGCATCTCCTCGTCGACGCCTACGTCTCCCCTCGAGCGATCCCCGTTTGAACTGAGCAATCATGTCGCTTGCTCCAGCGGCAATGCCAGGTAAGCGCCCCTTGTTGTTGCGTTTCAACCCTGTTTCAATATCAAAATATCCCGCCCCTGTGGGCTGCCTACCGTCATCCTCGCTCGTCATCCTGTCAAGAAAGTCGTTGCTGATGTCGCATCTTACTCAACCAGGCCAGCGCGCACCTTCACCTGGTGCCAACGCCAACTTTGCTTCCAACAACCCCTTCCGCCGCGCTGCCTCTCCTCTGCCATCTCCCGACCATAGAATGTCTAACAACCCATTTCTCGACCCTCCAGCCTCGTCACAGCAGCGACAGGGAGGCCCGAACCCTTTCACGGAGGACATCTTTGTACGTGTCGCCCATGTCATCTGCACCCAGCCCCGCCATCTGTCAGACCTGCAGCAGCTCTTGTTGCACAAGCCCCAGCACTTCATCTCTCGACCGTCCACTTTACTTTTTTCCCTTATACGAGGAAATTCGGTCACAGCGGACTTGCTTCATTCCAGAAGAAAATGACTAACAAGCTGTCGCAGAAGGACCTGTCATTGCTCGACAAGCCCACTTCAGGAGGTAAACACAAATCACACATCATTCAGCAGCATCCAGCTAATTCTCGGATCAGCGGCTCCTGAACCCCGTAACAATGGGCCTCCTCGCTCTGGCACCGTTTCAACTTCACACAGACCCGCACGTTCACAGGAAGAAGAGTCCCGCCGCCGCGGCCCAGCTCCCCCACGCGGGCCACCACGCCCTTCTAAGGACATAAACGGACTAGACATCTTCGCCAGCCCACCCAAGACTGAAAGCAGACGCCCTCGTCGCAACTCCGAATCCTCAATCCTAGACAGCAAAGACGAAGACAGAAGGAGAAGAGAGCGTCGCAAGGAACGTGAAGAACGTCGTGAGAAGGAGGGCAAATCCAAGGACGGGAAATCGAGAACGACCAGAAAACCTCAAGGACTTGATCTTATTGACAAGCTCGACGTCACAGGCATCTACGGCCAAGGACGTAAGTGCTATGTTCTCAAGCTACAGCTCCTCAATTTGAAACTAACCGATAATCAACAGTTTTCCATCACGACGGACCTTTCGACGCATGCAACCCCCACCGCAACCGTAAGAAGGATGTTCGTGCCCCCATGCAAGCATTCCCCGCGGACTCAGCCAACAACGCTCTTGGTGGCTCTGGTCCTCTGAACAAGAACATCGATCTCGACAGATTCCACGGACGCGGTGAAGATGCTTTCAACGATTACTCCCAGTCGCGCGCCCAGCAGCTGCCTGCCAAGCATGTTCAATCTTTCAATCCTGCCGACCGCGTTGAGCAGATTCACACTTCCGAATCTTATGGCCTTGGAACTTCGACTTTCCTTGAAGGTGCTCCAGCTTCCAGAAAGGACCTTCAACGCCGTGAATCCGAAACCGAACCTGCTGCATTCCCAGGAGGTGGTTTGACTCGCAAGAAGTCGCTGGCCGTACGTCTTCGAGGACTCTCACAAAACAGGAACAATGTAGCCTCACCCGACGGAAACTACGGCCCCATATCTCCGAACAGCCCTGGCCAGGTGCAAAGCGCAGGCGGTAGAACTCGCATCGCAGCCACAACCAAGGAGAGCAACCCATTCTTCTCCGACTACAACGATGCATACGAGAAGAAGGGTGCTTCCATCCGCTACGCCGAAGAGACCAAGGGTGGTCGCGCAAGAGCACCCAGCTCGCCTCACAGAAACGGTCTTACTAGGAGTATCACCGCAGACAGCGTGTCACCCGCCGTGAACGACATGCCCGAGAAGAGCAGTGGAGGTGGCTTCCTCAACCGCATGAAGAGTTTGAAGGGCGGTCGCAGAGCCAGACCCGAGAGAAGAGGGTCTTGAGGTGACTGATACAAGACTGCCATTGTTTTGGATACCAGCATTCTCTCTTTTACCCTGGGCTATTAATCGTTTTTGGAGCAGAACTATGCCAGGCCTGAAATCTTCGAGGTGTCTTTCTTCTCTTCTTTCTCCTTTTTCTGTTACCTTATCGACAGCCCATCAGATACCAAAGCAGCTGGTCGATTCTTTTCTTTTAGGTCTTTTTCTCTTCTTATCTGAAGGATGGAAATGCTGGACACGGGAGCCAAAGGGCAATCTATGGATTGTTCTTCTTTGAAAAAAAGTCTCCAGGGGTTTTATGGGCAATGGCAGGTGGTGGTGGATAGAGGCGTTTTATTCGGGGGTTATGCTTGAAAAGGGCTAGCAAATATCAAACCTCTTCTTTTTGAAAATAAACCATGCGAAGAAAAGAAAAACACCATCAAGTCGTGCCTTCTCTTTCTTTCCTAACCGTACGATAATATCTTCCAGCTGTGTTGGCGGTCGAGCGCGTCACTCGACCCATCCAACCTCCCAATTTCAGTCGGAATTTCAAATCCTCAAACAACCCAAAACCAGCCTTTGCCAACCTCCCACGCAATAATCACTTGCATCACCACAAAACATTCCCCGCCGATCAAACGCCAATAACAACTGCCGAACAATGGCAGTAGACCCGATTTTGGCATCAAGTTTGATTGCAAAGGAAGAAATAGGTCTATTTGAGGAAAGAACTTGGAAACGATTGAGAGTGGGGACCGGGTGTGCTGCTGTTGATGATGCATTGGATGGCGGATTCGTGTATGGGCGAGATGGGATTTACAACATTAGCGGTGCGACGGGGAGTCAGGGTGCTGAAACGGTGAGTGTCTTTCTATCTTTCTGTTTTCCTTGTCTATGGGATTCGGCGATTGGAGGGGCGGTTGAAGGGGAAGAGAGGTGGAAGGTTGTGGTGGTCAGGGTTATACCATTTACATTGCGATATGTTTATGATGGGATTGATGCTGATTGTTTTGGTGTAGATATCACTGCAACTTCTGATCACACATCTTTTGGCCTCTAATTCACACACTGCGACGCTCATTGATGCGACTGGCAACTTGGACGTCTTGAAACTCTACCGAAGCATCATAACCCGACTTTCAAACAGCAACCACGATCATGAAGCCAACGTCAAACTTGCAACTTCAACACTGGACAGAGTAAAAATCATGCGAGTTTTTGACTTTGAAGGTGTGGTTGAAGGTCTGAACGAATTGATCGATGACTTGGAAGGGAGAAATGTGCCCAAGAACACAATTGGAGATAGCCAGGAAGAAGCAGAGGACGAGATGCTGGACGCGGGTTCTGAGGAGAAAGTAGAGGAAGAGAAGAAGGAACAGGCAGGTATGGTTCTGATTAACAATCTGAGTCAAGTGCTGGGTTTGCTCCTGAAGAACAATTATGCGCAGGGTATGCATGTCCTTTACTATTGACACGAGACAAACAGCTGATATAAGAAACAGGACAAGCCACTCTCACCACTCTCGTTCGCCGTCTTCGAAACACGGCAAAAGAACACAACCTCTGCATCGTCCTCCTGAGCTGGAGTGTTACCTACGGAAGCGACCAAGAAAGAGTATCGATCTTTGAATCCATCAAAGCAAGACCTGGGCTAGGCAAATCATTGGGTTATCTCGTCGACACTCAACTCCTCATCGACGCCATCCCCAGAAAAGCAAAAGGAAAGGGAGCTGCAAGCGATATGGTTAATGTGATCGAAGTGATATACAGCGGAAGAAATCACCAAGTAGGGAAATTCGGCGTATTCGATATCACTGTCGATGGAGAAATCAACCCCATGTAGCTTCAGACTCCCCAGGAAGACGAACATAATGTATATGAACAGAACAGAAAACGTGTATTGAAAGGCTGAAGAAAACGTGGTATAATTGTGTAATGTTAAGGACCAACATTGGTCTTGACATGAGGGAGCAGAGCAGCGGCCTTCATGTCCTTTTCCTCGAGCGAGCCTTCGATCAAGCCCAGACTCCTTATTTGACCGGCCGAGGGCGCGTCGTCTCTGGGGTTTGCGGCGAGATGCTTGCGGTATGCGGATTGGAGGGCGTGGACACGAGCGGCCTGTCATTTCCTTGTGTGTTAGGTCGTTGCTGGGTTTGGGTAGGTGGGGGATTCGTAGGAAGGCAGATCTGTACCTCTTTGCGGTGGTGTAGGCACTCGTAGTAGTCCTCGAGCATGGGGGCGCACTTTTTCTTGCCCGAACCGTCCTCGGAGTTTGTGTTGACGACGTAGCAGGCGAGCATCTCCTGCCAGAAAGGAAAGCAGCGGCCGGGGCCTGTGTGTCGCAAGAGTCCATTGTCAGCATTCAATTCCTCTCATCCATAGCAGTCGTGGGATAAATGTGTACCTCCAGTCAAGCCGTAACCAGACGACATGTTGTGTGATGTGTGAGATGTGAATTGATTGCGGATCGGGACTTCCTATACAACGCGACCACCACTTGACGCTGCTTCCCGCGGTTCGCTGACCAGTCTGTGCCAAGACCACTTCACCAGCGGAGCGGAGAGTGGGAAATTGTGCAAACGATGATGCTGTCGGTGCGTGTGCATAAACTCTACTCCCACACTCCACATCCTCGGCTTCCATCATTTCCGCATCCTCGAGATTCAGCGGTCGCATGCTTCTGCATCATCATCAACACTCAAAACACAAACAACACAAAATGTCTTCCATCAGCCCTCGAGGGCCTAATTCCGAGATCGCGCATCATCACCATCAGATCCCTTACTCGGCGCATTTCGAAAACTCACTACACCATATCCTCGAATACCCACCCCGCTCCTCTCGCGACGGCATCACCATCATCCCGAACAGTTCGTCGCAACAACCACAGCAAGGAGTGTCCATCCGCGAAAGAGATGTCGATGCTAGAAATCTACCGCACATCACGTTACAGCAATTACCGCTCAGTGTACACGATCCCCGACGGATATTCGCGAGTCCGGTGCCTGGGATACGATTGACGCATCCGGGAGGTTGGTTGGAAGGAGGTGAAGGGCCGAGTGGTGAAGAGCAAAGAGCTTGGGCTAGAGAGTTTGTGGAAGCGAACAACATCTCTGGAGAGCAAGAGTTGGGCATGGCGGTGCAACATCACATGCAGCAGAATGTTGAGTTGGCGAAAGAGAGGATGCGCGCGAGATACGAAGCCCAACAACAGAATGCACGTGTGGAAAAGGAGATCAAGACGTTGATGGATCAGAGGGAGATGGAGGTCAAGATCGAAACACGCATGAAGGAGGATGCGAGGATACGGAGGGAGAATCGCGAACATAAGAGGAAGGTGCCTGCTGTGTGAGGATGATTCAAAGTTCATTGCTATCTGAACTACGCTACACTACATTACTTTTGACGGTCTGAATCCGAGGATCGGAATTCTGGTGCGCAGCAGGAGACTGCTGGATACCACTGAAACCGAGCTCAGCGCCATGGCCAAACTCGCCCATACCGGATCCAGTCGGACGTGCTTTCCTCCGCTGGTAATAGCATACAACGCTCCTGCAGCAACTGGCAGAGCAACAAGATTGTACACCAACGCCCAAGCAAAGTTGAGCACAACTCGGCGAAACACGACTCGCGACAGCTCCAATAGTCGGACCAAAGCACGCAAGTCAGATGTTACCAGGACGAATGATGCCGTCGACAGAGCCACATCGGATCCCGATCCAATTGCAATGCTCAAATCTGCCGTCGCAAGAGCTGGAGCGTCATTGATACCATCACCGCACATGGCCACAGTAGCCCTTTGCTTGCGTGAACCGATTAAACCTCGAGAATGCCTTGGTACAAGCGTCTGCTGCAGATACTTGATCTTATCTGCTTTTTGCTCAGGCAAAACTCCAGCCATGATGTTGGAGGACGGTATGCCGACTGCTGCGCCCACGCTGTTCGCCGTCGTCGCGTTGTCTCCAGAGACCATCCATACTTCAAGACCTTGGTCTTGCAGCCACTTGACAATTGTGGCTGCCTCGGGTCGTAGAGGATCCGCGATGGCGAAGGCTGCTGCAAGAGTGAAGCCTGTATTCGAGGAGGACGAAGAAGTTGATAGAAGAGCGATAGACTTGCCCTGCTGTTTCCAGCTCTCAATCAACTTCTTGCTTTCTAAGTCGATTCGTACATCGAAGTCTGCCATGAGCGCTTCGTTGCCGATGATTGCTGTGATCTGTGTCTCCGAGTCGATGTCGAAAGTGCCTTTGAGACCCTTGCCAGGCAACTCCTCAACATTGAGAGCCTGCATGCCTTCAGTCTCTGGAATCTTAGCTTTACTATGCTCGACGACAGCTCTTGCGACCGGATGACTACTGTTTTCCTCAAGCGCTTTCGCCATCATCATAATCTTCTCGTCGTTATTGCCGAAGGTCTTGCAATCTGTGACAGCAGGCGCAGTGCCTTCTGTCAAAGTGCCGGTCTTATCAAAGACAACACAATCAAGCATACTAGCCTCTTGGAAAGCCTCGCCACCTCCCTTGACTAGTATACCATATTTGGCTGCCAGACCACCGCCCACGAAAAGAGCAGTGGGAGCAGCAAGACCAATACCGCAAGGACATGCCACCACGAACACAGCTATCGAAAACTGTAGTGACCAGAATGGCCACCCGCCGATCTCTGAATCCAGGTATTCGACTGGCAAGGCCCCTGAAAGACCGAGTGAGAGCCAGATAATCCAGGTAGCAATGCCGATGAGAACTATGAATGGCACGAAGCGTGAGGTTATAATATCAGCTACTCTCTCTACCGGAGCACGCTTTGTCTGTCCTTCGCGAACCACTTTGATGATCTGGTCTAGCATCGAAGTGCCAGAGATGCTGGTCAAGCGTACGTCGATGGGTGAGCCTTTGTTGATCGTGCCAGAGAAGACTTGATCGCCTGCATGTTTGGCTATGAGTCTTGCTTCTCCAGTGAGACTAGCCTCATCGAATCTAGTTTCGCCGTCGATGATGGTACCATCAAAAGGTGGAGAACTGCCATGAAGGACTCTGACCACATCCCCAACTTCTAAAAGCTCGGTGGCTGTCTTGTTCAAAGTCATGGTGCCGTCAGAGGAAGTGGCATGAGTGACGAGAAGCGCGGTATCAGGTCTCAAAGATCCCAGAGCAGCAACAGCGTCTCCAGTCTTTGCTTTGCTCCAGGCTTCCAATCCTCTGCCTCCAAGCAGGAACAAAGTCAGGAAAACCACGCTGTCGAAGTAATAGGCTTGGCCCTCGCCCATCGCCTTCGCACTCGTAGCATTGATAGCAAGGGCCGCGATGGAAGCGAAGTATGCAATCGAAGTTCCAAGACTAATCAGCATATTCATGTTGCCGAATCTCAACAGTCGATGACTAAGAGGAGTTTTGGATGAAGGTTTCCACATGAGATAGATGCCTTGAAGGCTGCGAATGTGAAAGATATCAGCGGCAAAGAAGTAGATGACTGTGCCCATTATGAAGAGAGCCCAATCTGCTCTGCTGACTGTGCCGGCCCAGATGTGTTGCATGAGGTATCTGCGACCTCCATTTTCATGATTGACGAGAGTCATGTAGACAATGCCAATTATGAAGGTGGGGACTGCGGTAACGAGGGAGAGGGTGAAGCGAAGGAGTATCTTCCTGCGTTCAGCAGCATGAATCTCTCTTGATCTCTGTTCAAGTGTTGGAGGGTTGAAAATGCTAACTTGGACTTCGTCATCAACTGCATTGATAGTATCGATGATGTGTCGAAGGGTCAAGGTTGGTGGCTGAGGTTGATATCTGAGTTTTAGAAGCGGACTCGTTACACTGCATTCTTCGTCGATTGTTACGTCTTTGCCAAATCTGTCCGAGAGAGCCTGTAGTATCCGTGGCGGGCAGTGATGACAGTACATGCCTGTCACTCGTAGGGCGATGATTCGTTCTGTGGACGAACTTTGCGTTGCGTCAACGCCTTGTAAATTCTCGACCGAGGCGTCGAAGCCGAGCTCTTCGATGATTACCACGATGTCCTTGGCCTTATCTTTGGTTCCTTCGAAGGCTACCGTCGCACTGTTGGAGATCAGATTTACTTGAACGTTTGTAATCCATGCTGGTTCCTCAAGTCCAGCTGTCAAGGATCTCACACAAGCGGCACAAGTCATACCAGTGACTGAGAATGTTGCTTTCCATGTGTGTTCGTCCGGACTTTGCTTCTGCTTATTACCCAACTTCTCAATCTCATTCAAGAAAATGTCATATCCAGCATCGTCAATCGACTCAAGGATGACCTTGTCGTTGTCACGACCCGAAAAGGTGACTGTGGCGGAATTGCTGAGTAGGTTGACATTGATGTCCTGTGCAAAGGAATGCTGAGAGATGGCCTGGGAGACATTGGTGACGCAAGCACTGCATGTCATACCATCGATCGAGAAAGTGGCACGGAAGAGCTCAGGTGTTGCAATCGTCACAGAACCAAGCTTTTCGGTGTCCTTCGCAGCGTCTCCCTCTTCTGTAGAGATAGAGACCCCTCTCTCGATATCAGATGCATCTGAGAACGGCTGTGCCTTCTCCATCAGAGTTTCCGAAGAACCAAGACTTCGAAGTTCTTTGAGACATTGAGCACATTGCTCCACATGTCTCTTTCTCTTTCTGCTGTTCTCCACCTCGACATCTTTGTCCTTCCATGCAGTCTTCCATCGCTGGACAGCTTGCTCTAGGCCCCAGTCTTCATTGATGCCGGTATCCTCAGGTTGCCAAGGTCTGAATGTGGGTTCCCGATCTGCTTGTGCAACACTGAAGACCTCAAAGCCTGCTTTTTCTAAGCTAGAGGTGATGGTGTTGGGTAATGTTTCAGGATTGTGGCGGATGGTGACAGAGTGGTGAATAATTGAATGAGAGATAGAAGTCGGTTGAATGCCCAAATCTTCCAAGCAGAACTGGATACTGGTGATACAACTAGGGCAGTGCAGATTTGATATGAAGAAGGTGGTTGTTGTTGTGACTGCCTCTTCGTTCGTGTGTGACTGTGCCATGATGGTGGAAAGAAGGAATGATAGAAAATCAAAGATGGGACATATGGTCGTTTGTCTCTAGCAGGGGACTTCCTACCTTTTTAAATGGTCAAGTCTATTTTATATTTGCCATGTTATGGTTTCCCGCACGAAACGCGCAACCACGATGGAGGCAACGCACAAAGCGCGCAAGCCAAAAAGTCGCAACCTTTCCCTTTTGGGCGAATCTCGGATCTATCGGACTATCATCACCACCACGGTGATGCACATCAATCGCGACGACCGAAACGTTCGAGATCACACTAATACCCATCGAAATTGCAGCTACCTGATTAGCTATCACAAAGCAAGGCGAGTTATATGTTTGTACCATGGCGGCCTATAGAGGCCAAGCCAAAGTACCGCTCTTAGTGGACATGTACCGGATCCTCGTTACTATCTTGCATCTAGAGTAGATTGTTGTTCCAAACCCCTTGCAAGGGCTCGTTCCAAGCGAAAACGATTCGAGTCAAACTAGAGACTGAACAAGTGGTACACAAGAAATTACTGGACAACTAAGAAAGTAGAGTATGTACTCGTCAGATCTAAACTACGACAACACAAGAGAAATTCATCAGCTACACCTCAGCCTCGCTGTCGGACTCGGCATCAAACACACTGCTCCATCGCAACAACTCGGCTGGAATATCCTGACCAACTAGAGGAGCTTCTCTTAGCTTCAGGTTGATAGATGTGCCAACAAAAGCCAACACGGCCAGTAGTGCCCACAGAGTGGCGTTTATGGCAACGACTGAGTATGCATCGGAGAGGAAATAGCTCAATCCGCTGACACCGACTGCCAATGCTTTGAAGAGATTCGAGAGTCCGAGCAATCCAATACTGGTTCCAGCAGACGTTGCGTTCGGACTGGCAGAGAAAGCGAGCAATATGGCCAGCACATGTGCTATCTCTGCGAAAAGTTCCTTTGCCAAAACTGCAAAAGTACTGAATACGCCCCACGATGTTGGCGGTGCTCCGGAGATAGTTGCTAACATAGCAAGAAATGGGATTAACGTATAGATGCAAGGAAATGCAATAGAGATTTTGCGATAGACGGAGAGAATGTCCAGTTGAGCTGAGAATTTCGGCAAGGCATAGAAGACACCGACAGCGGCGACTGCCTTGACGATGGTGATGATCGTGTTCAAGAGGCCACAAGGAAGATCCATGCCGCCCACATTGGAGGGTGAGTCGGCCAGGTGAGGCAGCAGCACCTCGAATGTAGAGGAGTGTAGGGAGAGGATGGAGAAAGATGCCAGGAGCGTGACAAAGGAGGGCGCTTGCAAAAAGTCATCCATGGAAATGATTGATGATTGCTCGTCAATGTCCACAACAGAGACCATCAACAGGGCTTCATCGTCTTCGGATTTGTGTCCAAGCAGAGTCGCTTCTTCGCTGTTCGAGTTGACTGCAGCCTGAGGATCCAAAGTCTACAAACCCCACTGTGAGCATGTGTATACGTGTAAAGACACCAGTAGTACTGACCTCTCGCAAGCAGATAACTTCAAGTAAGAATATGACAAGAATCAAACTGGCACAGGCAATCTGACCATTCAATGCGGGCCACTGAGACCAGATCCCAGCTGGTGCATACTCGCCAAGCTGCCTGACGATTGATTGCAGAAGTGGCCCAATACCACCGCACACGGATATGAGAGGCAATCGTGATAAAGTTCGCAGAGCCTCCGCGGAAGGCATACTTAGGTCGGCAAGCATCGCAAGAGCAGAAGTGAAAACTGCTGAGCCCATGCATCCCGCCAGGAATCGCAATGCGACCCAACCAGGCAGAGTTGTTGCAAAGCCCATGAAAAGGCAACAAGCCAGGGTTCCGGTTAGACCAAGCAGAGAGACTATCCTCCGTCCAGCTCTATCTGCAGCGTAACCCCAGAAGATACTGAACGTACTTCCAAAAAAGTAGGCGCACTCAAGCAGACTTCGAAGATAAGCCGAGCTGTAGTCCGAGCATGAAGACGAGGTGGTCGTAACGAGGAGCGGAATCTGTGCCGAAAGCGATGCAGACATTATTGCCTCAGCGAGAAGAAGCATGTATACTAAGAATCTTTGACGCGAGGTGCTTTGTCTCAATGACTGGTAACCCTCCTCCATAATCCAACCTGTTTTCTCATTGTACTGAGTAATGTCAGAAATAGAAATTGCGGACTGTGTCCTACAGTGAGATCTAAGCATATTGAAGGACGGAATCTAGTCGGAAGAGAAGGAATAAGAAATGATAGCAGATGCAATGATTGGCGGAGGTTAGTGAAAGGAGTGTCTAAACGATCATGGTCCAGCCACAGATCAAACAAAGGAGTGAATAGGCAGAGGTAAGGGAAGAAAAAGGACAAAAGACGAGGAAGACGTCGGTCGGTCGTCGCGAAAGTGCCTTTCACGCTGATACGACGGCGCGTACCACTACCAAGTAATTGGGCCCACAGTATCGCACCCATGGTGACTCAAGAAACTGGCTATTTATAAACTGGCCAGAGTAAACAATTAATTGCCAGACACAAGACTGAAGCCAAAAGTCACAGTGCGATGCGACAGCGACTTCTTCGAGGGGTGTCGCTGCTTAGTTGGATCAAGTTCGGTAATTGATGGTGAGCTTGTTTGATGACTGCCGCTAGGAAGGTGCCACCCTAGCGAGCGAGTTGCACATTCGTCAAGCCTCGGCGATGGCCTCCGAAGCATTTGATTGATTCGATTGAACGTAGCCGAGTACAGTACGATACCATCTCTTTGTTTCCTGCAAGTCGACAGGCTCGTGTGCTTGGATACGCAATCCGAAGGGGTGTCTCGAAACAGGGCGTCATACCGTTACGGCAAGCGAGGCAGCGCATCATCATCTCGAAGGCCAAGCTTCCAAAGCCAATGCCACCACCGTCGAACACACCTTCCGGAGATAGACCAAGTAGGTGAAGGGAAAGCGGGCTTGGAAGATGGACCCATTTCTGATACGACCCAGACGTCAACGCAGAAGACGCTGATGTCTGGAACAACACTGCGACGGCAGAAGAAGACATAGCAGACATGTCCTACTCGACCCGCGACCGCGAACTTCTTAGAGACCTGAACCGCCTTGACCGCCGACGAGAAGCGGAAGCCACCGATCGCACTTCCGAAGATGAAACGAGGAGACAAAGGTTGCAGAGAGTGCTTGCTAGGCTCAGCAGGCTCGAAGACTCGAGGCCGACCTATGGGACCCCGCCGGTACAGCAGCAGAGCCTCTATGATTGGGCCCCTACTCGTACGAACGAAGGAGAGGACGAATCTGAACAAGCTGCCGCACGTCGTCGTGCTCTATACCGTCGACATGACCTGAGAAGCGCTGCCATTATGCAGAATGCCCGTACCACTCTGCCCTCGTCTAGTGGAAGCCGGCGGCATAACGAAGACACGAACGAAACTCAAGACGCTAGGAGTGCATATCGCCGGACATATCTGGCTGACACTCCTGCCCAAGACTCGACTCCCTCGACGTCGCCGTCACGGCCTTCTCCTCTACTCGAGTCCGCTTTGAAATACCTTGATAGTTTACGGGAGTGCTCTACATATGATGAATCTCTTTGTTCGGCCTTGGATCATGGCCTCTTCGCCCCTGAAAGCTATGATGACTTGATAACCGACACTAGACGCTGTCTTTGTCCACAACCTTCCTCGTGGCTAGCCCCTGGCTCTCTCTTCAAAGGTACCCAACACACAACGACGGCTGGGAAAGGCTCCTCTCTTCGCTCACCCACTGCTTCTGATGCTACCCGTCCATGGCTGGGCCACGTTCCAATACCTTACTCAAGGTCCATCCCTCCGTCCTTCTCAGGCAATCCTTTCACCTACCTGTCGCTGCCACCTCGAGAGATTCAAGACCGATGGCCTGTGAAGGTCACAATACAAGCTGTCAATCTGCAGAATATGACTATTGCTGGGGTTATGGAGGCATTTGATGTTCCGAATACAACACATCCATCTCCCGAAACACCGCCCGCTCCCATTACGACATACCTGGAAGGGCAAATTATCGACATGAATATCCACAGCTTTCTCACGCCCGCCAATTCGCCGGACTCAGGAGGCATCGCTTTTCCACAGACTTCAGCCTTGACAGACGCGGCTTATTGGCGAAATCTACCACCTTTCAGTAACATGAAATCCGATCACGATGTTGCGCGAGCAATGCTTAGCCGAACGCAGATGGAAGAAATCATGTCGGACTGGATCTTTATGCGCTGGAAGGAGCGATGTTTCATACACTCTGATTCAGATCCTTGTCACAGGCATAGCGAGCATTCGACGACTACAGGAGAGGGAGATGATAATGACTTCAACCACGGCTTAACGATAAGCGGCTTCTACTATGTTAGTTTGCGGAGGGGTGATGGAAACATTGACGGACTTTACTTTGACACCAAGACGAGCCCATACCAACAGTTGAGACTTGCAGCGAAGAGCCGCGGGACACTTGGGTCGTGGCAGTTCAAATGAAGTTGTTGATGATGAGATGGCTTAATGAAACTCATTGCATTGCATATTGAATGATACCGAATGCGCTTGTGCCTGTGTGACGAGCTTTCGAAACCTTGATGGCATGACATGAACGGACATGAGTTTTGTACAGCATCATGGTACTCACCCTTATACGAGGTAAGGTCTCCATGACCATTTGAGCAGATCCGTACTTCACATTGATTCACGTGGCAGCACGGTGGGACGGTACATGTATGTGTGTTTTGGAGAGTTTTCTCATTCCATTTTGAACTTGTATGCCATTGCCATTCCCAACTGAAAATAACACCTTTGCCCGACCCTCCGCGCTATGCTTTTAAGTGTAGCAAATTGACGTGATTGATGATTGTTGTTCGGGGAGCTCGGTGGTTGGTAAGAAGACGCGGCGTAAAGCGCAATGAAGCGTTTACTGCTCGGTCTGGAAGTAGTTGAGGAGGATGGAGCGCTCCTGCGACTCCTCACCCCAGTCCTTGACGACAACGCAAGAGCAGTTGACGACCTTGCGGGCGTTACCCTCACGGTCAATCTGGCCTGTGGAAAGTATGTTAGAAAACATGTGCGATTGGAAGCGACAGGCGCATGAAGAAACTTACAGAGACCGGCCCACTCGCCGAGCTGCTTGCCATCAGGGACCTTGATGAGAGGGATCTTGTGCTCTCCGCAGAGGGCGACGATGAGCTTCTTGTAAGCCTCCTCCTCGCAAGCCTCGTTCAGGACACACATGTGAGCCTGGCGGCGGTCGAGGGCCTTGGAAGCCTCACGGAGACCGCGGGCGAGACCGTCGTGGATGAGGGAGATCTTGAGAACACCCTTGAGGGCGTCAAGAACGGACATGCTGCCAGACTGGTTGGAGTCATCGGCGCCAACTTCGACCTCCTCGGCGGCGGCGACGGGGCTGGTGGGCTCTTCTACATCCGACTAGATGATTGCGCATGTTAGTGGATTTGGTCTCTCTGCGAATGTCCACGGAGTGTGTGCGCGCATGTATAGGCAGCACAACGTCTCCGCTTCCTTCAATCGGTGAGGCATACCATTTTGAAAAGATATAACGACGCTGTCGGGTGATCCTCGAAGAGTCGATATGTGTGTTTTGGAGATTGAGAGTCTTGTTCGAACTTTCTCTTGATTTTCGGTGGTGCGGCCTGCGCTCGGCTGCCGTCGACGCCAAGAGTTTGTGTATCACGTGCGCGTTCGACTTTCCTATTCACTTGAGAGTGAAGCGACGACAACGCAGTAGATTAATTACGGATCTCAATTGTTTTCATTTTCAGGTCCCTAATTTACGTGACTGGACAGATGTCTGATTCTCAGTGTGCAGACTGAAGAGACTGAGGCTACACATAGTGGCTGAAGTATGAATCTTGAAAGAGGACGGATTGTATGGATCAAAGCAGAATTGCAACAGTAGTATGATTGGAGCCGAATGTGGCAACAGACGACTTCCAGGATATCGACAGTAAAAGACTCGCCACGCTTCGAAGAGAAAGTAGAACGCCACTCGCTTGCTAGTACGCTAGGAAACAGAGAAAGGTGAAAAACGAAAGAAACACTGCAAAGAACGTAGGAAAGCGAAACATTCTCAGTATCCCACAAAAGAAACACAAGAAACTAGAACAAAGGAGCGATTCTCATCTTGCTCCTCTGTACGATATGCGCGTGGTTGGGTATATGCATGACTAAACTCTACATGACAACACAGCATGCGAGCTTCTTCTTTTTCTTGCCATCTTCTTTCTCGTCAAGGTCAGGTACTCTTTGTACGGCTGGATTTGTTGGACGAGTGGCTTCCGATTGATTTGTTTGTGGTTTGGGTGACTTCGGGGGTGCAATTGGAGGTGCGATCCTTGGAGTAATCGTATACCCGCCGTTGGGAGCCCTTGCACTTCCAGTCTGGCTCTTTGCATCGCTTTTGGTACTTGCCAGTGGCCACGGTGGCTGTGCAGGATTTTGGGCTTGCTGGATAGAGGGGGTTGTATCCGGCTGTTTGTTCGAACCAGGGGGTGGCAGAGCTCCCATTCTAGCCAATTCTTCGTCACTCAACGAGTCGATGTTCACAGGGAAAGATTTTTCTTTCTCATCATCCGATCCGCCCTGCATTGTGCGTTTTGCGTGAGTGGGAAGTATTTGCTGATCCGGTGGTAGCATTGGATCGGGTTTGTACATGGTTGCGATCCAAGGCGCTTCTCCCTCTGGTCGGTTATGAATCGAAGTTGGTCGGGACCTGGTGGATCCAGATGTGGGCCTCCTAGCTGGGCTGTCTTTGGGAGAATTGGATGGATTCCTGGCCTTCGAAGTTGTTCGAGGGACTGTCTTTCTACCCACAGAACATGTTGCGGCCTTGTTCATCGCCTTCGCCCTCGATACCGCTGTCAATGATTGCGTCGTACGCTGACTTAGTGAGGGCGAGTCGGTGGCACTGGGCGAGTCCTGCATATGGGAGCTGCGCGGCCTAGGCTTAGATGGTATCGCAGATCGTGTACTCGAGGGTTCAGCCATCATGGCGGGATTGCCCAAACTTCGGCTGCGAGTTCTGCTGCTTGCGCTATCTCCAAGAGGACTACTCATGCTGCGAGGCAGAGGAGAATCGCGCTCGACGACACTTTGAGAAACGGGTGCAGGACTGGCCCTTGCAACCGGTATACGAGACATGGCCGACCTTGGAAGGCTTCGACCGTACATACTGCGGTCCATACGAGGCTCTTCTTGTAGTCGTTCCTCGTAATCATCAGAGTCCTGGTCCTGGTTTGCGCCTTCACCACTCTGTTCCTCGAACTTAGGAACTCTGGGAGTGGCAGCATCCTCGGTAAAGGCGAGCTGATTTGTATGACGGTCAGTTGATTGGCCGCGTGCGTTGGGATTCCGACTGGCTGAGCGACTCGCAGAACGGCTGTCAGATCGACTCTGTCGACGCTGAGTTGTTCGAGGCATACCAAAGCCCGCAGCAGCCATTTCCTGACTTTCTATCCGAGCAAGTTTGTCGCGGTGGATCCAGGCTGATCTTTCTGGGTCCGGGTCGAGGGTAGGTACAGATTCGGCGCGAGGTATAGCGATTGGTGCTGAAGGTCGACTGTGTGATGTCGAGGGTCGGCGTATGTGTGACATTGTGGCTTTCTGAGGACTCGAGCCACGCGAGGCACTGCTTCCTTTCCTCACACTCCTCCCACTGTCGCGCTTGATCTGATCCAGTTGGTATGTGTCGACATCGAGAGTAGCGGCGTGTTGAGAGGGTCGACGAGGCGTGTAGTTCGAGGAGTCGCGAGGAGTTTGGCTAGGATCGAATGCATACGAAGGGTCGAATAAAGCCTGGTTGGCCAGAGGGAGGTTCTGTGGGCGAGAGTGAGTCGACTGGTCAAGCGCATATCGCGTCGATGTATGCTTACCTCACGGCCCATGGGAACCGATTGCTCCCAACACGGGGTAGGCTGGTATGCAGTTGCCATGCTGCGTGGTGGATTGTTGTTATCTTCGTCGTTGCTATGAAAGGCCGCAGAAACGGTTAATGCACAACAGGTCCAGCCCGTTCATGACCTTCGAAGCAGTACAGCCAGCGCCTGCTAAACACCTGTTCCACCGAACTAAGTCTTATGTGATGCGACGCCTTCTGTTGAGAGATGGTCCTGGAATTATGTAGAGTTGGCAAGAGCGACTGGCAGCTGACGGCTTCTTGGACTTGGTTTGTTTAGACAGAAAACGGTTCCAAACAAGGAGATCGGTATGGAAGGAACGGATCGTTGCGATTAAGGGGACGAGGGGTGATCGCCAGAAACGGCTGTATGCACAAGATCGCCGTGAGGGGTCGTTACACAGGTCGAAAGAATATCTGCAGGTATCGAAGACAAGACATGTCAAGACACAAAATGTGTCTTTCCTGGAAGAAATTGAGCGACACTCGTTCTCTTGTTGTCATGGTCAATGACCGACAGGCCGCCCGGCACGTGCGCAGCCATCACCGTCTTGACATCCGAGGGTCTCATCTTTTTCCTGCAGCACCAGCCACATCAGGGCCAGTCTCCGCCTTGATTCATAAATCGCCCTGCCAACATCATGACCGCTATGAGTTTTGCTTCTTCTGCTGAGCCTAGACATCATCCGGATTGCTGTATGGCCATCTCGCAACCCCTGCTCCACACCCTGTCCAACCTCCTGCCGAATGGCCCAGCCATCTCTGTGCTTAGCATCGGTAGCGGTACCGGCCTCCTCGAGAGTCTGCTGTCTGAAATGCTTGACGACTCGTACGACGTTTGCGGTGTGGAGGTATCTCCTAACGTCAACAAATATCTGCCAGAGGAGAATATGTTCTTCGTTGGCGGCACCTGGGACCTCTGTACACAGGCAGGTAGATCCAAGGTTTGGATGTTTACCTATCCTCGCGATCCCAAACTGATCGTGCGATATCTTGACATATATGATCATGCTGGTCTTTCCAAACTTATCTGGCTTGGCCCGAAAATGGATTGGCAGGATTATGAAGGCGTCTTCGCTTCTTCGAGATTCAGCAACCTCACTATTCTAGAAGACTGTGGTATGGCATCATACGAAATGGTTGTCGTTGCAGAGCTTTCTGGTTCACCATGAAGAGTTATCCCAGATCCATCTGGCTTCAGAGGGCTCATCGTTTCCTCACTGGCCTCAGAACATGTCTGCTGTCTGCTCCCCTGTATTGAGGTTTAAGCCAATCTTGTCAGCCCTGAATTTGATCAAGCCAGTATCTGAGCATCCTGCTGGTTCCGCGAGGAGCATGCTCAAACTCTGCTTCAAGGATCAATGATTTGCATCACGATCGAAACTTTTGAAGACCTGCCATCTCAGCGCTCTACTGTATGACACGACTTCTCCAAGAATCTGTCAATTCAAGCCAGCGTCAAAGTAAGGCAATGAAAACACATGTCAAGTGCACGCAGGTAATATACCACGTCGACAATCATCACGAGATGCTCATGATCTGTCAATTGTATAAAGTCGGTATCGACTCGCTGGTTTCTTTGGCGGATTCAGACATATCCTTCAAACAATCCCCGTGATTCATTCAACATTGACAAGAATCTGCTTGATACTATCCGTGATGGAGATTCCACTCATGCAGCAATCTCCCTCGAGCCCTCAGCACACAAAAGTCCGAGATGTATGGAATCACGCGTCTTTCCTTGTCAAAGTTGCCTATGACTTGGAATGGGCCGCGAGACAGTTTGAGTTGTTAGAGAGCGAGGCTCCAAACCGTCAGATCAAGGCGATATTGCTGCTCAACATTGGCATAACATACACACTCCTGGCGGATTACCAACGCGCTGAGAAAGCTTTCCGAAAAGTCCTTCCGTTACATCCATTCACAGCCCCACTTGCCCACTTCTTCCTTGGTTTGGTACGGTTCGAGCTGACCGACTACGAACAGGCGCAGATCAGCTTCAAGCTATGCGCTTGCGTTCTCCGACAGACCGATTGGAACCGCGATTATCGATGCCTTGGGCTTGATTTCACCTTATCACATCTCTTGGTCGTGGAGAACGAAGAAATCGCCGCGTACGAATGGACGCTCAAGCAGAAGGGACGATACGGTTATCGACTGCTGAACAGACTGCCTGCACCATCAACATTTGACACTACTGTTCTGAACGACTTGCCTGAATTTTACTGCAAGAGGGTCTCAAGGTCAACTACGGATTGCTCAGCAACTTCTTTGAGCAGTGCTTCGAGCTCGTACTCAAGGAACGTTTCGTCTATAATGATGGCCCCCGACAGACAGATTCTGGAGCTAGTTTCAAGTCTCAGGACGCCTACTCCCCCCTTGATCCCTCGAAGACCCGTTCCACGAAGACCCATGGTACCTCGTACAGCACAGGCAGAAAGATCAGACTTGAGCTCGTTGGCGCAGTTCCTAAAGTACACTGGACCGGACACGGCTCGAGTAGAGAGGACGAACAATCCTTCAGTGCCACTCATGTCTGCTGCTAGGCCAAACAATGCTTCACGTTTGGGCAGCCGCTTCAGTTCATCTTCCGAGGATCTTAATCAAGATCCGACCCCTTCAGATCGTAATGCGAGTCGAGTAGAAAGCAGCGGACTTCTTCGCAAATTCTCATCCCGCACGCTAAAGAAGTAAGCTTCCCCAACTGAGTGCTAACATGAGAAGTAGTTGACTGATGTTTATTGCAGAACTGCTTCGATCCGACAATTGACAAGGACCGTTTTCAGTACGCCTTTGGAACGTTTAGGGGCAACAAGCACTGCTCAGGGTCGTATAGTGGGTGGAAGAGTGATGCAAAGGCCGGGTCCACAACATCGACCAACAATCGTACATACACATCTTCCTACGATCGAAGCTCAGAGAGTCCTGCCCAGTGTAACTGCGGAGGGCAGCAAAGGATTGGTTGTCCCGCAACAGAGCAGAGAAAGAATCAGTATGGACTCACATATGATCTTCAGTCATGGAGGTCTGATGATGTAAAGGGAGACTCATTCTTGGACTGTGGTCGGACGAGTACGTTCGCTTTGTCGGAACTTTGATGCATGTTATGTTACGTCCGAAAGTTTCCTCATTTCCCGTCAAGATAATGAATCAAATCTTGTACCATTCAAGAGATTTTACCACAATCAAGCTCCTCGTGAAAGCACCAGAGTAGTTGAACACTGTGGCGATCAGTGGAGTCGTTCCTATATTGTGACTGTTCCAGGTATGCCTACGACATGCTTTCGATTGCATAAGCTGTTGTCATGTCTTTCTATAACGTACTGCTAGAACTTGGTCCTTGCAGAAAGGGTGTTGGAGTTGCCTGGGTGGCTAACATAATTATACATGTGCTGCATAATCTGTCCAAATTGGGTCTAGTCAGAGAGCATAAAGCGCGCGTTGCTCCGCGTCCTCGATCAAAGCATCTTCAACTTCCTCACGAAACGATGGTCTTTGAGAATCAAAACAATGCAGCAGTTTCTAGTTGAGCCTGTACAGCAGTTTGCTGGAGCCAATACCAGGATCAAGAAACCTACTGTGTGTATCACGCGAAAATGACACAGAAAGACGGAAGTTGATGAGGAATCAATTAGGAAATCGCTTTCTTCTCATACGACAACGATCACAAACTCAAGCCTCTTGACAATGAATCTTTGAGATACTACTATCCGCCATTTTTCAATGTCCCTGGTCATCAAGACAGCAGATTTCCGGTTGACCTGTCGAAAGGATATGATTCGTTTCGGCAGCGGGACGACAGCGGCGATGAGCATCTAGACGGTCTACTGGATACTCTTGTCGAGGCTGAGAAGCGCAGTGGCAGGAAGACTGAAGTAGATCTCGTCACGTGGAGAGGCATGATGACAAGAGTGTGTCTCAAATGCAGATCTCTTGTGCCAGAGCACGTACTAACCATGGATACAGATCTTGACAGCACCTTATGAATTGGAAGACGGATTCGAGATGAACGCAACATGCTTCCAAGTGCGCATATCTTCTACCTCGCGAAAACTGACGAATGACTCGGCTAACACGCTATGAAGGGCACAATGTAGGCAATATCACCACAAGACACCAACAGCACAGCTGAGACTAATCACTCCGTGTACCAGATATATCGAAGAGAACCACGCATACAAAGCCGCATCAAAAGAAGCACAAAAGGCCCGCTTCTCTCGAAATCGAGGTCCTCCGCAAGACATGGCCATGTACTGGGGTAAGTTTTGTCCTGTTCTTCGGTTGGACTGATGATGACCTGATGGACAGGCTACAAATTTGAGACATTGTCGCTTCTAAACAAGCCATGGGGAGAAACGACAAGAGAAGAGATCGAAGGACGTGAAGATGAAGTCGTCGATAACTATGCTCAATATTGCAGTATCTGCAGAACAGAGATTGGTGGCGCTTCAATGGTCATCGGAGGAGAAGTTGATGGAGGTAAGGAGCATCCTGCCTTCCTTCTCGTGCAGAGCTAACATGATATAGTGCTGGGCTACAAGCCTGATGATCCTCAGGCACCAGCCAGATGGGTCGAACTCAAGACATCAAAGCAGCCGGAGCACGAACGTGATCGTTGGGTCTTGGACAAAAAGCTCCTCAAATTCTGGGCTCAGTCCTTCCTACTGAAGTATGTCTTCTCCAGAATCGATTGAAAACTACACGGAATTGACCAGCTGTAGCGTACCAACAATCGTGATCGGTTTCCGCTCACGCGACGGACGATTGTTGAACATTGACGAAATAAGCACGCAGCAGATCCCATCCAGAATCCAGCAGCAAGGCACTTACAAATGGAATGGCAATATCTGCATCAACTTCACAGGTCAATTCCTTGACTTCCTCAAGCAGACCATCGTCGGCGACGGAGTATGGAGAATCCGAAGAGAAGCGAAGAGTGCAGCTATTGAAGTGTTCAAGGTCGAGGAGAAGGGTACAGGGAACATTCTCACGCAGAACTTCATTGACCACCGGAACAGTCTCCTTGCGGGAGAAATCGCTGCTGCGTTGAACAGCCGTGGACCGGCGTAAGCTAACAACAATACTGCTATCTTGTATGTACTTGTATAACATGACTTGGCTGTGAAAGCAAGATTTCGATGTTTATTTCAGGCTTGTGGAAGGTGATGGCAGAGTGTGGGGTCGCATCGGCATGTGAAGAAGGAGAGAGCATTCGAGAAGTTTCCCCGGACGTGCACCTGATGTCACACGATTGCAGCCCTTCATAGCAACCGGAAACAATCAAAGAATGGAAGTTTGCTCTATCTCCTACTCGCTCAAGACACACTCAATTGTTCACACACCACTACACTAATTCATCACACTTCTTCGCACATTCTAAACACCAACAATGGTCGCCGAGACAAAGCTATACGATTCGCTAGGCATTGCGCCGACTGCGACACCCGAAGAGATCAAGAAGGCTTATCGCAAAGCCGCCTTGAAGTACCACCCCGACAAGAACCAAGACAACCCGCAAGCGTCTGAAAAGTTCAAAGAAGTCTCACAAGCCTACGAAATCCTCTCCGATGCCGACAAACGCAAGACCTATGACCAATTCGGTCTCGAGTTCCTTCTAAGAGGTGGTGCTCCTCCACCAGAGGATGCTGGCGGCGCTGGAGGCTTCGGTGGTATGCCTGGAGGCTTCGGAGGCTTCCCTGGAGGAGCTGGAGGTCCTGGTGGTGCAAAGTTCCACTTCTCCACTGGAGGAGGTGGTGGCATGCCTGGTGGCTTCTCCTTCAGCAACCCCGAAAGCATCTTCTCCGAATTCCTCAGGAATGGTGCTGGTGGTGGAGGTATGGGCGGTGGCATGGGAGACGATGACGACTTCTTCTCATCCTTTACTGGTGGCATGCCTGGTGGTTTTGGTGGACGCCCTGGTGCAGGTGCTCGAGCACGTCCTAGTATGAATGGCGGCATGCCCAGACGCCAGCAAACACCCGAAGTCACAGTGGTCGAGAAGCCCCTACCAGTCACCCTTGAAGATCTGTTCGCCGGCTGCACCAAGAAGATGAAGATCAAGAGAAAGACATTCGACGAGCGCACTGGCAAGCAGTCGGTACAAGATCGCATCCTTGAGGTTCCGATTAAGAAGGGTCTCAAGCCCGGCAGCAAGATCAAGTTTGCAGGAGTCGGAGATCAGGTCGAGGGAGGCGTCCAAGACTTGCATTTCGTTGTAGAAGAGGTAAGCAATTCCCATATCCATGTCGCTGAAAACAATACTGACTTCTTTTACAGAAAGAGCACCCCCTATACAAGCGTGAAGGCGACGACCTCGTTCACAACGTCGACATCACACTGAAAGAGGCCCTCACTGGCTGGTCCAGAACTGTCAAGACCATCGATGGCAAGCAAATTGGTGTCAGCTCTGGCGGCCCTACACCACCAACATACAAAGATCGCTACCCCAACTTGGGCATGCCCAAGAGCAAGAAGCCAGATGAAAGAGGCGATTTCGTCGTTGGTGTCAAAATCCAGTTCCCTACAAGCCTGACACCCGCACAAAAGAACCAGCTCAAGGAGATTTTGTGAGCAGCGCGATTGAAACAAAAAACCGGCGATGGCATTTTTGAACTCTTTCTATTCTTCTGTACCTTTCCTCTTTTCTCGAACGAGCGTTTTTAATTGGAGCGAAAGCATTCGGCGATGATGGGGGCCTCGGAGAGGACCTGTTTATTAGACGAATTAATGAAACTTTATGCAAGCTATCTATCAAATGTGTAAGAATATGCTATCCACTTCTTATCTGCAACTTCGACTCAACAATCCCGCAACCATCGACCTTGTCAAAGTAGTCCACGAAAAGGTATAACCATTCTCGATTTATAGTGACTCGCCATTGAACAGTCGAGTCAATTATTCTCATTGGACAACGCGATTCTGTAAAGCATCTTGCATTCTTCCAAAGACACCACGGTCCCTACTGGATAGCAGGAGCTGGATACCTGGAACAACCTCATCGCATACTATAACCGAGCATTGTGATTCTCACTTACTATACGACACGGTCATTTGTCGATCGTGTATCTTCAATTCCGACGAGCGGCCTTTAGACGATCATTTCGGCGGACCCTTTGACTCAATCTCACTGGATAATTCGTCAGCTTCAAAGAAGATTGTACATTTTGACAGGACATACAACAAGTGTCTACTCGGGGTTTGAAAAGCACAATCTCCAATCAACTTTTCGCGTATCCCCATAGACAACTGGATCGGCCTCTTTCCTTAAGCTCACCGGCCAACCTACCTTTCAGCTCTCAAAGACATTCAGCATTTCTTCCGCCCTCCCACCAACCTCTTCCTGATCCGAATATCCAACAATGGCAGCACCATCACTCCACTTCCTCCTCCTCCTCTCCGACTCCGCTCTCCCCTTGGGCTCTTTCGCCTTCTCCTCTGGTCTAGAATCCTACCTCGCCCACCATAAACCCCCCTTCACCACTTCCCCCTCTCCACCCCCTCCGCTAGACTTCGATTTCTTCCTCCACCTCAGCATAAGAAATTTGGCATCTACATCTCTACCTTATGTGCTTGAGGCTTTCAAACAGCCTGGGGAATTGAGGAATCTGGACAATGATATCGACGCCAGCACCGCATGTACAGTCGCCCGTCGCGCATCAGTGGCGCAAGGGAAAGCCCTGCTAGGTCTTTGGGAGCGCGCGTTCAAAGCTTCTTGTTCCGCTTCTCCTTCAACCACCCCCTCCATCTCCGCCCTTTCCTCCTTCGCTGCAGATTTCAAACTCGCAAAACCGGATATCTTCGGATTACAACTGAATGCGCATTTCGCACCTCTGTTCGGTGTATTGTGTAGATGTTTGGGATTGTCTGCAGAGGAGGCGAGTTATCTGTTCTTGTGCAACCATGCGAAAAGTGTGCTTTCTGCTGCCGTGAGGGCGGGAGTTATGGGACCGTATTTGAGTCATGGATTTTTGGCGTCGGAGAAATTGCAGGGGGTTATTAGGGGATGTGTGGATAAGGAGAAGGGGACTAAGGTGCAGGAGGCTGGACTGACTGTGCCGGTTATGGATTTGTGGGTGGGGAGGCATGAATTGTTGTATTCTAGAATCTTCAATTCTTAGATGATATGACGATGGGTGTATTGGACATGGACGTAGAAGAGATTGTTATGAGACACAAAAAACTTCAAGGATCGTTGCAAGGAATGATGAGAGTGATGATGATTTATTATTCAACTATCCAGCTGATCTCGAAATTATGCTAGTGATGAGAGTTTAAAACTCAGGAGAAGGAGCGGGTGTGTACTTCCTAATCCTTAAAATCGATCAGGTCGACTTCTTCTTCTTGGGCCGTGATACCTGTCATAGCATCGTCATTTCCCGTCTTTGCAGTCTTCGAGCCATCGTTGCCGAACCTGTACAATGTAGAAGGCACTTCGTGTGTCTTTTCAATCATCTCCACTCCTCCTTTGTCTCCTCCTGATGAGTGCTGAACATCTTCGTTGTCAAGTCTTATCTCATGTGCTGGAGGGCTTTCTCCCCCTCCATTCATGGTGATGTCCTTGCCATCGTCGATAGGGATGCGGCCATATTCCACGTCTCCATCCTCGTAGGCAGGAGGTAGATCTTCGTCGTTACCAAAGTTGGCAATAGTACTGTCTGCAGAGCCACGACGTTGGCCAACATTGGCAGGATACACATTGACATGTCCATATCCATTCATCTGCATCTCAGAATCAAAGTTTTCGTCGTCATGGCGGATGAACTCTTTGAGGGCAGGAGTGAGCTCGATGTGGTGTTCAGGAGAGAGTGCGGCATCACTGGCGTAGACGAGCAGAGCTTGGTTGTGTTCGAGCTCCACGGCGCGGATTACATCGTCTTGGCTGGATTTTGACTTGTTGACCTTGGCACCGTTGACTTGGACATCATATTCGATGCGCCACCACTGTGTGCCTGCTGGTGCGTCTTCGTCGTCGACCATGGAGGTGTCGGAGGGATCGCGTGGGCGGAGGAGGTAGGTGACTTGTGATTTGGTAGAAACACCTCTGAGCGAGTATCTGTGCTGGAGAGATTCTTGTGCTAGTCCAGTCTCTTGCGAGAGTTCTGCGAGTGCTTTGCGTGCCTTTTCCTTTTCTTGTTCAAGCGCTAGGACATTTAGCCTGTGGTTCACTACTACGAGTTCGTTATGCATACCTTTGAGCTTCGAATCAATCTCTACACAAACTGCGTGTAGCTGCTCAGCTATTACGCTGTGGTGCTCAAGCGGTAGAGGGATATCAGTATCTCCACCTGCACCAGCACCTTCTCTCTCCTCAATCAAGTTCTTTCTACTCTCGCCCGAGAAGTAATTCTGAGCATGCTGCAACATCGAGTCGGTGTCAAAGTCTCCTTTCTGAGCATGTCTGTAGTTCTTCAACTTGAACTCAGCCAACTCGATCTTCTCGATCTTCTTCTTGCCGTGGGCAATCTGCTTGCGAACTTCCCTCGTCGCATCAGCATTCTTCTTAAGATACTTGTCGACGTAGAAGGCTGGCGGGATGATGACATTGAGTGTTTCCTTGGAGGTGTCGTTTTGTGTCAGGCGAATGGGTAGAACTTGTGCACAACTATCAATAAAGTTGTCGTAGAAGTTGACATCGTCGACATCGGTATCCCAGAGAGTATCGTCCATGATGGAGGCCAGATCAACACTTGCATTTCCAGGACCGGAGGTGACGAATAGTGGTAGTGAGTACAGATCCGAGGTGTTCATGCCTTCAGGGTTCGTTGTTCCTATCAACGAATGGAAGACGAAGAACTTATTCTCGTTGTAGTACTGCTCCATCGTATCCAAGTAGGCATTCTCCCACTTCTGCAAGACTCTGTCAAGAATGCATCCGCTGTTGTTCTCGGCAAGACGGACAAGTGTGTCTGCGCTGCCATATGATCTTGTACTCTCGTCCAACAATGCCATCAGACGCTGCATCTCTGCAATCATTTCGTCTTGGCTCGTAGTGGCTGGCTCCAGAGGCGCGCCACTGACAGTGCTGACAATTTTAGGCAGACGGATACCATGACCTTTCCACCATTCCGAGTCTGAGCCATAGGAAGAATACGACTTGTGCGGTGCCAACAAAGCTTTGCGTGCGAACGGGATAGAATGCGCAATAGTGAGTAGGTTGGGTAGATAGTCTCCAGAAGGAAGCTGTTTCAAGAAACGAGGTTCTCCAGGTTCGTTCTTACGTTCATGAGGTTCCAAATCTGGAATGATTTCGCTGGCCTGCTGGTCGTCTGCAATTGTCAAGGACCACTGCCTAGGATCATAATGATTCTCTGTCGCAGGTTTGAAGTTTGTGTTGGGTAGAGTAACACCAGTTTGGCCTTGTGAAGCAGCGATAGCTTTCTGTAAATCAGCATCTTCATCGTCCCTGTTTGCAGGTTGTCTGAAGGAGTTGGCGGGTGAGTTGCCTCTTGTCGGAGCCGCGCTCTGTCCTAATGGACGCAGATTCTGTTCGTTGAATGCTTCGGTCTGTCAATCCATGGTCCATATTATCCTCCACAGCAGGACGTACCGTAGTTCTGGGGACCAAATGCTGCAGTTCCATCGCGGCCGGCACTGAAGTCATTCTCGTTCCAGGTGACGGTTGATGTTGACTGTCATGCATGTAAACATGGAATCGTTGGTCCAGCGACGAGCGCACACATACCTCTGCTTTTGAAAGATCCTCATTATCAAATATGGCGTTGAGCGCCGCGTCTGCGTCGTTGTTTTTGACCTGGCGAGTGATTAGTCGGGGTCTTGTGGGTATGCATATCCACGATCTGTCAAACCTTCAACCATCGGCGGGCCACATCATCAGTGCAGCCTACAACGCCTACGATTCCAGCAATAGCTTCTGAATGTGCGTCGGTCATGATTCCTGATGTGAAAGATACTGATCGCACTTCGAAGGTGTATAAAAAGCTGGGTTGAGTAGAGGTAGCCGACTGTTTGCTTGACTGCTTGCTGGCCCGGTGAACTGACCCCGCTACGTCATCAGCGACAATGAACACCAACTTTACGCTATACCATTCTTTTGCTTGGACTGTTTCCGTGCTTGCCACCCATTCCTTCAGACAAGCACATTATCTTTTCACTGATTATCACTGATTTTCAATATCACGAAGAAACTCAAGAAACTGCACGCTACAAGTGAGTGGAAGAATATACTCTGCATATCGGTCTAATAAAACTGTATAGTAAGTGTTGTTAAAGAGAGCTCCGAGAAATGCGCCAGTACGCCAGCCAGTAGCCCCCTGCTCCATTGCCTATCGCACTAACTCCATGGGTGTGCATGTCCTTGCATGTGTGATGCCCTCCCTGAACGCCGCGCTGGTGGTATCAAAAGATGAAAAACGCCGTAGAATATGTAGTAGCCCTTGATGAATGGTCCATATTCAATCATCGCTGTCGCTAGGCGCCTCCTGCTCATCATCATCCTCATCGTCCTCGTCAAAGGTCATCTCTGCGTCGCTGTCGTTGTCAAAGTCGTCCTCGACTTCGGAATCGCTCCAGCTGAAGAGGTTGTCCTCGACTGGGGGCTTGTAGGTGATGTGTTGGGTTGGCATGACAAAACCCTCGGGGATGTCAGCTTTGCTAGCCTCGACGTCTTGACGGGCTCTCTGCTTGTATGCCTCGGGATCGTTGCGGATCATGACTCCAGCGTCGACGTTGGCAGGAGAGGAGGGTTCGGCATCATCGAGGAGTGAGAGGATGCTGATGAGGACGGACTCGACACGTTGAGCGGGTGACCAGCGCTCGGCAGCGAGTTCGCCTGACATTTCGTCTTCGCCAGGGGGGTGCAGGATTGAGATACAGAGTTTGCCATCAGGGTAGACGTTGGGGTGGAACATGGGACGGGTGAACTTGAACTCTGTGATCTTGGTTAGTATGAGTCGAGTAAGTGTGAGCAAAGACAATCCGACATACCAGGAGGGCTGTAGGGGTATGATGGAGGGAAGGTCATCTTGGCCTTGAAGAAAGCGCCATTGTAGACAGAGTCTTGGTTCATGACGATGAGGGCGACGTGCCAGCTGAAGATGTTCTCTTCGATCAGCTAGAGTTGCAGAGTTAGCATCGCAGTCGCATGTTACTGTCGGACAAGGGCGACGTACCTCGATATTGGTCCAAGGCTCCTTCGAGAGTTCCTTGAACTCGGACATTAGGATCTTCTCCGCCATCATGTAGAGGGGCACTGAGGGGTCGGTGGCCTCGGGTTGTGTTTGTTGGTGGTGAGTCGAGAAAGAAAGTAAGTTGTCAAGTAGTAGAGAGAGTATATCAAGTCGAGGCGATGAGAGAAAGTGAGACAGAACTGTGTGTTGGTGAGAGTGAGATTCGAGAGTCAAAAGGAAGAAAGGGCGACTTGGTGAATCTTCCGCTTTGGGATGTTCGCGAAAGTGAAGCCGCCGCCAACACGGAACTTTGAGGGATGAGAAGACTCGGGTCTGGCCACAAAGTAGCTATGTATAATCCACTCTCCAACCTATCATTTCTTTTCGTCTATAGGGGCTTATTGTATTCTGCATGCTGAATATTCAAGTTTTATCACGACTGCCACTTCTTCGTGATCAATCCCACGTCATGTGCAACGGCCAGTTTCATGCTTTATCGAACCCGATCATCCGGCTGCTTACCATGCTCAGTCATTCATTCACATGCTCACTCAATCTGTAATAACACAATCCAAATCAAATGAATGATGATAAAACGTGATTTTTGTTCATTGCAAAGGAGATCCGACTTTCCCGCTGGCATATGCTGCAATCGCCGTCACTGATATTCAACGCCTGAACACCATGCCCAAACGCCGCCTTTCCTGGTCCGACACGCGCCTACTATACATTGTAAAGCGCTGTAAACTTTTGCTCCATCGCTTCCACCCAGCGGTCATCCACTTTTGTAGATTTACTCGCTGTCAGAGCTGTCGGCCTTGCTCTTGCTCTTACGCTTCTCCTTCTTCTCGGCCTTCTTCTTCTTGCGCTCGGCCTTCTCCTCTGCTGACTCGCCCTCGCGCTTTCTCTTCTTGTCCTTCTTGGAGCCAGCGTCCTCCATGGTTGCGTCCTTGACATCTGAGCCATCGCCAGCAACAGCGGGAGCGGCCAAGACCTCCTCGCGAGAGGTGGTGTCCTTGGATTGACCGGTGATGCCCTCCTTGACGGGTGCGGCCTCAACAGCGGTTCTCTCGGCACCGGTGGTCGACTCGCCGTTGACGGTCAGGTTGAAGTCCTTGTACTCGGCGTTCCACTTGGCGGGGGTGGCCTCGTTGGGGCGGCCGTACTTGTCGAGCTTACCGCTCTCCTTCATCTTCTTCTTCTCGGTAGCGACAGGGCCCATGCCCCAGCGGCGGGGGTAGAGGTCACGCTCCATGATGCAGCGCTTGACCTTGGCGACGACACCGTGGTCGCAGGTGGAGAGCTCGACAGTCGACATTTGAGCAATGGCAATGGCGATGGCCTCACCCTTGGTGGTGATCAGGACAATCTCCTCGTGAACCTCAATGCCAGATTCTGTGAATTGTTAGTATGGTTGTAGTTCAGAGGTGATTCAAGAAGACATACCGTATCTCAACAGACCGGGAATCATGAGCTTGGCACCGTAGCAGACGGCGTTGACTGCAGAGTCCTTAACAACGACACGCTTGTAGGTGGTGAGAAGGGACTCGAGGGGGCTGATGACTTGACGGAGGTAGCTCTCGTCGCGCTGGTTGTCGTAAAGGTATTGGGCGTCAAGGACGTCGTGGAGGGTGACGAGGTTCTTCTGCTCGTCCATGGCACCGGATCGTACACGTCTCAGCTCCTGCATGTGAGCACCGACACCCAACAAGAGACCAAGGTGGACACAGAGTGTACGGATGTAAGTACCAGCCTCGCAAGAAACCCAGAAGACACCGAGCTGTCTCTCGTTGTCGAACTCGTAAAGGTTGCTCTCGTGGATGGTTCTGATACGGAGCTGTCTCTTGACGGCAGAGATAAGAGGAGGGCGCTGGAAGAGAGCACCAGTCAAGGTCTCGAGGGCGCGGGCGAATTGTGCCTCGCCACCGGGGAGCTTGTTGTGGAGTCTGATAACACAGACATACTCCTTACCGGCACCCTGCTGCGACTTGACGAGACGGGTGGCGCGGTCAATGCAGACAATCAAACATCCAGTGACCTTGGGATCGAGAGTACCGGAGTGACCAGTACGCTCGCAACGGAGAATACGCTTGATCCAGGCGACGACTTCGTGCGAAGAGGGGTTGGAGGGCTTGTCGAGGTTGATGACACCGCTGGAAATGTATGACTTGAGGTCGCGCTTGAGGGGAGTTGCGCCGGCGGGGATGGGGGTGAAGTGACCAGTGCGAACAAGGACTGCGCGCATGCGAGTTAGTGGTGTGCAATCACGCAGATGGTTGAAGAGCTCTACGACGTACGCTGGTCCCAGTTCTTCAGAAGCAGCGGCCAGGCACTGGTGTCGATGGTGGGAGTAATGTTCTCGGGCTTAATCGAGTAATCAGCCTCGTCGGCCTTAACGAGCGCCATTTTGAATGTATAGTCTTGTTGGAAAAGATTGAAAATGCTGTCCTCCCAAGACTTTAATGTCGCTGTCGATGCGCAGATAATTTTTCGACGAAAGCTTCATAGCAAATTCGACAGCCGCGAAGTCTTGGCACCTTCTTCGCACAGGCGCATCCGGCATTCGCCGTTGCATGTCTTGATCAGCTTGTGGTGAGATCAATCAATTACAATTTTGCCAAACGATCGTGAATTTATGAAATGCTACTTGTCTTTGCGCTTCATGTCTGACGACGAGGGATGTTCGTTCCTCTTGGAAATAACCCTTGAATTATTCTACATGCCACAGAAGCTGATATCTAGCGCATGATCTTGTCCAGCGGCGAGCGCATGCATTCCACATCCAAGCAGTGTCACTACTATTACCTATTAAAATGCATGGAGATATTGTGAATGTAAAGATCTGCTGGTGTGAGAAGCAAAGGCTAGACCTCCGAAGGCCCTGTCCTAGTTCGCTGAATCATCCATGCATTTTCATGGCCATAGTCGCCATGGCATCTGCTATTCGGAGCTACTCATAGCAAGCAGTCTATTGAGAGTCTCATGCAGTCTTTTTGTCAGGTAAGCGGGTCTGCTGACTCCCATGCCTCTCTCGTAGCCCCATCGATACAGTGTTTCCTTCATCAAATTTCACGATGGTTTTCGGATCGTCCGACATGACCAGAGAGAGTGATCAGATGAATCCTTCTCAATTCTGCATCAAGACATGGTAAGTCAATTCAATGTACCATCTCGTTACCGGGCAAGGGCGATGTAACCGACTGTCAAAATGCACAAACACATTGGGAATCTGATGATCGTCAGTGAGAGAGCGATACAGCTGGACTCTCAGTGGAAACGCCCTAGCTCTACAAACCCTTCGTGCCTTAACACCGCTTGAGTCGATGGTATCTGCTACTTGGAGTAAGCATATGCTTTGCAAAAAAGTAGTACACTGCTATGCTTCTCTCATGACCACGTCGATCGATGTTTCCACCTGTCAAAATGCACGATGTTTTTCAGAGTGCCAGGCATGACCAGAGAGAGTGTCTGCTCTCACATCATTGTGCATTTTGATAGTTAGTCGCAAGAGAGTGCGTGTCAATTGACAGCAAACACAGAGAGCTCATCATTCTGTCGCTGTATCTCGAGCTGCCAGCGATGGAGTCGTCATGGCATTACTGCGTTATCTTTGAACCAAGACCGGTACTCCGTATTAGCCCACTGAAATAACAATTGCAGTACTGAGATGACGGTGTAGATGCCGGTAAGCGTGCTCGAGTCGGCGATGAGATGTTTAGACCATAGGGTCTGTCAAGAGTTAGCAGCGATAACGATACCCAGAATAGATGTGATAGCTTACAGTGATTCCGTCTGAATAGGAGGCCGGAAGAAGATGACGTTGTTCTCCGTTCACAATCCACAGAGGAAGCCACGGGAGAGTCAGCGGTTGTGAGTTGTGCGTCAGGAGCTCCTTCAACTTCAGGTATTGTGCCGAAACCCAGATTCCCAACTGGATTGAAGCTTCAGTCATGTTCCCACTATCCGACTTCGTCTCAACATTGACACATATTGGCTCTGATCGTAGAATTCCTTCCTGGGAGTGGTTCCATGTTCTGTCAGGAATTTTTGACAGGGCAGTATATTCATTGCCGAGTCAGGCTTCAGGGTACGATGGAGTTTCCGATTTGCGCGTTGAAATGGGGTCTTATTTGTGCAATGGTCCAGGCACAATCAGCATACACAAATTGGTGTTGGTAGGTACGCCCACATGTTGTAGAGGCAAGTTTGTGATTTGTGGGTGGAGGTTTAAAGAGCCATGGTCGACCTTTGCATACCTGTTGATGTTTACAAGTGCATAAAAACGTTCCTCCCATGATTGCGTTGAGTGATGATGAAAGACGCAAGCACAAAAGCCAGCCGTGAGGCTGGCCAAAACTTCATCTATCCCCCAATAATATGCCGGTTTGGCGCAGGGGTAATGCTAGCACTTGTAATGCGAAGATCGCGTTTCTCTAGCAACCTTCCAACAGCTAGTATTGCAAAAAACAAAACAAGAATTGCAAACCACGATGCGTTCTCTTTTAGGGAGGGATTGTTGGAGGCTAGCAAAGATTGCAAAAGGAAATCTATCCAGAGGATTTGGTTATGCCGATTGCCTGAATCGAACAAGCGATCTTCGCATTACAAGTGCGACGCGTTACCCCTGCGCCAAACCGGCATGTTATTGGGGGATAGATGAAGTTTTGGCTGAACCGTTTGGTATATATACCATTCACTAAACCTTACCTACCCAAAGTCGATGCTTCTGCTTTGCTGAGATCAGCAATCTCGGCCATACGGGACACAGAAAACACATCAAAGCGGAGCTCTCAACCCGCCTACACATCTCTTTCTATTTCTGCCAATAGACACGATGACTTTCAAGGTGGTACTATTGTCCAAGGAGAGCAAGGCTTTTATATCCATCGCCTCTCCGTTGGCAGCCTGGGCCATCCAAATAACCATGCAAAATGCAAGATGATTTTGGAACAGGCACCACGTCCAGAGAGAGCACGAAGCAGTTGCCGCTCTCTCAGTGGACGTGTGCCTGCTATCGAAAATCATTCTGCCTTTTGATAGCCACATCAGAGAGACCCTACTGGAAAATGGAGTGCAGTTTCTAAAAGAGAGGCAAATGTCTTCTATATGGAACGTGGATGGTGCTTTGGAAGCGTTGGAAGCTTTGGTGTGGACGTGCATACAGCGGGAGCTCGCTAACGTCTGACATCGTTGCCAAGCATAACTACTCAATTCCTTCCCGGATGGCAACCTCAGCTCCTGTGACTTCGCCAACACTTGAAGTGATTAGCAGCATTATCTTTACTTCACGTTCAATTCAAAACAGAGATCGCAAAGTCGTGGAAACAGTCATTTCTGTAGCGTCCTGAAGGCTGAAAACTCATGCGCATGTAGCCGTCTCCCGACCACTTTGCAAACGCCAGCGGTGGTGGAAAGATGTCGGTTATCGAAGACCATCTTGCATTTTGATAGCTGTATAGCTGCATAGCTGCATAGCTACATAGCTGCATAGCTACATAGCTGCATAGCTGCAATAGAGGCTCATACTAGAGAGATGAGATGTAATTTTCAAGTCAAAAGTCAAGGGGTAATGGCATTATTGTTGCTTGCTACAATTCCATATTGTGAGAGACAGAAGTGAACAGAAGTCGCCGGTTCATTCACTGTCGTTTGTTTGCGCGCTTGAGCTTTGACAGTCCGACTGGCTCGCTATTCATTCCCTCCTCCGCCGTTCCTTCTTCCTTCTTCCTTCTTCACCACAACAAATTTTCATCAAAACACATTCTATTTCTCTCTTCTTCTCCTCTAAGTTCCAAAACTCTGCATCCCAAGCCCGATTTGATCATTGCACCAGCCGTGATCCCGCCCAGGGAGTTCAGGTGCAAGCTTAGGAATTTCCGCCCTTCTCAAGTAACCTACCATTCTGTCTTTCCATCAACTCGACTGACACATCGTCTTAGATTCTCATCACCGACAAAGCCTACCTTGGCCAAGTCTTTGTCAGTTTGTGCTTCTTTCAGCGCTGTTTCGCTTCACTAACGTCTCCAAGCTCTACTCACTTTGACCTAACCACCAATCTCACTCGCCAACAGCTCTCACTCGCCAACCGCTCTCACTCGCCAACCGCTCTCACTCGCCAACCGCTCTCACTCGCCAACCGCTCTCACTCACTCACCACTTTCACCCACCCACCACTTTCACTCACCTGCCGCTCCGCGCATATATAACTTGCCCCCTCTTTCTTACACCACCACCCACACCTTTTCTCCCCTTCTTCCATCACCACTTTCTTCCATCACCACTTCCTTTATCATCATCTTCTCTCATATCAGCTCTCACGCTCTATGTCTGAACCAGCCAGCGGGCACCAAGCTTTATACGGCGTAGACGTGAGCGCTTTCTTCCCTCCAGTACTCCATCGCTCCGACTATTCCTCTCTGGCGCGACTGACGCACAACCTTCAGGCCTTCACTACTGTAAACGGTCGGAAAGTCGTCACCTGTAAGTTTGCGCGTTGTATATTATTGTTTCGCTTCGCTGACCCTTTCGAAGCTCGACTCACCCCCACTCACTCATCGCTCCGCGCATTTGTAACTTGCGCACACCTCCACATACACCTTCCCTTCCATTAACACCAGTTTTCAGGTATGCAGCTCTGTCTTTCTCTTCTGCTCTGCCACTTCTAACTCAAACAGTCATCATGGCTCCACCTGTTGGCAGATTTCGTACTGTCGACGCTGAATTCGTTCTGAACTTGATTCAGGAACAAGGTCTCGTTCAGCTCATCACTCCTGGCGACAGTAAGTTGATCTTCTGTTTCATTGGCCAGATTTCTGACTCTCTATTAGACCTTCGGTGTGCTCTGTACGCTGTTGCCATTGGTCTCAGGTCTGAGAACTACACCGCACCGCTCAACTTCGACGATTCTTCCACTCAGGAGAGCATGTGCTTCGACCAGCTCCTTCGCTATATTGTGCCGGCTGGTGAGCAGTTGCGCTTGGCCCACAAGGGAATTGTTCCTTTGTCGATGTTGCCCGACCTTCAAGGATTCTTCAATGTCGACATGATCTCTCACATCATCGCACACTACAACAGTTCGACTTTGGCCAGTCCCAAGGTCAAGGTCTTTGCTATCTCACGCGACGCCACATATGAGATCAGCTCAGCTCTCCCTCCCCATCTTGCCAAGGCTGTGAAGAGCGTATTCATCCACAACATCGACAACATGCACTGGGAAGGATACGGACAACAGGGTATTGGCAAGATCTCACGCCATGCTGTTGCTGCCTCTTCTGATGACGGCGATCCTCCCGACGACGGCGTCCCTTCTGACGATGGCGCTCCTTCCGACGATGGCGCTCCTTCCGACAACGGCGCTCCTCCTGACGACGGTGCTCCTCCTGACGACTCAGCCCCTGCCTCTACCGCACACGTCGCCACCTCCAACGACAAGTACAAGATTGCAGAGCTCAAGTATCGTCAGAAGTTTGGTATCGCTGCCGATGTTGAACTCAACCGCGATGATGTCCTTCTGGTCGTCTCTATCGACGACGGTCCTGCTGAAGTCGTCGACTCAGACGATGAGGAAGAGGAAGAGTCACCTCCTGTCAAGCCGCTTGACGACGCTGCCGTCGCTTCTGCCTTCTCTGACGACCAGTACAAGGCCGCAGAGCTTCTTTACCGTCAGATGTTCAAGCTCGCTGCTGATGTCGAGCTCAACCGTGAGACTGTTCTGCAGACTGTCGGCATCAGGAGATCCACTCTTGACGTTGATTCGGACTCTGACGATGAGCCTCCTACTCAGCATTCTGCTGCTCAGCCCGAGCAGAATGCCACTGGTACTGGCGATGTTCCAGAGTTCTTTGATGCCATCAAGCTCCATCCCATGGCTGGCCAAGACCCTATCACCGAAGAGACTATCATCGCTCGCATCCGAAACCCCAAGGATTCTTCAAATGATTGGAAGAAGGTCAAATCTTCACACTCATCCCGTTGCAAGGTCAAGATCATGAAGCCCAACCAGAATTGGTCCAATACCCCATGGTACCCCAACGAGCGATCCACGGATTCGGGTGTCAGCTTGACGTTCAGCATTGAGTCTGTCAATGGCTGCGCTCCCAGAATTCGCCTCACCCTAGAATTAAGACGCCCCGAGCACACTCTCAATAGCAGGAGTCAGCAGGTGCCTGTACACTCCGGCTCAATTGACCTTGCTTTCGGCCACATTTTCAAGAAGTCCAACGATGAGTCCACAACTCCCAACCAGATCTTCAACCTCAAGGTCGATTACGCACAGGAGCACTCCAACGCTATCATCTCCTTTGACACCACTGGTGCCACTGCAAACAACCTGAAGTGTTTGATCGATTTTCCCGAAGGCCACGACCGCGTTCGCAACATGCGTCTCCGTGACTACGAAGTCGAGATGGCCAAGCAGTTGTGCAGCTTGACTACCATCCCTGAAGGCAAGGTCAAGCACGTAGTCATCATGGTTCAGCCTCATCCCAAGGAGAAGGACCTTCACAAGGCTGGTCAGCACAATGCCGTTGACGACTTGCTGGACGCACTGCCTTTCGAAGGCAACGTCTCTCCATCCCTCAAGCAGCCTATGACCGTATTGCCTTACGACCAGTTGCGTAACGCTAGCCACAAGCCTCGCGTTCAGCATGGACAGATGCCTCAACCTTTCAAGGTCTTTGATAAGAACCACGCTTGCATGCCGATGCCTCCTCGCCATTCTTGGCAGGACGCTGACGAAGCCAGTATCGTACTTGCCAACAGCGTTGAGGTACAGCATATCGAGTCATCAATCATTCTGTCCTCTCTGGAAAAGAACGAACAAAAGATCAAACTCCTGACCGTTGGCGACATGGTTCTCATCGCCATCACCTATGATAAGTGTCTGCGTGCTGGTCTTTCTACTGACGAACGCATTTCCTTCCCTACTGGTACTGTGATGAAGTTCACCATCAAGAAGGCCAAGTCTCATGTCGCAACCACTGAGACGGTCAAACCATACTTCGCTAATGGAAAGGTCATCAGCAATATCCACAACATCGTTTGTGATACCCTTGTTGCTGTGGAGGGGAAGAAGGCTGTAGACTTTGTTGGCTTGACTGCTCCCCTCACATCCTCCAAGACCGCTACTTCTTACTGGGCATGGTTGTCATCCAAGATCTCCGAAAACAACTGCGCTGCTATGATCAAGGCTGTGGCCGTGACCTATACTCGCAGATCGTGGGTCACTGAGAAGTGGCCTGCCCTACTCAACGACGGCGGCTATCTTGCTTCGAGACACCTGGCCACATCTATCACCTGCTCGCACGAACAGTTCAAAAAGGCTCTCGACACTCTCAATAATGCCCACCAATGGAATAAGGCACAGCGTGCACATATTGATGCATTCTTGAGAGCTCCTGGTGGCATGGCATTACTCACCGGCTCCAGTGGTTCAGGTAAGACCGAGGTGATGGTCCATGTGATGCGTTTCTGCCTGAGAGTTGGTATCAATGTTCTTTGCTTGGGTATGAAGCACTCCACCTTGGACCTCATTGTCAAGAAGTACGAAAACAAGTTCCCCGAGGAGGAGCAGCCTCTTCGCGCCTACAAGCCATACATGGAAGATCTTACATCCATGACCACAGAATGGGATGCAGGCGAAGAGAGCGAGTTGCTTGTTCTGGAAATCGCTCGCGCTGAACTCGTCGAAAACAAGAATAAGCGTTCACGCCTCATCATGACGAACTCAATTCAGTACAAGGTTATCGAAAACTCAAAGAAGACCGACATGCCTGGAATGATGAGAAAGTTCCCTTCTGGTTCTCAGAACGGCGAGCCTGTCTACACTGACGAGTCCCTGTACGACTTCCGTCAAGTTTTCAGAGACGGCCTTGCAGCCCGCGAGAAGCATCCTTTCTCTGACAAGATATACTGGACCGACCAACGCTCCAAACGATTCAAGTACGCCTACGCTGCTCTTCGTGCCGAAGTCATCCAGAATGCCAGACTCCTAGTCACTACAATGATCAATATCGGCAGCAACGAGATCAGCCAGAACTTTAGCCGCGACACTCCTATCGCTAGATTCGACGATGAAGCTCAAGCATGCTCCGAACAACCGTCGCTCATCGCTTCCGCTACCTGCAAATTCTCTCATAACATATGCGTCTGGGCTTTTTACGGCGACTTTAGACAAAGCGGCGTGATCAACCTGACTGGACGCAATCCTGACAACACTGTCGATGTCTTCTACAAGCAGACTGACATGTCCCTTTTCCTCAGGCTGTATCTCTCTGGTCACCCAGTCGTACGCTTGGACATCCAGTGGCGCCAGCATGAGAAGTTGTTCAGGCCGCTCAACGAGCTTCACTACGATTTGAACATCAGCACCGTGCAAGAGATGAATCGTGATCTTGACGAGCATACCAGACTCATGGGTAAAATCACTGGGCAATCTGACAGCAAAATCGACAAGCAATCCGATTACCAGAAGCGCCTGCTTCACATCGTCCTCGATTCGCCCACCATGAAGGCCAAAGATTCGCCTTCCCGCGCAAATCCAGGGTTTGCAGCCTACGTTGTCGGCGTCATCTTTCCCAAAGTTCGCGAGGAGTTTGGCATCACCACAAGCGAGAACGTCATGCTTGTCGTTCCCTACGCAAAGCACAAGGAGTTGTACCAGCGTCATTATGCTCAACTCCGCGCTGAAGGGTGGACCGATGCCGAACTGCCTGCTCTGACCACGATCGAAGTCGCTCACGGTCACGAAGCCAATCTCGTAATCTTCGACGCTGTCAATGACAATCGCGAAGGCTTTTTGCAAGACGCCGAACGCTGTTGCGTGGCATTCAGCCGCGCCAAACAGCAGATGATTTTCGTCTCCGGTCGTCTCCTCCATGTCAAGTCCGACATCACCAAAACTGTGGTGGTCAGAACCACCGATGGCAGGCTTGCCAGGACAGATGTGTACCGCCCTCTACTCCACTGGGCTAAGTACTGTGTGGACCACTCATGCCAATGGCATGAATCCCCTCCCGCGTTCAAAGTTCCCAGCGATCTTGCTTTCTATGGCAATGGCTCGGAGAGTGTTCAGTCCAGTTAGATAGTTTTCTCAATGACAAGCTGTAGATGCGATATATCTGTGCATTTCAAATACTACATGTGATGACCTTGTTTGATGGAGCGACGCTGTGTAGAATCCACCATTTCCTATGGCAGATATCTGCAAAAGATGTAGAGTTATAGAATGTCAACACCATCACTCTCTCTGGATGTTTCTAGCAATCTGCAAACCATATTGCATCTGGACAAGTAGACAGAGCGATGCATGCCCCCACAGGAGAAGGACCGAGAAAATAATGAGCTTATTGTGTTTGCTCTCGATTGACATGCTCCCTGTGGCGACCAATTGTCAAAAGGCACAATGATTTTCAACCTAGAGAACATGTCCAGTGAGAGCAAATACTCTCTCTGGTCATGCCTGGCAATCTGAAAAACATCGTGTATTTTAAGGGGAGCGTTTCTGCTGACGAATATGATCTCTCATTGGACATCATCTGAATTCTCAATATATTTGTGCATTCTGATAGCTGATAGTGATGACCTCGCTGGAGTGGGGGATGGTGCACCGTATATCAAGCCCCTGAGACGCATTTTTACTTGGTACTTGTTTGGCCACTCCTACTCTCCTTGGTCGTGCCTAGCAATTTGAAAAACATCGTGCATTTTTGCAGTTGGAAACATGTTGTTCTGCTGTTGGAAAGTTAAGAGTTTGTTTCGTGCTAGATTGACGACTTCACTGAAGGCTAGATATCTTACCACATACGAGTTTATCAGTCACCATAGAGAAACAGAGTAATGCTTCCGTCAAAGACGTGTCATCTCCGCAATCGACTCGAGGTCCCGGAGTGGTGTTTGGATGACAGCATGATGGAAAATGGTAGTCGAGAGCTCGGGATCCGGTGGAAGATAAGGCGGTCCCGAGTCAGATACTAAGTGTTTGATGCGGTGGTGTTGCATTAGATTCGTAGCAATGTTTGTTTACTCGCTCGTATGATGGAGATATTCTACGGGGCTATACTTCAAGGGACCTGATGTTGGTGGTTGTGCCTCTGGAAGCCTAGCGTTGATGTCAAAACAAAACGCAACCATAGGGGTTGAACTAGGATTAGGAATATCCAATAAACCTACAACCTCACATATTGAACAATACAATCCAAACCCCCTCCGCAACTCATCACTCCATCATCGCCGTCCTTCCCTCATCCTTTCAGCAAATCAATCCTATAACTCCCTGATAACCTCACCAGCAACCCTCCCCACAAATCCCGCCCAACTACTAAACACAACCCCCTTCAAAATCGTTTCCCCCTCCTCCACAGTCCAATGTCCCGCATCAACCAATCTCTTCCTCCAAGTTTCCTTTTGCTGCTCGCTCAATTCATGCCAATGTTGTGCCCTCTCATCTTGCTTTTTATACGCCTCCGCATCACCCATGGACACGGCCAAAGCTTTACCTTCACCGTTATCGCGGATGATTACCGCTTTGTCTTCTTCGGAGGCGCTGCCGCCGGGAAGGGCGAAGTGCATGTCCAAGAGATCGGCGATTTTGGCACTGGGTGCTGCGGCGGCTGAGCGGACGGCGGAAGCTGCTGAGGAGCCGGCTGAGGAGGCGGAGGATGCAGCGTCAGGAACGACTGAAGAGACGGAAGATGCGGCATCGGCGATGGGTTCCCAGCCCTTTCTACCCATGCTGTCGGCAATGGAAGCAGGGTGGTTGAGTGTACGTTGCCAAGATGCTGGCAGCGGGATAATGTCTGCGAAACTGGGAGCGAAGGGGTCGGAAGAGTATAGTGATTGCAAGAGGATTGCGAATACGAGGACGGCGAATCCGATGAGGATGCCGTAGGTAGTGCGTTGGCGGACTTCATCTGAAGGGTGCAAGAGCACATAACGGCTTAGGCGATCTGCAGGTTGCGATGGGAGAAGAGCGAAAGTGTCCACGACAACAGTGTTGCCGATACTGGTGCTGCACAATTTAATGTATTGAGGACCAGGGTGAACAGGGTTTTTAGCAGGAATCTGGTTGCCTTTTCTATCCAGCTCAGGTGCAGGTCCGCGGACGGGACTGTGGAAGGGAGAGAAGCGGAGACAGGTTATAGTTTGGGGATGTACGTCGCGGAGGGTAGTGAAGCGCTTGAACTTGCCGAAGGTGTGGGTTGCAGACTTGTAGTCGATAGTGTAGACGGGGATTGAGATGTCGTGGCTGGCGATGGCAACGACGACTTGCTTGTTGCCATCCTTATCAGCATCCAAGCTGCAGACATCAAGACCAACGGCCTGCTTGACATGACCAGGCAGGACCTTCTGCTTGACCTTCAACGCCGGACCAGATGGGTAGAAGTGGACAATGCTCAATTCGGCACCAGTACGACCAGGCAAGTTGCTCAGGAGCAGCACATCCTCAGGGCCCAACCATCTGATAGCGCGGTACTTCGGGCGAGCAGGCTTGCTAGAATCTTCGCGAAGAGGCATCGAGTAGACCTTTCGCGGGTTTGCAGGAGAGAATGTTGCCTTCTTGGTGTCGAAGTTGTACATGACGGTTTGCTCGTAGACATCGTAATCAGTGGCCCAGGTGATGGAAAAGGTATTCGTCTCGATTTCAGTAATGTCCAGATCGGCAGCCTCATCATTGTTACGCATGGGGATACGTGCAATTACATCTGCTTGGGTTGTAGGAGTCTTTGTGGCATCGAATACGACAATCTCGGATTGTTTGGCCAGTCCTGTCGCAACAGCTCCGATGCGCTTGTTAGGCGAGTCGCGCTTGTATGTAGGCGAGAGTCTGAGCAGACGTTGGTATGTCTCTGGTCTGGGTCCAGTAGCTGGTTTGAAGAGGCCAGCCTTGCCAACGAACGAGATTGATCCATCCGGCTTTTCCACAATAGTCCCGGTGTTTTGCTTCTCATCCGAGGCCTGCTTCTTCTGTGGGTACTTGATCTCGAAAGTGCGTAGGTGTTCGTTCTTGCCAGCCTTCTGATCCTCTTCCGACGAGTTGATACCAGCTAGAGTGATGAGACCGTCCTTAGAAGCCAGCGTCCCCAGGGAGATGACATTGTCTTCGTCGCTCGAGAGCTCGATCTCAGCCGCCGTGTCCAGAGTTGCGCGTTTGCTCGTGTCCAGAAGAGTCTGCAATATGTTAATCCTATTCGCGCGACTGCTGAGGCATCGAGTGTAGCTTACAATCTTGTTTGCGACGCCATTGCGGCCCTGACCACCACCGCCGCCAACCACGAGGAAGCCACGGTTGTAAGGGTCGAACTCTGCTGTGTACACCGGGTACGACAGCGTCGTCTTTGTGAAAGAAACCGGTCCGTGACTTTGAAACACCATCTTGTCCTAGGAATGTCTATGTCGATGGTATGAACAGAACAATACAAGAAAGATGGAAAGTGGGACGTGGAATTATTGCTGCTTTCACATGAACGATGACGACCGTTGCGACTGCCAAGCCATCTCACCGACCACCGCTTCCAGCCAGTATCACCCTCTTTGTTCCAATAATCATCTCCTTTGAAACGTAGCTCTACCAAGAATATCACTATGGACACATCTCAAACTGTCCAAGAGAAATAAAAGAGTAAAAAAAGTATTCATGTCGTAAAAAGATAACATTCGCTTTTTCTGTACTTTCCACAACAATGGCTCCATGCCCCTTTCTATCCCGGGAGCACATGTCCATTTCCCTCCAAATATCATCCTCGTAAAGAAAATGACAGAAACGCTTACTCCTCGTCGATGCCGGCCATCTCCTCTTCCTCCTCGAAGGTGTCGCGAGGGACGTTGTAGAGACGGATGGTAGGCTTGTTGGGGTCCTTGACAAGGACGAACTTGGCCTCTTGCTCCTCTTGCGACATGACCATGTCGACGAAAGTGCGGACAATGGCCCAGCCGTTGTTCAGGTTCAAGTTCATCTGGGCGGCGAACTCGCGGGGCTTGTAGCCGAGGACACCGAGGATGACGTGGTCGTTGGCAGTCTTGGGGTTGACACGCGAGACGAAACTAGAAGTATATGTTAGCACTTTGCTTTGCGGTTATGATGATCGTAAATTCTCAAAAACTCACCCAATCTTCATCTGGTCGGCCTTTGCGAGAATGGCCTGGGTGGCCCAGCGGGCAAGCTTGCAGCTGTTGTTCTTCATCTCGGTAGCAACAACGGCACCACGCTGAGAAGCCAACTTGGTGCGCCAGTCAAGGGCACCACCGCTGCCAATAGCCTTGTTGTCAAACTCGTTGAGAGCCTTGATGGTGAGGTATTGGTCCTCGCCGGAGATGGCGTTCTTGACAACGGCATCGAGCTCGGTACGGACGATGATGTGTAGCGGCTGCTCGTCGGCCTCGAGCGAAAGGTCGAACTTGCGGTACTTGTAGGCCTTGGAGGCAGGGGGGTCGGTCTCCTCCTCGGGGTTGTAGAAGGGGTGCTCGTTGGCCATGTCGCGCTTGGACGTTTGGCTCTCGGTGACGGTCTGGATGGGGAAGACGTGGTTGATGTGGGTGGCCTCCTCCATGAGGGCGCCAACATTGTTGATGGTGTCCTTGGTGCCCTCGGAGGTCTCGAGGGGTGCATCGGCGGCGTTCTCGTTGACAGTGACACGGTCGACGTTGCTGCCCTCGCGCTTGTCGATGAAGACCTTGTTTCCTTGTCTGGTGATGATCAAGTCCCATGAGTAGACGGAGCGGGGAGCGCACATCAACATGGACAAGATATCGCTGGTGGTGAAGATGGAAGCGGCGTCCTTCTGGGCCAGATCCTGGATGATGGGGTCGTGAGAGGTGGTGACATTGTAGGCGGCGCGCTCGACAACGTTGAGCTTGCGGAAAGAGGTGGGTGCTCCGGGCTGCTTGTCGAACTGGCGGTCGTAGTAGTAAAGGAATCCGTAGTCTTCGACATCCTCGCCCTCTCCAGTGTCCAGGTTCAGCTTGATCAGACGGTTGAAGTCAATCTCCTCGAGCAACTTCCAGGTATCGCGAGGCTGGACCGAAGCCTCACGAGTGCGTTGCGGCTTGTCCCAGTCCTTCCAGCCTCCTCTACGGCCACCACGGCCTCCACGCTGTGCACCACGGTTGTCGTATTGTTGTTGTCCGGGTCTGCCACCACCAACGCGCTGGAAAGTGCCACCACGGCCACCGCGCTGAGCAGCGCCACCACGAGCACCACCACGTCCACGGAAGACGGTACCACCGCCACGGCCGAAAGTGCGGCGAGCAGCAGTGCGCGAGTTGTCGACAATGGAGAAACTGGCTTCCTCGCCAATACCTTCGATGTTGAGAGCGGTCTGGAGTCCTGCGCCGGCGCCGTAGGGTTGGTCTGTTTATAGCTTGTCAATCTCGCTGCCTCTTTCTGCGCTTCTGGCTTTGAATTCCCCTCACCTCTGAAGTTGCGACCGTATTGTTGTCTGCCTCCTCTGCCTTCACGGTCCTTGCCCTCAGTGGTCCAGTCGGCCATGCGGCCAAGCTTGTCGCCCTTGGAGAAGGGGGCGTACGGGAGACCGTCGCGAAGAGTGTCGGTGGTGACCGGAGGGCCCCATGAGTCGGTAGCAGGCAGCGCCTGTACGAGACCAAAAATAGAGTCCATCTTGGTTATGATTGATCTGCTAGGGAATCGACAACCTTTGGGGAAAAAGTCGTCGGCGTCGACATCCCGCGCAAACTTCGGTGGGCGTCGAAATCTTGGCGCCGTTCGGCTACCCTTGAGCGAGCTCTTGCACTCTCACTTCTTGAGTCGATCAATCTATCAGGCGAACAAGTCTTTGAAATTTGGAAAATGTGAATTGAATGCGTGAAAGAACTGCGCTGAAAGCCCGAAAAACAACTCTCTTTTCGACTCCATGCCTGTCCAAAGCATTCCCTGCAAACGCCGGCTGATTAAGATGAAGTCCTCCATTGTACGAGCCCAGCCTCAGCTACATGCACTTTCCGCCTCTCTCTCGACTTCTCATCCGATCATCACCTATTCTGAGAAAAGAGGTAAAGAAAAAGCAACCCCAGAGAAAAAAGAAAAAAAAAAGACAGCGAAACATTTGGCCCTTTTCATCATGCATCCAAACGTCCCGCTAAAGAAGTGTAGAAAGAAAATGGTGGTAAAGCAGCCGTCTCTTCGCTCCTCGCTTCATGTTGCGAGAGACAGAATAAGAGATACCTTTTTGATGATGCGGATGTAAGGCAAACATGAAAGATCTCCCTCCTCTTCGTCATCATCATGGTCGTCGTTTGCTAGCTTTCCATATGGCTGTTCATATCCCCAAATCATTTGTGGTGTTTTTTCTTTTCTGCTTGCGAAGCGCCATCTCGCTTGATTGACGGTTCCACAAGTGTACGCACTGACGATTGGTGTCGACCAGTCGAGCGGTCGTGGTATCGATATAAGCAAAAGCCAGCGCTAGGGTATCATGAGAATATGCAAAGTTTGATGCGAATCGTCACGCTCAGTGGCCGCTCTGCTTTCTAAATCTCAGCAGCTCGGCGAGCATGTTGGGGTTGCATCCAGTCTTGAGGAAGTCGTGTCTACCAAGCTCCTCGGCAGTAGCACGAGACTTGACATCAACACACAAGCAGACGCTCAAGAAGCTCTTCAACTCCTTGCTAAGAGCCTCGGGCTTCTTCAGGCGTGGTGTGCCGTTTGTGGCGATCAGGTACAGTGCCTTCAAGGGCTCCTCGTTAAGGTATGGAGGCTCCGACTCGATCATCTCGATGGCCATGATACCCAAGGACCAGATATCGACCTTGCTGCCGTACTCCTTCTGCTTGACGACCTCGGGTGCCATCCAGTATGGGGTGCCGACCATGGTGGCACGCTTGCTGCGTTGCTCGGTCAACTTGGCACAGAAACCAAAGTCGGTGATCTTGACATTGCCTCGCGAGCTAAGCAAGACGTTGTCTGACTTGATATCACGGTGAATGATGTTCTGTTGGTGAAGGTGGATAAGACCCTTGCAAGTCTGGGATGTTTGTTAGCTTGTGGTTCCGATGCTGTTCGAAGGCTCAAAACTTACTTCGTGGCAGATAGTGGCGATCTGAGGTTCCGAGATGCTAGGGTTGTTGTCAATGACATCGGTAAGCGCACCACCCTCCATGAATTCCATGACAACCCAGAGCTCGTTGCTCTCTTCTTGCAAGAAGGCGTCGAGGAAGTTGACAATGTTGGGGTGCTTGCTGTCCTTCATGACAATGATTTCGTTGACAATCAACTCCTTGCGGGGCTGGTTGCGGAGATCCATCTGCTTGATAGCGACTTGAGCTCTAGGCCCGTTCTCACGCAATTGCTGGCGGGCAGTGGGCGAAGTGGCAGATTCACGAATGCGAGCAACGTAGACGGAACCAGAAGCGCCCTGACCAATCTTCTTTTGCTTGTTGTAGGAGTCCAAAGGACGCTCCTTGGAGACGACCTCGCGCAGCTTCTCCATAACCTGAGCATCAGTCATGCTTGACATGCGTACATCCTTTCTGGGCTCCTCCTTCTTGGGTGGGGCGGCAGTAAGTGCCATTTCGGCCTTCTTGATAGGGTCCATGGGAGCGCCGGTAGGCTGCTTGGCTGCGACATTGAGCGGCTTGGGAGCGGCGGGAGAATGCTCTCTCTGCTGCGACGAACCGGAGGGCATGTGAACACCAGCAATGCCTGCTTGGCCGCTGGGCTTTCTCGAGTCGCTGGGCGACTGTTGTCTCTGAGAAGAGGGGCTGGGTCTGGGAATGGAAGATGAGCCGTTGGCGGAAGGTGCTGTGGGTGCCTGGCGCTGGGCGGTCAATTGGCGGACGGGGTTGACCTTCTGGCCTGATGAAGAAGGAGCAGGAGGAGCGGGTCTGGAGGGGTTGTATCTGGATGCAGGGCTGGCATCGCGATCGCTGGCGTAGCCGCCACCGCCAATTTCTTGCTGAGCCAGGGGCAGCTTGTGCTTGGGCAGACTAGCGTTATAGTCTGCCAGCTCTTGTGCCTCTCTGCGCTGAGCATCCTCGTATGCGCGCTGCTTCTCGAGCATTCTACGTCTCTCGTCTTCCTTGCGTCTGCGCTCGTCCTCGATGCGGGGGTCGTACTGAGGCGCGGTGTTAGTGCGCGAAAGGGAGGGCTGAGAACCAGCAGGCGAGACATTGCGGGTAGAGCTGTAGCTCTCCTTTCTGGTGTATTGGGCAGGAGGTTGAGGACGGGGAGGAGCGATGCCATTGCCATGGCCCAACTGTCTGTTGCCGTGAGCGTCAATCGGAGGGGTGGGAGTCAGGCTGGGATATTGCTTGGGGTCGTCTGCTCTCTTCTGGAGCTTGCTTGTGTAGAATTCGAGAGCCTCAACAACAGCCTGGGGGTTCTTAGCCATGTCGTCCTGAGTGAGAGCCGAACTGTTAAGCAGCTTCTGCCATTCCACAGGCAGGCCGACGAAGCCGCCAGTAACAGGATCGAAGCCGACGTGGATACGGTGGGCGAACGAAGTGGGGTGGCTGACACCGCCCATGGTGGGACTCTTGTTGTAAATGACATCAATCCAGCCGTAGACGTCGTTGTCGGTCTCGAACTTGCAAATGACCATCTTCTCATTGCCGGGTGTGCCTCGAGTCAACTCGAACGAGTATGGGATGGTCTCAGATCTGGTAATGTTCAAGACATCCTTGAGAGGAATGGAGAAGGAGATTTTGGGAGTAGTGTCGCTCTTCTGGAAGTCGAGGGCTTTCTCTCTGAGGACGAGGAACTTCTCAGACCAGAAGACACCCTTCATGAAACCGCCCTCCTCCTTGACTTTAGCCCAGCCAGACTTGACGGCCGAGGATTCATTGCGAGACGAGCCAAAATCGGTCATAGATCGTTGGAGAGAAGATGTGGAGCTTCCGAGGCCAGGCGATTGCAGACTCAATTGGCTCATGTTGCCGGCGACATTGTTAACGTTGGGGGTGAGAGCTAGACGAGGACGATCGGTGGGAGGACGAGGGGCAGGTCCTGGGTTCATGAAGGAGCCCTCTGAGTAGATTCTGCACCTGTGTGTGAGCATTGTGTGCAGCGATCTCTCACGATCTCTAGACATACCCGTGTGGCTGCGACATTGTGTGTCGGTATAAGCAAGCGCTTCAGTCCTGGACTCGTCTTTTTTCTTCGGACGTGGCGCAAGACTTAGATCGGCAGCCGTTGACCAGACGTGGTGGGCTGTTGAAATGCGCGAACTTGTCGTGGTGGTGTCGTGTAACGTTGTGTTTGGGCGTGTCTTGAGTTGCAGGTGCGGAGATGGTTCGGCGACGAGTTGGCCCCTGTGCTGGCAGCGATGATGAAAGTGCGCAAACAACTGTCTCGTCCAGCGACTTCTTTGCAAGGGCGGTGGACAAAGAACAGGTTTTTGGCTCTGCCTGCAGACGTTGAGATAAACGAGGGAGTCGACGACGGTTGGAGAGATTGTGAAAAAGATCGAGGGGCTGTCTGAGTCTCTCACAGCAAGCCGCCATGCCTTGACTGCTGTTTCGTCCCAGCGACAAAAACGTCCGTGCACTCGTGCCTCACCGCCTTTGTCGCGCGACGGCCTCGACATGCATATCTTGGTTCTCTTCACTTTCTGCCTACTTCTGCCATGGAATGTTCATCTCATGCTCTGTCCAAACATCTTGACATTTATTTTACTCACTCATGGTGATTACTATCTTCTACAATGAAAAGTCATACATCCATTCTGCCATGCTCCGTCCAAACAACGTCACACGAACGGCCCCTGAACGGCCAACCCTTTCCCGCAGTGGCTTTCCCATGCATCGCCGCCTTACGAGCAACCCCTCCTGCTTTCCTTGACAAATGCCCTGCTCTTCTTTGTCCTTCTTAATCCGGCCAGCCTACCTCTTTACTTGGAATGATTTCCTTCTCTATGAAACACAAGCCAAGCTTATTATGGTGATAATGCCCTATATCAAGGCATATCAAGTCGCATGTGAAACACCCACTCTCTGTTCCACGCCAAAGCTTAAACTCCGCCCATCCCGTAGCCCGGCACATCCCTCTTCACTTTATTCCATTGCTTGTGTGTGATGGGAAAACATTTGTGCATCTTTTTTGACATCTCACTTTCAGAGCAGAAGTCATGGCTTTTGGAATAGAATATACAGTAGAATTTCTCGCTCGCCTTTTGTATCATGCAGACTCAAACCAAAGCCTGCCGCTATGCAAATCAATATCTCTTTCGAAAAAGCTTTCCCCTTTGAGAAAACTCCTTTCGCTGGTTATGCATTTGTGTGTATGATCGTCTTCTTTGCAGGAAATGTGTGTGTTTGTGTGCAAGTCACGATCCTGCGTTTGCATCTTTTCATCTGCACTGACGCTCTTACTCGCCATTGGCGTCGGGTTTTGCGCCGCCCATGTACTTTTGCATGAATGTGATGTAGTCGTACTTTTCCAGATCACGGTCTTCTTGCAGGTCTGGGCCGCTGTGTTGGGGCATCGTCTTGACCAAGTCTTCGATGAGTTCATCCGGAATGAGTGAGTGTCTGAGATCGAGTTCGGTGACATAGGGCTGTCGAGTATGTTAGTCAATTACCTCCATGATGTCGACACAAGCCACGTACCTTGCCATCTGCGACCTCACGGAAACTTTCAAACACTTGCTCCGCCGTGTACTGATCTTCAGTCACTTCAACCATGAAGCGAATGAATTGCTCGAAGCTAACGGTTCCACCAGGACCATTGCTGACCTCCAGGAATCGCTCATGCATCTCATCCTCATCATACACGAGTCCCAAACTAGCAAGCGCCGCCGAGAATTCAAGTTCCTGCAAAGAGTTGCTGCCACCGCGATCGAAATGTCTAAAGACGGATTCAAACTCTTCCAACTGGATGGGCGTGAGGTTGGTCATGCTGCGCGCCACCATCTGGTTTTCCAAGAAGGCTAGCTTTTTCTGCACACTCGATTTGACCAGGCCCAATTCGTAGACGAGCTCGTCGTATGTATATGTTGTAAAGTCATTCTCCTCAATATTGGCCTCCTCGCATTGTTCATCCAAGCGTCCTATGATTGTAAGATATTCGTCGAGGGGTGGTACTGATTCCGAGATTTTGGTAATGTGCTCTCGTTGGTCTTCGACTTCGCCTTCAAGTCCTGAGATGCTCACGCTTAGTGTGTGTAGAGCGAGGGCAAAGTCGTTGGCCTTGTCGGCAAAGGTTCTTCGGAGGGTGTTCTTGATGTCGCGGATCGTCTCGTTGATGACCCTACTCCTCTCCTTTTCGGCTTGCATCAATCCAGCCCAAGCCGCCTCCAGTGCAGCGAGACTGAGCTCCGGTGGTGGTTCATATGGCCGCAAGCGGTATGTGCTGAGTTTCGTCTTGATATTGCCCAATAGACCGACCAAGTCACTCTTCTCAGCAACCCACTTTCTCTTTTGGTTCCGCTTGTATCCCATGAACTCGGAACTCTGCATCTTGGCATCGGTGTAGGAGCCCTCGAAAGTGGCCTCCTTCCATTGTTTCTGCTGGTCGGAAATCTGGCGAAGGAGCTCCCTCATACGGCGCTCAAAGCTGTTCTGCATCTCCCAGGCTCCTTGCATGTTGGAGACGAACTTCTCAACACGTCTTCCTGCATTCTCGACACGTTCCATGGCGGAAAAGGCGTGGAACCAGTAGGCAATGTATGTCATGAGCGAACGCTCGTCAGGCTTCGCAACGTCGCAAACGTCGTCGACGTCGAGCAGGTCCGGGATGCCGATTTCCTTGGAAGCAATGTCGAAGGCCAATTGCATGTTTCCACGATGATCCTTCTTGTCGAGCTTGTCATAGTCGATGAGGTCGGGACGGTGGATATCGAGTAGTGCACAGCTGAAAGGTGGTGGTTAGTATTGTTTCAGGGGATGCTTTGTCGGCAGGGGTTCACATACAAAGCGAGACCGTCATTCCAGCTTGACGAGAAGTCTCGGACCTCGACCTCGTCGTAGCATGCCGTCTTTCTTTGACACCACAACAGTAGACCTTCTTTTGCGCTCAAGCCCTCCTCGTTGATGTCGCTGATGGTGAAGCGGAGAATAAGAGTCCAGATGAGACCGAGGATGATCTTCCGATTGCCGTCGACAATGTCTTCTGCGCCGATGTTCGTTAGTTGGATGCGCCGGCCCTTGATAAAGTCCAGCGCTCTGTTGACGTTCTCGAATCGTTGAACTCGCAGTTTCGGGCGGGATGCGTAGCGGCCTAGTGATTCTTGGGATAGGATTTCAAGGAGGTGGATGAGCATGACCTGTATACGGCGGTCAGATTGGAGCCTGTTTGTTTGAGGTACACAAGACTCACGCCATCGGAGAGGTCAGTGACCAGGTCCTTGATCTGCACATTGCGGACCTGGAGCTTGCTGTTGAGCCTGTGTCGCAATCCTCAGTCAGCTCTTTGTCCATCTCGGTCGCGCAGAGGTTGGCTTGTTGGTACCATTTACCGAACGTCTTCTCCTGCACCTTCACCCAGCTCTGTTCCAGCAGCACAGCCATGGCTGGCGCGCCCTGTCGCAAGGGGACTGAATCAACACCCGCCGGCGGTTAACAAGCCGGGAGACGCTAGATATGCTCTTCGCGACACGTCCTCTATACAAAGAGAGGTATAATCCTGCGCTCGATATTATGTCTCGGTCCAGAGTGCTATGTATGCAGAGTCGTCGAAAGCGGTGAGATGCAAGTGAGGAAACAAGACCCCTCGTAAGGTTAAAGGTAAATAAACCCGAAAGCCTTAAGGCCCAATGCCTCTCCACAATTCAAGAGGGGCAGGCAAGCCGGCACCTCATTTCTTCTCGACCATTGATTCTAGTATTTTAATCTTACTCTTACCAATTTTCTTCTCCTTTCTATACACTGCCCGAATTAATCTACAGCTTACGCGTCGCTTGCCTATATTGTTTCATTCTGTTCTGTGACTTGCCTCGGTATTGTGATTCTGTGAGACAAGCTTGCTCCATGCCAAACCACGACCAAGTCCTGCTTGTCAAACTCTGCACCCTGACCCGAATTCAATCAAGCCCGTAGAATGATTGCTACGCGTCTGACATAGTCACAAAGTATGGAACAAGAAACTCAGACTTTTGCTCCTCCTTCGCGTGTCTAGTTTCATGTTGCCACTGCCATGTGGTGGTCTACTCAATGTCCGGTAAAGTTTCGCAGCCTGACAGCAAACCACGGAACAAGGCAGTGACAAGCTGGTCGCTGTGCCGATCTCCACATGGCAACTTTGCTCAGCTGAATACATCACCTGCTCACACGTTACTTTACAAGGAGATGATCATGTTGTGACAAAGTAGTTGGTATTTGCATCTTCTGTATGCATATGCCCTTTCTCCTGACTATCCAAAAATTAAACACCCCCATGCTGCTCCGCGCTTTGGGTTGGGTATCCGCTAAAAACCAGCAAAATCATGTCCATATGACTTTTGAATATTCTTGTTCGTAGACGGCCGTGTGATCATAAACGTGAAAAAAAGAAAAAAGCGCAACTGTAAAATCCCCAAGAATTTGCTCCATTATATCCAAGCTGGGTAGTCTTGGAAACCCTGGTGTTGCTCGGGCGGAGACATTGGCGGACTGGGGTAGATTCCACCGTACTTGAAATCGGTGGCTGTCGTCTTTGGTGGCGTGGTGGGGGAGTCCATTGCCATAGAGGGAGAATTGCGGAAGGCATGTTGGACATGCGAAAGACGGCTGGGTGTGGTAGGTCTGCTGGATGCACGGCCGTTTCTGACAAAGCGACCGGCAGCTTGAAGGATTGCCCGATCCTGTGCGGAAGAAGGTCTACGCATGGTTGGGAATGAACTAGGCCATGTCGAAGTGGGTGAAAGAGGTGGCGAGACAGGCTTTGCGGGTTGTTGTGCGGGTTGCTGTGCGGGTAAAGGTGGTAGGGCTGTCTTTGGTGGAGGCAACGGAGGTGCAGCAAACGACGCAGGTACCGACATGCGAACTGCTCGCGACTTGTACACCGGATGCGTAAAGGTAATACCGCGACGCTTAGCGTCTTCTGGAAGGCAGAGGGGTGATGCAATCGACCATCTTGCGCTTCTATCCAGAGAGTGGCCGCACTTGACATTGTCGTCCAAAGAGATAGAGCGGGTATGAGATGGCTTGGTCGGGCTGACAGTATCTGAACTGCTGTTGGTAGTGGTCACCTTGGCTGGTGATTCCAAAATAGGGCTCAAGTCGGCGCGCGATACGGACATCTGAGGAGAATCATGGCGAGTTTGGTCCTTGACAAATGTCGAGCTTCCATCAAAGTCGGCAAATAGTGCTTCAACATCTGGCTGAGATTTGATGCTTGCTCTGCGCGAAGGGTCACTGTACGAGGCGCGCTGAACAGAGACACTAGTAGTTGAGTCTCTGCGAGCTGAAGAGGCGGACCCCTTACGACTCGATCTTACAGACTCCCAGTCAAAGTCACAGGACGACTCAGCCTCAACCAGATAGCAGAAGTCAATGTCATTCTCCCACGACTCGCCAGAAGTCAAGCTTGGGACATTTCCATCGACGCTGAACGAAAGGCGGCTTTCGGAAGAAGTCCTTGGCACCTCTACGCCAGTACCTCCATGTGCCTGTGCGAAAGCATTGCCGATGGGGAACGGTGTGAAGACGAGACCATTCTTTTGACGAGCAGTTGAATTGAGAGACGGCGATGATCGTGGAGAAAGCTTGGGAGATGCGAGGGGTGAGAGGTCCAGCATAGCCTTTGCTCGAGGAAGTTTCGCTGGGCTGGGACCGCAGCCTTCCATCTCCTCAGGAACAGATTCGAGACTGGTTCCAGGGAGCTCGAAGATTTGGGGCTGGCTGGAGGTGCGCTCCACTGTAGGCGGAGTCATCTGTCCACGGAGAGCAGGATGGAGCATAGTGGGAGGCTCTCTCTGCTCAGCACCCAAAGCGGCCAGCCTTTCTCTAGATGGCAGATCTAGACGTGAGAAGCTGTGCGACCTTGAGGTGAGTGATAATGAACGTGCTCTTTCATCCAGAGGAGACTCGACATCCTGTGGAGTGCGGGGAGTGCTGTCGAGCTCATGCACCGATGAAGTGAAGCTCAAGCCGCGATGTCTGGAAGCAAAAGGGTCGGAGCGAACGGAAGAGGCGGTGGAGGGTCTTCTCTCATTCGCGCGAACACGAAAGCTGCTGTCGACCGGGTCTGCTTTAATGCCACGGAGCTCGCTCTTGGGTGCTTGGAAGGCTGAAGCAGCCCAAAACTCAGACACGAGCTCGCTATCGGTTACAGACTCCAATTGCGGAAGCTGTTCTTGCTGTGTGTGTGTGACATGCTGGAAGTTGAATGGTGCCGAAATATTCTTCTTTCTCAATGTCTGGTAGACTTGTCGGCAGGCGTTAGTCTTCGCATGTCAAAAACATCCGTGCACCCAACTTACAGGCTTCTTCTGAGTCATGCTCTCTTTCGCAGTCCGTGGACTCGCGTCTCCAGCCAGGAGTTCGACTGTCAGTACGGAGCCATCGCATAAGGGGTTCATCCTTCGATTCCGAGCTCTTGGAAGATTTGGCCGAGCGCCTTCGGGAGAAAATTGATGATCGCCAGCTGTCGGTGGGGGTAGGTAGAGCAACCGCTGTTGATTTAGAATCGATGCTGAAGCGAGACTCGGGACGAGGAGAAAATTCAGGCCGACCAGATTGAACGAAAGCGGAATCTCGAGGCGAAGAATGACCCGACGAGAAGACGTCTGCTGATGAAGCGGTGGAGTTGCGTGCGCCGAACAGTGACAGCCGTTTTCTAGAAGACGATGAACTGCGGTCTGAGGAGGAGCTCATGAAATTCCAAGGTCTGGAGTCGGTGCCAAACGTTGCTGACAGGCGTGAAGCCTTCTTGGGAGTCGGTTCTGTTGTTGTGGAAGCCATGGGATCTGATTGTTGATAGGAAAGGTCATCGCTTTGCGAAAACCACTTTGGAGCCATCTAGTCCGGGAGATAATTCATGACCACATGAGCAGACTGATGTTTGAGAAGTTGTTTGCTGGCAAGGTCGAGGTCGAGGCCGAGGTGATGGTTGTGATTGTGATTGCTCGTGATTGTGGACGGCGTGACGAGACTCGATAGCGACAGACACAAGATGGGATACACAAGAAGAGACAGGTTGTAAGAGAATGAGAGAGGGAAGAAAAAGAGAAAAGCCCAATGGTAAAATGCAAGCCAATGTTGTGCCTGCAAGACAGGTTGCACGGCGCAAAAGTACACCACTGTGGAGCGTGTACGACCAGGAAACGTCAGCCGAATGATGACAGAGGATCCGTGAGTGGTAGGCTAAATCTGGAGAGGAGTCAAAACCTGGCCCCCCCAGTCAGCCACCCTCATCAATGCCCATCACGCTAGGTGTTCCTGCAGCCGGCGGCCGCATGGCACTATGGAGGAGGGAAGAGGGTGTTGCCGTGCCTCGTGAGCACTGAACCGATCGGTCAACTTCCAACTTCCACACGCGGGCACATCGGCGTCAACCACAGGCCCCGGCTTCACGAAGCAAAATGTACCTGTCTGTTGTTACCACGGCGCTTCTTGTTTACTTTGCGCTATCATGACAAGCGAAACCCGAGAGGGGAGGTGCCCAAGCACTGGCCCTGCGCAACTGCGGACTTTTTACAGAAGTGCGAAGAGGTTAAAGTTCGAAGCCACGAGTAAACGAGTGGAGTCGCGGGAGAGGTGGAGCTGACAGAGCCCTCGGCCATTGCGTCGTCAACTCGAGGGAACGCAGCTTCCTCGCACGAGAAACTTCTTCTGCTGCGATCTTCGAAATGACTTTGCATGTATCGTGCGGTAGACTCGGACGCACCTCAGCAATGGCTGTATAGCGACGGTTGCTGGCTACTTCTTACCTGGTTGTCGGGTTGTAGAGGGCTAAAAGCTAAACGAGCGGCGGTTGCTGTGTTAAGATTACGCGCACCGTTGGATGGCGCGTGGGTCCCCGATGGTATGCATGCCAGAGCGCGTTGCTGATCCCGAGACGCTGGAATCGCGCAATCATCTCAAACTCGAGACCTGGGTTAGTCGACACTATCCGACACTATCTCTCAACTACAGACGCTGTCAACAATGTCACTTGTCATGAGCAAGCGCTTACACAAGAGTGGGCAAGACACGGTAGGTGTCTACTGTGCGCAAAGTGTAGCTAGCCGAGCAAGCATCTCTCGGACGACCTGTTGCCCAGAAAGATTCAACGTCGTACATATGCAACACGACAAGAAAAGACAAGCAAAGCATATGTTGCGTTACGCGCTGCAAGTGCATTTGATGCCGTGCGACTTTTACCACCCATGTCCGAAGCTTTTCTCATCCACCTGAAGGCTGGAACAAATTTTACCTACATGCAGCTCACCTCTTTTGGGTGTATCACGGAATAGTGCCCGCGGGTCGCAGCTTTATCAAGAACTCTAAAAATTGATGTCCTCAATGCAAGGCACATGTCCTTCTAATGTTATTGTTTATGCGGCGAGAGCGGTGACAGGTCTACACATTTTTTGGCCCTGCATGCCACCCCCCGTTGTTTGATGTCCTTGACAGCGTGTATCATTGCATGGAAGGTTGGGTGTAAGTTGAGAGTATCATGCACAAGGCGGCCACCGATATCAACTCAAAACGCTTCCCGATATCTCGAATCTACAAACTGCATCGGCCCGCATCCGCCTCAGACAACCAGGATACAACAATCCGATGGTGTTCAACCCGACTATTGGCATGGTCCCCGAAACCCGCTCTGTGGTTCACGAAGGATCCAGTGTGCAAATAGTCGAGGTCCGTGGTTCAGGTCATCCACTCCAGCCTCCATCCATGGTCTTGTTTAGCACGAAGCTGGAGATCCCACGTTGACGAGTGCGGTAATGCGGACAGCTTCCCCGACCGAAATGCTGTGCTTGTTCAACGACCTGAGCTTGCAGAGTTGGCGCCAAAATAACCCCAATCTAACCAAAGCGCAATAATAAAAATCTCAGATGATAACCGAGTTGCTGGGAATTGGTCCAGCCGCCCCGAATCCTTTTCAGCAATTCGTCTCAATTGCAATCCCCGTCCCATGACCTGGAAAGGAGATGATAGGTTTTCCAAGTTTCGCACGAGATTATTACTCGGCCTGTTGCGGCTCTATCTTTTACTGTACGTCAGTCCAGGTGAGAAGGCCGACTCCTGAAAAGAGGTTGTCGATCTGGCCGAAATTCACCGATCTTGGATCTGGGGATCCACAAACCAAGACTTGGACAAAACAAGTGCGTGCACCGTCAGTCTCCATCCACGACGTGCAGCAGTGGACAACTCAAAACCCACAACGTTGATGATGTCAAGCAATTCATCGCACTACTTGAACTTGAGAACATCCACTCACTGAAACTAGACAGCGTCCACCGCCCTCCTAGTTGTTTAGCCAAAGGACCGAGCGCCGGTGGAGGACACACGGCAGTCAACATAGGTGAGAACACGCGACGGTGTTGTTCTTATTAACAAAAGCTGTTTACAAGAAACAACACACCGCAAATCTGCCATACTATCCGAAACCGACACTTTTGCATTCCCATGGACTTTCTCTCCTGAAGTGGATGCCACGTTTCAGTCGAAAACTTAACAACCATGACTCTATATTCTTATTCAGAGTTGTGATCTTGCATCCTTCGCCTATAACGATAGACGCTTGACTCGTTGGCGTCTCGATCCACGATTGGCTTCACATCCAGGAGAACCTCGAAATCTACGATACCCCAATACAGCGTCGCTTTAGTCATCATAGTCAGGCTCTAAGGACATATACGAACATGGTTGATGCTACGCGTACATGGCTATTCGTGCCTCTTGGTCGATTATGTCCGACATCAATTAATTAATTCCCGGCAGGCTGAGATTGATGTCTCGCGTCTCTTCTTCGGGCCATAGATAGGCTTCAACAACTACCAGTCCTGGGATACACGACAAGGTCAATCGATTTTCAATTCTGGCCTCGGGTAGGTATTTGTGTCAGGCTCTGTACGCGGCAGCCTTATAGCAAGAAACCTTCAACATCCGATAGGTCTCGAATCTCAGATACAAGCTCCCACACCTTGTCTTTGTGCTTGAGCTTGACAATCTGCAGCTGTAGAATTGCACAGTATATCCAAATACCAGAGCCAAACACAGTGTGTTCAGCAAGTATTGTGCCTCTTGACGCACACATCACCACGCGTTTCTCCTGCAGCGAGAATGGAGCTTGAGACTTTGAGCATATGGAAAAGACTGTTGTATCTATCGAACTCTAGAATCATCATCGATTATCCCATTACGTCGTCCTTCTATCCCCTCAGTACCGTGTATCCTTCCATTTTCAACATTATGTATAACCCATTAGAGCCTTTTTCTCATTATCATCCTTCTCCACATCCTCCAACTCCATATCCACAACAATTATCTTTCCGAATTTACTTGGCGGTAAATCGACTTCTCGCTCTCAACTTGTCGCCGTAGAAGAACAGTATGAAAATACCGCCGATGCACAGTGTAGTCAGTCCAGCAAGCAAACTGACACCAGGCCCGACCCCCAAATTCAAGAACATAGGTCTTGAAAACAGGATAGCGGCGGCAGCAAGCGTAGATCTAGCAGTATCGTTGCCAGCAAACAGACTACCAGCGAACATCGGATAAGAAAACGCGAGGTAAACGAACACGCATTGGAACAGAATGAAAACTCCGATCATGTTCAACACGATACCGACACAGCTGACAATCCAGTGAATGTGGCCATCTCCGGTCCAGGCGAAGATGAAAAGACCGATGGGGACGAGGAAGCTGGAGAAGAGAGCGGGGATCAGACGGCGTTCTGGAGCCCCCAGGCCGTTTTGTCGGATCTCGGGTTCGACGACGTAGTAGAGGTAGGCGTAGTATGCGGCGATGGCGATGACGACGCCTACTGCGATTGAGAGGAAGATGAGGCCAGTTTCACCGGCGTTGAAGCCGTAGCGCTCCCTGAGGCAAAGGTTAGCATTGTTATTGTGAACCAAGTTGGCGGTTGTTGCACATGTCATCTCGGTGAGAGATTGACTCTGTAGAACAGCGTTCGGGAGCTCGACTTACATGTAAACTAGCGGGAAGACTTCAAAGAAGCTGTAGAAGATTGCATAGCAGAGAGCAATATAGAGATCAGCGTAGGCCTGAGCAAAGCTTTAGTCAGCAAAGAGCACATGGTTGACCACGATACACCTTAAAGTTCAACTTACGATAGCAGGATCGAGCACAATGAGCTGGACAGGTCTAATCAAAGCCTCGAAGACAATATCTCTGAAGCTCCGGGAAGCCTGATTGATCTCGGACTGAGCCTTCAGGTTTTGGTTCCCTGTGAGTTTTCTGAGACGCCGGGCACGACGCAACAGGATGTTCTCTGGATAGGTCTCGGGAAGGAAGGCGAAGAGCATGAGCCAGACAGGGGCAGCAAGCCACAACATCTCCCACAGAGACCACCTCCAGTTCATAGCCGCGACACTGAAACCAGAGATGATCGGTCCAAGAGCAGGACCGATACAAGCGGCAGCTGCCCAACAACAGAGAATGTAAGGAAGCTTGATAAGCGAGAACATATCTTGAAGACTAGCACCACCTGTTGCCAAGATGGGCGAGCCGAAGAAGCCTTGCAAGAATCGCAGCACCATCAAGCCGGCGAAGTTGTCAACCAGAGCTGTGGGCACACACAATATGGTGAAGATGGCAAAAGTGATGATGTATGGAGGATTTCTGCCAATTGATGCGATCTCACTAAGTGGTGAGAAGATCAGAGGTCCAAGACCATAAGCGAAAACGAAGAGGGCTATGCCGAGAGATGCTGCGGTCGCCGAAACGCCAAAGACATGCATAACACCCTCGGCCGACGGAGTGTAGATGGCCGAGCCTGTGTAGACTGCAGTGGTGTAAATACAGATCAGAGCTGTGACCATGCCTTTCTTCGTCTTCGACCAATTTTGAGGATTTGCGGGATCGTCAGTGGTGTACCAGTCGACCAGAATGGTTCCATCTGCAGTACGGACAGGTTGGACAGGCTCAGGTGTTGAGGGATTCGACTCGGAAGCGATGGCGAAAGCTTGCTCGAGATCTGCTCTGGTTTTTGATTGCTCTAAGGCAATTCGCGATCCGACTCGCGATAGAGCAGATCTGGCGGTGTTGGTCTTGCTTAATTCGTGGCGACTTCGATCAGTCTCTGTTCGCGTAAGGTGGAGGTTGTTGTTCGGCTCGGTCAAGTCTTCTTCGAGCTCTTTCTCGAGCGAACCATCGATGAACGAAAGTGAAGGAGCTGTCGTGGATTGTCGACTAGCTGCCTTCTCAGTGCCCGGGTGTGCGTAGCAACTTGGACACTCGAATCCAGACTTCTCTTCAGGATATTGAAGCAGTCTGTTTCCTGTCAGATAGCGGATGACTTGTCCGAGTGGTGCGTCTCGAATGAGATCCATGCCGGTCGGCTAGATAGAGATCTGGGATGGGATGAATGAACTGATACAAGGAGGACTTCGTTGTCTCGCTGTGATGATGATGGTACAGAGGAATGGTGGATGCTTGTATGTGTCACCTACATATATACTCAAAACTAATCTTCAACTTTACAAAGCTGTTGATTGCGTGCGAACGTATTCAGTAAGCATGCCAAGCAAGTCGGAGTCTCTGAAAATACAAGCCATGGAGTTTAGCAATAGCAGACGGAGCTTGGTACAAGGGGGTCAGAATCTTGGTGGCCGGAGAGATACCTGTGGAATGCAAGCGTTGCTGTGATTGGACAAAGCTGGGGTTTGTCAGCTGCAGGTTTGAGCCTCGCTGACAAACATTGCTTCCAGAGTGTCTCGACACCACAGATGGATGATTATTCCAGCCGCTGTTCTATAAGGACCGGACGAACATTCATGCCGATCTTACAAAGCCGCTGGTTGTCTTTTCAATGATTTTGAGGCGCACACCTGCAAGCAGGCAGAAGGACGAGAAAATCCTTGAAGCATGTACAAAAAGCAGAAACATCCTGGACTCTGTCAGCACATTAGCTCTCACCTTAGACAGAAAGTCCATAATGACGTCTATTAGGTTCATGCCGAAGTCTCTCATTTCGTGCAGCTTGCTGTAGGAGCTGTGGACGTTAGTCGGGACTTGGTGAATCACAGCCATTTCCAGATTCCGATCATGAAGTACGTCGGAGAGCTGCTATCAGTGCATGATGTCTTCTTATTGCGGACAGTACTTGGATGGGTCGAAGTCATCTAAATGTGAGAAACCAATGAGCAACGAGAGTCTGTCTGGTAGAAGGTATAGCCATACCAAGGAGAAGGGAGAAGGGACTGGAGTGTAAGACGGGGGGTCTGGAGAAGGAGGGTGTTGGTAGCAACGTCTCTATGCACAGACCATCTTCAAGCGCCGTCGGAAGCACAACCAAACTCAAAATGTTTCTTATTAATCCTGACATGCGCGAAACATGTCTGTAGATAGGCGGCACATCTCTCTCAATGTTACGATGCGCATTCTTGAGAAGAGCTCTAAGGAACCCACGACATCATTATCAACAAGGCCTTCAGTATCGTCAAAGTGGATATGGGCCTCAAGTACATCCAGCACGATGGTTGGGCTTCTTGCCGCTTGCGACGAATGATGAGATAGCTGGCAAAGATCCAGCATCCAACATTGGAGACAAGACTGGAAACGTCACTGATCCCGGACAGTCTAATGGGTCGGACACAACATTGCGCCTTGCGAAACTTGATGTGAATTCGACTTCGAGCTTCTCGACAATCTCACCAACTACGACCCAGAGCTGCACAGAAACACAGGAGCCTGAGACGGAACATTTCGACGGAGGCCGACGCCGTGACCGAACATTCTTTTCGGCATCTCTCTTCGATGGAACGATAATGTTCCTCTGGGACGGTCTGATCGATCTCAATGGGTTCAAAGACTTAGTCGTGATCGTCGATGGATTATGGAGAAAGGATTCTCGGGATATGTCCTCACGATTGCCTGCGCAGAACATTGGACTTGGTATCCGGGAAGGGAAATTTCGTGATGGTTTCCTCTCGGTCAATGTGTGGGACATTGGTGTTGGCACCGGCACACGGCCGCGCTTGATATACGAATTAATCGTACCTGACGAACATTCGCCTTGTAGAGCCAATGCCTGGGTACTTCGATGCTTCATACCAGACACAAAGACTTACTCCTGGAGAAAGGGAACTGGAGCAGGTCTCTTCAGAGCTTTAAAGAACTATGTGGGCGCTGTGGACCATGCCAGCTCTTTGAATCTGTTCGACCCTTCTATCATTCATCCTCTAGCTCACAAGATGGAAAGATTTGAGCAGCAGTTTGGACTTCGTGAGTGCACAACGAGGCCGCCTAATCCAATGTCGTTCGATCTGGCTACACACACCATTGTCAGTCCAAGTTCTGTCATGGTGATGACCATCGAAGGGTTCCTGACAAAGGCCACAGTACTTTGGCAGTGGTGGCAACGAATAGACAGCCATTCTCTCCTCGCTCCTGACAACAGCGATGCTATGACTTTTGTTCAAATAAGGTATGTGCCCTCCTGCGTTTTGGTATCAATCAAGCTAATGGTTCCAGGCAAGTGGACACCAGCAACGACTCCTTCTTGGTCGACGTTTGGAGGATGAGTTTTGCTCCGGACAAAAGCCTCTCCAAAAGCGTCCATAAAATCCTCGTCTCGAACGACGGTTCCTTTGGAACATCACAGGTAGAGATGTCGGAAGTCATGTTCAGCGCCCGTAGCAAGCAAGACCAACCACTACGGGAATACTTGAAATCGTGTCTCAAAAACCACGTCGGGTTCATGGATGGGGCAGGAAATGTGGTACAGCAAAGTCAATCAAAGACTCATCCGCTCCTTCTCAAGCTTAATCGTCACAAAGACTTCTCATCGAGGATGCTACCGCCAAAAGAGGCTCGCCATACAAAACCACGAGCAAAATCCGAATCCGATAACTCCCAGCTTGTCACGGATACGACAAAGAGCAAGAACTACGCCGATGTCGTGTCGATGAACGAAGAGCAAATTCAGCCTCCCCTAAGTAAGAGGGGCCCAGAGATTGCAGACACACCTGCCACTTTGGAGAAAGATCTTAGCACCCACGTATCGGCGACACTGTACGATGGAACACTTGTTGTTCCATCCAGCGCACTCTGTTTTGGAATGTCACAAGGAAAGACCCTGAGTTTCGATAATTTCTTGCGAATCATTTCTCAGTGGTGGCCACGAGCACGCGATAATATGGTTCCCGAGTTGCGAAGCAAACCGTATTTGATTTACATTCGTGGTAGATCAGCTGTAAGTTTCTTTCAGATCAAACTCTTCAGCAGAGATGATCAATGGTGTGATCAGACAATCATCAGCTATGAGCTACACCATTCCTAACACACTTCAGACTATTCATTTGTCAGTCATGAAATTCTGGACATCCAAATCAAGGGAACTAAAAAGTTTTCGCGAGAGTGGAAGACGATCAGAAGGCCTCTCTCTTACTTTCTGGAAAACTATATCGGAACTGTGGATGAGACAGGTATCCTACGGAAAGGTGACAAGCCAGAAGTCCTGAGCTGCTTTGGCAAGACGTGGGGTCCAACGGATATCAAAGCAAAGGCAAGCTCAGCTCATCAAGATAACGATGACGAGCTTCTCTTATCGCAAGTTGAGCAAAAGCCTGCCGGAGATTTGTCCAAAAAGACAGAAGACTTCGTCGACTCGAATCCGCCAGAACCATCTCGCAAACAAACTTCCCTCAGTAACGTCAAACCTCGAACTGTCGCCTCGAATCCGGACTCAAGTAAAGACTCACGCAAAGATCCAGCGACAAAGGAAAAGTCGTGGGTACTTCGGTCAATCTTTGCGGAGAATCCCAAGTACAAACCGACCAAAGCATCACATGTCGCGTCAAGCTTAAGATCCAAGCCTACACCACGCGCAGATGTCAGAGATAAGAGACAGAGAAAGCATTACAAGCACCGGAGTGAATCTGGAGGCAACGATGGAGATGATGGAGACGATGGGTTTTCCTTGTTTGCTCTCTAGATATCCTGACGGCAGGTGACAACAACACGCTAACAATACTGCTGCTTTGGGCAGCGTCATGGCATTGTTTGATCCTATACCAGAGTGTATCTCAACTTTTGATACATGTCGATCATCTTTTTGTTCAAGTTTTGGAACTCTTCTTCAATGCTCAGAGACTGGCTCAGTGTGAAGTTCTGAACCTTCTCGACCTTTTCGAAAAACTGTTGCACCTCCTCGAAACCCTCACGATAGCGGTGCCATATGTCCAAGATCGGCTCGATCATTTCAGCAGCATCGGATTCGAGTTCAACAAAGATGGCTTTGTCCCAATCCCATTGGTGTGTGATAATGGGCTCGGAAGTCATTTCTTTGACAGTTCTTTCGAAAGAATTGGACGAATTATTCGGTCGATAATACTGGGTGTGTCTCTGATAGGAACTTCTGGTGAGCGTTATGCGTGGGAGGGCTGGATAATCATTCTCGGTGAAGGCGGCGGCGTTGTATTGTGCCAGTCGCAAGCTCAATCGACGTTTCGCATTGCGGAAATTGTCTAGATCACTTTTTATTCTCCTAGGCATGGGGAAGTCAAGACTCTTGAGACATCTCTTTTGCAAATGCTTGCAAATTTCCTCTCTTAGCAAATCATTATAGGTGCCCGGTTAGCCGATTACTTGAAGGTGTTCCAAACGGATTGAGTGATCCAGAGTGCGAGCCAGAGCAGTGTCCTCGAAGACCAATCTTTCTGTCGAGTGTTCCTCTCCAATGCCAGGAGGCTTGCATTCAACTATCAGTTTCTTGAGCGTCGTGCCGAGGTGCAAGGGCAGACCATCAGGCATGATTTCCCAGTTCCACATCTTGTGGGGATGTAACTCGAAGCAAGAGGTGCAATTGCTCCAAAGGGTATTCACTCTCTAGCATTGCTTCGAGGACACAGCGTTGGAGGTTTCGCGGCCTCGGATAACCCGGAAAGTTGAACTGTGAGACTATCACTCTGACTTGATAGTTCTGTGCGCGTTGCAACCCTTGCAGTGCGATCTTGAGCGCATCGCATATCGACTTGAGTACTGCCCTAGGCGAGCTCCGGGCAGGACTGTTTGCTTGAAATCCTGAGCTACGGTCGATACCAGCGGGTAGATGGATCTCTTCCACATGTCTCGCAGCCCAAGTTGCCGTGCAAATTTGCACTATTCGTTCTAGACTGTGCGGTGCCATGTTGAGGAAGATGCACCAGAGAGCCATATTCGCAAATACAGGAGCGACGAGTTTGTTCACACTCGAGCATGTCAGTCGGAGTCGCTTTATGCTGTCGACATCGCTGTGTCTTGCGATGAGAGGAAATAAGTCAAGTGGAATTAGAACCCCATATTTGGTGCCGTAGCTGTTAGGTGAGACCATGATTGTAATGGTAACAAGTACGGAGCAAGGAATCTTCCAGGAGATGGCAGTAAGCAATATGTATATGTAGCAACAGCTAGGCAACGGTGATCACGGCAGGCAGAAATGCGTTTGTCTTGAACGCGCTTTCCCAGCTAGACAGCTTTATGGGCGCCTTACGAAACGTGATGCTGCATGCTGTATCGTGCATGATTGGCGCCCTTGCTTCGTCTTGATTTTGAGGCTTAGGAAGCAGATTGGAATCCACCGAGTGTGTCTATCACAGTACTATCAACAAGAAATATTGACCTAGTAAAGGAGTATCGACTGCTCAGTCAATTCATATAGTCGTATGTTCGTAGTTTCCCATGAATCGGGGGGTGATATCGCGTCCGATCATGAACGATCTGAGATGCGCGGCTCCAAGGGCATCTTCAAGATGGCCATGTCATATCTTAGTCAACCTGCTCTGGTGTGCAGCGATTCACGTAACGGGGAATTGGCTTTTTGATTGATGATATAGCATGGAGAGAAGAATTCGGGAGGTGTACGTCCGCCAAGTGTCGAGAGTTGTGAAACTCCGAGAACGGTAGATCTTATCAGATGGGGAAAACTTCTACACACCAGTCCTTCCGCTTCTGAGAAGACTCGCACGACTTCGGTCAACTGCTGGCTCTTCAGATATGATAGGGACTATCTTAGCTAGAATACAATTGAACCTTCGAACTTGGAACAGACCATTTACTGCGGTGTATTGGAAAAGAGGCTCCGCCCACTGCTGCCTAGAAGGGTAGTCCAGACTCAACGGTCACGACGCCGCAAACTTTAAACTTACGGACATCGAAAGCACTCCATGCTTGATCTCGGCATCAACTTCATCTCTCTCGAGCCTTGTTCAGACGGTATCTCATCACCGCCCATGATGGAATCACTTCGTCGTGACGCATAGTTACATTTCTCGTTGTCGGCCAATAGCTATACTTCGTATTTTTAACCAATCACAGCATCTCGGGTTCACGACCAATGACATCGAGTACTAACTGCTCTGCAAAGATTAGGCACCTATTGAAAACTTACTATATAATGGTCAGTCCCTCCAATATCAAAATGTCCTTCTTCGTTCATCAGCCTCTTCCTCACTGTACTTCACCATCGCCTCTTCTTCCGCGGATTCTGTATCGAACTTGGATATTATGGGCAATTCTCAGGACCAACAGACAGCTGCCTCCTTGGCAGGCTTCGACGTCTATCATAAACATGGATCCAGTGTCCGAGTCATTTCTGAAGTACTCCTCCAAACAGAGCTGAAGAGCGTTCATCCATCCGATACTGTCACCTGGGTCGAAGCCGAAGATTGTGATTTCGTTGGCTTTGCAGAGGCTGGTCACGCCAAAGCTCGCCTTCACGATGGAGAGCGTACCTGCACAGCTATCCGCAAATATCAGATCCCTTTGCGTTCTTTGGATGAGCCACAGGGGTCGGTCGCTGATAACATCCTCTTCGCTTGCTGGGACTACGAATGGAGTGGCCGATGGTTGACGTGTTATAAATTCAGATGGGTCGACAATGGATGGCAGATTCGAGAGTACTATGCCATTGTCACCGAGAAGGGTGATCTCAAGGATGGCCGCTGTTCGTTCGCCGAGGATCTCATCAAGACATGTGGAACGTGGACGCAAAAACTTCATGATGAAGTCTATGTCTACGAAGACGGCAATTGGGAGAAAAACAAGGCTCTTTTCAATGCAGTCAGCAAAGCATCCTGGGACGACGTCATCATCAATCCCGCCATGAAGAGCAACCTTATCAAGGACATTGACTCCTTCTTCAACGCAAGATCGACCTACCTGGAGTACAACATCCCCTGGAAGCGCGGTGTCATTTTCCACGGTCCGCCTGGGTGCGGCAAGACCATCTCCATCAAAGCTCTCATGAACACAGTTCGGCAAAAAGTTGTCTCGAATCTCTACGTAAAGAGTTTCAAAGCTTCAGGTTGTCAAAGCGATCAAGCCAGCATCCGCGAGATCTTCACCAAAGCCCGCGCAGTGGCACCCGCATTGCTCATCTTCGAGGATCTCGACAGCTTGATCACAGACGAGCTTCGCTCCTTCTTTCTCAATGAAGTCGATGGTGTCGAGGACAATGATGGTCTTTGTATCATTGGCTCTACCAATCATCTCGACAGGATTGACACCAGTATTACTAAACGACCTTCGAGATTTGACAGGAAGTACCATTTCAAGGCTCCTGCTGAACAGGAGCGTTTGTTGTACTGTCGATACTGGCAGAAGAAGTTGCAGTCGACTCCAGCTATCAACTTCACTGACGAAGTTTGTCAAGCTGTGGCGGAGGCGACAGAGGGCTTCACATTTGCATACCTGAAAGAACTTTTCGTGCAGACACTGTTGATGCATGTCGGTGGACACGCTGACTTGGCTGTCGACTACGAGACTACAGCTGCTCCGGAAGGTCGTGACAAGTCCGAGAAGGAGGATGAGGTGTCTACCGTGCTCTCCACAAGTCTGGAAGCAAACACCTTTTACCAGACACTCCGCAAGCAGATGGAGACTCTTGCCGAAGACCTAGAGGTAGAGAATCGTAAAGATGATGGTGATGAACATCACCCGGAAGACCAAGTGGAGAGGAAGAGTGAGCCAGGAAAGGACATGATTGGTGGAGATGACGACCAAGAGTAAGCCATAGATGTCTCCTGTCAATAGACTGACAGATGACGACAATGATATCTGCCGCGCTCGTTCTTCCTCACTTTGATCGGGTGCAGACCTTTTCGCTCAGACTGATGAGCGCAGGGCATTGAGTCGAAAAGTCCGTGAAGCCTGTTGGATTCGCTGACGGATGCGAGTAGATCAGGTAGCGCAGATGACCATTCAGTCATGCGGTGCCCTCGAGCAGGATCCACAAAAAGTTCTTCTGGTTGATAGAAACTCAAATTCGTAGCTTCAAAGACAGATCGCTGTATATCCCAAGCCAGAATCTCGTATTGATGGTCTCGACCTAATCTGAGTAATTCAACCGTGACGCAGTGATGTTTTACACTCTTTGGCCTTCGAATGCAAGTTCTACAGTATGATGTGCCAGTTGCGAAGCAACCGAGGCATAGAAGAGCGGCAGTCGAGGAAGCTGTGCTCATGTGTCGCTGCACATCTCGCTAACTGCAGCGGAGAAAGATCTTGATGGTTTTGACTTGTCTTGCAAAGGGAGCCGTACTATAGATTCGTATCATATTGTCAAAGGCTTGATGTATTGATAGCACAGTATGCTTGGCGAGTAATTCGATTAGCGAAGATTAGAGAGACCACTCTATTGACGGCCCTGCAAGGAAGCCGTAGAGAGTTGGGAGGTATTACGGCTACGTGCCAGGCGTTTGAAAGTCGCAAGCTGCCAGAAGTGCCACGGCCGGGTCATAGATTGCAGACACGTGTTAGAGGGGAGACAAGTGCAACTTCGATGATTTGACAAAGCGGGTGTCGACGAGTCTCCAATATACATCTGCATGGGTCATCAGGCAACAGCGAGGGTCCAGAAAAGCCGCCCTTGCACAGTGTTCTGCTTGTCGCTGCCTTCCAAAATGCAGCACGTTCAGCACGTGAGATCAAAGCAGTAATCTTGAACGAGATCATCGACGTGAGTTACTTGAAGCCAATCTGAACAGGCTCTGTGTCATCACCCCGACAGGAAGAGTTGTAAAACTGCGTGACAAAGCTTGCGACGGCTGATATCTGCGCATACTTCGTGGACTAGATTGTCATCAGACGTGACGTCGCACTATGGCCATGATAGCGACGCGAGACCGCTCATGACAAGGTAGTCGCGATGAACATGCTGGTGTGGAACGATTGAGAGACGAGCGAGAGGTGCCGAAGTGGAGGAGACACAACATCAGTGGAAGGCAGGTGCAACCGACACTCGGCCCGACCTGCCCCTAAGACTCGCTCCGAAAGAAGCACAAACGGCTCGGTGGCCAACCTCACTCGCCTCTGATGAAAGCTCATACCACACGTATCTGTCAACCTTGGTCTATTAGAACAGCGACAGGATTTTGCGCCGAGACCAAATCAGCTAACCAGCTCCAAGCGATCGAGAGTCGAATCACGATTGACGCTGTGAACCAGTAAAACTCTGCGAGGACTGCGCCTGCCTACAAACACAAAAACAATTTGGAGAGCACGGTGAGTAGGGTTCGGGGTCCAATAACCCGAATGCTGGGTCAAGGGATGTTGCCTATCTGAGCAGGATGATCACCAAGAGGACGGTCTCCGACCCGACGCATGGGTTGTCATGATCGACCGGCTCCAGAGTCAAACCAGACATCAAGGAAGTTTGATGGCTCGCTCCGGACACAACAACCAGTGGACTGGGACACGGTCAAAGGTGCAGCATGTGGTCACCGAGGACAGGCTAGGTACAGCCATCACATTTCCGAACTCACGACACAAGCTGGTGTCTTGTTTAGGTATGATCGTCTTCTTCTCATGCATCATTCACTTGTGAATATCATGTTGCATCTTAGAGACTCACAACAGGCAGTCATTACCTGTAAACGAAAGCAATTTGACTTCTGACAACTTCAACATTGACATCACTCGGAACAGAAACGTCCGCCACGCGAGAATCGCTGTTCGACCGAGTTAAAGTGGAATATAGTTGCCGCATAGTGAATGGCAAGGCTGACAAACGACTCTATCGCGGACCTTAAAATTGAGATTTGACGTCCTCCTCCACTTCCCGGCTTCGAGAATCTCAACCACCTCCACCTACCGATGCCAAGAGAACGCTTGGAGCATGTATGGAATTTTCTATGTCAGGATACCAAGAGACTGATGCAACTCAGCCTATCCCACCCGTAACTAGGTGGCACTAGCTGCTGTAATCTTTTTGATGGTCAAAATGTCCTCTTGGCCTTGATCTCACTGCATAGTCAGGAGTCTACCCCATCGTGCTCAAGTCTCTCGAAGATCAAGTATACTCATGTCTGGTTTTCTTTTCCAGCTTCCAGATCATTGGTCTCTTGTCATAGTCTGCAGACGGTAAGTCTGTGACGAAACAGGAGCTATCTTGACGCAAGCACCGTGCATATGCATGTCTTACCTGGATCTGTACCTGAGCTAGCAACGGGCCCAGAAGTCGAGAGCCGTTTGTCGAGTACCGAAACCTTTGTTTATCCTCCTGATTAGCGAGCAAAGTAAAGCTAGAACGCCTTGTTCACGCCTACAACGCCTCGTACCTGGTGCCGCCACGGTACAGGGGAACGTTTGGTTGAAACCTTGTTTGGATATATATGGTTATTCAGATGATTCATCGAGGCGATGGCTGGTATAAGTATATTGCAGTCTCTCTCCTTTGACTCGAATCATCCAGCAAACACTTCTCATCTTCTTCGTCTGTCTCACTATGAAGATCACCATCTTCTCCGCCGGCCTCATTGGTTTGGCTGCTGCTCTCCCTCAGGCTTCCATCCAGGAGTCTTCGAGCTCGGTTGTTCAGACTTCTACGACTTCTGTCAGCTCGCCCGAGGATGTCCCTCATGCAACCAGCCTTGCTCAGGCCGCCGCAGTCAACGTCACCATTTCCGTCGAGGTCCCTTCTGAGATCATTGACACTACTTCTCTTGAGTCGAACAGTCCGGCTCTTCTCACCACCAAGCCTGTGGAGAGTAACGAATTCCTGTCCCCTGCCGACTTCCTGACTCAAGGTTTGTCTTTGGACGACATTCCTGAGGTTCCCGTCGATACCTCTGCTCTCTCCAAGAGAGACTTCTTCGGACTCTTTGGTTCTTCCAACGCCAGAGGTCCGTTCGTCAACTTCCTCAAGGTCGCTGCGCAGATCTTCGTCAAGGTTGAGAAGATCATCATCTACTGGACTTGCCCTCAATGGACCCGTCCAACTCCCAACACCTTCCCCGGATGGAGAAACTACAAGTCGAACGGTGTTAACCTCGGTGGCTGGCTCGTTCTTGAGAAGAACATTCAGCCTAGCTTCTTCAACGACAACGCACCTAGCGCCATCGACGAGGACAGCTTCTGTAAGACTTTGGGCCAGGTAAAGTGCGGTGCTCTGCTTGAGAACCGTTACAACACCTACATCACCACCAAGGACATCGACAACTTCGCCGCCTACGGTGTCAACACTCTCCGCATTCCCATCGGTTACTGGGCCTATATGCCCGCCATCGCAGGTGACAACTACTACACTGGTGGCCAGAAGTTGGCCATGCAAAAGATTGCCCAGTACGCCATCAGCAAGCACAACATGCACATCGTCGTCGACCTGCACGGTCTTCCTGGCGGTCAGAACGGTCTCGACAACCAGGGCAAGACTGGCCAGCTCACTTGGTGGAACAACCAGACAGCCTTCGATCTTTCCATCGAAATGGTCCGCAGAGCCACCGACGACATCCTTCGCCAGCCCAACAGCGGCAGTTACACTATCTCCCTCATCAACGAGCCTCTGCCTGCTCTCTACTACTTCGGTCAGACCCAGGACAGCATCGCCTACCTGAACAAGTACTACAAGGCCGCCCTCGCTGAGGTCCGCAAGAGATCCAAGACTCTGCCTGTTGCTATCTCTGATGGTTTCATTGGCCCTCAGACCTGGGACCCTTACTGGACTAACGTTGACCCTTACATCGTTATCGACACCCACATCTACTTCTTCGTCGGCGGATCATACTCTTACGACGCCGCTTACGGTGCCTGCTATCTCGCCAAATCCTACCAGAACGCTTCTAACCCTACATTCATTGGTGAATGGTCAATCCAGGCGACAGCAAGTCTCCCGAGGTGTACAAATGATATGGTATCATGCTATGGTTCCAGTTGGGGAAGCAGATTGCCATCTTGGAAGAACTTTTGAAGTTTTCGAAATTTTGCCGGTCGGTGTGAGCATCCCACTCGCCACCCACAAAGCACTTTAACGATCCTCCAAGACGGCAATCTGTCCTCCCCAACTTGAGCTCCATGACTGAGCCATTTCAGGAGTACCAAATTCAAGTTTCAAGAAATCCGCTAACTTTTCTCCCAGAACTTCAACCACCTTGGCGACAACACCCGCCGCGACTTCTACCGCAGTCAGCTTCAGGCATACACCCAGTACCTCTCTGGTGGCATGTTCTGGAACGGCAAGCACGATGGTGATGCCATCGTCGGTGATGATGGTTCGGCCCAGAAGTACTACTGGTCTTGGGAGATTCTCGCCTCTGAGGGCATTGTCCCTCGTCCTGGTGACAAGCTCGAGTCTCTCTGTTAAATGATGGATGATTTAGAGGTACGATGCAAAAGTTTGTTATGATTTCTTTATAGCAATATAAAATCCTTATTAGACTGTCCTGTTCAAATTTTTCTCCGGACACGGGAGTCCCACTTTCTCATTGTCATTTCTATCACCAACGACACAATAATGGTTTTCTTTGCGGATCAGTATTGGTTCGTGCATCCATCCAACGCTGACATATCTCTATCAATCCTTTTGTAGTACGTATGGTAGTGACTGCATCTTGAAAAATTGTCTTACCGGTCGATGAAGGTTCAAATACAGTGTCACGGATATCAAAGAGACGACAACCATCCTCGCTGGCATCTTAGGAGCAGGTCTCTGTACGTCACGAAGAATGCTTTCGAATGGTCTGTTATCCTACTTAACAAAGTAGCCCAGAACAAAAAATACAGCACTGCGGTGCAGCTATTCTGCCAGCGTTAAAACTCGCAGAAGGTGCGATGCAAAGCACCATGCTTTCCAGACTGGAGAACGGCTGGTTATGGAAGGAAGTAGTCTCCGGCGCGCCACGATCGACCCCAGCGCGACTTCCCTGCAGCTGCTCTCTCGTCGGTTCCAACAGACCCGCTGTCACGGCATAGCTCCAGTATGACTGTCGACAAAGACAAAGAGAACCTCCCTTCAACAAAGCCTGCTGCGAGACATCTCGAACAATTCAACAATGGCTTCCACTCGAAATGTTGCTCGCTATCCGCATAGATACGAGCGTTCACGCCTGTTAAGATCTGCTTCCTCTACCAGACTCTTCTGCCGAGCAGCAAGTCAATTTTGCTTACAGAAATCCGCCATCGCTCTGACTATCGAGACCTATCTTTTTCCCCGGTCCACAACTCCTAAAACCTTCGTCTCTTTGATTCACTCTCCCATCAAATTCTGTTCTCCTCTTCCAGACTCCGCGACATTCGCACGGAAGAAAAATGGACAACACCAAAGCCGACTTCGACGCTAGACGTGAGAAGCGTGATCAAGGCAGTAGAGACCTCTGCAACTCAGGATATGTTCGCACTATGACTGCATTTGTTCAGCAGATCCAGAATAGTGGAAATTTGAGTGGTGGTAGAGGTCCTCAGAAATGAGTCGAACCATGCAGATGTCTCACCTGCGACAACACACGGTGAGTACAGTCTCGAGTTGAGAAGCGTGCCTTTTCCCAACACAAAGAAACCACAGACACTGATCTACGTCGTTTGGAGTTTCAATCTCAGTGGAGTTGCACGAATAACACTTTTTCACACCTAGCTTTGATTTGAGCGTAGTATTTGACGATCGTCTAATATCTTCTTCCTTTCCTCTTTCCATCTTTCCAGTTCAAAAACGATTATGATGGAGGACACTTCGGTTCCGCCCACTGGTGCCAACTCAGACATCATGCTTCACATCGGTTTCTTCAGCCTTTTTTCTGCCCTTTCCATCATTGTCGAGTACATTGTCGTTCTCGTATGGCTTCCAAAAGTTCTGCGCTATTTCGACGCTCTTTCAGCCGGCAAAAACACCACATCGGACACAAACAACTCACCTGCCTGCGAAGTCTCTACCGAAGTCGACAACGGTGCCCCTCTGACCGTTGACAACACGCTCCTCCTACTGGCTGCCACCCTGCATAATCAACTCGCACACCTCACAGAGACCGAAGTCAGTACCATGCTCACGGAGCTTCAATTTCTCAAGAACACCGTCGGCTCCCATGTCCCTCTGTTCGGAAACGACGAGCAAGATTATGTTGCTCCTGCTCATACTTTCGACAAGGATGCTTGGCACGGAGATGCTTGTTTGATCGAGGTCATGCAGTGGTGGCTCAAGAGACGCTCTTCCGAGATCGTGGACGAAGAAACCGAGAACAAAAAGATCGAGCTTACACCCTCGTCGACAGGCTTGCCCAAGGAAGGAACTCCTGAGATTATCCAGAGCCCCAGAAAGCCCACCCCAGCTACTCCAGTCCACAAGGGTAGTGAGGACATCACCAACTTCATCTCTGGTCTTGAAGGTTGGTCTTCAGGATCGAGTTCCATCAACCAATATTGTCCTGATCTGACTCACACCACGAACGAAGACCAGCCATCCTCCGCATACCCGCCCACAATTAAGCCGTTCAATTCTGCCCAGCAAGTCATCTGGCACGTCAGCTACAGTCTCGATTCCGAACTTAGAGACCAGCCCACCTCCGAGATCGACGACCTGATGGCCAAACTCAGAGTCCACAGAAACAAGACCGCACGCAAGCGCGACAAAGCCATCCTCAGCGATGTCCGAAACTCTGCAATGTGCCCTGATGTTCCTTTTGCGGAGAAGAGGGCATCATGGAAGAAGGTGAAGATTCATTGGGATGCAAAGGTCGCTCTGGTGGATGGTATCATGCTTATTATTCGTGAGAACTTTGCCGGTTCGGAGAATGCGGTTTATGAGGAGAGCTTCTATGGTAGCTCACCTGCTGCTTCTGTAGGCAGTTACACCAGAAGTGAACGCTGATTTGCATCTCTGACCGGAAGAACAGAGAGTATCGGGCGGAGAGCTACAAGACCCTAGCTTTGCGGAACATGATTGGGAGGAAAGGGGATGCGATTTTACAGAAATTGATGCAGGGGAAATATCTTGCTTGAGCTGCATCTAGATCACTGCGTCGCTTCAGCAATGCGTATTCACCAGATTATGTTTACTCTCTCGTGCCGGTGCCTCGTTCACGTAATTGGCGCCGTGAGATATAGAGAATGATTTCAAAGCAACAGCCCCACCAAGTCGTAGATAATTTGCCTCGTAGCAGATTTGCAGTCCTTGCCTCCTATCGACCGAGTTATGCTACTTCCTTCGACTACCGCGTCGGAGCCTGGTTCGCACAGTAAGCGGCTTAGGGGCAAAACAGCCGCAGTACGGTACAAGGGAAGAAGGAGAGGCGCCTGCAACAGTATGATGGAGGGCAGGACCTGTAAGATAGAAACTCAGGTCCAGGCGACGACCTTTTCCTATACGAGACAAGCAGACGATCTCCATCCTCAAGTCAAAGAAAACCATCACGAAAAATTCACAGCAAAAGCAAAACAAAACAAAGCCCGAAAAAGTGCAAAAAAACCAGAAGCTCTTCGCTTCTTGGGAAAACCCTCATGAATCTCCTTGATCATTATCACCAGATGACGGTCATCGGGCTTGGACTTGTATGAGAACCAAATTAAGACATACGCGGCGGAGACGAGATTATGAAGGGAAAGGGGAGGGAGGGGGAGGTTGCGTGTTCGATTCTGGGAGTGAGCGGGGGAAAGTTTTGCAAGTTTTCAGGATGTGAGATTTGGAGAGGTGGATCATTGGATGAGAGATGTTTTTGAGGGAGTGTTTTGTATCAAAAGAATCGTGCTTGCGACTCTATACGTGTCTGATCCGCGATGCGCCTTCCACTTTGTTTTCACGTCTGCCTTCTCTGTCTCTAGCCCCGACGAACGCTCTCCCTTCACTCATAATGCTCCTCCACGAACTCAGCAAGAGTTCTCTTGAGTCTGAGAATAAGCAAAGTGCATGTTTGGAGTTCATCAACCACGATATCAAGTCTTTCGTCCGTCTTCTTCATCTGCTCTTGCAGCTCTTCGATCTTGGCTTTGCTTCTCTTTTCGTTGTCGGCTGGATTTGGTGTCAGTTTGCGTGACGTATGTGGGTGTTGAATGGCATACTGAGCTTCTGGATGAGATCGGTGAAGGCGGAGATGGTTGAGTCGTCACGTGGAGCGTCGTGCTTTGGAGTCATGGTTGTGATTTATTCTGGTTCAGATGTAGGTCAGTATTGGTGATGAACTGGAAGCGACTTGTCTTTTTTACCTGTTTTTGTGGGAGTTTGCGATCTTTGGTTTGCACTTTGTGTTGATGACAAGGTAAGCACGAGGTTGCGAGGATGGCGCGCTAGCGTTTGTCTTGATGATTGTTGACTGGAGGCCAGAGCAAACAAGCAAAAGCAGCTTTGGTGTTGCGAGATGTGAAAGGAAGGTACTAGTATGCAGACGTTGAGATTGGCACGGAAGGTTCGACCGTGGATCTGACAAAGCGAAATCAAGAAAGCTTCAAATCACAAAAAGACAGGCTACTGTCATGTCCCTCACGACTCTCTATATCTATACCATATCACCTAATGCTGCGACCTTGTTTTCAATCTCTCTTGTCTTCAACGCGACCGTGACCATAAAAAACACACAATCTCCAACCTCCAAGCACGTTGCCCGCACAAACGACAGCCTCTGTCGAAAGCTGTACCGACGTATTTCCTTCGGCAATCTAGTGCCTACCAGTGCTGACAGATCTTTTGCGCAGTCTGTCTTTCCAAGGAGACTGATACTCACCCTCGATAGCCGCGACTGGCTCTCTCGGAGTGTTTAGCCTGGCTGCTGGTGCCGTTGTCTCGCCAAACGTGCGACCATTCACATCTCCAGTCCCGAAGACCATCTCATAAACAGCCTCGAGCTCTTGGGCCATCTTTTGAAAGGGAGCAAAGATGTCCAAAGTTTCCCAGACAGAACACAGCCATTTTGCAGCAGTATTTAGGGGAATCAAGGCGAGATTTACAAAGCCGACGGATAGTGCAGGAACGGAGATATGTGTGGTGAACCATGCTTCAGCAGTGGCAGAATACATTTCGAGGATGGCCAAGACGTTGTAGAGGAGGTCGTAAAAGTTGAGGATGTTCTTGAGGACGAAGTTGCCAGCGCTGAGGACCATGGCGGTGAAGTCTGTGGTGGCAGCAAAATCACGGAGGTAGTTCACGATGGCATGGAGGACGTTGGATATGAGTACCAGCGTAAAGCCAAGTAAAGCTCGAGCATGACCGGCCAGAACATGAGCAGCTCCAACAGATCTTAGGACAGCTCTCTCAATGAGAGGAATCACACTCTGAGCTCTGCGCTGGAATTCGGCATGTTGGATGACAAGCATGACAGCTGCTTGGACAGCCTTCGTCAACTTGAAGAGATATCTCTGAGCTCCTTGAAGGACTTGATGAGTACGAGGAGAAGTAGAGAGCATCTCAACACCCGCGAGCATGTCGTCGACAAGAAAAACGGCAAGAGTGATGGCATTGTTGACGCCTCGGCGAGCTGCGGCGGCGATCCTGTCAGACTGGAGAAGAGCAATCGAGATGCAGAAGATAGCAAAAACTACAAGAAGTTTGAGAGAAGAGTCGAGCTCCAAGAATGACTTTGAAGAAGAAGCGTTCGTTGACTCCAGCATGTTGGTATTGTATAGACGTGATGAGTGATGAGATTGTAGTGTGAGAAGACGCGGTGCAGTAGCTCTGCGAGAAATGATATTTCTTCATACTGTTATGTATAGCTGGTGAACGTCTCTAACACGGGAGGCTTTCACAAAAGTGTGTCAGCTTCGTAAGACACGATCGTGTCGCATCATCTCTAGACAATACACTTGACGTACCTTTGGTCAGACAGAGTGCATGTTTCAATCAAGGACCATCGTGCTGGAAGTAAGACATCGGTTGTAAGTAACGTTTCACCTTTCATTGTTTTCGGAACACTTCCGAGTCTCCGAGATCTAGAACGAAAACTCGAGAAAGAAAAACTACTACCAACTCATTGCCTCTGTCATGAACAGTCTCGTACTGCGAGTCTTTTGCTCCAGCTCCAAGCTCATCTCAAGTCTTCAGCGATACTTTCCAATAAACTCCAAAGCCTCATCAATCTCGATCTCCGCATCCTCCAAATTCTCAAAAATGTTCTGATACGCATCGATATTCCAGTCCAGCATAACGAATTTGCCCTTTTCGTCATCAGTACAGAGTTGGAATTTCTTCATGGTTTGGCTTTGCAGGCTTTTGACTTCTTTCATCCTTCTTTTACCCACCATCTTTGCGTTCTTCAGTTGTGCTTGAAGTTCTTTAGCGACATCGTCAGACACTGTTTCCAAGTGAACGCGCTCGCGGATTTCGAGAAGCTTTGGGACCACGAAGGGGTCTGGCTCGTTGGGTGATGTTGGGGCTAGCCATCTGAGCAGTGCAAGTTGCACTGGCATCGTCAGCCTGTCCCAAGGGGCTTGTGAACGCGCATTGACAGAGCTCTCGGGACGAATGTTGTGCAGACTCGAGATCTCCATGTTGCTAGGCTCTGGAGTTGCTGTTGGAAGTTCATCAACGGTTTTCGTGGTTGTTGATGTCAGAACTGGCATTCCGGAGTGTGTGCTTCCACCAGAGTCTGGTCGCTTTTGAGTGTCGTTGACTCCGGAAGACACAGCGTTGTTGCCATGGCCGTGAACAGAGGTCACGGAAAGTGGCGTGTAGATGACGGCAGATGTGGTGGTAGTTGAAGAGTTTGGAGTGTACTGAACACTGCTGGCTTCTGAGCAATCTGAAACGGCGCCTGAGCAGTCATGAAGCACTCCATCATCGTTGGTGGCAGGTGTCAGTTGTCCTTCGGTGCACGAATCTGAGTCGAAGCAGTCACTGGACTTCTTTGAGCTCAGGTCATCTGGTATGATGGCCGTGTCTGGTGACAATAGTCGCGCAATCGACTTCTCCTGAGTTGCCGCAGCATTTTCGAGATTCACAATACGATCCTTAAGCATCACAATGCAGTTAACAAGGTCGGTCAACATCTTGTCTGTGTCGGTGCTCTTTGTATCCTTGACTACGACCTTGCTCTTGACCCATTTGACACCGAAGACAAACAACGCAAGCCATGACGTTGCGGTCCAGAACCAGAATGCTAGAATGAAAACTCTGACCGTCACAAGATGAACACTGGACTTCGACTCTATCGCAGTCAACATCATTGCGGTGAGAATCCATCCAAGGTGTGTCCACTGAGCACCAGGGGAATCGTCTTTGGTGAGATCGTTGCAGAGACCTACTGCGATGTCGAAAATTGCCCTGGTGACAATCCTGATGAAGCTGATGAGGTGGCTGAGGATATGGCGGATAGACGTAAGAACGGCGGTAGTACAGAGTTGACCCACCAATCCATCTAGACGAAATACTTTCGTGAAGACGTGGCAGACCATGGTGAATCCAGCATGAACGGCAATGAGGATGACAAGACCGAGCTCCAGCAGGACAGGAATGATGAGAAACTCAGCGATATCCTCCAAGCTGCGTGGTCCAGCAAGTAAGCCGACTCTCATCCTGATAGTGATTGTATTTCAAACAGAAAGACGTGATGAGAGATAAGAGGTCCAATTGGAAGATGAAAACAGTACCTAGTCGTGTTGTACTTCAGCATATATCTGGCGCCTTCCGGAAGTGTTGGAGCAGGTTTCACTCCTGGGGTAATCATAACACTGACAAGATGTGCTCGGAGCCGTGCCGAGACATAGTTTTCTTGGGTTGTCTCGAACGTATCAGAATGATCTCGTTGTTTCAGTGGCTAGTTCTCGGCGCAAATGCTATCAAAGAAGCAGATATCGTTCGAGCTATTATCTACTCATCGAAGAGACAATGACAGTGCGCAGGCAACCTCAATATCACAACAAGGTCTCTATTTCGACTCCATCCTGCGGGCGCACCAGCCTGGTTCCCATTTGATTAGAAGTAACTTGGAGAAATGCAAAGCGCGAGAGTAAAGTTTGATTTTCCGACGACTGAAGGTAAAGATTTAAACCGTGGAGATACAGAATATCGGTGTATAGTTGTAGAATGTTTGCCATTGTTTGCTGCCGATGATGGCTGAACGGACGATGAGGAAGAAATTGAGAGCGACAAACTAGAAAAATCAAAGAATGCGTATGAACTCTGCCGAGTCATTTCACAAATCCGGCTAAGAGCCGTCGGATCGGAAGGCGTTCTTGCCATATTAACATGTAAGAGTTTTTCAATCTTGCGTTGACTTCAGACCATCGCGCTCGATTCTCTCCACGCCGGTTCCTCTTTTATCGACTTTGCTTTCGCCATGCACTTGCCCTCCAACCACCTTGCAAACTTCACCGAAGGCGTATCCACAAGCCGCATGAAAACATCCGACACCCAGACCAAGAATACAGACACTATACCCAAAGCAACACCAAACGAGACTTCCTTTTGCAAATGAGTTTCGGAGCCAAAGATGTTCCAAACAACCGGGAGTAGGCTGTAGTATAGTGTGTGGATCATAAATCCATGTACCAGGTATAGCGAAAATGAGATCTTGCCTAGGTACTGGGTGAAGCGGTTGTTGAAGATGCGTTGGAGCATGGGTGAGTTGGAAGTCGACCAGACGAGCAATAGTGCGCCCCATCCGGTCCAGTATCGATGTCTGTCGTGGATATATGAGGGGATCAGGGACCATAGTGTCATCCACCCCGGTGCGTGCTCCCAACGCTGTTCCGGTTGGCCACCAAGGTACAGGCCGCCAATGAAGACCAGGGTATAGAAGACAGACCAAAGCATGCTAGGTTTTGGTGATGAGAGGGTATTGCTGAAGGTCTTTGACGCTGCGAGTGCGCTGCGCCGAATGTCGAGTTCGGCCAAGAGGAAGCCACCGTAGAAGAGAAGTACAACCCAGTAATCCGCGTAGTGAGCCCAGGCCATTATACAAGGCAGGATCAACATTCGATATCTGGTCCTTAGTCGACACAATCCGAGTTGTGTGGCATACAAAACAATGGAGGCTCTCTGAAGCACGGCCAAAATTAGCACACAAGGACCATCGACAATTGCGCCTATACAAGCAAGACTCACAAATTCGAGTGGAATCGTCCACAAGTGTCCATCGAGATACATCCTCTTGCCTGTGAAAGGATTCATGAAGCCAAGGAAACTGCTCCCCCAGTGCACCAGCTGCTCTGCCAAAGTGTCGTATCGCCAAGCGTGTCTATCACGATACCCGGTCAATCGCTTGCCATCATTGGCAAGCTCTCTTGTCCAATCATACATCCCGAGCCTTACGATCACCACGATCGTCAAAGTAGATGCGACACAAGGCAAGTATAATCTCATAGCTCTTCTGAAGACCGACGACGACAAGCCTTTGAGCAGCGAGTCAGTCTCCCCACTCCTCATCTGTTTGACAGGTTTGTAGCTCAAGGCATATCCTGAGAGCACGAAGAAAATGCTGACCATCGCTGGACCGTGATAAAAGAAGCGGAGTATCGGTAAACGGAGGAGACCGCGGTGTCCTTCGGTCCATGCGGTGGCGACATCGTGTGTGGCGTATGAAATGTGAAAGATGAATACCAGAAAAGCGGCGATACCACGCATGCCATCGAGCCAAGCTGTCGGATGGATGGGCTTTGAAGGCTTCGGTTGGCTGGGTGGGTGCAAGCTTGTCTGAACGAAGCTCGGCAGGAGAAAAAAGGATGCCCGCTTTATGGCGTGCAGGACTGCGGTCCTGGATGGTATTGACAAGCCTCTGATGGACATTCGCGACTTGGTAGCGAGGGTCCCAAGCTGCGCGTCGTGCCGGTCGTATAGACCGCCCTCTGACATGAGTCTTTGGTCTTCGGACATGGTAGCAAATAGGACTTATGCTGGACAAAGCATGTAACGAGCGAAACGATAGAACAGGACGCGTTAAGAAAGATGACAAGACAAGAGAGAAGGACTATCAAGCCAGACGATAGGAGAGTGTACCTTGTTACCTACTTAGATACCTACAGATAGTAATCTGGGAGCAATACTGAGTAGATCAGAGCTGAAGATCTGCTCTAGCTTCACGCAGGAGTTGTAAAAACGTTCATACAGGTCTCAGCTGAAGTGTACTGTTCACATGCAACCAGTGCAAGAAAGGATGGCGTGGTACACAGCACTGGCTGTGTTTCATCTCCCTTGCCATGGCTGTTGGCTATTCAGCTGGTACATGGCACCAAGTACCATATGGCGTGTGTGATTGTTCCTGCCGGGCTACCGGGACCTGCATGTGGCGGACGTTGGCTTTCAGCTCTCGAGAAAGGCGAGAGGTGAAGACGTTCATCTCATCTTCGCCCGACGAACACGCTGTTCTGAATAGGAGTTCGATATTCAAGGAGAGAAGGAGAGCAGCGTGTTTACATGTTGTGTTTGATTCAATCGCGAAAGGGGAGTTGGAGTCTAGATTGAAGTCGTCTGTTAAAGTTGTGCGTGACAACGCCAAGCAAAAGTGGACCCCTCTCCTACTTCCAGATCGATGCACGACACCGTCCTTATATCTTCGCAGACTACGAACAACTCATGAATTAAGAGGACGAGAACTCTAGTATCTTGTTACTAGTCACTGTTATCACTGTAGTCTTGATACTTGCAACACTACCTACCTTAAAGGTCAATATAGTCTTAGATCCATTTTTGCATTTACGGCGAAAAGCCAACATTCGCTCAAGCAATTAGGCAAAAGCTTATTAACAAGGAGATATGACATAAATTTAATCACCATGGCACTCATCTATCCAAGAAACATTTCCCAAATCTACCCATCCTGCCAGATTCTATAAAGTCCAAAGTGAGGCTTTGTTTATGGCGACAGCAGATGGCCAGAACAAAAATACAGAGCGGTAATAACCACAACAGGGCTAATATATATGCCTTTTCTTGATCAAGCAAAACAGCCCCATACATCAGAGCAACAATCTCGGTGCAGATGTTTCTCCTCAAAAGGTAATGCGAGTTACGATGACTCTTCCAAGGGTAGATATCCAAAGCATCTCGGTGGAAAGGAAAGGGGAAATTTGACGCTTGGTATTCAACAGACTTATAAGTCAAAACCCAAGATAGTGAGAAAATAGTAGGAAACAGAAAAGAAAAACACAACTTCCATGCATGCATCATGTGTAATAAGGGGGAGTAACGCCATTGTGTTGGACAGAGAAAAAACAACGCAAAAAAACCACAACGCTCGCAATCCCATCCGCACTTTAATCTCGACAAACAACAACCTTTACATCAAAGACAACCTTCTAGATCCCAGCTTCTTGCTCATGATGTTGATGCCCACCCATTCCATTCTGTCCGTTCAAATGACTCCAATCTCCCATGTCACCTCCTTCTCCATCCTCTCCTGCCTCGTAGGCCTCTTTGGCCATGGCACCTCCAGCATCGAGCTGTTGTTGCATGACCGCTTGGGCTGATACAATCTCCGCTAGTCTCTTCAATCGTGGTGTTTGCAGCCATGAGGGTGTGTAGGTTTCTAATGCGGTGATGACGCGGGGTTCGGCGATTTCGTAGGGGCCACTGTCGTCCATGTCGACGGCGGGGAGGAGGAGGACGTCGGTTTTGGGGTCGGTGACGCGGGAGGCGACGGCTTTCATGATTTCGCCGTTGATGGGTTGCTCGTAGTCGGCGACGAGGTATTGGTTGAGGAGCTTTTGAATTTGGTTGGGTGAGAGCCTGTTGTAAAGTCAGTATTCTTTATCATGATAATTGTGGGGTTAGAGGAGTACTCACATCCAGCAGATATCCTGGATAATCTCAATGTCATTGAGGGTTGCCTTCTTGAGCTGCAGAAGCTTGGTGGCTTGCATAAGATGCTCAAGTTGGAGAGTACCTTCGGGCATGTCGTGGCTCTTGCACCATTCCTCGATTCTGGTAATGTTGTAGTTGATCTGCAAACCACGCTTCCATGAGAGGAAGTTACGACGCATGAGAAGATCATTGAAGGCGGTGACACCAACAAGTTTCAGAAGCTCGGTAATAGTCTGGTTGATAATGAAGTCTTCGAGATAGAATGCCTTCATGGCCTTGAAGACGTTGTTGAGGAGGGAAAGTAGGTTGTCCATACTGAAGGCAGGTGTGTTGTTAGATTGTAGCAGCTTGCCAAGGAAACGGTTGCTCTCATTGGTGACAAAGCCAGGAAGTGATTGCGACTCGATGATGGCAGGAACGATCATCTTTTGCAACTTCTTCTTCAACACCTTCATCCAAGTGTGGTAAATGTTAAATTCGAGGCTTTCCAAGTCGTGCTTGACAATCTCGAGCAGGCGATCATATTCAAAGTTATCGGTCTTTTGTGCCTCATACCAGTCTTCGGCAAGGAAGACAAATGACAGCATCTCGTGGACGTTCGACAACCAGAAAGCACCAGGATTCACGGCCTCGTCGCCGTCGTGCTGCATGACCTCTTGCTGAATGGACTGCATGACGTTGGCAAGGAAGCGCTCAGACTCCTTGACAAAGCCGTTGTTCCACATCTCGGAAGTAACGAGGTTGATAAGGTATGCAGGGAACAAGACTTCCTTGTCGGTAGGTGGTGGTGTGGACCCAGGAGAAGGGATCTTGAGGTTTCCGATGAGGCCCTTGGATACCTCATCATTGAGGGCATCCTCGTTGGCAAGCAAGTTCTCAAGCTCCATCTCAACATTCTCCAAGTCAGGCTTGAAAGTGGATCCGGAAAGAGTTTGTTGGTGACCACTGGTAGCTCCGAAGGCCATAGATACTGGTCGAGGGTTGAATGTGCCACTGAATCTGTCGGTGTTGGTTGGCTCGAATCCAGCACTGCGACGCTTGGGTTTCTTTGAAGATGATGACACAAGGTTGATGAGACCGCTGGGCTGAACAGCACCACCATTGGTCATCTCGCCGCCAACAGGAGCAGCACGCTTGGCATGCTCCAACTGGTCTTGCAACTCGGCCAATTGTTGCCTCAAGGACATCTTCTCGTTCTCGGAGACGGTGACACTCTGTCTCGAGTTCTCCAACTCTTCGCTGGTCAGGCGAAGCGACTCTCGTAATGTCTTCTCCTCTTCCTGCAATCTGCGCATGTTGGACGAGGACTCCTCGTAGTTGTGTTGCAGCTTGGCCATCTCCTCTTCGAGCTGACCAACCTTGGCAGCACTCATACCAGCCTGGTTGGCTTCCGCTTGAAGCTCCTTTGCCCTTTGTTCCAGACCCTGGGTACGGTTCTTCCAGGTGTTGAGCTGGTTCTCGTAGTTTTGCACTTGGTGCTTGAGAGCCTTGTTCTCGGTCCTGACAGCGCCGAGTGACTGAGTAAGCTCGACGACCTTATTTTCAAGCTTGTATGAGATTTGCTTGAGGTCTCTAGCCTCCTCACGCAAGCCCTTGTAAGCCTTGCGAGCTTGTTTGCCTCTCCACAATCCTTGTACGATGGTAACCTTGCGTCTGTAGTCGCGCCAGTCCTTGCGTTGCTGGCCAGACCTCCAGGCACGCTGAATAGTTCTTGCAGCATTGCCTAATCTCGTGTCCAAAATGTTCTTGCGGCAGAGATATCCCTTGGTCGCCGCTTCGAACTGGATGAGATTGTTGCGGATAAGTACGAAGTTCTTGCGCTCTTTTTGGCCTCTCCACACCCGTTGGATAGTGGTAGCGGCTTTCGTTCGCCTCGCTTCGTCGGCATTACGTCTTGCAACACACCCACGCACGAGAGACTGAAACCCACGGACAGAGCCAATGGCCTCCAGGTAACGACGGCGGTAGTACTTGGCGCGAAGGTTCTTTTGGATCATGATGGCGGCATCGTTGAGGCGGCTGGTTCTCAGGTTCTCAAGGAAGGCAAGCATACCAGCACGGAAGAAAATCTTGGTCAGACCAAGCTGGTATTTGCTTGAGCCATCGTTAGCTGATCCACCAAGGGCCTGGGTCAAAATGGCATTGGCCATGTCTCTGAGGTCGGAGGTCCATAGTGTTGATGGTACAAGCATGTAGTAGCGCAGAGCAAATTCTTCGTAAGTCCATCTTGTTGGGTAACCGGCACAACTGATTCTGACGGTCTCGAGCACACCACAAGCACGCAATTGACTCAAGACCATGGGGCCTTCGAACTTCCAAGCCTCCTTGGCCTCGTTGGGCTTGATACAACGAATGTAGTGTACGTCGGTAGAGTTGATAGTGCTCATCAGTTCGATCAAAGACGACTTGAAAATACCACCGAGAGTGGGCTTTCTGGCAGTGGCAGCACCAGGTCTCTTTCCAGGTGCGGCAACAGCAGAAGGCTTGGATTGAGCAGCTGCAGTGTCGCGCTCACGAACAGCAGAAGCAGCTTCCAGAATCTCGGTAAGGAAGGAGTTGGACGAGGCACGGAGAACTTCCATGTGCTCGTCGGGAACGGTATCTCTGTTCTTCTCGATGAAGCCATCAGACTCATATGCGACATCGACAGCGTAATGGCAGACGGTGAAGGCCGACTTTCCGAAACGAGGCTTCTTGAAGAACTTTGACTTGCTGTCACCGAAGCTGGTGTGAAGCTTGGTAACGAAAGACTCATCGGAACCCATGGGCAGTCTAGATTCTTCGTCAAGGAGAGCGAGAACACCAAGCTTGCCTTCAATCAAGTCGATGCAAGGCTGGTTGTCGGAGAAATCAATGAACTTCCAGTCAATCTCTTCCCGAAGATATTCCTCCTGCTCGAGCTTGAAGACATGCTGGTTGAACTCTTGCTGCAGCTTCTCGTTGGCATAGTTGATACAGAACTGTTCGAACGAGTTCTTGGCGAAATGCTCGAAACCGTAGATATCCAATACACCGATGAAGGAGGTGACGTTCTCGAGAACTTCGGGGGTTGCTAGACTGCTGTTGAGGATTTCGACGAGCCAATCGAACAAGCTGGAGTAGATGTACTTGGCGACTGAATCACGAACGACGGTGGCTTGCTGCTGGGTCAAGTTTGACGTAATCTTCTCACCTCTAGTGACAAGCTGTTTCTTGACAGTCCATTTGGCGAAGCTTTCAGCGTCGATTCCAAGAAGTTCACAAGCCTTGACAACTGATGCGTCGGTAGCGGAGAGTTGTGAGTCGGTGCGAGTAGCTATGATCTTGATGTTTCCGATGTGCAACAGAGCGGCGAGGATTCTCCAGATGGACGACTGCTGCTCAATCGAGACACCAATTCTGCTCAGGGCCTCCTTGGTGTCGCTGAACTCCTTGGCGTCGTCCAAGCCTTCTATTTGAGCAGCATTACCTTGGTTGAGGTAATCGAACTCTTCCACAGGTATCAGACCAAGCTCTTCTTTCTCAGCATCCGAGGCACCAGCTACGAGCTGGTAGAAGATGTGGTAGTTTCTCTCCTTGAGTGGTTGGAAGACCAGTCTCGAGCGCTCGAGCAGGTAGACTCTGATCCTCGCGCCGATAATGTCCGTCTTCTTGTCAAACATGATCTCGATGTATTTTCCGAATCTTGACGAGTTGTCGTTGCGCGTTGTCTTTGCGTTACCGAAAGCCTCCATGATAGGATTAGTAGCCAGGATTTGCTCTTCGGTCTCGCTCATGCTCTCGACGCGGCCCTTTGAGCGCGAGCCAGGCTGGTCCGGTGATTCTCTTGTAGCGAAGTAGCGCATGATGTATTTTGCGGAAACCGTCTTTCCGGCACCAGACTCTCCCGAAACGACGATTGTCTGGTTGCGACCATCTCGAAGCATATCCCTGTGCTGTGTTAGCATCTGTGTACAGCGCAGCGATCAGGAGGACATACGCGAAAGCCTCCTCTGCTATAGCAAACAAATGCGGCGCTTGTGTCTGGCGCTGCTTGCCGGCATAAATCTGCACCATGCCCGGTACGTAGAGCGAGTCGACGCGGGCGAAGGGGTTGGTAGCAATAAGGACAATGCCTGAGTACGTGTAGATTTCTTTCTGTGCATATCGTAGTTTGATGGCTTGCAAAACTGCAGGGCCGTGTCAGCGCTGTCGTTGGCGGCTGGAGGAGCGAGTGGAAAAGGCATGTTTACCTGCGGGCTCGTTCAAATGCGAAAGATTGGTGAGATCGTCACTGGCCTCCAACATTGTCGGGTTCATCAGCGGCGGCAGTTTGGCGTCCTTGCCCTCTGCGATGGCGGCCAGCGTCGTCTCGATCGTCTTGGTCTGCAACGATCTGTCAGCGGTGGAGGGGATTGTTTGCTTGCGGGCTCGCATACCTCTCCATTGGCCAGCTGGAAAATCAGCGTGACCTTCTCGCCGTCGATGTTCTTCTGCTCGACCTCGGAGGCCACCCAGCCTTCGGTGACATCGGGCTGCCACGCCTTGGTGCCGACATCATACGTGGCTGCCATGTTGGACCGGATGTGCTAGTCGAGGGAGGGACGGGAGACGTGGGAGCGTGTAGCGGCCGTAGATAGTCGTGTCCGCAGGCAGGTCAAGAATGCTGCAACATTCAAAACGAACGGCTAAAAGAAGGACAAGTTCAACCCAGGCGACTCCTTCAGCAGCAAAAGATTAGGGAGTGTGAAATAGGTATTATGGCAAGAAGTTCCTGAGCCAGATCGGTGTACGACCAAAGGGTCCCTCTGCCGGCATAACATCTGATGGGCTCGTGCTTAAAGGGGGCGCACGTGCCATCGGGACATAGGAGCCTACCCCACAAAACCATAAACACAATTTCTGAAACACCTCTTGAACAACTTCACCTCGTGTACCACATGCTTGACTTGCTCCTTATGCACACTTGTCGTCTACCCTTCTTGCGGAAGCACATGTCACCACCACTATGTATCGCGTAAGATCAAAGTAACTGGCTTCTAGAATGTAGTTAACATGTTTTTCGTATCTTCCATTGTTAATCAGGCCGAGAGTGTGTGGGAAAGACTCGGGAACAGCTACATGGCAAAACTTAGTGCCGTGGAGCCCTAGGGTCCTCTTCCCGTTCGTACATTGTGCTTATCATATACTCGAAGATCAAGTCAGCTGTATTCGAAACACTGTAGCCGAATTGGCCTTGTCGTTGCGTCGGAAATCGCTGTCGGACATGTAGACAGGGTGTGACCCTCAGCCAAGCTTTCATGACAACTGTTCTTCGACAAAAAGCACCCTTGATATTGTGCATGATCTTATTCAATTGAATGGCATTGATCATCGAGACTTATGCTGAACGCGTCAACAGACGGTGCGTTGAGCGATCAGATCAATTGATAGTCATAACCTGGCCTTACGCCACCTGAAAGACAAGCGGTCAGCCAGCCTAGTGAACAGCCTCACAAAATCACATCATCATCAACCAGATCTCCAATGTTTGTGAACTTGTTGAATTGTTTTTCTTTTCATTCAGGCTTCCCTTTTGGTGGCCTTGGCCCTGTAGCTGCTGCACTACAAGTGTTTATACATGCTTCTGATAATCAAAATAATAATAATACTCAAAACGATTCGCGTGTTTTCATTTCCCACATGCTTGCCCCAAGTCGTGATACTCCATGTTGAATGCCCTTATTTTCTCTATCCTTTTTTGACTGATGAATTTGTTTGTCCAATAATCCAGATTGCTGTTGGACAGACAAGAAGAAAAGGTGCGGACGTCGAAGCCGAGTCTTCTAGTACAAGACTCTGGTTCTGACGCGCGAACCCAGATCCTCGAGGCTGTCGTACAGGCTGGAAATATCTCTTTGGTTGACATTGCTAATGTCAGCCATGAGGTATGCGACGTCGCCTCTTGAATCGGTCATTTGCTTGTCGACGTTATGTTCACCAAGGACCTCGTTGACGCGTCTCAACACACCGGGAACGTTCTTGTGAATGTAGATGATGCGGACGTGGTTCGGCTCGTCGGCAGTCAAGCTGCGGAGGTTGACTTCGGGCATGTTGACGGCACCGACGGTGGAGCCCTCGTTGACGTACTTGGCCAGGGCCTCGGCGACTTCGACACCGATGGCGCTCTGGGCTTCCTCGGTGCTGCCACCGATGTGGGGGGTGAGGATCAGGTTCTTGAGGGAACGGAGGTCCTCGGCCCAGGTGTTGAGCTCCTTGTTGAAGTACTCGCCGTTGCCGGCGGGCTCGTTGGGGTAGACGTCAATGGCGGCACCGGCAATCTTTCCACTTCTCATGGCCTCGACGAGGGCGGGAATGTCAACAACGGTACCTCTTGAGGCATTGATCAGGTAGCTGCCCTTGCGCATGTAGCCAAACTGCTCAGTGCTAATCATGTTCTGGGTCTCGGGGATTTCGGGAACGTGGAGAGTGACAAAGTCGGCGCCTTCGAGAAGGGCCTTGAGGGTAGGGACCTGCTTGGCGGTACCCATGCTCATGAGGTTGACGACATCGTAGTAGATGACGCTCATACCCATAGCCTCAGCCAGGACGGAAAGCTGGTTACCAATGTGACCGTAACCGACAATACCCAGAGTCTTTCCACGGACTTCCCAGCAGCCAGCAGAGACCTTGTTCCAGATACCCTTGTGCAACTCCATGCTGCGGTCGGCCAATTGTCTGGCCAGAGCAATGATCTCGGAGATGACGAGCTCGGCGACTGAGCGCGAGTTTGAGAAGGGAGAGTTGAAGACGGCGATACCAGCATTGGCGGCATAGTTAAGGTCGACCTGGTTGGTACCGATACAGAAGCATCCAATCACGATAAGGTTCTTTGCGTGTTCGAGGACCTTGGGGGTCAGCTTGGTCTTTGAGCGGATACCAATGACATGGACGTCCCTGGAGAGAGGAGGTTAGCAGATTCAAAGGTAGGAGAGTGCTGAGAGTAATACTTGATCTTCTCAATGAGTTGATCCTCAGGTAGCGAAGACTTGAGGGCCTCAACCTGGTAACCCTGCTGTCTCAGGATGTCCTGACCAGTGACGTTGATGTTCTCGAGCAGCAAGACCTTGACATCTTGAGTGTTGAAAGGCTTGAGCTGCTTAGCGGAGGCGGCAGACTGCGAAGCGCGATGGCTGAAGCTGCTTGACGGCGAGGTGAAAGTGGCAGTAGGGCTGGTAGAGGGGTCGAAGCTGTTGGTGACAGCAGAGTCGTCGCGGTTGCGAATGGGGATGTTTTGAGCGGCAGACATGTTGTTATGAGCAATCGACGAGCAGTACGGGAAGAAGAAACCAGAACAGGTAAAAGAAAGCCAGTCGATGGGGGTGGGAATTGAGAAAGAACAAGGCGAGTATTTTTGAGCGATCAAACAATGCCCACTTGAGCCCCTCTGAGTCAAGTCGCGCAACAATTTCTTGACCCTCCCGATGACGGCGTTGCCAGACGATGCGGATCGCGCCATCCCACGAGAGCCGCGCCACAAAACTCCAGCCCTCCCCAATTTCTACCGCTGTGACAAAGCGACCCCCACAGTTTCCACCATTGTCCATGTACTGACTCACTGTATCATCAGTTTGAATGAGTAATCCGCTGTAAGAGTCAATCGAGCTGTCATCGTCTATGCGCAAGGACGACGACGCTTGCACTGTTGTCAGGTAGGTACTCAAAATGTCGCTCTCTTGTAAACAATGTCTCGATTCCAGTGGTTGCTATTCTGAACAATAAACGAAACCCCCTCTGACGCGCCTCACATTGTCTGCTTGTGACGACCGTCTGTTATCCGAGAGTATGATTATCAGCTATATAGGGGAGAAAAAAAGGATGACACACGCTGCCAATCAAGTGGAAACGGACAACTGAAGAAAAAACAACGCTGCTGTAATAAAGGACATCGAGCTGCGTGGGACGAGGGAAAGGTGCTGCGTCAAGGAGCGTGACTTTTTTTGGTCCGATCAAGGCCGCGTCGGGTGTCGGTGGGCTTGCTTCGGTGGGAAGAGCAGGCAATATACACATGGCAAGACCCGTGATCCGACGGCGGCCAGTAGATCGGTGTGGTTGGAACTGTCATTGCCAGATGAACCAAGTCTAGAATGGTGATGCAAAGGAATCTTGAGCACTTCTCATCTAGCTCTGCTTGCACTCGGCAGTCTCCTGCTTGGGCTTTGAGCCGTCACCCTGGAATTGTTGTTAGCTGGCCAGTCATTTCGTGGTTGATCAAGGAATATGCTTACCTCTTCATCTGACTCCTCCTCGTCATCTTCGTCATCGCGGTCGAAATCCTCCTCATCCTCGTCATCCTCGTCCTCGAACTCGTCCTCATCGTCAAAGTCCTCGAAGCCCTGCTCGAATTGCAGAGCCTCACCAGTGAACCAGTCGATGGCACGGGGAATGAGCTTCTCCTTGATGTCCTCACCCAACTGGTAGTCAAGCTCGAGCTTGGCCTCAATGTCGTCCTCAACATCCTCGTCATCCTCGGTAGGGGGGCTGGCGGGGTTGAAGAAGTCGAAGAACGAGGGAGTGGGGATGGTCTTCTTGACAATGCGGGTTTGCTTGGTGTCTGTGAAGGAGTTGTTAGTGGCGGCTTTTCGTAAATCAGGATGAATGTCAACTCACTCTTGTTGCGCTGCTTCTTGCTCTCAACTCTAACGGTGAGGTCCTTGCCAGATTGCCAGTCGATCTTGTCACCCTCGGCGTGATCGTAGATGAAGTCACCGCCGTAGCCGTTCTCCTCTTGGTAGTAGTAGGTCTTGGAGATGGTCTTGTTGGTGAAGAACTCGTTCTCGGCGAACTCGAAGATGAGACGGAATCCGGGGCGGTCCAGGTACTCCATGCGGATGTCGGTCAAGAACTTAAGGGCACCCTCGTCACGGTCGGTGATGGTCTCGGCGAGCGACGAGTTCTTCATAGCGGACAGCCAGAACTCGGGGATACCCTTGATGTCAGCGGAAGACTCGTCGGCCTTCTCGGCCTCATCATCCTCCTCATCCTCGTCGTCCTCCTCTTCGTCTTCCTTGCCAGCCTCGACCTCCTGCTCGGTAGGCTCGGTGGAACCGTTGATGATCTTGGCACGCTTCTCGTAAAGAGGGGCGTACTTGGCGAAGAACTTCTTCTCGAGGGCAAGAACCTCCTCCTGGAACTCGGCCTCGAGCTTGGAGTGCTCCTTCTGGACACCCTTGAGACCAGCGACACGTCTGCGGACAGGGGCGGGGAGCGACTCGACGTAACCGGATGATCTACCGACGAGACCGCTGAGCTTGTTCTGCATCATGGAGACGAGGGCGGGGTTGGCAGCGAATATTGAGGCAGCGTCCTCTGCGCAGATAGGTTAGTGATTGATGGTGGTAAAGTAGAGCGGGTTGCGCGTACCTTCTTTGATGCTGGAAACGCCGGGCTGTTGTGCGCGAGACGAGATGGGAGCCTTGTCGAGAGGAGTGTTTTGGGGAGTACTGCTATGGTCAGTGACTGCTTGATCGGTGCGAACCATGACCATGTCGACGGTGGTGGGAGTGATGTGTGTATGGAGGAAGAGTCGTGACGGGCGCAGACGGATGGTATGGCCGAGGTGCAGGGGATGGAGGCAGGCGCAAGGTGTTGTTGTTGTATGTGTGTGTGGCGGACGGGCGTTGGGTGGGACTCACGGCGCAGGCTTGCTGCCCTTCTGGGGGATCATGTTGTCGCTCATGTTGCCGATAAATCTGGTTGAAGAATGCTTCGACAAGGGTGTGGATGTGGGTGGGAGGAGGTGGTGCGGTGGTTGAGAGAAGCTTGACTCTTGAGGTTTTTGCGGACGCGGGGGAGCGAGCAAAGCAAAGGCAAACAATCCACTCGCCCCCTTTAGGAAGTAGTCAAGTCCCGACGACGAAATTTTTCTACCAACAAAGCTTTCATCTGTCGGCAAGACACGGCTTCTTTCTTTGATACATTATGTCTTGCCTATCGAGTGATTATTCATAGCCACTATCCGCCCTGTTCCTGCCTGTCCGTCGCTTCCATCTCCAGCAGAACACTTGACCGACTCGCATTGTCATGGTCTAGCCCCAGTTTCTAGAAGGCGACCCTCGAAGCAGCCACGAATCTGCAAGGCAACAATGGCCAAGGACTGCCGACTCCCATGTCAAAGCCTCTTTTGTTCCCATCTTTCAATGGCACGTCCCTCGCCAGTGGTCTGATGTCTTTGCAATCATTACTTATCAAGCTTCCACTCGTACCATACGGGTGTTTGCTCAGACAAAAAGAGCGGCAAGGCGAAAGACTATGCACAGTACTGTTGACTGATCCATATCGCCTCATGGCCCCTGTATCCATTTTCTTGATGCTGTGTCACAAGTGATTATGTACAGCCATGAAGAACGTTGAAAGCGCCAGATTCTCAATCTTCAAGCCATTCCATGTGACGCGCATGGTCAACACGTGCAAAGAATTTCGCGCCGCGAGACACGAACTGCGAGTTCTCACAAAAAACGACCAAACAATCAAACATGACCATTCTACAGCAACAGAAGAGGGATTTTTCAATCTAGAGAAGGCGCGTCCTGTACAACATCACGGGTCCTTCAGGTTTTAGCGCCTATTGAACCGGCTTCAACAGCAGCTCATCATTCTGCGAACCTCCCCAACGAGCAAGCCCTTTAATCTGCGAATCGCATCAATCTGCTTTCCAAGCGTGCTGACGTGCATCGCCTTGCGATAATCAGCTGTTTCGCCGAGATAACGATGGAGTGTCCATTTCTCTGCGGTTTCCACACACCCAATGATAGTCAAGCAGAGTATCATATCACAGCTCATATCGAGCTGCAGCATACTCCAGAGTCACAATTCACAGTCGAAGATGAGGATCTAAAATTTGCCCTTGCGCTGCAAAGAGAAGAAGAGCAAGCCTTTGCTGACATCAGAAACCGTGACGTTTCATCCGGTCCGTCCCTGAAGCCTGCCAATCGTGAAAAGGAAGGAGCTGCCAATGATGACTTCCCATACGCCGAATGTCCTGAATGCGAAGAGTTCGTTCATCTCATCGAACTCGACGAACACATGAATACACATCTATCGTTAAAGTATTCTTCCGACGACATGGCTGGACCTGACTTCAACGAGCCATCCTCAGGGCGACCGTCGTTCCAAGGCTCTACCACAATCGCTCGTCACAGAGGTCGACACGATGGTCAGCCGTTTGGCAAGGAGAACGTTGGTCGCTCAGCAAAAGAGAAATCAAGAGGTATGCGCCTAGGTGTAAGTCAACTCTTCTCTCTTGCTCTTTCTCCCTTTACCTTGTGATCTCGCTGCCGATGGACTGCATCCTGGTCAAATTCTTTCTCTCTCCGAGCCATCACGATAGCGGACGTCGCGGTCTCACATATGAGAATGCACGAGAGCCATCCTTGACCGCCACATATCCGGTCGTTAAAGGTATTGTCCAATCTGTGAAACAATACCGAACAGCCTCGGAGAGAGTCGAATTTAGCTCTACAGCGCAGTCTACCTGCACCTTCATTTCAACCGCTACCAACAAAACACCACTAATCGCCATAACAGAAAACAGAACTCGGCCCTTATGCTTTCGAGGAAAGAATGCCTGAATGGATGCTCAACAAACTCCAAGAGGGTGAACCAGTGCGAAGAGTGAACCGCATCGGCAGGAACGGCCAGCTCTGTACGGATCGTATCGTCGACAACGAGGTTCCAGGACTTGTTCCGGTCATCGCGAATCTTTGTACTACACCGTCCAACAACCTTCAAGCAGTTTATGTCTGTCACCCGAGTGTTCAGCATGTGTTCAGAGGCCAGAGACAGACACACTTCTGTGGATACAGAAACATCCAAATGCTGGTATCATATCTGCAAGGTACGAAAGCAAGGGACCATGAACGCTTCGGAAAAAACTTGCCTGGCGTACTCCGACTCCAAGAGATGATCGAAGAAGCCTGGGATGATGGAAATGATGTTCTTGCCAGACAAGAGACTGGCGGTATTCTCAACACAAGGAAGTGGATCGGGACGCCTGAGGTACGTGCTTTATTCAGCTTCATCAGCTCACCCGTTGTATGAAGCACAGCACTTCCGTCGTTCCAAGCACTTCAAGTTCCTGTCCGACTGAGTAGCCAGCCATATGATTGGTATATCTGTCAAACAAGTCGCTTACTTTTGAGTTCCAGGTAGAGTCGCTTTGCCTTCACCTGAACCTGCCCTACTTTCAACGTGCATTCTCAAAGACAAAAGGCAAGAAAGCCCACGAGGAGCTACTGGACTTCGTCGAGAATTACTTTGCCCGGGGAAGCGCAGACGAACAAACCAAGCTACACAAAACCCATCAGGCCCCAATCTACTTCCAGCAACCAGGACACTCCTTGACGATCGTTGGCCTCGAGCGCTTCAATGATGGCAGTCGTAACCTATTGGTCTTCGACCCATCATTTGGGCCTTCGCAAGCTTTGAAAAGCCTGCTCGTCAGACCGTCAAGTGCTACGGTGCCAGCAAAGACGGCAGATCACCTGCTCAAAAGCTATAGACGTACCATCGCTCAGCTGGCAAAGTATGATGAGTTCGAAGTTTTGGTGTAAGCTTCGATTTTAATTTCACATTGCGAATTAATGCTGAGATCAACCACAGTCTTCAGGCCCAGGAACATCCAATATAGCCTGTAGGTTTGCTCCGCTACTCGCTTGACCATCATCTGACGTATACAGATTATCGAACAAACGTCTCCGACTCGCTACGTGGATCTCTTTGTCCGCGGATTGTACATGGACTGTTCTCTACCACCAAGGCTTGTTCCGCGATATCAGTGGTGCGGAACACTCGACACTTGGGACGCTCGAATCATCTCCGACGATGAGGTCGAGAGCAGAATCGAGTACGATTGGTTGATGTTGCCATCATCGGCCTGGACTTTCGACAACAAGTGGACACAACAGTACTATTACAACACGCCGAATCAGGGAAAACATTCACCAGTACAGTCAAGCATGATCAAACCGGAGCTGCAAGTTGCAAGTCACCACGAGTTCAATGCATACGATCCGGTGCCTGGTGCGCCATGCAGCTCACCAGTTGATCTGTCGGGCATGATGGAGCAGATGACTCTTTGAGCTTGACGAACTGTCGGGGCTCGGTTGATATGCAGCGACTCACGTAATCATCGGGAGGATAGGTATACATTTCATAGTCTTTGTCTATCGTATCATTCGCTTTGCCACGACCGTATGTCAACACCTAGTAAGTACCACAAAAACGTGTCATTGCGAAAAGAAAGATAAGACATCCGTAAGCGTCTCTCCGACCCAGAGCAGAAAAGAGGATCTAAAGAACAACATTTCACACGAAGACGGAAAGCGGAGAGAAATGGTATGTATGCAAAAGGCATGAGCCTCTATTTGTTCGTCTTGTTTTTAAAGAAAAGCCCCCTTGCGAACGCCGGCGCTCTGGAAACGTGTAGGTTTCAATTTTCTATGACGACTTCCTCATGTATGGTGTGCGACAAGGCACTTGCATCTTTCCATTCGATGCTGTTTCCGTTCATTTCCTTTCCGTGCTGTGCTGCGTTGTGCTGTGAAGGGAAATAACAGGGAAAAAGGGAAAGAAAGGGAAATTGGTGAAAGGGGGAAAGTGAGCAACGGTGAAGTGGGCAAAGGAGAGGAGAGCTTTAAACCTCACTCTCATCCTCCATGTCCTCCTCCTCATCAGCGACTTCCTTCTTGACGACCTCTTCCTTCTCATCGTCATCTCTGTCGGCGCCCATGACGGCATCGTCACTGCTGTTGTTGCCAGCATTGCTGTCGTCGGTGGCGGTCTCAGCGGCAGTGGCACCCTCAGTGGTCTCCACAACGACAGAAGAATCAGCAGCGTCGGCGGAGTCGGTGGCGGTCTCGATGGTGGTCTTGGGGGCAACAGCGCGCTTCAGTCTCTTGATGTTCTTCTCGTCGTCCTCGTCTTCAGAGGAAGTGGTGAAGGTGGCAGGCTTGCGCTTGTTGGTAGTAGCCTTGGGCTTAGCAGCTACCTTGGGCTTAGCAGCAGCTCTGCCCGTCTTGGCAGCGACCTTTCTCTTAGCAGCGACGGGCTTCTTGACCTCAATCTCCTCCTCCTCGCTGCCGCTGCCGGCCTCAGCATCATTGTCCTCCTCCTTCTTGACGGCGACTTTGATCTCATCTTGGTCTTCCTCGTCCTCGTCGTCGGAGTCGATCTTCTTCTTGGTCTGGGTCTTGGCTTTGGCGGCGGTGCCTTTCTTGGTAGCAGCGGGCTTCTTGGTGGTCTTTGTGGTGGAGGCGCCAGTGCCGAGGATCTTCTTGCGGCGGGTCTGGTTCCAGCGGGC